>WNGI01002458.1_pt1 | contig 16084 bp, 14 predicted proteins | sample 5400621 | NCBI WGS metagenome assembly WNGI01 (sample SAMN13153374, study PRJNA577476) | soil metagenome | isolation source: 20 cm soil or saprolite under Garry oak tree replicate 1 | place: USA:California | collected 2016-06-15 | reverse complement strand
TAGTCGATCTTTAACTTGTTTTCGAGTCACAGCGAGCGCGTCCGGACCCAAGTCGCGTTCTGCAATGTATTGATCGACGTCTCGGGTATAATCCACTTCACCAAACATTCGCGGACAGACAAAACCGAGAAAGGAGCCGCTTGAAAATTGCATCCAAACGCGCGTATGTTCCGGCTCTCCCGCTTTGTTTTCGAAGTACTTAAGAAATCCGGTCATGCCGAAGTGAAATATCACCGAGCCATTCTTGTCCAATCGTCCGAAGAGAATCTTGCCGTGACGCGGAGTTGACTGAAGCTCGCGCCCGTCGAGATTTCGCGCGAGGGCTTGTGGTGATGTATGTCGCACTATGCGTCGGTTCCTGACGGATACTCGTATGATCTTCTGGTGTAAAGCCGTCGCGTCTAAGTATCGTTTAAAGATCTCAACGTCGGGAAGTTCAGGCATCGTCGGATTGCTCCTGTAATGACCAATGGCAATCGTTGTGCCATCAGAACGATGATCTCAATACCTGCATTGCATATTGACTAGGAATTTCCTAAAAAATACGAACTCTCGGAGTTTGAAGGCAGACATAGAATGAAGTTCAGCGACCTTTCGATCGAAGAGATCCGCGCGCAGTTTCTTAACGCCAATCAGCCCATCAGCGCTCATTTCTTGAACAGACTAGGCCGAGACCCGCGTCAGGGCGTTCGGAAGATGCACGAGTTTCTAAAAAAACGCTACGAGAAGGAGCGAGCCGAGCGATCGCGTATTGAGAATATGCTGAATTTTGAACGGCTCCTCTGGAAATCGGGCATTCGGTCAATCGCGGGTGTGGATGAGGTCGGAGTAGGCCCGCTCGCTGGGCCGGTGGTCGCAGCAGCTGTGGTATTTCCATCCGGCACAAAGCTTTCCGGCATAGACGATTCTAAACGGCTCGAACCGGAGCAACGAGTCAAATTGGCAGCAACGATTCAACAATCTGCAACGGCCGTCGGCGTGGGCTTAGCGGAAGTGGGTGAGATCGACCATCTCAATATTTACCAGGCTGCACTGCTCGCCATGCGCCGAGCGATCGATACTCTTCCGTTCACGCCCGAGCACTTGCTGATCGACGCACGGGTTATACCGGGACTTTCCATTCCCCAGAACGCTTTCAACAAAGGCGATGGAATTAATTTCTCGATTGCGGCCGCATCGATTATCGCAAAAACGCATCGAGATAAGCTCATGGAAGACTTAGACAAGGAATATCCTGGTTATGGCTTTGCCCAGCACAAAGGCTATGGCACAGCGGAACACCAGAGCGCGATTCGCCGGCTTGGGCCATGTCCGATCCATCGTCTTTCGTTTCCTTTCATCAAAGAACTCTGCGGCGAATTTTCGCAATTGTTTTACCGACTCAAACAGCAGCTACAAGGCGTCGATTCGAGCGCCGCCTTACAGGCTTTTGAGAACACGATCAAAGGATGCTGGTCGGAACTCGCCGAAAAAGAACAGCGAAAAATTAGGTTGATGCTGTCGCGCCGCTGGAAGACTATTTGAGTTAAGGCATGTTCTCGAATCTGCGGCAAAGCGTACCCGTCCAGTCTTTTTCGTTCAAGGCGACGGTCAGCCCAACCCTTATGAGCCAATTCGAAACCGACAGGTAATGTACGCACGTTACGCGGCAGCATGTACTGGGACGGTTCGAAGTTTCCCGGCTCAAAAGCTTGGTGAGCGAAGCTCGATCATTGCTGGAAACGACCGCCACCCGACTGCCAGCGATTTAGCTTCCATCGCCGTGGAAACTCTGCGAGTCAGGGCATGGTCTAATCCGACATTGACGAGTCAACAAAGCTAAGCGAACACAACGTCTCGCTTGGTTCCATTATATTGCGCAGAGCGCCGTGCTCGCTTTATATCGGAACTCCTGTATAAGCGCTCCGGAATTTGTCCTAGCGTAGAATCGTGCAACTGATGCGACTCGAGTCCATAGAATTGCTGGAAGCTCATGATGAGCGGGCGCCACTTGTTCGGGTCGATCCGGTTGCGATCTCCGTCCATTAAAATCGATTCGTCGAGATGCACCCGCTGAATCCGCACTTCGAAAGTAACGATGCGTCCGCGCTGTGCTGCATCGTCCTCCGCTACGTTATGGATCGCTTCGACTTAGATTCGAGCTGCACGGGACACTCCCGAACGCACGGTGCTGAGACGGTCTCGGATGGGACGGAAGTTAATCCCGAGACCCCGAACTTTTCCGGTTCGTAGCGGTAGCCCCGGCGCATTTTCGTCTCGGGAACGGGATTCGCGCCGGTGGTACGGGCCAGGCGATTGACCGACTGTACGAGATCCACCGACGGCAAATTTAAGACACACTCACCCGTGCGGCGCATATTTTGCGGAGTCTTAGAAACTCCGGACAATCCAAGTATCGCGCGCCAGCCGAGCCAAAATGCCGAAGACATCGGCGCCAGATTGTACGAGCCATCTTCATTAACGCTGCTGATCAGCACAACCGGTGTCCCAAAATAGAGGATCGCAGGTTCGCTGGTTATATGCGTCATCGTTCTCCCCTTTCTTTTTGACCTGGTTTCTATCATTCAATGGAACCGATCTATTTCTTAAAAACCCCGCGGGCGTGGTTTGTGAAATCTGATCGTTGTATTGGTGTTTCATTATTCAAAAAAAACCAGACAAACTTTTCACATTCACCCGGCCACGGGGTTTTAACAGACATATGGCGCCCGAGAAGTTGCAATTACCGCTTCCCTTCGAGCAGATCATGCAACGCCACGAAGGGGAAATCATGCGCTATCTGCTGCGCGCGTCGGGCAATGGCGCCGACGCCGCGGACTTGTTTCAGGAAACCTGGCTACGCGCATATCGCGCCTATCCGCGCCTTGAGCCCGAAAGCGAAGTCAGGCCGTGGCTGTACGCGATCGCCGTCAATTTATGCCGCAATCGGACACGCGACGGCGCGCGCCGGGCGCGCGTGATCGTGACCGATGAGGAGAAAAATCCGGCAGCGGATAGGATCGTCAAAGGTCATCGTGGCTTTAGTGAAAATGAAGGTTACGCGGCGGTGCGCCTGCGCGAGCTGATTGCTTCACTCCCGCCGAAACAACGCGAAGCGCTGCATCTGCGTTACTTCGCCGGTCTGGACTTCGCGGAGATAGCTGCTGCGATGGACTGCTCAGAACAAGGCGCGCGCGCGAATGTTTCCCAGGCGATGAGAAAAATCAAGGCAATGTGGTGACTTATGAAAATCGAAAAACTTATTGAATCCATCGGCGGCGAATTCGAAGAAGATGGAATCGATGCATTGCTGCGGAGCTCCCGCAGTCGGGTCGATCATGCGCTGAAACACCTTCGGCGCCCGGACGCGGCGGTGGGCATTGTAAAATCACCGTTGGGGGATCTGCTTGTGGCCATCACTGGCCGCGGCATCGTGCTCAATCATTACTTGCTCGACGGTGACGATCTCGCGGCTACGATTGCGCAACTTCGATTCGAACTGGATCTCGTCGACGATCGCCGCACAATCAAAGAAGTCGGCGAGGAGATTCGCCGCTATATCGGCGGAGAGGCCGCGGCGCTGCGCCAGAAGATCGACTTGACTCTGGCGGGAACTCCTTTTCAAAGGAAACTTTTGCATAAACTCCAGGAAGTCCCGCGCGGCACTGTGGTCAGTTATCAAGCCTTGGGCGCCGCAGCAGGAGCGCCGAAGGGAGCTAGGGCCGTGGGTAATGCGATGCACAACAATCCGGTGCCGATCTACGTTCCCTGTCACCGCGTGATCGCTTCGGACGGCCGGATCGGTGGATATGGCGGCGGCATTCCGCGCAAATTGCAACTGCTGCGGTGCGAAGGTTTTGCGCTGGCCGAGGCGGCGGTGCGCCTTCCCGACAACGTCGTCTGGGGCCACAAGGGAACCAAAATTTACTGCCGGGCCAATTGCCGCACCGCCACGCGCCTCGACCGGTCGCGTATCTTGTTTTTCGCCGGCGCTAGAGAGGCGAGACAAGCAGGCATGCGCCCGTGCAAAATCTGTCAGCCGGCTTAGAGAATTGCCCGTGAAACTGCAACGCACGGGACAGGCGAAGCGCTTCCAGACTGATGACGCGGCTAGTATCGAGATAACCCAAAGGAGAAAAACGATGATGCTATTCTACAAAGAGATCGAATCAGCCGTCGGCAAGCTCAAACTCGTCGCAAGCTCGAACGCTTTGGTCGCCGTTCTCTGGGAACGCGAGCGCCCAAACCGAGTAAAGCTTGATACTGCGAGGTTGGATCCGCAGCAGCCAATCTTGCTGGAGACCGAGCGCCAGTTGAAGGAATATTTCTCCGGCGAAAGAATCCAGTTCGATCTTCCGCTTCAGCCCGACGGGAGCGAGTTTCAGAAGAAAGTCTGGCAGGCCTTGAGAGCGATACCGTTCGGTGAAACCAGGAGCTATCTCGATCTGGCAAAAACCGTCGGCTCTTCCAGGGCTGCTCGCGCCGTCGGTGCCGCCAACGGCAGGAATCCTTTATCCATCATCGTGCCATGTCATCGGGTCGTCGGCACCGACGGATCGCTGACCGGCTTTGCTGGCGGGCTCGAGACGAAAGCGGCGCTTCTGGCTCTCGAAGCCCGGCCTGTCGGGTCAATGAATGGCTGAGAGTAATTTCCAGTGAAAATTCCAAGGACGATCGGCGCGTACGACATCGATTGGGAACCTGTGCGGTCGCAGCTCGATGGTCGCGGATTTGCGTTGATCTCCGGCGTGCTGGCGAAGCATACCTGTGCAGAGGTCGCCGGCTATTACGCCGATGACCATCGATTTCGCTCGCGAATCGAGATGTCGCGCTATTCGTTCGGCCGGGGCGAGTATAAATATTTCAACTATCCGCTGCCGGAGATCGTGCAAAAGCTTAGAGACTCGATCTATCCGCAGCTCGCGCCGCTGGCCAATCAATGGGCCGAACGGCTGGGCAGCGAAACGGCTCGCTATCCTGAAAAGCTTACGGACTTCCTCGATCGTTGTCATCGCGCCGGCCAAAAGCGCGCAACACCCTTACTTCTCAAATACGGCGTCGGTGACTTCAACTGTCTGCATCAGGATTTATACGGGGACATCGTGTTTCCTTTTCAAGTCACCTGTTTCTTGAGTCAGCGCGGCAAAGACTTTAACGGCGGCGAATTTGTCCTGGCCGAGCAACAGCCACGCCGGCAATCTCGCGTTGAAGTGCTTAGTCCCGAGCAGGGCGATGCGGTCATCTTTGCAGTTCATCACCGACCGGTTCGCGGCGCCCGCGGCTACTACCGAGCCAACCTTCGTCACGGCGTCAGCACCGTTCACTCGGGCGAGCGCTACACGCTGGGAATTATTTTCCACGATGCCAAATAAGAGAACCAAGAGTGGCTCGAGGAATCCCGTTCGCGTACCAGCTTTAAAACATTCGCCTATTTGACCTCATCCCTTCCCCCTAGAGTTCTTCGTTTAAAGAACTAAAGTATTACTTGGAAGCGAGGTTGCCTTATGAGTACGACTCTCGATAAGGTTCAGGGGTCGCTTTATCGTGCGACGGTCATCGCCAACTCGAGATATCGTGACGACGTGCTCAGTCTCCAGGCGATGAGCTTGACCTACTCCACGTTGCTGTCGTTGGTCCCGTTCCTTGCCGTGATGTTCTCCGTACTGAAGGCCTTCGGAGTACAGAATGCTCTGGAGCCCGTCCTGACCCAGCTGCTCGAACCACTCGGCGCCGAAGCATCGGCGGTGACCAACAAAATTATCACCTTCGTGGACAATCTTCGCGTCGGTATCCTGGGCGCAGCGGGCATGGCCACGTTGTTTTATACCGTGGTCACGTTGGTGGCCAAAATCGAAGATGCGCTCAATCGGATCTGGCGCCTGCCGCGTTCCCGCACCTGGGGTCAGAGGATCACGGCCTATTTGAGTGTGGTGTTAGTTGGACCGGTCATGGTCTTTACCGCTTTAACCCTGATCGCCTCGGCGCAAAGCTACTGGCTGGTGGAGCGCCTCGTGCAGATCGGCTTCGTGAGTTACATTTTTTCACTGACAACCAACGTCATGCCGTTTTTTCTCTTTTGCGCCACCTTTACGTTTCTTTATAAATTGATTCCCTACACCAACGTGCGGCTGAGCTCGGCACTCGTCGGCGGCGCCACGGCGGGCATTCTTTGGCAGCTCGTCGGAATCGCATTCGCCGCTTTCGTTGCGAACTCCGCCCGCTACGCCGCCATTTACTCGAGCTTCGCGATCATCGTGGTCTTCCTGATTTGGGTCTATATCGGTTGGCTGATTTTTTTGATCGGCGGCGAAATCGCTTATTTTCATCAGCACCCTTCCGCCTTCATACGCGAAGCGCTGCCCGGCGGAAACGGGCATCGATTTCAAGAATGGCTGGCTTTGTCGGCGCTCGTCGAGATTACCCGCCGCCATCTTTCTCAAGCGCCGCCCTGGCAACCGACCGAGCTTGCCGCTTATCTCGGCGTGTCGAGTTTAGACAATCTCTTTGACGTGTATGTTAGAGCGGGAGTTTTGCTCAGGTCCGCTGAGCCTGAAGGGGTGGCATTGGCGCGGCCACCTGAAACGGTACAGGTCAAAGATATTTTGGATATTGTAAGTGATTCGGCCGCGCCGGCCGTCGATCATGCCAGCCCCGCCGCCCAAGTGTTGCTGCAGCGCGATCAGGCCGTGCAAAAAGCTTTGGAGAAGACCAACCTAAGATCTTTGGTCGAGGAACCTTCGGCGCCGATCGTCAGGTTTCCTCAAACGGCATCGAGCCCTCCGTCGCGCTAGGAAAAAAATCAGCGAGTAGTGGGCCATTTTGTCAGCCTGTCGGCCGCGAAAGAGAATATTTGTTCTCGCCGTGGGACCGATTGCAACTGTCAAAATAAGCCCACTACAGGGATGGTCATCATGCCCCTAACTTGACCGGCTCAGGATTTATTTGATTTGAAAGGTTCCTTCAGCACGACTTTCACGCCGGCGATGGTTCCAGTTACCGCCTTGCGCACTTGTTGCGCTGCTTTTGAGCTGATCTGTTCAGCCGCCTTCAGCGCGCCGGTGGCCGCCGCTGAGGCCGCTTCCGTCGTATCCAAGCTAATCTCTTTCGCTCCCGCTATCGCGCCCTGCACCGCGCCTTTCGCTGCTTTTGCGACGTCACCTGCAACAGCCGACGTTTCTTTGACAACGTTGCTCGTCGTTTCGCTGATCGTCTGCAATGCCTCATTGCCGCTGGCTTTAGTTCCTTGTAAGACTCCGATCACCACTCCCTTGGCACCCGAACCGACGTCACCGCCAACGTCGACGACCGCTTGAATGGCGGAACGAATCACGCCGGATGAGGCCTCAATGAGAGACGTGCCCGTTTTGCCGGTGCCGGAAAGAACTTCGCTGGTTGATTTGAGGATGCCATTTGCCGCCGCAGCGGTTGCTTCTGTCGCCTTCAGACCAATTTCTTTGGCACCGGTAATCGCTCCTTGCATGGCGCCTTTGGCCGCGTTGCCAAGGTCCCCCGCCACCGCCGACGTTTCTTTGATCACACTGCTGGTGGCTGCCATTATCGCGTCCGCTGCTTCCACGCTGGTTTCTTTAGTCCCGCGCAATGTTCCGACCACGGCATTCTTCGCCGCCGACCCTACGTCACCGCCGATATCCGATACTCCACGAATCGCCGCGCGGCCTACGTCCGAAACAGCTTCAATTAATGACGTTCCCACCGTGCCCGTCCCCTTAATCGTATGCGCCAGAGTTCCGCTCACCGTATCCACCACTGCTTTCGCCACGTCACCCGTTCCTCTGATCGTTCCGACGACGCCGTTTTTTACCACTTCAAATATGCCACTTTTCTCTTCCATCGGCCTCTCTCCTTTCTTTCGTTTGAGTCAAACAAAGACGCAAAACCCTTACAAGCTCGGAAGTTAGATAAGGCTCAGGCTGTGGAGCACGTTTTGCGTATGGCTAAGAGCCAAGTCTAATACTGATGTCTGCGGTTGGAGGAGATCTGGCGTGCATGGGTCTGATATCTCCTCCCGAAATCATGTCACTGACCAGGGCAATGTCAAGTTGGTGAATTCAATTATTCACAGAAGATGATCTGTGCGCGCGCATCGGGTGGTTTCAATTCTCGCGTGACGGTGGAACGTTGAACAGGCTCGGCGCGAGATAGTGCAGCAAGCGCCAAAGGATTTATCGCCCGAAGAGCTGCTCGCCTCACCCAAACCTCGCATCGCGTGGCTGGTTTGGCATTTGTCGCGCGTTCAGGCACCAGGAAGGTGACCTCGGGAACAATTGTTCCGTGTATTACGGCGAGAATCTCGCCACCGACAAGACAATCCTACCTTGGTGGGACGAGTCGCTTTGATAAATCTCTGCCGCATTCGAAAATGTCTCAGGCGAAATTTGAAATTATCTAAAAACAGCAAAGCCGGTTTTTTTCGACCTGGTCAATTCATTCAGCGATACTTGGACGCCCGCGCACCAGCCTGTTATGACGAAGCCAAATGACCACACCAAGACGTCGGGATTAGGCAAAATCCTCAAGAAGATATTCATCCCTGAAAATCACTTAGCGCGTCTAATCCCTTAAGCATCGCTTGCTGTCCGTCGGGTTTTAAAAATCCGCCATATATTTGTTTGCGAAAATGATTCGGATTTGCGAGCTCACCGTTTTCTCTCTTCGGGTAAAGATGCTAACGCTAGTCCCTGAATCGTTTTCGGCCTCGACGACTGCACGTGCGCCAAACTTGTATTTATGGGAGTCACCGAAAAGACGATTCTTGTGAAACTCGCCGCACAGATATAGTCGTCGCGGATTCAGCAATGTTCCTCATGCTCTCCTGAACGATGACAGAAACAAGCCACTCTCGGAATCCCCGCTTAGTTCTTTTCAATGTTTGTGTAGGGCTGTTCATGGTGGCCGTGGATCAAAGAGTTCTTTTAGTTGCATTGCCAACCCTGACCGGAACTTTTGGAACCGACCTCACAACCGTCCAGTGGACTCTGCTTATTTACGATCTCACTCTCATCGGTCTGGTCATAACGGTGGGACGGGTCGGGGATCTTTTTGGTCGCAAGCGGATCTATATGACCGGCTTTCTTGTCTTCATCTTCGGCTCAGCCCTATGCGGTCTGTCTCACTCCCCGGCGCAGCTTATTCTGTTTAGATGCTTGCAGGCGATTGGCGGAGCCATGTTGACCGCCAATGGGGGGGCTATCGTCTCAACGGTATTTCCACCGGAGGAGCGGGGAAAAGCGCTTGGCTATACTTCGGTGGCGCTCCATACCGGTTTCCTTACCGGGCCCACTCTGGGGGGTTTCCTGATTGATACGCTCGGGTGGCGTTGGATATTTTATATTAATCTACCGGTCGGAATTCTCGGAGGTTACCTAGCATGGAAAACCATGGAAGAAACCGGCGGAGACAAAAAGGAAGGCGTCAAGATTGATTTCGTCGGAGCCTTCCTGTTGCTCGCGACGAACACGCTTTTTCTTTACACGATTCGAGACCTGCCCCACGAGGGACTCAACCTCAGGTCCCTCTTACTCCTTCTGCTTTCGTTCACTGGATTGTTTCTTTTGATCCTGACCGAATTACGCGTTGAAGTTCCTATTCTGAGCCTCTCCCTTTTCCGCAGCCGGTTATTTACCTTCGCCAATTTGAGTCTATTTTTCATCACCTCATCGCAGGCAGCCATTCAATTTCTCATGCCCTTTTACCTGCAGAGCATCATGGGCTTTTCTCCTTCTAAAATGGGCTGGATCATCATCGCCAACTCTGTTGTGATCGTGATGGTTGCACCCTTAGCCGGTCGACTCTCCGACCGATTTGGTTCGCGCGTCCTCTGTACGATCGGCACGAGTGTGATTGTCCTAGGACAATTCTTCATCGCCTCTCTCACCCGTAGCGCTTCGATACCGAGAATCATGCTTCCATTGGCGCTTTCCGGGCTTGGCATCGCCATTTTCAACACACCGAACCAGAACGCGATTCTCGGATCCGCATCCCGAGACAAAGTAGGCGCGGCTGCCGGTATGGCGATTACGACCGGCCGTCTTGGCGCCTCTTGTGGCGTCGCGCTTTCTACAACGCTCTTCACTTATGGCTTAACCATTGCCGGACTAACGCGATCTCAAATCGAATTTCCCCAGAGCTGGGGAGTTTTTCCGGACGCCTTCATGCAAACTTTCAATCACACGGTTCATATCATTAACTTTTTCACCCTGTTTTCCGTTTTCTTCTCCGCAGTAAGAGGGAGCAGGAAAAATTGACAGGGCAAAAGTCTGCGCCTGGCAGATCTTCGCCCCAAGCCCGCGGCCAAGTTTCCTATCAATTTAATTGAATCTCTTAAATTCGGCTAACTTGATTTCGTGCTTTTTCAGTAGGTCGTAAAAATCCGCGCGGTATTTGCCGGCGATTTCGGCGGCGCGGGTCGCCTTGCCGTTGCACGAGCGCAAGAGACGAACCAGATAGGCTTTTTCAAATTCTGATCGGGCTTCTTTCAAAGTCTTGAATGAGCCGCTCGTGGGCAAGAGCTGCGCTTGGATCGAATCTTGTCCGGGATCGACGCTCGCGGCGATTTTTGTCTGCAGCACAAGATCGTCGGTCACGACGTCCGACTGGGTCATGGTCACGGCATACTCCAGCGTGTTTTCCAGTTCCCTCACGTTTCCCGGCCAGTCATGCTGCATCAGTTTTTCCATCGCCTGCGGTGTGAGACCCTTGACGTCTCGTTTCATTTGTTGACAGATCTTTTTCAACAGATGATCCACCAAATAAGGGATGTCTTCGATGCGATCCTTCAGCGGAGGAAGAACGATCGGAATCACATGGATCCGATAAAAAAGATCCTCGCGGAAGTTGCCCTTTTTAACTTCTTCCACCAGGTCTTTCTTGGTCGCCACGACGATTCTGACATCGACCTGCACCGGCTTTTCACCGCCGACGGGATAGAATTGTCGCTCTTCCAACGCCCTAAGCAGCTTGACCTGGATGGATAGTGGCATGTCGCCGATCTCGTCCAAAAAAAGCGTGCCTTGATGTGCCTGGGTAAACAAACCCTTCGTGCTTCGCACCGCACCGGTAAACGCGCCCTTTTCGTGGCCGAATAGCTCGCTTTCCAGCAGCGTCTCCGGAATCGCGGCGCAATTGATCGCCACAAAGGGCTCCTCCTTGCGTTCGCTCGCGAGATGGGTCGCCTTCGCGATCAGCTCCTTGCCTGTGCCACTCTCACCATGGATGTAAACCGTCGAGTCGGTTTTCGCGATGCGCGATACTGCCTCCAGCACCCGTTGCATTTTATCGCTTTTGGCGACGATGCTGGCGAAATCATACTTCTCTTTCAGCAGCCCTCGCAGCCTTTGGTTCTCAGTGGCAAGCTTGCAACTCTCCAGCGCGCGGGCGATTTGTAAGACCAATTCGCGGGGATCGAAAGGCTTGGTGAGATACGTATAAGCGCCTCTTTTCATCGCCTCGACGGCGCCCTCAACGCTCGCGTGACCGGTGAGAATAATGACCGGCATCCCAGGATAACGCGCATGCAATGTTTCCATCAGCGTCATTCCATCCTGGTCGGCAAGGCGCAAGTCAACGATCGCCAAATCAAAATTTTCCGCCTTCGCAGCATCGAGCGCCTCTTCATAACCGAGCGCCACGGTCACTTCATGATTCGCCGCGTTGAGTCTGGTTTTCGCGAGCTCGAGCAAATTTTTGTCGTCATCGACAACGAGAATTTTTGGTGCAGACATGCTGCCTCTCCGTGTTAATATCTGGATTTGTCATACAACAGACCACACACCCACAGCAAAGCGATCACCCCGAAGCGAAATCCCAGCAACCAGAGGGCAAGCACCTTGACCCAGAGCCCGCCAACAGGCCGCGATGAAGAGCTAGCGAGTTCTTGCGTATCGATTTCGCCCATATACCGTCGCTCGAAGATTGCGTGCGGGGCCGCAGCTAAGCCAAATTCACAACGTTTCATTTCTTGGTACTTCGCAGTTCATCCCGGAGAAATGGTCAGGACTTGGACTTTAGGGTTGCGACAATGACCAAGGCGATGCCTCCCGCCAGGGACAGCCCTCCTAGCAGCGGTGACAACGGGATGGTTTTTTCGCGATCAGCTGTGGCTTGGACCGGGCCAATGTCAATGATTTTTTCGCGCGTCGTATACGTAATGCCTTGGTAAGAAAGTGCCACGACTCCAAGGACAATGAGCGCCACTCCCAGAATTATAATTGGTTTCATTTTCATCATACCGTCCCTCCGGGAAGGATCCGCTCAATGCTGAATAGCTTGCGCGGAGAGTGCACAAGCACCCAGTAAAGGGCTTAATTACTCAAGGCGTATGCCAAGGGCGCGAGATGTGATAATTCCCTGTTTTTATTCAGGATACGATCGGATGCCTGAATTGCAAGGAACACGAGTTGAAGGGATTTTTCCTACATGTAGGGGATTTCCTATCGCGAGCATTTTGCTGACCTGATGTTGATCACATAAACCGCACCCATCCCTTATTCTTTTTCGGGTATACTCGACTCCGTCATGCGCCAGGGATCGAGAATTCGATCGAGCTCTTCCGCGGGAAGCAATTTTTCTTTTTGCGCCAGTTGCCGGATAGTTTGACCGCTCGCCATTGCCTCGTGCGCTAGCTTGGCCGCTTTGTCGTAACCGATCGCCGGCGCGAGCGCCGTGACCATGGCAAGGCTCTTTTCCACCATCTCTTGGCAGCGCGCCCGATCGGCGACGATACCGCCAATGCACTTGTCGGTGAATGCGTTTACGACATTGGCGCTGAACTGAATCGATTCGATCAGCCGTAATGCCATCACCGGCATCATGACGTTCAACTCGAAATTACTCGCTTGGCCGCACAAGGTAATCGTCGCGTCGCAGCCGATCACGTGAGCCGCCACCTGAAGCACAGCCTCGCAGAGCACCGGATTGACTTTGCCCGGCATGATCGACGAGCCTGGCTGAGTGTCCGGCAATTGAATTTCACCGATGCCGCAGCGCGGCCCCGACGCGAGCCAACGCAGGTCGTTGGCAATCTTGATCAAGCTGACCGCAAGCGCTTTCAATGCGCCGCTCAAGTGCACGACCGCGTCCCGTGCGCCTTGCGCCTCGAAATGATTTTGCGCTTCGTGAAACGACAATCCGGTCAGTTGGAAAATCTTGTCGATGGTTCGAGTCGCAAACTCCGGATGCGCGTTGATGCCGGTGCCGATGGCAGTGCCACCGAGCGGGAGCTCTGCCAAACCTGAAGCCGCCGCTTTGATGCGCTCGCTGCTCAATTCGATTTGCCGCGCGTAGCCACCGAATTCTTGTCCCAAGCGCATCGGCGTCGCATCGGCCAAATGGGTGCGGCCGATCTTGATGACGTCGTCGAATTCTTCAGCTTTTTGCCGCAGCGCGGCGTGCAGTCGCGCCAATGCAGGTAGAAGCTCGCGCTCGATCGCCAATCGCGCCGCGCAATGCATCGCCGTGGGAATTACGTCGTTGCTAGACTGGCACAGGTTGACGTGATCGTTGGGATGAATTTCCTTGCTGCCTCTCGGCCGAGCTAAAATTTCCAGCGCGCGGTTGGCAATGACTTCGTTGGCGTTCATGTTGGTCGAGGTGCCGGAACCGGTCTGAAAAATGTCGACGACAAACTCGCCGCCGAGCTTTCCATCCATCACGTCCTTGGCGGCCTGGCGAATCGCCCCAGCAATCCGCGGCTCTAGCAATCCGAGTTCTTCATTAGCCGCCGCGGCCGCATACTTGACCATGGCCAATGCGCGAATGAATGCGGGGGGAAATCCAATTCCGCTCACCGGGAAGTTTTCCACCGCCCGTTGCGTCTGCGCGCCGTAATAGGCTTCTCTCGGCACCTTCACTTCTCCCATGGAGTCTTTTTCAAAACGAAAATTTTCTCCGGCCATAAAACCTCCGTTTGGTTGGCAACCGCCGCGTGGAACAAATTCTCTATGCCAGCCTAGCACCGGTGGATGGTGCGCAAAATAGTTGGCGCTAGGCGCCGGCGGGTACGGGCTGCGGTTCTTCTAGTAATACGGCCAGACCGACGATGCCGGCGATCAGCACGCCTGCAAGTATTTGCCAGCCGATGGCGTAGGAACCGGTGCGATCGACAATGTAGCCAAATAGCGGCGTGCCCAGCGTGGCGGCGCCGGCATTGATCGTGATCATCATGCCCAAGCCGGCGCCGGTGCGCGCTTTGCCCGCGATCTCACCGATGAGCGCGTAGGACACGCCTTGATAGCCGACGATGGAGACCCCGGCGAGAAAAAGGATCGGCAACAGCAAATAGTAGGAGGACTCCTGCTGAATAAAACCGAGCGCGGCGATCAGCGCAACCGAGATCACGCCGATCAGTATCAAAACAGACTTTCTCCGGCCACCGAATATGCGGTCACTGGCAACGCCCCAGCCGACGCGTCCCAGCATGGCGCCTGCCTGTGTCAAGGCGAGCGCTTGACTCGCCCAGTAAGGCGAAAAGCTCATGGCGTCTTTCAAGTACAGCGGCACGTAGGTGATCAAAACCATCTGGCCGATCAGGTAAATTGCCGTGGCGCAACTGATCGGTAGCAACTGCCAGACCTTTAGAGAATTTTGATCGTTCGCGAACCGCTCAGTTCCTGCCGCGATTCCATCGCTGTCAGCCGCCGGCTCGCGCCAAAGCACTGAGAAAACAAAGCCAAAGAAAAAGTTGATGATCCCAAGCGCGGCCAGCGCGCCGCGCCAGCCGATGATCAGCACCAGTGACGGTGCTAACACCGCCGCGACGACACCGCCGGCCGGAACTCCGGTCTGCTTGATTCCCATGGCCGTGGCGCGCTCGTCGTGAGGAAACCACGTCATCACACCGATGGTCGATGCCGGATTAAGAAAGCTGTAGCCGAATCCAGCGAGAAAGAAACTCACCCAGCTCCACGCGAACGACGGCGACAACGCCGCGGCGACGGTGCAGACCCCAAGGGTGAAATGTCCGTACAGCGTCGTCTTGCGCACGCCGAAGCGGTCGGCAAGCCAGCCGGTGGCGAAAGACGCCCCGGTCATCGCCAAGTAGAAGGCAGAGAAAAATAATCCGACCTGCGCGCGGGAAAGCTGAAGCTCGTCTTTGTAAAAGGGCGCCAACGTGTTGATGCCGTACTGCGCCGTCGCGCCGATGATGTGCGACACGCTGATCAGCGCGAGGATCGTCCAACGGACGCGATCACGCTGCGGTGCGGTTACGGACATGGAAAATGAGGTTACTAATCGAAGACGGTGGCAGAATAAGCAGCGGCGTCGATAAACGCTTCGATCACGCTCGGGCCACCGAGAGTGAACGCCCAATCGAACGCCGCGGTGAATTCATCGGCGCTTTTCGCCGAGCGGCAGGGAACGCCGAAATAATGCGGCGGCGATTCGGGCGGCGTGCCGAGATCGACTCCGAAAAGCGGATAGTTCCGCCGTTCCTGTTTCACCTTCATGAGACCGAGCCAGCCGTCGTTGAGCACGACAACCGGCACGGCCAAATTTAACCGTCGCGCCAAAGCCAACTCGCCGGCGGTCATCTGAAATCCGCCGTCGCCGACGACCGCGACAACCGTGCGCTCCGGATGCACCAGTTTCGCCGCATATGCCGCAGGCATGCCGTAACCCATCGAAGACCAACCGTTGGTTGCGAGCAACGTCCGCGGCACATCGGTGCGCCATTGAGTCGCGATCTGATGCGTGTGCGCGCCGACGTCGTAGGAAAAAATGCCATCCGCAGGCAACGTGGCGCGCAAGATATCCAGAACGTGGTACGCGGCAAAACCGTTGGTATTTGGACGCAACGCTCGATCCAACCCTGAGCGATGATTCAGGCACTCTTGCTCTGACCAATCGTTGGCAATCTCCTCGATACCGCTGATCCTCTCGATCGCCGAATCAAGATCGCAGGTGTGGTTCCACAAAAAATTCAAAGCTTTTCCCGGCTCGGCGGCTTCCGTGCTGATATGAATGATTGGCGTTTTACCGACCCATTCTTCGTAGTTGATCTCGATGGGATCGTAGCCGACCGCAATAATCAGATCCGCGCGGTCGGTGAATCGTTTGACATCGCTGCGCCGAGCTCGGCCGATGACAC
>WNGI01002457.1_pt1 | contig 16086 bp, 15 predicted proteins | sample 5400621 | NCBI WGS metagenome assembly WNGI01 (sample SAMN13153374, study PRJNA577476) | soil metagenome | isolation source: 20 cm soil or saprolite under Garry oak tree replicate 1 | place: USA:California | collected 2016-06-15 | reverse complement strand
GCCTGGCCGGGCTGCACCCGCCGGGCCTGGGACCGGTCGGGAGCCTGCTCGTTCCACCGGCAGGTCTGCTGGGGCTTAATCGGGGACTGATCGCGAATCGGTTCTTGGGCCTGCTTGGGTTCGGCCGGGTGGGCTGCGGCGCGACCCTTCCGAAGCCCCTTCGTGGTCTCCATTTCCGTCGATGCCCCACCTCAAGGAGTACCCGTATTAATGGTTACAGTCTGGAGCGAGGAGCAACCCGGAGCGGATCATCCCGGGGTGGCCGCTGGTGAACCGTGATCCACCGATTCTCCTGGTGGTCGCTGGACAGTCCGGCGACTTCCCTGTGCGTGGCCGGGAGAACTCGCCAGATTCGCGGCGCCGGCTGGCCCAGCCCCCCAGTAGGGGCAGTTGGCGGGACTCGGCGCACAGTGACAGGAGGATGAGCCATAGCTCAACCCTAGTCGGTTCTTGGCCGGGGCCTCGGGCTGGTGGGCGGCCAATGCCGGCGGGCACGATAACTCCATGGGCCCTAAAGGTGGCGCCGTTCCCAGCAGCGTAGCGGCAGTACCGATCGAACTACCAGCTACCGTGGAAGCCACGTCGCTCACCGTTGTCCGCCCAGACTCGCCTCCGAGACGCTGGTGATACCTCCCTAGACCGGCTGCCTGAGAGGGAAGGTGAGGGGGCGCTTGGTCAGGGTCGCCTCCTTGATCTTGGCCCGCAGAAGGTCCACGAGGGACGCTTCGATCCGGAACATGTCGACGATCTCCTGCAGCTCTACGAGTACAACCACACGATGTGCCAAAGCCCCCTTGAAATCCTCAATTGCGGAGTCGTGGTAGCCGGACGCTGAGATGAAGATCCCGCCGGCCTCGCCTCGGCTGAACACGGACACGAGATGGGGATCCACATCCACCCGGCCCAGCGGCTTGTTCCACCACTTCATCTCCGCCAGGTACAGGCGGCCGTCCAGCTCGACGGCACCGTCGATCTGCTCGACGGCGCCCCCGCCCTCCGGGTTGGTGACCACGAAGGCCTCGCGCACGAGAATGCCCGAGTTGTCAAAGAGGCGGTTGAGTACTCCTTCGAGCGCCTTGCCCCGGCGATGAGGATCCTTCTCCCCGAAGAGCCGGAACAGGTCCTCACGGGTCCGTTCAAGCGCCTGCCGCTTCGCCTTCTCGGCGTTCATGGCCGCATCGATGGCTTCCCGGTGCTTGCGCTGCTCCTCTTCGCGGGCGAGGTCCATGCGCGTAAAGGCGTCCTTCTTGTTCACGAGCTGGCGCACAGTGGCGACCGCGCCTTGGGCCTTCAGCCGGTTATCCGGGTAGCAGGAGGCGAACTCGTCAAACTCCGCCACGCGCCTGACGACCTCGCGGCGTTCGCGGAGGGCGGGCTCGCCGCGGTCGTTGAGGACGGTCAATACATGACGGGTGGCCGCGTACTTGCCGAAGTCCCGGTCCCAGTCCATCCGAATAGTGAGGTCCTCGAGGAGCTTTCGATCCACACCGCAGCCGCGGAAGAACAGCAGCACGTCCTTCCTGGCCCGCACCAGGAGGGGGATCGCGTCGGCGAGGGCATCGAACACATCCGGTGGGAAGTGGTAGATGAGATCAGCCGCCATCACAGACCTCTTCCCGAGGCCTCGACGTCATCCCGAAACAGGCCGACGCAGCCCCAATGTTGACCCAGAAGTTCACCAGGAGACATTTTGAAGGCGGCCCGTCTGTGCCACCGGCGGACCCCGGAGGCCCCTGACCTGCAGTATTCCCTGGAGCGGACGACGGGATTCGAACCCGCGACCCTCACCTTGGCAAGGTGATGCTCTACCAACTGAGCCACGTCCGCGTGAGTCAATTATCCTACCGCCCCCTGGCCTCAGCTTCCCGTCGATCCAAAGCCCCCGGCGCCACGGTTGGACGCCGGGAGCTCCTCGACCTCGGCCAGGGCCACCTGGGGGACGGGGAGAATCACGAGCTGGGCGATCTTGTCGCCGCGGCGGATGTCGATGGGGTCCCGCCGGTCCAGGTTGATGGCGACCACCTGGATCTCGCCCCGGTACCCCGAGTCGATGAGGCCGGGCGAGTTCACGAAACCGAGGCCCGTCCGTGCCGCCAGTCCGGAGCGGGGCTGCACGAAGCCAGCGTGGCCGTCCGGGATGGCGACAGCGATGCCGGTGGGGATCCGGCAGCGCTCGCCGGGCGCCAGGACCACGTCGACCGCCGAGCGGAGGTCCATGCCGGCGTCGCCGGCCAGGGCGTACGAAGGCAGGGGGAGGGTCGGATCGAGGCGCCGGATGAGGACCCTGGGGCCCCCGCTCACTCCTCCGGGACCCCGGCGGGCTGCTTGGGTGGCACCTTCTTGGCCAGCAACCCGAGCTCCCGCTCGAAGTCGTTCAGCTCCTTGAAGTCCTTGTAGACGCTGGCGAACCGCAGGTAGGCAACCTCGTCGATGTCGCGGAGCCGCTCGAGGACGTCCCTGCCGAGATCCGCTGTCGAGACCACGCTCCGGCCCTCGAGCCGCAGCGTCTCGACGATGTCGTCGGCCACCCGCTCCATCGCCTCGGGGAGCACGGGCCGGTTCTTGCACGCCTTGCGGACGCCCGAGATCAGCTTCTCGCGGTCGAAGGGCTGCTTCTCGCCCGACCGCTTGGCGACGAGCAGCGGGGCGTTCTCCACCCGTTCGAACGTGGTGAACCGCTGGTTGCAGATCTCGCACTCCCGGCGGCGGCGGATCGCCCGGCCCTCTTCGGCCACACGCGAGTCCACTACCCGGTCCTGGTCGTGCCCGCAGGAAGGACATCGCATTCTGAAGAAATTCTACGCTACCTTCGCAGAATTTCCTCTATATTTCGTGGTTCCTGAAATGGAGTCCCCCAAGATGTTGGGCCGGGATGTCAGGCCCCCGTCCGCTGGGTGAGGCTGAACCAGTTCCCGGAGTCGTCCCGGAACACCGCCTCGATGCCGTAGGGCCGCTCCGCCGGCTCCTGCAGGAACTCGACGCCCCTGGCCGACAGCTCGTCGTAGGTGGCCTTGCAGTCGTCGGTCTCCCAGACGCCACCCCCGATCGCCCCCTTGGCGACGAGGGCCCGGATCTGTGCCCCGGTCTCCTCGTCGTGCATGGGCGGACCGGGCTTGAGGAGGGCGAACTCCAAGTCGGGCTGGTCGTGCGGGCTGACGGTCAGCCACCGGAATCCGTCCATGGTGGCGTCCGTGCGCACCTCGAAGCCGAGCTTCTCCGTATAGAACGCCTTGGCCGCGTCCTGGTCGAGCACCGGGACGCCTGTGTGCGAGAGCCGCTTGATCATGGTCTCGTTCTCCTCTGTCCGATCGTCCGACAACGAGAAGGGTAGTGCCGAGCACTGCCGGGACGCTTCTCCCCGATTGCTCAGTCGGGCGGGGACTCGATCCTGGTCCACATCATCACGACGCAGCCGGGAATCGGCGGCGGACCACCCTTGCGGATCATGTCCTCCCGGTACCGGCTTGGCGGGCATCCGACAAGCTCGGTGAAGCGGTCACTGAAGGACCCGAGGCTCGAGAAGCCGACCATGTGGCTGATCTCGGTGACCGTCAGGTTGGCGGAGCGGAGCAGATCCCTCGCCCGCTCGATCCGGCGCCTGGTGAGGTACGCCATCGGCGTCTCGCCGTAAGCCTTCCGGAACGCCCGCAGGAAGTGGAAGCGGGAGTAGCCGGCCTGCCGCGCCACGAACTCCAGCGACAGGGGCTCGGCGTAGTGGCGGTCCATGAGGTCCTTGGCAACCCGCAGGTGCGGGAGGGCCCCCTGGTACTCGAGACGTCGATCCACCGGACGATGCTAGATCAACGCGTCCGCATCCGTCTCCGGCTGCATGGGTGCGCCGGAGCGTTCCCAGAAGAACTCGACGACGTAGCCGTCGGGATCGGCGACCTTGAGGGAGACAAAGCCGGGCTCCACCCACCAGTCGACCTCCGGGACCCCCATGGCGGCGAGCTCGGCCCGGCGTGTCCGCACCGCCTTCTCGTGGGGCAGAGCCACGCCGAAGTGGACCTCCCCCAGACCCACGGGGGGCTCGCCCCGGATCAGCGAGAACGTGATGCCTTTCGGCGTCGTCAGCACGAAGCCGAAGTCGGCCTCCCGGACGGCTCCCTCGAGACCGACGACATCGCGGTAGAACGCGAGCGACCGGGCCGGGTCCCGCACGCCGAGCGCGAGATGGGCAATGTCGGTCACGGGGGCCGCCTCGGCCAGAAAACGCTACGAGCAGCCGCTCGTCGTGGCGCACGAGGGACAGACGAAGCAGGAGCCCGCCGGCTGCATCGAGATGCCGCACGTGTAGCACATCGGGGCATCGCTGGTCGTCCGCACGACAAGGCGGGACTCATCCGTGACCCCGAGGCCGGCGGGGTCGTCGGGCTCCTCGTGCTCCCTGCCGTGCCCGTTCGAGACCTGTGGCACCCCGCCGTCCAGCGCCCGCTTGCGCTCGGCGGTCGTGAGCACGTTGAGGGACGCCCGGTCCTCGGGGCTCAGGTAGTCCGCCGCCAGGCGGCGGAAGATGTAATCGACGACCGAGGTGGCGAAGCGGAAGTCGGGGTCGTCGGTGATGCCCGACGGCTCGAAGCGCATGTTGATGAACTTGTCGACGTAGGCCTTCAGCGGCACCCCGTACTGCAGGCCGATCGAAATGGCGATGGCGAAGGCGTCCATCACACCGGCCAGCGTGCTGCCCTGCTTGGCGACCTTCAGGAAGATCTCGCCCAGCTCCCCGGTTTCGGGGTACTCGCCGGCGTTGACGTAGCCGTCGCAGTCGGCGATGCGGAACGAGGTCGTCCGGGAGGGCCGCTTGCGGGGTAGGCGGCGGCGGGTCGGGGCCGGGCGCTCCTCCGCTCTGGGCTTGGCCTCGACGGTAGCGGCGACAGGCGGAGCGGCGGCCGCGGCAGAGACAACCGGGGCGGCGGCAGCGGCGACAGGGGGAACGGCCGCGGCGCCGGGCGACGCCTTCTTGTCGGCCGAGAGAGGCTGACCCACCTTGCAGTTGTCCCGGTAGATGGCGAGGTTCTTGAGGCCGAGGCGCCACCCCTCGAGGTACAGGGCCTCGATCTCCTCGACGGTGGCGTCCTCCGGCATGTTGACGGTCTTCGACGAGGAGCCGGAGAGGAATGGCTGCACGGCGGCCAGCATCCTCACGTGGCCCATGTAGTGGATCGGGCTGGTCCCCATGGCGCAGTCGAACACCGGGTAGTGCTCCTGGTGCAGGTGCGGCGCCCCCTTCACCGTGTTGTTGCCGGTGACGTAGTCGACGATGCCGGCGATGTGGCGGGGCGGGTAGCCCAGCTTCTTCAGCGCCTTGGGCACGCCCTGGTTGGCGATCTTCATCGTGCCGCCGCCGACCAGCTTCTTGGTCTTCACCAGGGCAAGGTCGGGCTCGATCCCGGTGGTGTCGGCGTCGAGGAGGAAGCTGATCGTCCCGGTCGGGGCGATGAGGCTGACCTGGGCGTTGCGGTAGCCGTACCGCTCCCCCAGCTCGATGGCCTCGTCCCAGGCGAGCCTGGCGGCGTCGACCAGCCGGCGGGGCGCCAGCGAGAGATCGATCTGGTCGACCGCAGCCCGGTGGCGGCGCACGACCGCGAGGTGGGCCTCGGAGTTGCCGGCCTCGACCCAGCCCGGATACGGCCCCACGGCCGCAGCGAGCTCGGCGGACCGGCGGTAGGCGACCCCGCTCATGAGGGCGGTGATCGCAGCCGCCCAGGCCCGGCCCGCGTCGGAGTCGTAGGGCACCCCCTGCTGCATGAGCAGCGCGCCGAGGTCGGTGTAGCCGATGCCGAGGTCCCGGTAGGTCTTCACCATGGAGCTGATCTTCTCGGTCGGGTACTCGGCGTTGTGCACCGAGATGTCCATCGCCGTAAGAGTCGTCTCGACCGCGGCGGTGAAGGCGGGCACGTCGAAAGTGCCCTCGTCGTCGACGAACCGGGTCAGCCGAAGGGAGGCCAGGTTGCAGGAGGTGTTCGCAGGACGGACAAATTCGCCACAAGGGTTCGTTGCCTTGATCGGGCCTGCCGCCGGGGAGGTGTGCCAGGCGTTCATCGTGTCGAGGTAAAAGACGCCGGGATCGGCGCACTCCCAGGCCGCCTCGGCGATCTGGCGCATGAGCGCACGGGCCTTGACGGTCTCGACGGTGCGCCCATCCTGGACCGCCTTCAGGTCCCAGTCCCCATCGGCGAGGTAGGCCTCGAGGAAATCGTTGGTCAGGCCCACGGAGTTGTTCGCGTTCTGGTACTGCAGCGAGTGGGAGTCGATGCCGTCGAGGTCCATGTCGAAGCCGGCCTCACGCAGGGCCCGGGCCTTGCGTTCCTCCCGGACCTTGCAGGAGATGAACTCCCCCACGTCGGGGTGGTTGACGTCGAGCACGACCATCTTGGCCGCCCGGCGCGTCGAGCCGCCCGACTTGATGGTGCCGGCGGAGGCGTCGGCCCCCCGCATGAACGAGACGGGGCCGGAGGCGGTACCGCCGGAGGTGAGCAGCTCCTTCGACGACCGCAGGTTGGACAGGTTGATGCCTGCCCCCGAGCCGGCCTTGAAGATCAGGCCCTCCTCGACGTACCAGTTGAGGATGGAGTGCATGTCGTCCTCGACGTCGAGGATGAAGCACGCCGAGACCCTGGGTGGGTCGACGAGGCCGACGTTGAACCACACGGGCGAGTTGAACGCCATCTTCTGCGTCAGGAGGAGGTGGGTGAGCTCGGCCCGGAAGGTCGCCTCCGCCTCGCCGGCGAGGTACCCGTCGCTGGCGCCCCGGCCTACATACCAGCCGACCACCCGATTGATCATGTCCTTGACCGACCGCTCCCGGCGGGGCGAGGCCATGGGGCCCCGGAAGTACTTCTGGGCGACGATGTTGGTGGCGTTCTGCGACCAGGCCTTCGGGAACTCGACGGCCTTCTGCTCGAAGGCCACCTTGTCGCCGTAGCCGATGCGGGCGTCACGGATCTCCCAGTCCACCTCGGCGAAGGGGTCGACATCCGGACGCGTGAAGTAGCGTTCCACCCGAAGCTCGCCCACCTGCGGCGCCTGAACGCCGTCACTCGTCTTCATTGCTCGTCCCTCCTCGGACACGGACGACCCGCCGCCACGATGTGTCTATTATCGCGCAAACCCCTATATGTAGGGGTTCCACGGGCGAGTGGCCCAAGATCTAGTTCGTACCAGGATGTAATTACAAACCTGGAAGTGTGTCAATAGGAGTCGCGAGCAAATCTCGGCAGGGGCAGAAGCGGCGGATTACGGGAGCGGCGGCCTACAGGAACGTCGGGCTACGGGAGCAGGAGACGCTCCCCCGGGTAGATGGGCCTAGGACCCAGGTTGTTGAGCTTCTCGAGATCGTACATGTAGTTGCGAGGGTCTTGCCGACCGGCCTCGCGCTCTGCAAGGCTCCAGAGCGTCTCCCCCGGTGCAACGACGTGGGTGAGGCGGGGGCCGGCGGAAGCGGCAGACCCCGCCCACAGCGAGGGGTTGACGAGGCCCACCAACAGCCCGGCCCCCACGGCTACCCCGGCGACGCGTGCGGCCGAACGTTTGTTCGTTCCCATTTGGCCGATGGTACGGCGCCCGAGCGCTGGGCGTCAAGAGAAAAGGCGAACAAATGTTTGCCTCTTGCGCCGGGGTGGCCTACACTCCTGCGCATATCCCGGAGAAAACCCGGAGATGGGACGAAATGAGAGGGTGCGGATCTATGGACGGATCAGACCTGACGCAGCGGCAGCGGGCCATCCTGGACTTCATCGTGGCAAGCGTGGAACAGCGGGGCTACCCGCCGGCCGTGCGAGAGATCGGCCAGGCCGTCGGCCTGGCCTCCCCGAGCACCGTGCACGCCCACCTGCAGACCCTGGAGGACCGTGGCTACCTGCGGCGGGACCCGACCAAGCCCCGGGCCATCGAGGTGCGGTGGGGGGAGCACGCCCACGCCCAGCCGGACCGGCCCGCTGCCCAGTCCCTGCCCATCTACGGCTCCATCGCCGCCGGCCCGACCTCGCTCGCCGAGCAGGTCCAGGAAGGAACGCTCGCCGTCCCGGAGGACTTTATCGACGACACCCCCCACTTCGTGCTCCGGGTGAAGGGCGACAGCATGATCGGGGCCGGCATCAACGACGGGGACTTCGCCGTGGTCCGCGTGAACGCCAGCCCGACGAACGGCGAGATCGTCGCCGCCCAGGTCGAAGGACCGACCGGCGAGTCCGAGGCGACTGTCAAGCGGTTCCGCCGGGACGGGAACCGGATCCTGCTCATGCCGGAGAACCCCACGATGGAGCCGATCGTCGCCCCGCTGGACGTCCGGGTGCTCGGCAAGGTCGTGGGGATCCTGCGCCGGCTGTAGCCCGAGCAAAGGGGGTCCACCTTTCTCGGTGACCTGGACCACCGAAACGGTGGCTGAACGCACCGAGAAGACTCAGGCGCCGTCGGGACCGGAGTGGCCGTTCGCCAGGAACTCGCTGAAGCGGGTGAGGACGTCCTGCGACGTCCTCACCTGGAGCCGGTACCCGCCGGACTCGAAGGTCTCCTCGAGAACGTCCCCCTCGTCGTGGAGGTGGCTGCGGACGTCGCCCCGATCGAAGGGGATCTCGAAATCCACGACGAGCCTGGCAGCTGCCACCCGCTCCCCCAGCGCGGCCACGAGGTCCTCGAGCCCGTCGCCCCGCGCCGCTGAGATGAAGATGGCCCCCGGGTGCCTCGCCGCGAGCACCGCTGCATCGGCGTCCGAGACCAGGTCACGCTTGTTGAAGGCCAGGATCGTCGGGATCTGCGAGGCGCCGATCTCCCCCAGGACCCTTGTCACCGCATCCATCTGGGCCTCGGGGTCGGGCTGGGAGGCATCGACGACGTGGAGCAGCAGATCCGACAACCCCGTCTCCTCGAGGGTGGAGCGAAACGCCTCGACGAGGGTGTGGGGCAGCTTCTTCACGAAGCCGACGGTGTCCGTCAGGACCGCATGCCGGCCATCCGGTAGGTCGAGGCGACGGGCCGTCGGGTCGAGGGTCGAGAACAGGCGGTCCTCCACGAGGACCCCAGCCCCCGTGAGGGCGTTCAGCAGGGTCGACTTGCCGGAGTTCGTGTAGCCGACGAGCGAGATCTGCGGGACTCCGGAGAGGGCACGGCTCTTGCGTTTCAGGTCTCGGGTGCGCTCGACGTCGGCAAGGTCACCCCGAAGCTTCGTCAGGCGCTTGCGGATGCGGCGGCGGTCGACCTCCAGCTTGGTCTCGCCGGGCCCCCTCGTCCCGATGCCGCCGCCGAGGCGGCTCATGACGTCCGACCAGCCTCGCAGCCGGGGGATGTGGTAGTTGAGCTGCGCCAGCTCGACCTGGAGCTTGCCCTCTGCGGACTGGGCGTGCTGGGAGAAGACATCGAGGATCAGGCCGGTGCGGTCGATGATCTTGATCTGGTTGGGGGCGAGTGGGTTGACCCCCGCCAGGTCCTCGAGGTTGCGGCCCTGGGCCGGAGCGAGCTCGTCGTCGAAGATGATGGCATCCGCATGCAGCGCCTGCGCCAGCTCGACGACCTCCCGAGCCTTGCCCTTGCCGAGGTACGTCGCCGTGTCAGGCGTCTCCCGCACCTGGATCACGCGCTCGACCGCCTCGGCTCCGGCGGTGTCGGCCAGCATGGCGAGCTCGTCGAGGGACGCCTCTGCCGCCTCGAACTGAGCGTGGGAGGGCGCCAGCCCCACGAGCACCGCCCGCTCCCGGGGGTCGCCCCCCTGCTCGGGCCCCACCGTTGGCTCCCGACCGGGCAAGCCCTCAGCGCTCCTTCAGTGCCCGGGCGATGCGCTCGACGCCCTCTTCGAGGCGTGCGTCGGGCAGCGTCAGGGAGAACCGGACGTGGCCCTCCCCCTCGGCGCCGTAGCCCGCCCCCGGCGCCACGACGACCCCCGCCTTCTCCAGGAGGAAGTCGGCGAACTCACCGGAGCTCTCGCCGCCCGGCGTCGGGGCGAAGACGTAGATCGCCGCCCTGGGCCGGGAGAGCGTCCATCCCGCGGAGTTGAGCCCGTCGACCAGGGTGTCCCGGCGGCGGCGGTACACCTCGCAATTGGCGGCGACGGCATCCTGTGGGCCGTCAAGGGCCTCGATCGCGGCCCGCTGCAGGGCGTTGAAGATGCCCGAGTCGATGTTGGTCTTCACCCGCCCGAGGGCCTCGACGGCGACCGGCGATCCCACCGCCCACCCGACGCGCCACCCGGTCATGTTGTAGGTCTTCGAGAGGGAGCCGAACTCGAGGCTCACTTCCATGGCGCCCGGCGTCTGCAGCAGGCTGGGGGCGACGTAGCCGTCGAAGGTGACGTCGACGTAGGCGGCGTCGTGGGCCACCAGGAGGTTGTGCTCCCGGGCGAAGCCCACCGCCCTGGCGAAGGTGTCTGCACCGGCGGTCGCGGCGGTCGGGTTGTTCGGGTAGTTGAGCCACAGGATCTTGGCAGCGACCGCGTCGCCGGGGCTGATCTCGTCCAGCCGGGGCTGGAACCCGTCGGCGGCCGGCAGCGGGACCATGACCGGCCTGCCGCCGGCGAGGATCGCGCTGGCGGCGTAGACCGGGTAGCCGGGATCGGGCACGAGCACGACGTCGCCGGGGTCGACGAAGGCCGTCGCGAGGTTGTGGATGCCCTCCTTCGACCCGATGAGCGGCAGCACCTGGGACTCGGGGTCGAGCGTGACGCCGAAGCGCCGCAGGTAGTAGCCGGCGATCGCCCGGCGGAGGTCCGGGAGCCCGTAGTAGGAGGGGTACCGGTGGTTGGCGGGGTCGGCGACCGCGGCGAGCGCAGCCTGGACGATGTTAGGCGGCGTGGGCCGGTCCGGGTCGCCGATGGCGAACGAGATGACGTCGACCCCCCGGTCCCGCGCCTCGGCGATGCGCCGGTCGAGCGACGCGAACAGGTACGGCGGGAGCTTGTCGATGCGCTTGGCGGTCCTCACGGCACTACTGCTTTCATGGCAGGGCTCCATCGAAGATGTGCTTGACGGGCCCGGATTGGTAGAGGTGGCCGCCGGGCCCCTTCTCCACCAGCAGGTCCCCGCCCAGGGTACGGACGGTGGCGCGGTCGAGCCCGGCCGCCACGACCGCTGCCGTCGAGCCTGACCCGGAGGCGAGCGTCACGCCGACGCCTCGCTCCCAGAAGCGGACCGAGAGGAGATCGGGACCGTCGACCTTGCAGAACTCGACGTTGGTGCGGTTGGGGAACAGCTCGTGGGTCTCGACCTTGGGGCCCAGCTGGGTCACCGGCGCCGCCTCGATGTCGTCCACCATGGTCACGGCGTGCGGGTTGCCCGTGACGACCTTGTGCCAGGTGCGGTCGAAGAGGTCGACCGTCCCCTGCACCTCGGCGGGGCCCATGTCCACCCGGACGCTGGAGACCTCGCCGCCGGCGACGCTCACCTCGATCACCTTCACCTGGCCGCCCGTCTCCACCTTGATGCGGGGTTGCGACCAGAGACCCGCCTCGTGCAGGAACCTCCCGACGCAGCGCAGCCCGTTGCCCGACACCTCCGCCTGGCCGCCGTCGGAGTTGAAGAGGCGGAAGTGGAAGTCGAAGTCGGGGTTGGAGGACGGCACGATCCGGATGACCCCATCGGCCCCGATGCCAAAGTGGCGGTCGCACATGAACCGGGCAAGCTCCGGCGTGACGTCCTCGACGAAGATAATGATGAAGTCGTTGCCGAGGCCCTCGTACTTCGAGAACTCCAGCGGTGGCCCCGGCGGACGCACGGGGATCTGGTCGGTCATGCGGCCTCCCCCTTCTTCGGACTCCCGTGTGCCAGCAGGTGCGCCCTCGCGCCGGGCGCGTCGGACGTGAACCAGGTCACCCTGGAATCCGCCCGGAACCAGGCCATCTGGCGCCGGGCGAACCGGCGGGTGCGGGCCTTGGTCTGGTCGATCGCCTCCTGCAGGCTGAGACGCCCATCGAGGTGGGCCAGGATCTGGGCGTAGCCGAGGGCCTGGACCGCGGTGGCAGAATCCCGGAGCCGCTGCTCACGCACCAAGCGCTCCACCTCGGCCACGAGGCCCCGGGCGAGCTGGGACTCGACCCTGGCGTCGATGCGCCGGTCGATCTCGGGGCGGGGCTCGGTCAGCCCGATCACCGTCAGGGCGTACAGCGAGCGGGGCTGCTCCCAGGAGGTGCGGAAGCTCGAGAACGGCCGCCCCGTCACCTCGAGGACCTCCAGGGCCCGGATCGTGCGGCGGGCGTTGAAGGGATGGATATGCGTCGCCGCCTCGGGGTCGGCGGCCTCCAGCCGCTCGTAGAGCGCCGTGGCTCCCTGCTCCGCCGCCTCCTGCTCGAGCCGGCCCCGCACCACGGGGTCGGTGCCGGGGAACTCCAGCGGGTCGACGACCGCACGGAAGTACAGGCCGGACCCGCCGACCAGCAGCGGCAGGCGCCCCCTCGCCAGGATGCCGGCCACGGCGGCCCGTGCCATCGACTGGAACTCGGACACCGTCAACGTGTGCGACGGCTCGACCACGTCGACGAGGTGGTGCCGGACCCTTGCCATCTCCGAGGGCGACGGCTTGTCCGTCCCGATGTCCATGCCCCGGTACACCATGGCCGAGTCCATGCTCACGACCTCGGCGTCGAGGGCCTCGGCGACCTCGAGCGACAGGGCGGTCTTGCCCGCGGCGGTCGGGCCGACGATCGCCAGCACCTGGCCGCTCACGCCACCAGCTCCCCTTCGAGGTGGTGGGGGGCGGCGGCGGTGATGCGGACCCGGGCGAACGTCCCCTCCCGGAGGGCGTCGCCGGGGTTGGGCACGTGGACGAGCTTGTTGGTCCGGGTTCGCGTGGTCGCCCTGCCCGGCTCCTTCCTGGACGGGCCCTCGACCAGCACCTCCAGCTCGGCACCGACCTGGTCCTGGTTGCGCTGCAGGGAGATCCGCTCCTGGGCCGCCAGGAGGCGGTCGAAACGCTCCTGGACGACGGGCTTCGGAATCTGGTCGGATCGGATGCCGGCGGCGGTGCCCGGCCGGGGCGAGTACTGGAAGGTGTAGGCGGCGTCGTAGCCGACCTCCTCGACGAGCAACAGAGTGTCGGCGAAGTCCTCCTCGGTCTCCCCGGGGAAGCCGACGATGATGTCGGTGGTGATGGCCAGACCCGGCACGAGGCGGCGGGCCATCTCGATCTTCTCCAGGTAGCGCTCCCGGGAGTAGGACCGCTTCATCTCCTTCAGGAGGCGCGTCGAGCCGGACTGGACCGGCAGGTGCAGGTGCTCGCAGACCACCGAGGACTCCGCCATCGCCCGGGCGACCGGCTCCCGGAAGTCCTTGGGGTGCGGGGAGGTGAAGCGGACCCGCCTGAGACCGTCGATGCCGTCGAGGGCCAGCAGTAGGTCCGCGAAGCGGGGCGTGCCGTAGACGTCCCGGCCATAGGAGTTGACGTTCTGGCCGAGCAGGCTCACCTCCACCACGCCGTCGGCGACGAGATCCCTCACCTCGCCGAGGACGTCCCCGACCCGGCGGGACGTCTCGACCCCGCGCACGGCCGGGACGATGCAGAACGTGCACGAGTTGTTGCAGCCGTACTGGATCGCCACCCAGGCATGCGTCCTGGAGCCGCGCCGGGAGGGCAGCGCCGAAGGGAAGACCTGGAGGGCCTCGGAGAACTCGACGAGGGGGATGCCCTGGCGCTCCGCTGCGCCGAGCAGGCCGGGGAGGGCCTCGATGTTGCGGGTGCCGAAGACGACGTCCACCCAGGGAGCCTTCCGGACGACCAGGTCCCGGTCCTTCTCGGCCAGGCAGCCGCCCACGACGACCTGCATCTCCGGACGCTCCTGCTTGAGGCGCTTCATGGTCCCGAGGTTGCCGTAGAGCTTGTTGTCGGCGTTCTCCCGGATCGCACAGGTGTTGAAGATGACGACGTCGGCCTGCTCGGCGGTGGGGGCCGGCCGGTAGCCCTGCACCTCCAGGAGGCCGGCCATGCGCTCGGAGTCGTGCTCGTTCATCTGGCACCCGAAGGTGCGGATCCAGTAGCTCTTGCTCACGTACCAGATCCTAGCCGCGTGAGGTAAGGATCGAATCGCGCATCGACGCGCGATTCGCTCCCACCCTCCCGCAAGCCGGCGCTACTTGGCGTACTCGACCGCCCGGTGCTCCCGGATCACCATCACCTTGATCTGACCGGGGTACTGCAGCTCCTCCTCGATCCGCTTCGCGATGTCGCGGGCCATGACCTCGGCCCCCAGGTCGTCGACCGAGTCGGGGCGCACCATGACCCGGACCTCCCGGCCCGCCTGCATGGCGTAGCACTTCTGGACGCCGTGGAAGGACTCGGCGATGGCCTCGAGGCGCTGCAGGCGCTTCACGTAGGTCTCGAGCGTCTCCCGGCGAGCGCCGGGCCGGGCGCCGGAGATGGCGTCGGCCGTCTGAACAATGACCGCCTCGATGGTCCTCGGTTCGACCTCGCCGTGGTGGGCCTCGATGGCGTGGATGACCGCGGGAGACTCCTTGAGCCGGCGGGCAAGCTCGGCGCCGATCATGGCGTGGGAGCCCTCGACCTCATGGGTGATCGCCTTCCCGAGGTCGTGCAGCAGGGTGCAGCGCTTGGCGAGGTCGATGTCGGTGCCCAGCTCCGCCGCGATGACGCCGGCGATGTGGGCGGCCTCGACCAGGTGCTTGAGGATGTTCTGGCCATAGGACGTCCGGTAGTTCAGCCGGCCCAGGACCTTGACCATCTCGGGATGCATGTCGGTGATGCCGACGTCCATCAGTGCCCACTCCCCCGCCTCCCGGATCGCCCGCTCGACCTCGGCCCGGGACTTCTCCGCGATCTCCTCGATGCGCGAGGGCTGGATGCGGCCGTCGCTGATCAGCTTCTCCAGGGTCAGGCGGGCGACCTCCCGGCGGATCGGGTCGAAGCAGGACAGGATCACCGACTCCGGCGTGTCGTCGATGATGAGGTTGGTGCCGGTCGCCGCCTCGAAGGCCCGGATGTTGCGCCCCTCCCGGCCGATGATCCGGCCCTTCATCTCGTCGTTCGGCAGCGTGACCACGGAGATGGCGTTCTCGGAGGTCTCCTCGGAGGCCACCCGCTGCATGGCGATGGCGACGATCTTGCGGGCCCGGCGGTCGGCCTCCTCCCGGGCCGCGCCCTCGATGTCACGGATGAGAACCATGGCGTCGCGCTTCGCTTCCTCCTGGATCTGGTGGATCAGGGTGTCCCGAGCCTCCTGGGCGGTCATGCCAGCCAGGCGCTCCAGCTCGCTCTTCTGCCTGACGAGGACCTCCTCCAACTGGTCCCGCATGCGGTCCGCTTCGGCGGCCCGGTCGAGCAACGACCGCTCCCGGCTCTCCAGCCTGCGGGACATCTCGTCGAGGGTCTCCTCCTTCTGGTTGAGCCGGCTCTCGCGCCGCGTCACTTCGGCGGTCCGCGTCTTTACCTCCGCCTCGGCCTCCTGGCGGATCCGGATGGCTTCATCTTTGGCATCGACCAACGCCTGGCTCTTCGCCGCGATCGCATCGCGTTCTGCCTCGGCCAGGATCTCCCGAGCGCGCATTTCGATGGCGCCCGCTCGGGACTCTGAGATCGACTTCCGGACAAGATAGCCAATTCCGACTCCTACAGCGAGGCCCAGGATGAGCATCACGATCTGGGTCATCTGGCTGTACCTCCCTTGCAGCACTACGAAAAAAGGCAATAAAAAAACCGAGCGTAGCTCGGCCGGAAGAACTGTATGCGGGTTTAGGGGCTCTTGAGGATCCTCTCAAGAGACACTCGTGAACGCCTACTCCGATAGGCTGGTCGGGATCCTCGTCATGGCCCTTGGCCTTGGTCCTGTCTGTCTCACAGCGGGCTGGATGTATGTCGGATTTCCCCGAGGCGCCCCTCAAGACGCCGGTTCATTCATCGGTGTCAGTTGATCAGACCGTTGCTTCGACGCACGCAATTCTTCAAGCCGACAGACAATCTTAACGTACCTATGATCGCCCAGGACCCGCTCCCGCGGCCTGATTGTCCGCTTCGTCTGCTGAGGTCGTGCCCAGCAGCCGGCCACAGGCCTCGTCGATCACCTCGGCTTCGTAGCCCCGGCGGGCCAGGTACGCGCCCAGTTTTCGACGGACGGCGAGGGGCGTGCCGTACAGGGAGGGAAGCCTCAGCGCCCCG
>WNGI01002456.1_pt1 | contig 16087 bp, 14 predicted proteins | sample 5400621 | NCBI WGS metagenome assembly WNGI01 (sample SAMN13153374, study PRJNA577476) | soil metagenome | isolation source: 20 cm soil or saprolite under Garry oak tree replicate 1 | place: USA:California | collected 2016-06-15 | reverse complement strand
TGGTCCGCTTCGCGGAGAAGCCGAGCTGCTTCGCCGCCTCCTGCTGCAGCGTGCTGGTGGTGAACGGCGCGGGCGGCCGCTTGCGGCGCTCCTTGCGCGAGACGTCGGTGACGACGAAGGGGACCTTGCCCGCCTCGTCCACGATCGCCTGGGCGGTCGCGGCGTCCTTGATCTCCGGCTTGTGGCCGTCGAGCTTGTGCAGCCGCGCCTGGAAGACCTGGCCGTCCTTCTCGAGGTCGGCCTCGATCGTCCAATATTCCTGCGGGACGAACTTGCGGATCTCCGCTTCGCGCTCGACGATGAGGCGCAGCGCCACCGTTTGCACGCGGCCCGCCGAGAGGCCCGTCTTCAGGCTCTTCCAGAGCAGGGGTGACGCCTTGTAACCGACGAGGCGGTCGAGGATACGCCGCGCCTGCTGGGCGTCCACCTTGTTCTGATCGATGTCTACCGGGTTCGCGAGCGCCTGAGCGACGGCTTCCTTCGTAATCTCGTGGAACAGCACGCGACGGACCTTGCCGCCGTTGCCGAGCTGTGAGGCGACGTGCCAGGCGATGGCCTCCCCCTCGCGATCGGGGTCGGTGGCGATGAGCACGCGGGAGGACGCCTTGGCGGCCTTCTTGATCTCGGAAAGGGTCTTCGCCTTGCCCTTGATCGTCACGTACTCCGGGGTGAATCCTTTGTCGACATCCACGCCAAGCTTGCGCTGAGGCAGGTCGCGCACGTGCCCCACCGTCGCCTTCACGGTGTACCCGCGACCCAGATACTTGCCGATCGTCTTCGCCTTGGTGGGCGACTCCACCACGACCAGGGCGGACCCGTCACCGCCGCCCGCGGTGGCGGCCGCTTTCTTCCTGGACCGGCGCTTGGGTTTAGGAGGAGGCGCCGGCGCGGGATTCGCGTCCGACAGTGGGGCGGTGGCGTCCGACTTCACACCACGTTTCTTAGCAGTCACGCATCAACCTTTCATCAACCGCAAGGACGGCATCTTTACCATCCTGCTCCGCTTTGCGCAAGTCTCACGACGTCCGCGGCGACCTGCGGTGCGGTCTTCCGATCAGTGTCAACCTTCTCGTGCGCCTGCAGGTACGCCGGCTCCCGCTCCTTGAGCAGCTGCCGCATCCGCTCGACGGGGTCCTCTCCCATTAACAACGGACGGGTTCCCTCGGGCGCCGCGCGCTGTGCCGCGGTGTCGGCGCGGGTGCGCAGATAGATCACGAAGGCCCGCGCTTTCGCGCCGTCGAGGGCGCCCGGCTGCGCCGCCCATCCTCCGCCCGGCGCGATGATCGCGGGCTCGTGCCCGAGTGCCGTGTCCACCTCGTTGCGCTCCAGCTCGCGGAACGTCGCTTCGCCCTTTTCCGCGAAGATCATCGTGACGGGCTTCCCCTCATGGCGCGCCAGGAGCGTGTCGATGTCCACGAACCCGGCGTGGAGCTGCTCGGCCGCGAGCCGGCCCACGGTGGTCTTCCCCGCGCCAGGCAGACCGATCAGCACCACGTGGCGTTTCACGACGCCGCATCCTTGGGCCGCCGATTGCCCAGCTGCGCCTGATAGCCCGCGAAGTTGCGCTTCATCTCGCTCAGCGCGTCGCCGCCGAACTTCTCAAGTATCGCCTCGGCGAGCACGAGCGCCATCATCGCTTCGGCGATGACCCCCATGGCAGGTACCGCGGTGACGTCCGAGCGTTCCGACTGGGCCTGCGCCGCTCCCCCGGTCTGGAGGTCCACGGTGCGGAGCGGCGACATCAGCGTGGAGATGGGCTTCATCGCCGCGCGCACCACGAGGGGCTCGCCCGTCGTCATGCCCCCTTCCGTCCCCCCGGCGCGGTTGGTCGCGCGGCTCAGGCCGGGCAGGATCTCGTCGTGCACCTCGGACCCCTTGCGCCGCGCTGCTTCGAACCCGAGCCCGATCTCGACGCCTTTTACGGCGGGGATCGACATCACCGCCCGGGCGAGCCGGCCGTCGAGCTTGCGGTCCCACGAGACGTGCGAGCCGAGGCCCACCGGCACGCCCAACGCGACCACCTCCACCACGCCACCGAGCGTGTCTCCCGCGGCCTTGGCGGCGTCGATGCGCCGGATCATCTCCGTCTCGGCGTCGCGGTCGAGGCACCGCACGGGGCTCTGATCTGCGGCCGCGTTCAGGGGAGTAGGGACGGGGGACGGGGGACGGGCAACGACGCCGCCAAGCTCCGCCACGTGGCTGCCGATTTCGATCCCGAACTCATCGAGCAGCAGCCTGCACACCGCGCCGCACGCAACGCGGGCGACGGTCTCGCGGGCGCTGGCGCGCTCCAGGATGTCGCGGGCGTCGCGCCGGTCGTACTTCAGCACGCCGGTCAGGTCGGCGTGCCCGGGCCGCGGGCGCGTCACCTGGCGCCGCCGCTCCGCGCCCGGCGCGTCGGCCTCGGGCGCCATCACGTCCTGCCAGTGCTCCCAGTCACGGTTCCAGACCAGCATCGCGATGGGCGAGCCGAGCGTCTCGCCGGCGCGCACGCCGGCGAGCCACTCGATCTGGTCGGATTCGATTTTCATGCGGGCGCCGCGGCCGTGCCCGCCCATGCGGCGCTTCAACTCGGCGTTCACGCGCTCGGCCGAGACGGGGAGCCCGGCGGGGATCCCCTCGAGGATCGCCACGAGCCCGCGGCCGTGGGATTCACCCGCCGTCGTGAAGCGGAACGTCATGGCGTCACCCCCTCTCCCGACAGGGAGAGGGGGTCAGGGGGTGAGGCAATAACACGCGAGCCCGACCGACCGTCGGGCTCGCGGTTGTCGCAACCCTACCGACCCAACGCGCCGTCACTGGCGGCGCGTGGCCCGCAGCCGCGGCGGCGCGGGGTTCGGGTTCGGAATTAGGGGCAGTTTGACCATCACCAGGCCGCGGGTCGTGACGCCAAACAGCAGCTGGTTGCCGCCCGCGTCTCTCGCTACCCGCAGCGGCCCCACGATCGGGTCCCGCACCGGGATCGAGCCGATCAGATTATAGAAGAACGTGTCGAACACGAGAATGTTGCCGCTCGGGTCGGCCGCGAACACCACGCGAATGGTCGAGTCACGCGTACCCCCCAGGCCGGTGCTGCCGCCCTGCCCCGCCAGGAAGTCGTGGTTGTAGTTCATGTCCATCCCCGGGGCGTTGAGCGGCGCGGGCGACGTGCCCTTCAACCGCAAGCCATCGTCAAGGACGTAGATGGAGTCGGCGCGCACCAGGTTCGTCCCGCCGTTGAAGTTCGTGGCGATGGACGCCACCTTCACGCCGGTGTTGCTGATGAAGTCGCTTACCTCCACTGCCCGGGACATGCCGAAGTCGATGTCCACGTCGCCGGAGTCGCGAACCATGTTCGCCGTGACCGGCGAGGTCTGGCAGCCCGGCGGCGCGCCTCCGTGACGGAGGAGAGCCTTGGTCGTGTAGGCCATCACGCGCCGGAACCCCGCGGCGGCGTTGCCGCCCTCCCCGAAGAAGCCGTGCGTGAAGTTGCCCGAGTTGCGGGCGAAGGTCGAGTCGCCCAATCCAAACGTCGAGAAGTTGATCGTCACCCCTTGGCATGCCGAGAGGATCGTGTGCGTGTAGTTCCCGTACAACTGCTGCCCGGGGCGGATGAGCGTGATACGCAGCGTGTCGCTCACGTCGCTCTGCGCCACGTTGCCGATCTCCCAGAAGAAGTGGCCGAACAGCCGTGAGGTATCCGTGGAGTTGATGAGCTTCTCCATCCGTAGGGTCGCATGCCCGGAGAACGGCGAGCTCGAGCTCTGGGTCGGCGTCGTCGAGTAGAGCACGAAGACCGAGTCGGTTTGGTCGCAGTTCCCCCGGCACACCGTGGCGATGTACTGCGGCCGGTCCGACAAGTCGTAGAGCGTGTAGTGCGCGTAGTAGAACCCCGCGCTGTTGATGAGGTCGTATTTCTCGATCACGTAGTTCGGGAGGTCCTGGCGCCAGCGCAGCCGCCGTGCGGCGACGTCGATGATCGACATCTCCGTGCCACCCGAGTTCGCCACCACGATCGAATCCCCGTAGTTGCCGAGGGTGTCGTGCGGCCACAGGGCGATGCCCCAGGGCTGCGGCCCAGCCGTGGGAATGCCGCCGGCAACGAAGCTGGTGTTCGCCACCTGGAAGATCTCGACTCGCGACAGCGGCGTGTTGGTGAGGTACAGCTCGCCGCGGGGCGAGTTGAAGATCGCGTCCGAGATGTGGCTGCCCACGGGCAGCCCGACGGTGACCCCCGCGACCACTTGCGCCGAATCGGCTTTGGGAGGCGGAGTGGTGAAGCTGCTCGTCGTCGAGAACGCGCAGTTGCGGGCCGCCGCCGCGTCGCACGCGTACCCGTCCACCACGACACTCGTGGGGAACGTGGCGATCGCCGCGGCGAGGTTGAGGCTGAAGCGATGCACCACGTCGGTGAAGCTGCCGCCTCCCGGCACCGAGTCGAACTTGAGAACGATGGTGGTGTCGGATGCAAGCCGTACGCGGTACCCGATGTAGGCGATGCCGCTCGGGTCGGTGGCGTGCACCAGCACGCTGTCGTTCACCTGGATCCGCACCCCGAGGCTCTCGCTCACCAGCGGCGGCGTGTTGTCGTTCAAGGGCGAGAGGACGGTCAAGGTGACGGTATTCGTCGTCGCCCGTCTCCCGCTAGAGTCCTCCGCGAAGCCCGTGATCGTGAAAGTCCCGCTGAGCGCCGCGACCGCCAAGGTGTCCACGTAGTCCACCGAGTCCGGATACGGAATGTTATAACTGACCGAGTCGTTGGGCGGCGTCGTCGGGTTGGTGGTCGCCGCCGCGGGGGCCACGATGAACCCCACCTTGCGGATCCCCGACAGCTGTTGGGCCACGACTTCCACGGTGAGGTTCTTGCCGGTGGCCGCCACGGCGCCCGTCCCGGGGGAGAGCAGCAACACCTTCAGCGCCTGCACGTTCGCCAGGAAGATGACGAGCGTGTCCTCGGCGAAGTTCCCGGCGCCGTCCGTGGCGCGGCCGATGATCGTGATGAACCCGCCGGCGCCCGAGTTCGCAGGGAACGTGATGTGCACCGGGAGCGTCGCTGCCGGGAGCGTCTGGTTGGCGAAGATGGTATCCGTCGTGCCGATCAACCCGCCCGAGTAGGTCAGGCGGATGTCGTTCAGCGCCAGGTTGTCGGTCGCGGCCACCGTGAACGTCAGCCCACTCGCGATCGGCTGCGTGTCGGCCGTCGTCGTCACGCTGATCGTGGGTGGAATGAGGTCCTGCTGGAAGCCGCCCGGCGTGCGCGTGGTTTCGCACGCCCAGCCCGCCAGCGCCAGGACGCACAGACCCCAGAGTGTCGCTACCGCTCGTCCCTGCAACATGGAGACTCCCGGCTTACTTCCCGGTGCTGGGCGACACCAGGTCGTCGATGATGTGTGGCGTGATGAGGATCAGCAGATCACGCCGGCTTTCCTGCTGGTTCGTGAAACCGAACAACTTGCCGATGATCGGCAGGTCTACAAGGAACGGAATTCCGGTCTTGCTTACCGTGACCTCGGTCACCGTGAGGCCGCCGATGACGGCCGTTTGCCCGTCTTCGACGAGGATCTGGTTGTCCGCCTGCTGCGTCTGGAACGTGAAGCCGATGTCCACCGACGACGGCACGACGTTGGAGCGCTCGGCGTGCACTTCCATCAGCACCTGGCGGTTGGCCGTTACGTGCGGCGTCACCTTCAAGTTGATGCCGGTCTGCTGGAAGCTCACCGTGGCGCGCGGCGGCGTCGCCCCGCCCGCGGTCGTCGAGCTGACGTCGATCACGCGGATCGGCACTTTGTCGCCCACCAGGATCTCCGCGGGCCGGTTGTCGAGCGTCGTGATCGTCGGCTCGGCCTGGATGTCGTCGAGCGACAGGGTCTGCAGGGCTTGCAGGAACGCCGTCAGGTCGAAGTTGCCGATCGCCGTCGAGAAGATGAGGTCGAGCGCCGGACCGATCACCGCCTGGCTGGCGTTGCCGGTCGCCGCGAGCGAATTGCCGCCCAGGTCGATCACGGTCTGGTCGGGCGTGAAGAACTGGGTCGGAATTGTCCCCGTGGGCACGCCGTTCGGATTGTTGTTCCCGGGCTGCGCGCTCGACGGGATCGGCCGCTGCACCAGCCGGTTGAAGAACTGCGTCTGCGAACCCAGATCGTACTTGAGCCCCATCTGCTCGATGTCGGTCCGGTCCACGAACACGATCTTCGCCTGGATCGAGACCTGGGGCGTACGGATGTCGAGCCCCCGCACGAACTGCTCGATGTCGCCGATGCGGTTGCGCGTGTCGGTGATGACGAGCGCGTTGTTGGTCGTGTCGGCGACCACGGCGCCCCGCCCCTTCGAGACGATCGACTGCACCGCGGGCACGAGCGATGTCGCCTTGGCGTAGTTCACCCGCACGAGGCGCGTCTCGACCGGCACGGTCGAGTCGGCGCGTGCGAAGTCGGCCTTGTTGAGGACGTTGATGATGCCGCCCTCGAGCACCTGATAGGTGAGGCCCTGGGACTCGAGCACAGCCGCGAACGCCAGGTCCCACGGCTGATTCTTGATCTCCGCCGTCACCTTCCCTTTGACGTCCTTCGCGATCACGATGGTGCGGCCGCTGAACGCCGCGAAGCCGGTGACCACGTCCTGGATGTCCGCGTCGTCCCACCGCACGGTGATGCGGGGCGCCTGCGACTGCTCGCTCTCGCTTCTGTGCGCCGCGAAGAACGCGTCGATGCTCACCGGATCGGTCGAGAACCTGAGCGAGACCGGCGTCGCCGCGAGCCCGCTCGTCGGCAGCTGCGGAGCCGTGGCCGCGGCTGGAGGCGGGGCGCGGCGAGCGGGAACGGCCGCTGCCGTCGACCCTGCCGCCGCCGTCCGGCTCGACCACGCCACGAACGCCGCGTGCTCGGTGCCGATCTCGACCCGCACCTCGGTGTCGCCGCGCTTGATCTGATAGTCCTTCAGCAGATCGAGGTCGATGACGACCCGGACGATATCCGGCCGGAACTGCGCGTAGCGGATGTTCTTCACTCCGCCGCGGTCCTGACCGTCGTACAGCGTCGCAGGCGCCACGAGGCGCGCTCCCACCAGGTCCAAGACCAGGCGGGCGGGGCTGCGCAACGTGAAGTCCTGGACCTGCACGGCGCCCTGGAGATCGATGACGACCGCCACCTTGCCGGGAGCGGGTACCACGCTGACGGCCCGAACCTCGCCGTCATGACCCGCTCGGGGCGCCGCCGCAACGGCGGCAAGGGCGGCGATAGCCGCGAGGTACTTCATGGCGTCTCCTCCCGCTTCGCGAGCTGCAGGCTTTCCTGCCGCTCGAAGCCGAATTCCTGCACCGTGAACACGATCTCACGAGGCCGGATCTGGGTGACCTTGAGGCGTCCCATCACATCGCCCGTCTTGGCGCGATACCGTTTGCCGTTGGTGACGTCGCGCAGCACCGCGACACTGCGGACCGGATAGCGCTGGTCGTAGTAGATCCCCACGAGCTTCAAGTCGGAGAGCAGCGGCCGGATGTCGCCCGACTTGAGGAGCGACACGAACGGATCCCGCCCGCCACCCTCGTACGCGAACACCTCGCGCACGAGCGCCACCGCGGCCGTGGAGTCGCGCCGCGCGCTGTCGGGCTTGGCCTGGCCTCGGGCGATGCCCGGGGCCATCCAGGCGAGCGCCACCGCGAGCGCCACGTCGCTCCTCATTCCCCGCCCCCGGGTTTCCCGCCCGGCTTGGCCGGCGTCCTGCCCGGTGGCGGCGCCGACGATTTCACGAACGTGCGGATGGCGAAGTCCGCCTCGAGCAACGCACCGACCGTGTCCGCCAGCAGGCGCTGTGCGGCGAGAGAGGCCGGCTTGAGGGTGATGTCCTGCGGCACGACGATCCGGGGTAGACTCGCGATGTCGGAGAGATACTCGCCCAGCTGATCGTAGTGGCCGAGGATCTCGATCTTGTAGCGGTACGTGTCGAACGGCGGCCCCGCCTCCACCGGGAGCGGATCGATCTTGCCGATCGTGACACCACGTACCTTGGCCCTGGTCGAGATGTCGTCGATGAGCGCGGGCACTTCGTTCTGCTCCGGCACGAGCCGGCGCATCAGCGCCAGCATGCCGCGGTAGCGCTCGACGCTGCGGCGCAGGTCGTCCATGGTGCCCGACGCCAGATCCTGCTTGGCCCGCTCGATGATGGTCTGCAGGCTGTCGATCTCTGTCTTGGCGGCGGCGATCTGCTGGCTGGCAGGCTCGTAGTAGTACTTCCAAAACGCATACCCGCCCGCTGCCGCGAGCATCGTGAGGAGCAGCATGACCTGGCTGCGCTGATCGGTGGGGAGCAGGGCCATGGCGCTTACCTCAGCGACTGAGCCAGCGGGACCGTGTGGATGTACACGGAGTCCGCGACGCGGTAGCGAGCCGTCACCGCGAAGGCGGTGACGGGGCGGTCCTGCTCGACCACGGTCTGGGAGCTCGCCGCCATCACTTCACTGAGCCACGGCGAAGCGGCGAGCTGCCGCAGAAACGTGGTGTAGGCCTGAATGTCCACGGTGCTGCCCATGATCTGGAACGCCACGGCCGGAACCACCGGAGCCGGCGGCGCGCCCCCCCCCCCGCCCCCACCGGCCGGCGGTGGGGCCGCCGCGACCGGCGCCTGCGCCTGGCCCTGCGCCGTGATGCTGGTGAGCCAGGTGTACGGCGGCAGCGCCTTGGTGACCTGGTCGAGAATGTGGGGCCACACGTAGCGGTCTGCGTCGATCTGGCGAATGATGCCGATCTCGGCCACGAGCGAGTCGCGCATCTTCTCCGACTGTCGCTTTTGTGCGATGACAGCGTCGAAGCGCCGCTTCTCGGACCGCACTTCCTCGAGCCGCGAGTTGAGGACGGCGATCCGCGCGCGGCTGGTCACGAACAGGGCCAGCCCGCCGCCGAGCACGATCACCCAAGCGGCGCTCGCGGCCAGCAGCCACGGGTTCGTGATGTTCGCGATGATAGCCCGGAAGTCGGGGAGCTTGAGGCCGAGCTTGAAGCCCCCGCCCGCCGGCGCCGCCCGCTTTTTTCCGGGGAGGAGATTGATTTCGATCATGAAGCGCGCCTCAGCGCGAGGCCGACCGACAGCATCAACAGCGGGGCGACCTCATCCACCGATACGGCCTCGAAGACCGAGTCGCGTACCTTCAAGCGCTGCAATGGGTTAGCGAGCTCGACCGGAACCTTGAGCCGCGACGCCAGCGCGTCGTTCAGCCCCGGGATGCGGGCTCCGCCGCCGCTCGTGAAGACGCGGCTCAGACCCCCTGCGCCGCGCGACGCGGTCGCGAGGAAGGCCGCCGCCCGCTCCACCCCGACGGCGATCTCCTCCCCCCGCGCCTCCACGTACCCCCCCAGATCAGCGCTCTGCGTCAGCCCCTGGACGACCTTCTCCGAGTCCTCAGCCGAGAGCCCCTTCTCACGCTGCAGATCCTCACGGAAGCGCCGTGTGCCCACGGACAGGTCCCGCGTGAGCACGGGGACCGCGTCCTCGAGGATGTTCACGTTGGTCACCTCGTGGCCGATATTCACGAGGCCCACCACGCCTTGCATGGCGTCGGGATGGTTCAGCTCGAAGGCATTGTGGATCGCGAACGCGTCCACGTCGATGACGGCGGCGTCCAGGCCCGCCTCTCCCAGCAGCCCTACCCGGTTCTCCACCAGCTCGCGCTTGGCCGCCACCAGGAGCACGTTCATCTGGAGCCCCTCGGCATCGGGGTCGAGGATCTGGAAGTCCAGCTCCACGTTCGCCATGTCGAAGGGGACGTGCTGCTCCGCTTCCCAGCGGATCACCTCGCGGGCGTCGCCTTCCTTCATACGGTCCATCTGGATCTTCTTGACGATCACGTCCCGCCCGCCGACCGCGGTCACCACGGACCGCTGCTTCACCCCAGCCGTGGAAAACAGGCCCCGGATGGCCTCTGCGACGATCCCGGGGTCCATGACTTCGCCCTCCACGATGGCGTCGGTCGCGACCTCCGTGGTGGCGACCTTCACCAGCTCAGCCTCACTGCCGGAATGGTCGATGACCACCAGCTTGATGATGCCGGAGCCGATGTCCAAGCCGACCGAGGTTTTCTTGCCGCCCAGCAGGCCGAATAGGGCCATACGAGCCTAGATCCAGAGACACGAAGGGGCGAGGGCAAACTACAGTAAGCCCCGCCCCTTATCCTGTCAAGCCTCGAACCTACTTGAGGCTAGCACACCAAGTATCGGTGTTACCAGCACTTAGGTCACTTCAGACGACCCTAGACCCTCGGCTTGAAGTTCGTAAGACTCTTTACTACAACAACTTACGTTATATCAGAACAACTGGATCCACGACCGCGACCGCATCGCCGTCACGACGGCCGTGTTGTCCAGGGCGCGGAGGATGGCGCACCGGGAGAAGTTCAGGTTCGCGTGGCCCGTGATCTTGTCGTCGGCCAGGTTGACGTTCTGCGACATCACCGCGCCCCAGAAATGGGCGTCGGTGCTGCCGCCACCGGCGGTGGTGAGCGTGCCGCGGACGATGACGATGCCGAAGAATTGGAACGACCCATTCACGTCCAGGTCGCCGTCAACCAGCAGGATCCCCTGCCCCTGATCTCCGTTCACCGAGATGCTCCCCGGTACGTAGATGATGGGGAAGTAGCCCCCGCACTCATTGGCGGGTGTGACACCGTCCCCCCAGTTGGTGTTGACCGTCTTATCGCAGGCGCCGTTCGTCACGACCGGCGCGATGTGCGGGTAGGTACCGGGGGGGACCACGACATTCGCCCGCGACGTCAACTGGGCGTAACTCACGTCGCCGAACTGCGTGAAGGTCGAGTCCTTGACGGTGGAATCGATTTTCACCGCGGGCATCCCCAGGATCGTGGAGCTGCCCGTCGTCGACACGGTGTCGCCGAGGTCGGCGCGGACGCCGGCCATGGGAGCGCCGGTCGGATCGCAGCCAGACCAGATGGGTGGGACCTGATCGAACCCGTTCACCTGGGAGTTCCCGGACATGCGCGTGTTCGTCTGGGTCGTGAGCGACGCTTGGATGTCCATTTGCAACACGCGCGTGCGGGTGAGCAAGCCAATGCGCTGGCGCGCCCGGCCGCCGCCGTAGCTGGCGCGGCCGCTGACCGTATCGTGCCCGGTCACGTCGATCAGGTAAAGCTCGCTGTTGAGCCGGTACACGTAGCCACCGTAGGAGCCGGTGCCCCTCGGCGCGGTGCCGTTGATGGCCACCGAGTCGGTCGGGTACACGCCGCGCTGGTTGAACGTCGTCGGATTCCAGTTGTTGACGACGTTGTAGATGCCCAACTCCGACACGCCGAAGGACTGCTCCAGGCGCCGCGTGGTTTCGCCGATGCGCTGCTCCTGGGTGCCGGCGAACATCGCGCCGGCGACGAGCGCGCCCACGATGACGAGGGCGAAGATTGCAATGGCGAGCGCCATACCGCGCTCGTTCCGCACGAACTGCTTCATGGACCGCTCCTTCGGGTTCACGAGGGTCGCCCCGGCAGTCTAGCTACAGGACCGGGGAGGGAGTGCGCCGACGCCGCAGCGCGGATTGTTCCGCACGGCCACGCGGATGCTGACGCTGTCGTACTTGTACGCCAGGGCCGGATCGTCCGCCTGGCGGATCATCTGCGACGTGCGCCCGCGCAGTTTGATGCCGATCAGGGCCACCTGCGCGACGTTGCCGGTCGTGGCAGCGCCCGTCGAGTCGAAATAACTGAAGCCGAGCCCGTTCGACCCGATGAGCGGGCCGACCAGGGGCTGGGTCGTGCCGTTCGCCTGCTGGCCGAGGTAGTACAGATTGTCCGACGGCGACTGCCAGGCCAGGTACGTGACGACTTCGAAGCGCCGCACGGGAGAGCCGTTCGTGACCCCGCCGACGGTGTTGGTGGCCGCGCCACCCCACCGTGGGGTGACCACCAGCTGGAAGCCCGGCCGGCCATCGGTGCAGACCAGGTTCGCCGGAGCGGCGACGACGCCTGCGCGGAGCCACGAGTCGTCCGCGCGGGTTCCGGGGTTGCCCTCCCAGTAGATCAGCAGCGAATCGCCGATCTGGAAGGTCTGCCGGTCGCCGAAGATCGGGGTCTGGCGCACGGTCATCGTCAGGTTGCCGGCGACCCCGAGGATCGGCGCGGTGCAGATGACCGCCAGCTGCCGCATCGCTCGGATCGTGATGCTGGTGCTATCCATCGCGACGATGTCGGAATCGCCGGCGTCCACCTCCCGCAGCTCCCCGGGCAGGATGGTCGCCGCCGCGCGGATGTTCTGCTGCAGATCGATCCGCTGGGTCTGGGCCGCGAAGGTCCGCTGGTTGTTCAGGATGACCTTGTAGATGCCGGTCGCGAAGATGCCGAGCAGCACGATCGCAATCAGCAGTTCGACGAGCGTAAACCCTCGGCGTCTTAGAAGAGACATGAGACCTCGGTCTCCATGATGTCGGTGCGCCAGTTGCCCTTGGCGGTCTGGTATCGCGCGGTATCCACGATGGCCCAATGGTTGTTCCCCTGGTTGGTGAAGCCCCAGGAGTTGATGGCGAGCATCGCGCCGCGCCCTTGCGTCCACATCGTGTCGCGCCCAGCCGCCTGCGACCGGCATGCGGTCGCGCGCGCCATCTCCAGGCGCCGCGCCGCGAACACCGCCGCGTTGTTGGAGCGCTGCCCCCGGGCGATCATGCGCGTGACCAGCGCGGAGCTGGTGACGAGCCCGAGCAGCCCCACGGTCAGGATGATGATGGCGACGATCACTTCAATGATGGTGAACCCGCGTTCGTTGTTCATGTCAGCGCACCACCTTGCCCAGCTGGTTGATGACGATGGAGTCCGCCGCTCCTGAGCTCGCGGTGAAGGTGACGCTCGACGTGTTGGCGTTGAGCCGCAGCCCCCGAGGGTCGAACTGCACCGAGTCCCGGGTGTCGCTCAACGTGACCTTGTAGAGCGTTCCGAGCATGCTCACCGCGCCGATCGTGTCGATCGTCCCGGAGCCGCCCGTAGCCATGCGGGGGCAGACCGTCACCCACACCGTTCCCGCCGACGCCGAGAAGTGCACCACGCCGCGGCAGCCGCGCTGGATCGCCGCCGCCCGCGCCGTCGCCACATAGGTCCCCGCGGCGACCCGCGCCGAGCGCACGTTCGTCTTGTCGAGCGCATCGCGGATGCGTGGGAATCCGATCATCGTGATCACGCCGATCAACACCAGAACCGTGAATAGCTCGATCAGACTGAAGCCGCGCTGGCCCATTGACCGCCTCCGTTGCCCACACTCTCTTACAGGATACGTGCCATATGTTAACTAATTATATAGCAATATGTTACGAATATCACGGAGAGCGTAAAAGGCTGCAAAACACCGCATGCGTGCAAGAAACTGCACTACGCGAGCTTGTGACGCTCCATCTTGTAGAAGAGGGTGCGCAGACTCACGCCGAGCCGCCGCGCCGCCTCCCGCCGGTTGCCGCCGACGGCAGCGAGCGCCGCGGTAATCGCCTCACGCTCGGCGGCGTCCACCGCCGCCCGCAGAGTTACGTCACCCCCTGACCCCCGCTCCGCAGTGCGGAGTGGGGGAACGCGCGTGAGATCGTCGGGTTGCAACACCGCTTCGTCCGTCAGCACGGCCGCCCGCTCGATCGCGTGTTGCAGCTCCCGCACGTTGCCGGGCCAGGGCTGGCGCTCGAGCCAGGCGAGTGCGTCGGCGCTCAGGGTGAGCGGCCGCCCGAACCGGCGCGCCAGCTGCACAGCGATGTGTCGAGCGAGCGGCGCGATATCGCTCGTCCGCTCCGCGAGCGGCGGCAGGTGCAGCGCCACGACGTTCAACCGGTAGAATAGATCGTCCCGAAACCGGCCGCCCGCGACCTCGGCGGCCAGGTCCTTGGCGGTGGCCGCGACCACGCGGACATCCACGCGGCGCACCCGCTGGTCCCCCAGCCGGCGCACTTCTCCTTCCTGCAACACCCTCAACAGTTTCGCCTGGAGGCCGAGCGGCAGCTCGCCGATTTCGTCCAGAAAGAGTGTGCCCTTGTCGGCCTGCTCGAACAGGCCGGCCTTGTCCGCCGTGGCACCGGTGAACGCCCCGCGCACGTGCCCGAACAGCTCGGACTCGAGCAGCGCCTCCGGGATGGCCGCGCAATTGATGGCCACGAGCGGCTGTGCGGCACGGGGGCTGGCGCGATGGATCGCCTGGGCGACCACTTCCTTCCCGGTGCCGCTCTCGCCGGAGACGAGGACCGTGCTCTTGTGGACGGCCACACGGCCGACTACCTCCAGCACCTCCTTCATCGCAGCACTCTCCGCCACGATCGCGCGGGATTCGGGGCGGGCGTCGAGCTGTGCTTTTAGTGTCGCGATGGTGTAGCCAAGGCGTTCCCGCTCCTCGGCCTTACGCAGCGTGAGGATCACCTCGTCCGAGCGGAATGGCTTGGGGATGTAATCGTAGGCCCCCTCCTTCATCGCGGCGAGTGCCGCCTCCTCGCCTCCGTACGCGCTCATCATGATGATCAGCGCGCCGCCGCCGCGAGTCTGGTACTCTCGCAGGAATGCGAGACCGTCCAGCTCGGGCATCCGCACGTCGCACAGGATCAAATCGAACGGCTCCTGGCTCGCCCGTTCCAGGGCGCGCCGCCCGTCGCTCTCCGCCACCACCTCGAACCCCGCGTCGGTGAGGAGTAAGCCGAGCGACTGCCTCAACCCGGGCTCATCGTCCACGATCAGGACCCGACTCATGCCCCACCCGTTGGGATCGCGGGAAAGAACAGCTTGAACGCCGCACCGCCCTCGCGAGCCGAATCAACCCAGACGACGCCACCCATGTCGTGCACCGCCCGGGCCACGACGGCCAGGCCGAGACCTGTTCCCTTCCCAGGCGGCTTGGTCGTGAAGAAGGGGTCGAAGACTCGTTCTCGATCCTCGGGGACGACACCGAGCCCTGAGTCGGCAACGAACAGCAGCGCACCCGGGAGGCCCGCCACGAACTCGCTCCGGGCGGGGCGGCGGACGGGAGGACGTGGAAAGGCGACGGGCAGGGTATCGCTCACCCGTTTGGGAGCGGCGCGCCCCGGCTCGTACGCCCAGCAGCGTGCGCCCAGCACCACGACGCCCCGCTCCTCCTCGACCCCGGCCGGCGCCCCGGCGGCCTCCACGGCGTTCAGCACGAGATTCACGAGTGCCTGCTCCAACACATGCGCCCGGCCGAGGATGAGAGGCACGCCGTCCGCGACATCAAGCTCCGCCCGGACGCCCTTCAAGGTCCCCTGTGCCTGGAGCAGAGCGAACGTGCTGTTGAGAACGGCGGCGGGCTCGATCGGCTGGAGCATTTCCTCGCGTGGCCGCGCGTAGTCGAGGAGACTGCGCACGATGGCGTCGATGCGCTCGAGCTCGCGGGTCAATCCCCCGACCACGGCCGGGTCCGCGCCGCGCCGCCTGAGCACCTCGACGTAGGTCCCTGCGGCGCCGAGCGGGTTCCCGACCTCGTGCGCGATGCCGGCGGCGAGCCGGCCCACGCTCGCGAGCTTCTCGGTGTGTACCAGCTGGCTCTGGGCGTCGAGCAGGTGATCGGTCATGCGGTTCAGGCGCTCGGCGAGCCTGGTGAAGTCGCCGGTCTCGGCGTCGGGAGCCCGGGCCGCGAGGTCGCCGGCCGCGACGGCGTCCGCCACGGCCATCAGCCGTTCCACTGGCCGCAGCACGTGCCGGGTCACCACGTAGTGCCCGAACACGATGAAGATTCCCACGTCGAGGGCGACGATCGCGAGGACGAGGCGAAACGCGTGCTCCGGGGCGAAGGTGCTGGCGACAAGGATCGTCCCCACCCCGAGCAGCAAGGCGGCGGCGGCGAGGAACGCGAGATTGAACAACAGCTCCGTGCGGAGCGACGGCTTGGACGCCATGGCCGCAACAATAGCTAAAAGAAAGAGCGGCGGGGAAACCCCCGCCGCTCTCGTCCTGCTTCAAGTCCAGACGCTTACCGGCAGACCGGTGCGCCTTCCGGATCCGTAGTCGCCGCGGGTGCCTGCGGCGTAATCGCGCCGACATAGATGCCGCAGCTCTTCGTGGTGTTCAGGTTCGTGATGTGCGCCGTCCACCCCGCCTGCGTGCCCGTCCCAATGGTCGGGGCCGTCAGCGTGTTGCCGGTCGTGGTGC
>WNGI01003671.1_pt1 | contig 16093 bp, 16 predicted proteins | sample 5400621 | NCBI WGS metagenome assembly WNGI01 (sample SAMN13153374, study PRJNA577476) | soil metagenome | isolation source: 20 cm soil or saprolite under Garry oak tree replicate 1 | place: USA:California | collected 2016-06-15 | reverse complement strand
GCGAGACCGCCTATCACTTCGCCGGCGGCACGGCAATTTTCGAAAACCAGCCGTTCGAACGGCGGCTGCGCGATGTGCACGCGGCGACGCAGCAGGTGCAGTCGCAGTTCGTCAACTTCGAGGTGGCTGGCCAGGTGCTGCTCGGACTTCCGGTCACGTCGAAATTGATCTGATGTTGCAATGGCTCGGCCGTTGGCACGAGGACGCCGACCGCAGTCTCCTCCGTCCAGGCAAACGCAGCGGCGGCGCGACTTTGCGCCCCGTCGCATCGCATTACGCGCATCGGGTCGCACGGGCCAGTCGAGACGGCCGCCATTTGTGCCGTCTTGAAAGCTGATATCTCTTTTCCACCCGCGACTTAATCGAAGAAACCACTTTCCGCTTGACTCGTGTAACGAGAATCTTCCAGAAAAAAGTATTCACCGAAACTACGCCGGAAGCCCGGGCGGGATGCCGCACCGGGCTTTTTGCTGCGCGACCGCAAAGGCGGCCGCGGGCGGCGTGTTTCTTTTCATCAGACAGGAGAAAAGCCATGCAGTTTCAAAAAGGCCAAAGCGGAAACCCAGCCGGGCGCCCGCGCGGGTCGCGCAATCGGACAACCATCCTCATGCAAGCTTTGTTGGCGGACCGCGCGGAGGCGATCGGCCGCAAGGTGATTGAGCTGGCGGAGGACGGCGATATGGCCGCCATTCGCCTATGCATGGATCGGCTCGCGCCAGCGCCAAAGGATGAGCCGGTCGACGTCGAACTGCCGCCCCTCGAAAAGCCCGCGGACAGCGTCGGTGCGGCGGCAATGATCGTGGCGGGGGTCGCGGCCGGCGACCTCACGCCCTCCCAGGCAGGGCAGTTGGCCAAAGTGATCGACGTGTATGTGCGAGCGATCGAGACGAAAGCCTTCGAGGAACGCCTCAGCACGGTCGAGCAGGCGGTGAAATCGCCGCCTGCCCTAGGCTCGGAAGGCGCAATGCACGACGATACCTGCTTCTAGGGAGCGCGTTCATGCCACGGGCCAACCGACTGGACGAAGTGATGAAACTAGTCAGCCGCAAACGCCGAATCTACCCACTGTGGGTGGACGAGCGCGATACGCCCGCCGATATCGAGGCCAAACGCAAGCGCCTGATCGCGGCCGGACGGGCAAGCATCGACGACGAATTCGTGCACGTTCGGTGGAAACGCCGAGGTGAAAGTTGAACCGCCACGACGTCACAAAACGCGTCGGGGCCATACAACAAACTGCTGCTCGGGGAGAACGCAGGAGAACCGCTGAGACCAACCTGCGGGTGTGGAAAACGACCGCCGGCGAGGTTCGCCTGTTTCGGGCCTGATCTTTACAGGGAACCGTGCAACTCCTGCGTGAGAGCCGCTAGGGCGCGGCCGCCACGCCCCGCAGAGGGGGTTGGCTAGGCTAAGCGCATTACTCCGCGATCGTGCGGACCACGCTCGAGGTCGGCTTCGCGTCGCCGCCGCCCGGGCCCTTGGTGAGCTTGAGAATCTCCTCGTCGTAGGAGGCAATGGTCGTCACCGGGGACTTCGGCTTCATGAAGACGACCTTGTAGCCAGCGGCCTTGAGATCGTTGAGCAGATCCATGGCGGCCTCGGCGGTGGCATGCTGGAAGTCGTGCATCAGCGCGATGCCTTTGCCGTGCTTCTTCAACTTTGCCATCACCGCCTGTCTGACCTGCTCGGGCTTGCGCATCTTGAAGTCGAAGGAATCGAAGTCGGTCGAGAAGATCGCGATGTTGCGCTTGCCGAGATAGTCGATGAGCTCTGGCGGCTGCCGCAGCGCCGGGAAGCGGAAATAGGGCGCGGTCGGCCCGCCGACCGCCCAGCGCACGGCGCTGATCCCCTTCTCGATCTCGTCCTTGGGGTCGTACTCCACGGCTTGCACCTTGCCGTTGATCAGGCACTTCCCCTTGGTTTTCGACAAATCTTGGTGGCACCAGGTGTGCGAGCCGACGGCATGTCCGGCGGCGGCCACCTGCTTGAGGATGCTGGGCTCGTAGGTGGCATGGGTGCCGATCGGGAAGAAGATCGCCTTGGTGCAGTGTGCGGCAAGCGCGGCGAGCACGGCGGGCGTGTTCTTGGGCCATGGACCATCGTCGAACGTGAGCACGACCTCGCCCTCGCGCAGGAAGTCGTGGCTCTTGAAGTGCTCAAAGCCGAAGCCGGGGCCGCCGGTGGTGTCGATTTCGACGACCCGCGCAACGCCGAGAGCATTTGGATTGCTGCACGAGGTCGGCATGGGGGCGGGCAGGGGTGCCGCCGGGGCCTGGGCGACGACGACCGGCGCCTCGGCCGCGTTGGCGCGGCTCGCGGCCGGGTTGTCCATCGCCCTCACGACCGCCTCTGGGGCTCGCCCTTCGGTGGGGGTTGTCGGGGCCGGAGGCGAGACCAAAGCGGCCAAATCGGAGCTCTTTTGTAAGAAAATCGCCCCAAACACCGCCACGCACAGCACAATCGCCAGCGCGGACGCTATCGCTGCCAGACGCATGTCGTCGCTGCGGGCGCGCACGATGCCCGCGAGCCCGGAATCCACAACCACTGCCAGTGGTTATGGATTCCGGCTCGTGCCGCGGTCGCGGCTCGGCCGGAATGACAACTCAAGGGGTTTCTTCTCACTTCCCAAAGCGATCCCGCCAGCTCGGGAGCCCGCCCGGCAATGATTTCGCTTCGAAGACACCCCGCGCGACCGCCCGCGCCAGCGTGTTGGCGGCGACCACGCCAAGCTCGGTGATCTCATTGACGGGGTCGGCGAGCGGCCGGCGGCCGGTCGCGGCGGCGAAAACGGTGTCGCCATCGAGCGTGGTGTGCGCGGGGTAGATGGCGCGGGTCAGCCCATCTTGCGCGATGACGGCGAGCTCCTTTGTCTGCGCCTTGGTCAAGGCCGCGTCGGTCGCGACAATGGCAATGGTCGTATTCTCGCCCGGTCGGCCTTTCGCGATCGGCGTGAGCGCCGCGACCGGCACCTCACTCGGAAAGCCGAGGCCGCCGAACTCGCGATCCACTTCGAACGGGGCGGCCCAGAAATGCGGGCCAGCGCCGACATTGACGCTGCCGCAGGCGTTGACCGCGACCAGCGCGCCGACGGTGTGCCCGTCGCGCGTCACCGCCGAGGCCGAGCCGAGCCCGCCCTGGAGATTGACTGTGGTGGCGCCGAAGCCCGCGCCCGCCGTTCCGAGCGCGAATGTGTTCGCGGCCTTCGCCGCGGCGCTGTAGCCGAGATCCCGATAGGGTGGAAAGCGGCCCCAATTCTTGTCGCCGCCGTTGAGGAGGTCGAACATCGCGGCGCCGCAAACGAGCGGCACGCGGATATCGCCGATGGCGAAGCCGCGCCCGCGTTCGCGCAGGAATGCCTGAACGCCCGCGCCCGCATCCAAGCCGAAGGCCGAGCCGCCGGAGAGCACCACGGCGTCGATGCGCTCCGCGGTGCGGTGCGGCTCAAGCAGGTCGGTTTCCCGCGTGGCGGGCGCGCCGCCGCGGACGTCGACTGCGGCGACCGCGGGCTCCTCGAAGATGATGGCGGTGACCCCGGAGGCGAGCCGCGCATCGTCGGCGTGTCCGACGAGGATGCCCGCCACGTCGGTAATGAGGTTTCGCTGCGCCATATGTCTCGCCTTAATCGCGCGAACCTAGCCGCTGTCGGCTTGCGGGGCCAGATCACCGCGCCATCACATCCGGGCGAGAGCGCAATTAGCGGCTTGCGCGAGGATACAAACGCAACGCATTAAGGCGCATGGCCGCCGACGTCACCATCCTCGCCGCACTCCTTGCTGGTCTCGTGAGCTTTCTGTCGCCGTGCGTGCTGCCGCTGGTGCCGCCCTATCTCGTCTATCTCGCCGGCACCTCGCTCGAGCGGCTGGCCGAGGCGGAGCCGCCGCCGCGGGTGCGGCGCGACACGGTCATCGCCGCGGTTCTGTTCGTGCTCGGCTTCTCCACCGTGTTCGTGACGCTCGGCGCCAGCGCCAGCGCCATCGGCGCGCTGATGCGCTTTTATTCGAACGAGCTCGCCATCATCGCCGGCATCATCATCATCGTTATGGGCCTGCACTTCTTAGGCGTGACGCCGATCGCTTTCCTGCACCGGCAAGCGCGCTTGCACGTGGCAAAGCCCGTTGGGCTCTGGGGCGCGTATGTGATCGGGCTTGCGTTTGCGCTCGGCTGGACGCCGTGCATCGGCCCGATCCTCGCGGCAATCCTGGCGGTCGCGGCATCAAAGGCCACGGTCGCCAAAGGTGCGGGCCTGCTCGCGGTCTATTCGCTCGGGCTCGGCGTGCCGTTCGTCATCGCCGCGTTCGCGGTCGAGCCGTTTGCCGCGTTCCTGGTGCGCTTTCGCGCCCATCTTGCCCACGTCGAGCGCGTGATGGGCGGCTTGCTCGTGCTCACCGGCATCGGCTTTCTCGCCGGTGTGTTCACGCAATTGAACAGCTGGCTGATCGAAGCCTTCCCGGCGCTGCAAAACATCGGCTGAGCTTCCCTCTGTCGTCCCCGCGCAAGCGGGGACCCACATTCCAGAGGCGGTGGTTATGGGTCCCCGCTTGCGCGGGGACGACAATCAATGAGTTGATGAGTGCGTCAAAAAAGCCCGCCTCGGTGCGAGGCGGGCTTCACGCATCGCGCGGGCCGCAGCGATCACTCGATCTCAGTGTAGGTGATCTTGCCGCTGGGATCCTTCTTCCAGACATAGACCGTGTAATCGAGGCGGGTCACATCCCCCTTCTTGTCGTAGGACAGTTCGCCGATCACGGTCTTGAACTTCATGCCGGATTTGATCTGTTCGGCCACCTTTTTCGGATCGAGCGATTTCGCCGCCTCGGCCGCCTGCTTGATGATCTGCACGGCGGCATAGCTGTAAAGCGTGTAGGCCTGCGGCTCGAAATTCTTGGCGCGGAATTTCGCCACCACGTCCTTGGCCTCCGGCCGCTTGCGCGGATCGGGCCCATAGGTCATCAGCGTGCCTTCCGCGCCGGGGCCGGCGATCGCGGCGAACTCGTCGTCGGTGATGCCGTCGCCGCCCATCAGCGGCGCCTTGACGCCCTGCGCGCGCACCTGCCGCAAGATCAAGCCGCCGGTGTCGTGCAGCCCACCCCAATAGATGAGGTCGGCATTGGACGCCTTGATCTTGGACACAAGCGCGGAGAAGTCCTTGTCGTCCTTGTTGACGCCCTCGTAGAGCACTTCCTTCAATCCGCCCTTGTTGATGGTCGCCCTGGTCACATCGGCGAGACCCTGACCATAGGTCGTCTTGTCGTGCACGATGGCGATTTTCTTGCCTTTGAAATTCTTGAGAATGTAATCGCCCGCGACCGCACCCTGCTGATCGTCACGCCCGCAGGTGCGGAAGATGTTCCACATGTTGCGCTCGGTGACCCGCGGATTGGTGGCTGCGGGCGTGATCTCGAGAATCCCGTTCTCCTGATAGACCTCGGAAGCCGGAATGGTGACGCCGGAATTGAAGTGGCCGACGACGAATTTCACGCCGTCGCCGACGAACTTGTTGGCGACCGAAACGCCTTCCTTCGGGTCGGCGCGATCGTCGCCGACGAAGACCTGAACCTTCTGTCCGAGAATTCCGCCGGCGGCGTTGATGTCTTCGACCGCCTGCTCGACGCCGTTCTTGAGCTGCGCGCCGAAGGCGGCGCTGCCGCCGGTGAGCGGTCCGGCAACCCCCAGTTTGACTTGCGCCGAAGCGCCGTCCGCGAAAGCCAGGCCAAGGCCGAAGGCAAGGCCAAGCGTGAGCCAGTGTTTCATCGTGTTCACCTCTGAATGACAGTCAGGCGCGCCTTAAGTCTCGCGCGCGTTTGTGGCGAGATTCAACCTGCAAACAGAGGAAATGTCACTCGGATTTTGGCGTATCCGCGGCTGGCGTATCGTCGCGGCGGCGCCAGCGAAACAGCCCGGCGCGCTCATTGATCCATTTGTAGCGGGTCACCATCTGCGCCACGCGCGTGAGGTGAAAGCCGAGCAAGCCGAACGCGAGGCAGACCGCGTAATCGACGAGATAATAGTGCAGCGACAAGAACTTGCCCTCGAACAGCGCGAAGTGGAGGAAACGCACGGCAAGGCTCAAGGGGAACATGTAGAGCGCGAGGTGCCACCACGGCCGCCAGGTCGCCGCGATCGCCCGGCCGGCGAGCCAAGCGGCGCTGCCACCCATGAAGACGCTCACCAGGAGAAAGATGCCGAGCGAGTGCTCGTCGGACAAAAGTTCGGGAATCGAGACGTGCATCGCTCAGTGCCTGCCGCCCTCGAGATAGGCCGCCTTCACCTCCGGACGCGCCAGAAGCTCGCGCCCGGTGCCGCTGAGCGCGATCCGCCCGTTGACCATGACATAGCCGCGATGCGCGAGCTTCAACGCATGGAAGGCGTTCTGCTCCACCAGAAATACGGTGAGCTTTTCCTCGCTATTCAGTTTCTTGATGGCATCGAAGATCTGGCGCGCGACGAGCGGCGCCAAGCCCAGCGAAGGTTCGTCGAGGAGCAGAAGGCGCGGATGCCCCATCAGTGCTCGCCCGATCGCCAGCATCTGCTGCTCGCCGCCCGAGAGCGTACCGCCGCGCTGGTCGATGCGCTCTTTCAGGCGCGGAAACAACGCAAAGACGCGTTCCACGTCGGCTTGAAAATGCGCGGAGTCGGCGACGGCGGCGCCCATCTGCAGGTTCTCCAGCACCGTCATGCGCAGGAAGATGCGGCGGCCTTCGGGCGCTTGCGCGATCTTGAGCCGTGCGATCTCGTGCGTGGGTAGCTGCGTGATGTCGCGGCCGGCGAAGATGATGTGGCCTTCGCGGGCGCGGGGATTGCCGAAAATCGTCATCATCAGCGTCGATTTGCCGGCGCCATTCGCGCCGATAAGCGCCACGATCTCACCCTCGCCCACATCGACATCAACGCCCCTGAGCGCGGCGATATGGCCATAATAGGCCTTCACCCCCCGCACGCTGAGCAGCAACGAGGTCATTTGCGCCCTCGCGCATACCGGCCACCGCGCGCGCGGGGGCCGACCGGGACCCAGCGGTGCGCCATGCACGTCATTGGGAGCCTGCGATGCCCGCCTGTTCCACGACTTTGCCCCAACGAGCGATCTCCGCCTGCACGAAGACCTGCAGGCTCGCGACCGAGGGCGTATCAATGGGAAGCACGCCCATGCTGGAGGCATGGTCCCTGATCTCCGCCTGCCGCATGAATTCCTTGATCTCGGTATGCAGGCGCTCGACGATGTCCTTGGGCGTGGCTGCCGGCGCCACCACCATCTGCCACGACGCCGCGTCAAAGCCGATCACGGCCTGCTCGGCAATGGGCGAAAGATGGGGCAGCGCGGCGACCCGCTCCTTGGTGGAGACGCCGAGCGCACGCACTTTGCCCTCCCTGATCAGGCTGAGCGCCGGCGGGATATCGCAAAACATGAGCGAAACGTGTCCGGCGGCCACGTCGGTCAGCGCGGGCACCGAGCCTCGGTACGGAACATGCGTCATCTCGATGCCGGTTGAGCCCTTGAACAGCTGGGCAAAGAGATGATGCGGCGTGCCCAGCCCGGCCGAAGCGAAAGCAAGCTGGCCGGGCTTGGCCTTGGCCAGCGCGACGAGATCCGCCACCGATTGGACCGGCAGCGACGGCGTCACCACGAGCACGTAGGGGGTTGCGACAACAAGCGCGAGCGGCACGAAGTCGACGGCCGGATCGTAGGGAAGCTTCTTGTGCAAGGCGACGTTGATCGCCATGACTGGAGAAGGCGCCATGAGGATGGTGTAGCCGTCGGGTGCCGCGCGAGCGACGGAAAGCGCCCCGATTACTCCGCCACCGCCCGGCCGGTTCTCGATCACGAACGGCTTGCCGAGCCGCTGCTCCAGGCGCTGCCCCAACATCCGCGCCAGGAATTCCGTGCCGCCGCCGGGCGCAAACGGCACGACGAAGGTGACTGGGCGTGTGGGATAAGGCTCGGCATGTGCGCCTCCTCCTCCCACCGCTACCAGCGCCAGCAGCGCATATCCGAGCAGCGTTTTCATGTCGCCTGCGCGATGCCCGTCACTGCAAATCGCCCTCCGCAACCTCCTCCTCCTCGACGCCGAGATAGGCGGCGATGACCTTAGGGTCGTTGCGAATGTCGTCCGGCGTTCCGTCCGCGATCTTTTGCCCGTGGTCGAGCACGATGATGTGGTCGGATATCTCCATCACCACCGTCATGTCGTGCTCGATCAGAAGGATCGAGGTGGCATGTTCGTCACGGATGGCGTGCAGATAGCGGCCGAGCTCGGCGCTCTCGCTCGGATTGAGCCCGGCGGCCGGTTCGTCGAGGCAAAGCAGCACAGGGTCCGTGCACATCGCGCGGGCAATCTCGAGCCGCCGTTGCGCCCCATAGGGCAATTCGCCGGCCAGGTCGTCTGCACGCTCGGTGAGCGCGATCCGATCCAGCCAATAGCGCGCCTTGTCGATCGCGGCGCGCTCCGCCCGCGCATAAGCGCGCAGGCCGAGCGCGCCGAGCACCGTATATCCGGACGCCCACATCAGCCGATTGTGCTGGGCCACGAGCAGATTTTCCAAAACGGTCATGCCCTGAAACAAGCGGATGTTCTGGAACGTGCGGGCGACGCGGGCCCGCTGCGTGACCAGGTAGTCGGGCATGCGCTCGAGCAGAAACAGAAGGCCGTCGCCGCGGCTGGCGCTGCGCGTGCCCCGCTCGGTCAGCGCATCCAGCTCGTCCCACACGCCGGGATCGCCGAACTGCAACGCGATGCGTCCCCCGCTCGGTTTGTAAAAGCCGGTAATGCAGTTGAACACGGTGGTCTTGCCGGCGCCGTTGGGCCCGATCAGCGCGGTGATATCGCCTCTTTGCGCGGCAAAGCAGAGATCGTTAATCGCCACCAGGCCGCCGAAGCGCATGCTGAGGTGCTCGACGTGCAGGATAGGCGCGAAGCTTGAGGATGCCGTCGCATTCGGGCTCGCGCCGGTCATCGCCGCGTCGTGGCTTGCGAGGCTCATCCGTGGCGCTCCCGCGCGAGCGAAGGCTGGGCGCTCTCCGCTTTCCGCGCGCGGAAGAGCGAGAAGCGAGGCGCGTTGAGGAACGTCGAGGGTTCGCGGGTTGCGATCAGCCCGCGCGGCCTCCAGACCATGATCAGCACCATCCCGAAGCCGAACAGCAGCATGCGATATTGGGTCGGATCGAAATCGCTGCCGAACACGAGCTTGAGAAAGTCGAGCTCGCGCATGATCTCGGTGCCGCCGATCATGATCACGGCGGCGATCGCCACGCCGAGCAAGCTGCCCATGCCGCCGAGCACGACGATGGCGACGATCACCGCCGATTCCATGAACGTGAAGCTTTCCGGCGAAATGAATCCCTGCCGGGCCGCGAAGAACGATCCGGCAAAGCCCGCGAACATCGCGCCCATGGCAAAGGCGGTGAGCTTGGTGTTGGTGGTGTTGATGCCCAGCGAACGGCAGGCGATCTCGTCCTCGCGCAAGGCCTCCCATGCCCGCCCGATCGGCAGCCGCCGCAGGCGCACCGTCAGGGCGGCGGTGAGCATCGCGAGCCCGAGGATCAGGTAATAAAGAAAGATGGTGCGGTAGATCGGGCTGAACTCGAGCCCGAAGCGGGCGGCAAAGCCCTCGTCGGAGGCGTTGAACGGAATGCCGAAAAAGGTCGGCCGCGGGATGCCGCTGATGCCGGCATAGCCGTTGGTCATCGGCACCCAGTTGATCAGGATGAGCCGGATGATTTCGCCGAAGGCAAGCGTGACGATCGCGAGATAGTCGCCGCGCAATCGCAGCACCGGAAAGCCGAGCAGGATGCCCCAGAACGCAGCCAAGCAACCCGCGACCGGAAGCAGGATCCAGAACGACAGACCGAAGGCATTGGCGAGCAGCGCATAGGAGTAGGCGCCGACCGCGTAGAAGGCGACATAACCCAGATCGAGCAGGCCGGCGAGACCGACCACGATGTTGAGCCCCCAGCCGAGCATCACATAGATGAGAATTTGTACCCCGAAATTATCGATCCATTTCACCGCGCCCTGAGTGCCCGCCAGCGACAGCGCGATGACCGGATAGAGGACGGCGAAGCCGAGCGTGAACGGAACGAGCAAGCGCGTGAACCGCCCGCGTACGGCCGGGTGCGCGGCCTCCCCGTGCTGCCGGCTGCGCACGGCGTGACGGGCGAGCCAGGGAGCAAGGAGGATCGCATGCAGAAAGCGTCCGCCGGCGATGATTGCGACCATGGCCGCCAGCAGCGGCCAACGCGTCTCGAGCACGAGCTCGTTGTGAATGTTCTGGACGGTGTTGAAGCCGATCAGCGGCAGCAACAGGCCGAATGCGATCAGCGCGGTGATCGCGGTTTCACGCAGCGCGTGAACGATATCGACGCGGGAGGCGGGCGCTGACGCCTCGTGCGTCATCTCACACCTTCTCCACATCCGGTCGGCCGAGGATGCCCTGCGGCAGGAAGATCATGGTGATGGCGAGGACGGAGAAGGCGGCCACATCCTTGTAGTCGATGGAGAAATAGGCGGACCACATGGTCTCGATGAGGCCGATCAGCAAGCCGCCGATGACCGCGCCCGGGAGCGAGCCGATGCCTCCCAGCACTGCCGCGGTGAAGGCCTTCACACCCGGCACGAAGCCGTCGGCGAAGCTCACCACGCCGTAATACATCAAATACATGGTCCCGGCGACGGCGGCGAGCGCCGCCGCGATCACGAAGGTGATCGAGACGGTGCGGTCGACGTCGATGCCGAGCAGCGCCGCCATCTTCTGATCCTGCTCGCAGGCGCGTTGCGCGCGCCCGAGCGCGGTCTTGCTCACCACGAACCAGAACACAAGCAGCAGCGCCGCCGTCACCACCCAGACCACGATCTGCTTGTAGGAGACCGCGACTTCATAGCCGCTGCTGGCCGACGTCAGCACGATCACCTCGTTGAAGAACGGCGGAACGGACTTGACGCGCGGACCCTGAGCGACCTGGACGAAATTCGACAGAAAGATCGACATGCCGATCGCCGAGATCAGCGGCGCGAGGCGGAACGAGCCGCGCAGCGGGCGATACGCGACGCGCTCGATGGCCCAGTTGACGAGGGAGGTAAACAGCATGGCGACGATGAGCACGATGAACAGCGCGAGCGCGAACGAGCCGATGCCGAGCCAGGTCGTAAGAAGCAGGAGAGTAATGAGGGCGATGAAGGCGGACACCATGAACACGTCGCCGTGGGCGAAGTTGACCATGCCGATGATGCCGAACACCATCGTGTAGCCGATGGCGATGAGGCCGTAGATGGAACCGAGCGTGATGCCGTTGATGAGCTGCTGGACGAAGACTTCCATGTCCGCGCGCCCCACTCGGGGCGTCCCTCACGATCCGGCAACCGATGCAGTCTCTAGCAGGGGGCCGCAAAACCAGCAACGGCAGCAGGGCTTTATCGACTTGTTGTCCTGTGGGAAGAAGCAGGAGGTTAGGAATCGATGTTCCGCCGCGGCCCGGCTCGTGCCGCGTGTGATCCAGGCATTCGCCGGCTTCATCAAGGGGCCGCGCCGCAATCGCGCCGAGTGTGTATGCGAGAAACGGACTGACCCCCCAAGTTCCGGCGTGGTATGGTCAGGTCCGTGCGTTGCCAGCGGCGGACGCACCATCTGAGACGCAGAGGAACTTAGCCGGATGAAGTCCGAGGACGTCATTGTCGCCAAAGGACAGCCGTTCACAGGCGCGGAATATCTCGCCAGCCTGCGCGACGGTCGTGACGTCTACATCTACGGCGAGCGCGTCGAGGACGTGACCACGCATCCGGCGTTCCGCAATGCCGCGCGCTCGGTCGCGCGGCTCTACGACGCCCTGCACGACCCCAAGACCAAGGATGTACTCACCTGGCCGACCGACACCGGCTCGGGTGGATACACCCATAAATTCTTCCGCGCTGCACGCTCGCGCGAGGAACTCATCGCGCAGCGGAATGCCATCGCCCAATGGGCGCGCATGTCCTACGGCTGGATGGGGCGCTCGCCCGACTACAAGGCCTCGCTGATGAATACGCTCGGGGCCAATCATCGCTTCTACGGACGGTTTTCGGCCAATGCTCGGGCGTGGTATCGGCGCGCGCAGGAACACGTGCTGTTTATGAACCACGCCATCGTCAATCCGCCGGTCGACCGCGCCAAGGCACCGGACCACGTGAAAGACGTGTTCATCGCCATTCAGAAGGAGACGGACGCCGGCATCTATGTATCCGGCGCCAAAGTGGTGGCGACCTCCTCCGCGCTTACCCACTACAACTTCCTCGGCCAGAATGCTGCCGTGCCCACCCACGACACCGATCTGGCGGTGATGTTCATCGCGCCGATGAACGCGCCTGGCGTGAAGCTTTTCTGCCGCGCCTCCTACGAGATGATGGCGAGCGTGATGGGCACGCCTTTCGACTATCCGCTGTCCTCGCGCTTCGACGAGAACGACGCCATTTTCGTTTTCGACAACGCGTTCATCCCGTGGGAGGACGTGCTCCTGCACCGCGATCTGGAGAAGCTTAAAACCTTTTTCCCCCAGTCGGGCTTCCTCGCCGGCTACCAGTTCCAGGGCTGCACGCGGCTTGCGGTCAAGCTCGATTTTTTGGTCGGCATCATCGCCAAGGCGCTGCGCACGACCGGCGCCGACGGGTTCCGCGGCAATCAGGCGATGCTGGGCGAGGTGATCGCCTGGCGCAATCTGTTCTGGGCGCTGACCGACGCAATGGCGGCGGAACCCACGCCCTGGGTCGACGGCGCGGTGCTGCCCAATCTGCAATCCGGCTCGAGCTACCGCGTCTTTGCGGGTGAGGCCTACGGCCGCGTCAAGGAGATCGTGGAGAAGATCATCGCCTCGGCGCTCATCTATCTTCCATCCTCGGCGAAAGACTTCAAAAATCCGGAGATCGACAAATATCTCGCGAAATACGTCCGCGGCTCGTACGGCATCGATTACAAGGACCGCATCAAGGTGATGAAGCTGTTGTGGGATGCGATCGGCACCGAGTTCGGCGGCCGCCACGAGCTCTACGAGATGAACTATGCCGGCAACCACGAGGACATCCGCATCCAGGCGATGTGGAACGCGCGCACCAGCGGGACGCTCGACAGCATGATCGCGCTGGCGGAACAGTGTCTTGCCGACTACGACGAGAACGGCTGGCGCGATCCCGCCTGGCTCGATCCGGATGACGTTTCTTATCCGGCAGTCGCCGGCGTCAAGCGTGCCGCGGAGTAGGCCTGATGAGCTGGATCGACCAACGCCCCGATGACGCAATGGATGGCGCCTTCACCGCGCTAGGCCCCGAGCCCGTGCGCACGGTCGAGCCCGCGGTGTTTCGCGAGGCGATGAGCCGGCTGGGCGCCGCGGTTCACGTCATCACCACCGCCGGTCCGGGCGGCAAGGCCGGCACCACGGCGACCGCGGTCTGCTCGGTTTCGGACGCGCCGCCGATGCTGCTGGTGTGCCTCAACCGCCGCAGCCAGACCAACCCGATCGTGGTGGAGAACGGCGTGTTTTGCATCAACACGCTCGGGCACGACGGCGCCGAGATCGCCGACATATTCGCGGGGCGCACCGGGCTTGGGAGCGGCGATCGGTTTGCGACCGGAGACTGGCTGACGCTGTCGACCGGGAGCCCCGTTCTTGCCTCGGCCGTGATCGCGTTCGACTGCCGCATCGTCGAGGTGCGATCGGTCGGCAGCCACAACGTGTTCTTCGGCGCCGTCGAAACCGTGCGCGCCGGACCGGACGGTCCCGCGCTCGTTTACCACGACCGCGCCTACAAGCAGGTGTGATACCCAATGCGATTTGCCGAGCAACTTGATGTTGATTGATGTGCACGGAGGTGTCTCAACCCATCCGGACACGTTTTCTCTTCGCGCCGTCTGGCTTATGATTTTGCATGGCCACCGCCGCGCTCCCGCTGTTCCATCTCTACGGCGACCCGCCTGACGATCAGGCCTTCGACTTCATTCATATCGAGACGATTGCCTCGCGCTCCTCGATCCACGACTGGACCATCCGCGCGCACCGCCACCGCAATCTGTTCCAGATTCTCCTGATCGAGCGAGGCGGCGGCGAGATGACCTTCGAAGCCGCCACCATCGCCTTCGATGCGCCCTGCGCGATTCTCGTGCCGGCGACCGTGGCGCATGGCTTTCGTTTTCATCCCGCCATCACCGACGGCTGGGTCATGACCTTCACCGAGGACGTCGCCGAGGCGATGGGCGATCGCCAGGGCGAAGCGCTCGCGCGCCTCAAGGGGCTCGCGGCCGAACCGGTGGTTCCGCTCGGCGAGACGGAACTCAGCCGGCTGTCGAAATTTGCCGTGGAACTGCACGAGGAGCGGTTTCTCGCCCGCGCGGGATTCCGTATCGCCATGCGCGGACTGCTCGCGCTGATCGCGGTGGAGGTGGCGCGGCTCGCGGCCGGCCGCGCGCGCGCGGGAGCCGAGACGATCGCGTTGGAACCGACCGGCGCAACCGTCGACGCGCTGCGCAAGCTCGTGGAGGAACACTTCCACAAACAGCGGCAACTCGCCTTCTATGCCGACAAGCTCGCAATGACCGTCGATCGGCTCAATGACCACGTCAAGCGCGCCACCGGCGTCACCGCTGGGCACTTGATCCGCCAACGCGTGCTCACGGAAGCCAAGCGGCAACTGGTGTTCACCAACCAGCCAATCCACGAGATCGCGTACGATCTCGCCTTCTCCGACCCCTCGCACTTCGCCCGCTTTTTCCGCAAGCAGACCGGAACCACGCCGCACGAATTCCGCGCTGCGCGGGGAGGGTAGAGCTAGTTCGTGGGAACTGGAATCAGGGCGACCGGCGAACTCGGTCCGCTCCCTCCCCCGCTTGCGGGGGAGGGGACGATGCAGCACCGCCCGTCGTAATCCGACGAGCGGTGCTTCAACATCGGCGGGGGACCGCCCAATCAGGATTTGCCGCCACCAAGCTCACCGCGAAGTTCCTCGAGCACGGCGCTGGCCTCCCGGAAGGCATGATTGCCCACCGGCACGCCGCAATAGATCGCTTGTTGCAGAATAATTTCCTTGACGTCGTCGCGAGAGAATCCGCCCTCGACGAGCGCGGCGCGCAGGTGCATGCGGAATTCCTCCCACCTGCCGATTGCCATCATGGTGCCAATGACAAGCACGCGGCGGGTGCGCTCGTCGAAATGCGGTCGCGTCCAGATCTCGCCCCAGGCGCAGCGGGTGATGAAATCCTGCCACTCGGCGTTGAAGGCATTCCTGTTGGCATCGGCCCGATCGACCCAGGCATTGCCCAAAATCTTACGGCGGGCTTGCGCGCCACGTCGGTAACGCTCCTCGTCGTTCATCGCTTCGCCTCGCGTCTTCCGTCAGCTGTTCTCGGATAACCGTCAGCTGGCACGCAAAAATTCAAGCACCGCGTTCGTGTACGCCTCGGCCTGCTCGACGTTGGAAATGTGGGCGGCGTCGAGTACGGCGTAGCGGGCGCCGGGGATACGGTTTTTGATGTACTCGTTCGCCTCGGGCGGCGTCGCCGGATCGTGCTTGCCGGCGATGACCAGCGTCGGCGCTTTGATCTTGGGCAAGAGCTCGCGGTGGTCCATGTCGCGCACCGCCGCACCGCAGGCGAGATAGCCTTCGAGCGCAGTTGCGGCGAACATCTCCTGCATCCAGGCGACTTTATCCGGCGAACGTTGGCGGAATCCCTTGGTGAACCAGCGCTCCATGTTCGCTGGCGCGAATGCCGCGACGCCTTTCTCGCGCACGAGTTTGAGCCGATCGTTCCAAGCGGTTTTGTCGGGAAAATAGCTGCACGTATTGGTGAGTACGAGCCGTTCGATGCGCTCGGGTGCATTGGCGCCGAGCCACTGTCCGACCATGCCGCCCATGGAAAGACCGCACCAGTTGATCCGCTCGAGACTGAGCGCATCGAGCACCGCGAGCACGTCGCGGCCCAGGCGTTCCATCGTGTAGGGCCCGTTCGGGACGCCCGATCGGCCATGGCCGCGCCGATCATAGCGCACGAGTCGAAAGTTTTGCGTGAACGGCGCAACCTGGGGGTCCCACATATGCAGCGTGGTGCCGAGGGAATTCGATAGCATGAGCGCGGGCGCGCGTTC
>WNGI01002452.1_pt1 | contig 16093 bp, 23 predicted proteins | sample 5400621 | NCBI WGS metagenome assembly WNGI01 (sample SAMN13153374, study PRJNA577476) | soil metagenome | isolation source: 20 cm soil or saprolite under Garry oak tree replicate 1 | place: USA:California | collected 2016-06-15 | reverse complement strand
CAACAAGAGGCTGACTAATAATAACCTGACCTTCCTTTACTGCCTTTCAACTTCCTTTACCGCCTTTCAACCCGCATTTCCTGGTCCAGTGACCGCCTTGTTCGCAGTGAGTGCAGTAACCTTTGCTTTTCCAATGACACTGGTCGACGATGTGATTGTCTTTTCGGCAGATCGCACAGGCCTCGCCTTACCGTTTGCGCTTCTTGGAGCTACTGGATTCGGCGTCTCTGACACGACGTCGATACTCGAACAGCAGCATACAGACTAATCTCGGCGTACTGATGCCCGTCTCGCTTTGAAAAGCCCTGATGTACGCCGTGTAGTTATCCCACGACTGGGGTAAACTTGTGATGACGACGCAGTTGAAGAGATCATCATTAATACGATGATTTGCATCGGCCAGTTCGAAGCGGAGTTGCTGCAAGTCGGATAGATGTTTCTCTATGTCGCAACCTTCTTCGGCTTGTGCAGTGTAAAGTTTTCGCATCTTCAACCCGATCGTCAACCAAGAATGGTCTTCATTAAACTCTCGTAAACTGTCCCATAATTCCGCCGACGTGAAGTCCTTGTCGGTGCGGCAGGCCGGCGTGTGCAGTAATTGCTTATCGCTAATGTTGCTAAGAAGAATGTGGAACGCTCCCCGATCGCGTGCATGCCATATCTCGTGTTCCTCAGGCTCGCGGTTCCTGTCGGGCTGCGGAATCTTGCCCAGGGGGTAGCCACTAAGATCAACCATGTCAAGCAGGCTCAATATCCGGAATTTCCAATGGATCCAATTTTCGTCTTGAAGGACGTCTTCGTCGCTCAAGTGCAAGTTCAGTTCCCTGAGTTCCAAGTTCACAGCGGCCCTATGTGATAGGCCTCGGCGCTCTTTTGGCTTTGAACTCGCTTGTCTCGGCTCCGAATAAGGCGGAGGCCCGTGATGCGTAGTCGCATCGGAAGGCCCACCACCGGAAGGCGAGACTTGAGGCTGGTTGCCTACTTGGACGCCGCTACCGCTCTGCGACATTACGAATTGAACTCGGAGCCTTCAATCTGTCAGGAATACTACAGTCAGAGAATAAGAAGAGCTAGCAGAGCGGATTCATACTCAGGATGGGGAAGAGCAGAAAGATGGAAGATGTCTTAGTTGCACCACACCAATGCGATGGTCTACGGCTGACCAATAGCCAGCTACGTCACACCAGCATAATCTTATCTCGTGGCTTTAGGTCCGATCCGGATGAAATACAGATTCCAGAAGGTAAACCAAACAGACATTTCAACGTACATTAGTGCCGCCATATCCTGTACTTCTCCTCATGGAGCCAAGATTCGAGGAGCCTTCCCCTCTGTCATCATCATTCCTCGCAGGCTGGGATGGTGCCGCTCGCCGCAATGGACGAGAGACGAAAGGAATCTGGAAAGACCTTTCGCGTTCCCAATCATAAGGTGCAGCTCTATCGGGCTGTGCAGCCTGTGCCTGCGGCTGCGATGGGTTACGGTTAAATAGGTGAGCCGCAAGGCCACCCAGCGCAGCACCACTCCAGAAACCTGGCCTCCAGCCTTCGGCTGATTCATTCCTCTTCTGACGATCGTCCGTGTATGGTGGAGGGGGGTCATCATAACCGCCAGGGAAGTTCCCTCGGTACGTGTCGCCACTACCACCGCCTCCACCGCCGGGTCTACTAGGTCTGCTCGAATATTGGGACCCTGGTTGCCTAGAGTTATTTCTGGTGGTGAAGAAATTGAGGATGAACGTATAAGCGATGTAGAACACGACTGCAATCCATATGATGGTGAAAAGTGCAGAGAACAGGTCTTCCGCTTTACAGTCGGAGAGAAGCTATTAGCGCTTAGGGAGGTCAATATATATGATGTAAACGTACACGTCCAGCCTGCCTTTGACCTGGAACCCCGCAAAGCGCCAGGTACTTCAACTAGTCTGTACTCGAGCGAACATGATCCTTCGGATAATGAGTACCTGTATCGATTAAACTGCACAAGGACGCACCTTTCACCACAAAGGGATCACCAGGACCCGACCATCCTTCACAACTGACTTCAACTTTTCCAAATCGCAAAGCGTCAGGAAGATCTGCTTCACACTGAAATGCGGCAGGTTAGAAGTTGAAGGTCGGAAGTAAGCCCTGAAGCTCACTTTCCAATCAATGTCCGTGCCAGAGCCCCCCGATAGTCTACGGCAGTGGACGACTTCAGGTTGGTACAAACTGCATGGTTTTCCCTTGCATACGAGTTGCGGGACTTTTGTTCGTCTGCCAACCGCTTGAGAATGTTTATCAAACGTCAAAGCCGGGATTTTGGAGAGCTGGACGCGACTGCTACTGTCCCAGAGCATGGTTTTCGCTGTACGATGAAAGGTGAAATTGAAAGGAGCTGTGACTCCACGAATTTATGGTAGACAGATGAAACAAATATGGCATGAGGTATTTAGCAGCTGAGTGACGTGGAAGCGACGTGTTTTGATAATACAAAGACATCAGGCAGCTACAGGACACCCTCCACATTGCCCGTGGCCACACCCCCAGCAGCTGAGCACACCAACTCCGAGTGTCCGTAAAATAAGCGATACTACGCTAATCACGCCCTCCCCCAGAACAAACCCGCTTGCGATTACCACAAGTCGAATGTCATCTCCGCCCTTGGTATACCGCGTGCGATATACATATTCTATAATACCCCCGATCAATCGTGCCATAGAGAAAGACGGGGTATTTAGGAACCCAATCGCAAACGCGACGCCGGATGGTATCCATTTCGCATATCTTAGTTGCCGGGATGAAGCATAGGTTTTCACTGCCGATATAGCTCCAAAGATAAGAGCGAAAGAGAGCATGAATGATCCGCTGTTCTCAGGCAGCTGTCCGTCGCCTACGAAGCTAGCTCGAGCAGGGAAACACGATATAGATACTGAACATACGCAGTAATCTTGCGAGACTAAGCCACACGTAAGCCGTTGGTGCTGGAAACGATGGTCCTGGTATGACGTATGCACGATTGTACAGCATGTATGCCGTTGTCGTAACTAGAATCGATACCGTTGATCCAATTATCTGACCAAAGAATTGGGCTCTGGGTGACGCATGACAAAGATGCCCAGTCTTGAGATCTTGCATCAAATCGCCCGCTCTGAATGCCACGCGTAAAATTTGTCGTTCACCATTCATCACGATACTCACTGTTGGGCACCAGCCTCTGCAACACCGCCAGCAATTATATTAGCAACGATATTTCCCGGCTGAATCCATGCAAAAAACAGTTGTGAAACCTTGCCCAGACCAGAAACAGGATTTAGATCTGTCTCTCCGAGGGCGCGAACTCTGTTAGAATGCAGATGAGCGATTGCATCATTATAAGTAAAGAGACTAACCCGATGACACTTAGCAGCCCACCGAGCACAAACCCAAAGTTTGTGGCCCAAGGTTTGATATGCTCTTTGCCGAATACAAGCCAGACAAGGATAGTGCCGACAATGACGCTTGCTAGAAGCCCCGATATAACCCACGAGACAGGGACCAATCGATCTGGCGTCTCGGTTTCACGGTTTTCCTTTGTATTAGGCTCTTCGTAGTGTCTTCCTCGATTCACCAAATCTCTTGCGTACTCAAAGATGATGGGTAAGAGGGAAATCAAGCTGTCTGCACACATGATACCCAATGATACCCATAGGATCCAGCCGCGTGCACCATTACCCATATCGCCAACGGGACCTGGTGCCCAACCAGAGATCTTGGCTAAAGGTGACAAGATTGCCCAACCAGCGAGCATGCCCTAGTTCGACATTGATTTGATTATACATGGATAGACAGTTTACTTACCAAGTTCATGCTGAGAGTAGTTGGGAACCCCATTATAATTCCTGACAGATGTTTGTATCAAAGACTGGCAGTCAAACTAACGACTTACCTTGTCCGACATATGAAAGACTAGGTGAAAAATACCATAGCCATTCGTTGGCCAAGTAGGTCCCAAACAATGGAATGGCAAAGAGAGCAGGGAAGAAATACGAAGCTAGCTTGATTCATAGTAAGCACCATGTAGCGCAAAGCCGTAGCAACACGACTTACAGAAACAAAGCCAGAGACAGCAAAACTCCATCTGAGGTCTTGCCAACCCTCTTTCTGAACAATCTCTCGCTCAGCTACCTCGTCTTCGAGATCGTCTTCTAAAACATCCGGAGAGGAAGAAGCGACTGGTTCTACTTCGTCTTCTAAGTCTAATGGTCGGTATCCTCGGCGTTGCCTGACCGATGCATCCGGTGAAGGCAACTGGTGTAGCACAGATATAAGCTGGGCAGTAGCAGTGCCCGATGGGAAAGGAAGTTGTTCCTCTATAATCTAAAGTAAAAATGAGCTTCCATGGACAAAATCTTGGGGGGATGACGCACAACTTGCTTTCGCAATGGTGGTGAGAGAAAAACGCTGAAAACATTATGGATTAGAAATATTGAGGATCCTTCGACCCGAAAGCTTACCCAAAATATGCTACAGCGAAAGACCAAGCAATAGTAGATAACCACGTAAGATTTAGCGGTGGCGTCCCGTCGCGCTCTTCGTCAAGCAATCGTAATGCTGGGATAATTCCGACAAATCCGGCCGCAAGAGGCATAGTACCAGTAGCGACAGCGGTCGTCTGTACTACGATGATTTCCTGCGGCGTGAGGGGCTTCGGAAGCATGCGAGATATCAAGTAGCCAATAAGTGCCGATTGGATGGACATCCTTTCAGAGCGTTCAATTGATGACGAAGTAACGGTATCAAGCAAAGCACGTACATTGATATCCATCCTGACTGCAGTCCAAGGCTAAGATTGGTAAAGCATACGAGACATCCAATTGCCAAACCAATGAGTACAGCAGAGACAGTGAACTCTGGTTGCGAATTAGATGTTTGCTGTGAGCTGGCAGAGTCGCAACGTAGCCATCTAATTGCACGCGATCAATTACGCACCAAAATACGAAATAACTGTGAACTCACTTCACCAACCTGGTCAAGGCCATGGCTAATCGCGCTCAACCATACAGATTGCGCGACCGGATTAGAGTATATGACCAAAAGCTTGCCGCGTTGTTGTGTGTTGTTTGTACCTTCTAAGATTAGCGATTACTGCTGTCGAGATTCGAGTCATACCATCGAAGATCCATATTTATCGCCTCTTCTACTATACTCTGCGAAGGTCATTGCGACCTGCAATAGATACTTCAACAATGACACGGAAGATAAGAGAGGCGGAGGGCATTCTAAGGACAGTAGGTGAACCAGGCTCGTCACCCGTGTGAATAGCTTCACTCTTCTTTTGCAACGTTGGTCATTGCTGATTGCGTCCGACATCACTTTCCAGTGTTCCCATAGAAGGGGAAAAGAATATTCTGATCACATCCGCCCTGCCTTACTGCAACAATGTTCCACACCTTGGTGAGTAACCTGATTTCTGAGAATGATCTAGCTAATGAATCCAAGGAAATATTATCGGAAGCACTCTAAGTGCTGATGTCTACAGTCGGTGAGTTTGGAGCTTTTCAGAATAACAACAGCACTGACGGATACACCATTTTCAGTTATAGCCGTATGTCATGTGAACATGTCGTCCCAGCATTACTGAGTATATACAGGGGCAAGGAACAGACGCACTCTTTACGTTTGCGGTACGGACGAGTATGGAACGGCGACGGAGACACAAGCCTTGAAGGAAGGCATCACAACCCAACAACTATGTGATAAATACCATCCAATACATAAAGGGACATACGAGTGGTTTGATATTGGGTAAGTTTCAAACATCACCTGGCAATGCGTTCTTGAATCAATTTGTACTAGATTTGACTATTTTGGCCGTACATCAACACCTTGGCATAGCAAGTACGCATCATCTCGACTCTGACGAACCTTATCTCACGAGACAATAGAATCTCCCAAGGTATATATCTTAATTTATTGAAGAATGGATACCTGGAGAAACAAAATAAGGAACAAACATACTGTGAAGGATGTCAGAAGTATGACAAATCGCCCAGTGTGCTTATTTTCGGGCTAATGTCATGAAGGTTTTTAGCTGATCGGTTTGTCGAGGGGACGTGCCCTCACTGTGGCTATGAGGTTCGTCACCTGTTACCTCCCAATAAACTTGTCTAATGCACCGATAGGACGCCCGTGGCGATCAGTGCGATGGGTGCAGTAGAACACTGGACGCAGTCGAGCTGATAAAACCTCGCTGTCTCGTTGACAAGACGCATATTATCACACGGCGAACTTCAGCACACATGTATTTGAAACTAGATGTCATTCAGCCAAAAACGGAGGAATGGATTAAAGAATCATACAAGAAAGGAAAATGGTCTGTCAATGCGACAATGAATACCGACGGAGAGATTGTAGATGCGAGACTCAGAAGTGGCTTGTTGCCGACTCCGTTGACTCGCGATCTTTCATGGGGAGTACCTGTTCCTATAGAGGGGGAGGATACATATGGAATGAAGGGGAAGGTTCTCTGTAAGTCTCTACCTACTTATGTTCATACTAATACTCATTTCAACTAGATGTTTGGGTAGGCATCCGTTTTTTTCTATGCGATGGTGTTCAACGCTGATTCTTTCCCTCAAGTTTGATGCCCCTATCGGATACCCAAGTATAACCGCCAACTACCTCCCCGAATGGGAGAAATGGTGGTTTAACCCGGAAAACGTTGATCTTTATCAGTTCATGGGTAAAGATAATGTCTATTTCCATACTATATACTGGCCGTCAGTGCAAATCGGCGATGGGCGGAATTGGACGAAGTTACACCATCTATCTACGACAGGTATATGCTACCATATGGTGTAATGATCATGCTAATATCAACCTTCCCTAGAGTATTTGAATTACGAAGGAGGCAAATTCTCCAAGAGCAAAAACCGCGGTGTATTTGGACCGGCGGCAAAGGATGCAGGGATTCCACCGTCAGTGTGGAGATATTACCTTCTCTCAACGCGCCCAGAAACTGCGGATGCCATGTTCTCGTGGGCAGATTGCGTATGTCAATATATCCGCGCCTGCGATGACATAAACTGACTGATTTTCAGATTGCGGCCAATAACAACGTTCTGCTAAATAAGTGAGTCGGTTGATCCTCAGTTGAAAATTTACCTTACAATCGGCAGCTTCGGAAACTTTGTCAACCGTACCCTGAAATTTGTGTCATCGCAGTACGACGGCGTCATGCCGGACAGCGGTGATGCTGAGGGACCCTTGTCTCCGAATGATCCTCATGATGGAGAGTTCGTCACGGCAGTCAATGGTCTACTGAAAGACTACATTGACGCCATGGATGCTGTCAAATTGCGTTTGGGTCTCCAAATCGTGATGCTCATCTCAATACGGGGAAACAATTATCTTCAATCGTCCGCGCTATCCGCCCTCGTATATCCGTTTATGCCCGCAACATCCGGTGCCATAGTAAAGCAATTGAATGCGCCGGCTCGGACTGTGCCCGTGGTTCTTTCAAATGACATTCTCGGTGGCCACACTATAGGCACTCCGGAACACCTGTTCAAGAAGATCGACGACGGTATGGCGGAGGTATGGAAGCAGAAATTCGGAGGAAACGAAGCAGCCGCAGAGACAGCGGATAAACCACCAGCTGGCGTCAAGGGTAAGAAAAAAGGCGCCGCGAAAGCAGCTGCGGTTGTCGACGGTCCAAAGTCTCCCGAAGTGTTAGAACTAGAAGCCAAGGTGGCGGAGCAGGGACAGACGGTACGGAACCTGAAAGCGCAGACTCCGAAGACACCAGAGCTTGAGGGACAAATCAAGGCGGCAGTCGATGTGTTGAAGCGGTTGAAAGGGGAGCTAGAAGCTGCGATACTGCAATGTACAAAAGATAATAAGGCAAATTGAGCTTGTAAGGCTAGAATAGAATAGAATGCGTCCGTCCAACACTCGATTTGACTTCTGGCGCTAAACCTTTCTTGGAATCAAAAGCCAATATCCCATGACAGCGCTCACGACATCCATCAGAGCCTATGTCTGAGTCCACGGCCCGCTACTAACACCTGCTAACACGGGCATCAAGCCCGGCGTTCGATACTTACATAACTGCTGTTCGGAACTACAGTGACAAGAGGTAGTGCTACCAACGATGTACCTTCTTGCAGGAGCCCTTTGGGCATGCCTGGGCACCGGGACCGTGAATGCGCTCACCGAGCGTAAGTACAATTCGATTTCCGCATTGTATTGCATCCTCAGTCAATTATGGGACAGGAACATGGGATCAATCGGTAGTGGGCATTCGGAACACCGCGTTCACTCAGCGTAAGTGCAATTCGGTTGTCGCGTCGTATTGCATCTTCATTCAATTATGGGACAGGGACATGGGATCAAGCCTACGAACTCGCGAATAACATGGTCGCACAGATGACATTGGGCGAGAAGATAGGTCTAGTTACAGGCGATCGTCAACTGAACTCTTCGCGTATGGTCACCGTTTTATAATGAAATAGTGTCATTGACTCGCGCACAGGTCGTTGTGTGGGCGAAACATACGCGGTTCCGCGTCTCGGTATCCCGTCTATCTGCCTTAATGATGGACCAGCAGGCCTGCGTCTTGTCAAGAATGTTACCGGCTTTCCGTCAGGAATCAACAGTGCTTCCACCTTCAGTCGTAGGCTGATGCGCGCGCGAGGTGAGGCAATGGCTGAAGAATTTCGTGGAAAGGGTGTCAAGTACGTATCAATACGTTTCATCGCGTTATATGCTGACTGTTCCTCGCTTAGTGTATTGCTTGGTCCTGCCATGGATATCGTACGTTCTGCGTGCATATTCCATTCCCTTGATCTGAATATGGTTATAGATGAGGAACCCCAAAGCGGGCCGTGGATGGGAAAGGTACTTTAGGATAGCTTCAATGGAGGCCGACTTGCTGACCGCAGAACAGCTTTGGTCCAGATCCTTACCTGAATGGAGAAGGCGCATACGAGACCATTATGGGTATCCAGAGCGTAGGAGTCATGGCCTGCGCCAAGCATTTTGCAGCCAATAATCAGGAGCATTGGCGATACGGTCTATCTGCTAACATGGACAACAGAACACTTTATGAGATGTACTATTATCCTTTCCTGCGAAGCATCGAGGTGTGTATCCTGCTATTACGAACAGCCATTGCCTGACGTTTTGTTCAAAGGCCGATGTCTCCTCTGTAATGTGTGCATACAATCGGTTCAACGGAGTGTCGTCCTGTCATAATGCCCAGCTTCTTGGTCCCAATGGCCTGCTTCGCAGTGATGGATTCAAAGGTAAGGGTTTTTGCCGGCGTTACATAGCAGAACACTTATATCAGTGACAAAGGATATGTTGTCAGCGATTGGGGTGCGACCCACGACTCAGCTAGCGGCAATGCTAATGCTGGGCTCGATATGGAGCAGCCAGGCGATTTCATCCTCGTTGGTATGTATACATGCATGTACATTGCTCATAGCATATGCTGACTCGCTATAGGTGGAGGAGTATACGGATCCCATCTCAAGGAAGCTGTCGAGGCCGGATCTGTCTCAGAGGATAGGCTCGATCAAATGGTAGCTCGGATATTAGCTCCGTGGTATCGCCTCGGTCAAGATTCGGTATGTGAATGATACGTCAAAGTATTGCGCGCGATGATTGATTTCAAAACATTCTTACAGGGTTATCCGGCTGTCAACTTCAACACCCAAGCCCCAGATGGTTCGGGGCCATTTAACAAGAACGTCAATGTTCGGAGCGATGCTCATACTCTTCTGGTCCGCGAGATAGCTTCCGCGTCTGCTGTACTTTTGAAGAATAACCGTACAACATCCGGGGGAGTGACGACCCGGGGATTACCCATTGCCAAGTCAATGATTAATACGGTTGCAATCGTAGGCCAAGATGCAAAACAACTCAATCAACGATGTTCCGGTGGCTTAAATGAATGTAATGCCGGTACCATGGTGATAGGGTACGTTGCTTTCGAGCCAGCCGCCGTCTCAAAATGACCAACGTAACTAGGTGGGGATCTGGCTCAAACTCTCTTGATTTCGTTGTACCGCCTGTGGATGCTCTCACCGCCTTCTTTGATTCTTCAGCTGTCATATCAGAGTCGCTTTCAGATGATTTGACTGCCGGCCCTGCAGCTGCGAAAGGGAAAGATGTCGCGTTGGTATTCGTGAATGCGTGAGTCCGTATATCATTCTGGCTGTGCATTAACTAAGCGCCATTTATATAGCATGAGCGGTGAACTTGGAGCATATAACATTGTTCATGATAACATGGGTGACAGGAATGATTTAAACTTATGGTTTAAGGGCGGGAAGCTGGTGAGTCACGACCCAGGCCTTTCGAGACGACGATTTATCCAACATTTTTCAGGTTCAAGACGTTGCAGCGGTTTGCAGCAACACCATTGTCGTCGTCCATTCTGTCGGACCTGTATATATGCCATGGAGCACCCATCCCAACATCACTGCTATCATATATGCAGGCGCTCCGGGTGAACAGACTGGTCCTTCCATTGTAGATGTCTTGTCGGGTGCCTATAACCCACGAGGCCGTCTTCCTTTCAGCATAGCAGACGTAAATTCTCAGACGTTGCTCCATAGAGATTTATACTAACATAGACCATAGGCAGAGACAGATTATGGAACGCGGATCGTATACGAAAGTGATGGCTTCCCAACCGTTGAGTGTCAAAGCAATTGCCTCTGTCCTCCCGCTCAACAGCCTCTTTTAGATCACCTATACGGAAAAGCTACTCCTGGATTATCGTTACATGGACGCAAACGACATTATACCCCGCTTCGAATTCGGATACGGACTTTCGTATACCACATTTTCTTATTCCGACCTTTTGATATCGACGTCTTCAGACCCATCCACGGCTGCGACTGTTTCATTTACGATTACCAATACAGGATCTGTGGATGGGACGGAAATACCCCAGTTATACCTGACATACCCGCCTAGAGCAGACGAGCCTAAGAAAGTGCTTCGTGGATTTGAAGAAGTGGATATTGCGCAAGGTCAGAGCGTTACCGTTAAAATGACTCTAGCCCAGAGAGATTTAAGGTGGGTCTTATTTGTCTTTGACAAGACGAAACTGATGTAAGGGTTTGTAGTATTTGGGACGTTAACAGCCAGGGATGGGTGAGGCCAGCTGGCCAGTTCATAGCCTTGGTTGGAGCATCGAGCTTGGATATCCGATTGACGGGGGTCATCTGACCTTGCAGCTACGACTTTGTATATCCGATAATGATACCTAGCTAGGATCCTCATTTAGGTTATCGATACCATTGCTAGAACGAACAGAATTTGAGATATTACAACACTAGTTAAAACACGGTAATGTACGGGATTCCTCGAATGCAATACATGAATCTAGAATGGTGCGAATTAAGGTTACAGTACCGAAATCAAAAATGTGCCAAAGCCCCCGTCGAATGAACAGGAAAGAATAATACATACACACCTCCGATCATTACACACGAAATGAATAAGGTTACGAAGCGTTTAGGATTTGCACTTTACGCTGACGATCCGAGCAAGACCTGCATCGCCGAATGGGATAAGCTCGTCTTCGTCGTCATACGTCATATTTCCACTATGGACGAGAGCTGTAAGTCGACGTTTCTTGACCTAAGCATTTTCAGTTATCCAAGTGACATGCAAATATTAACGCCACTTACGCAACCGGTGTCGAGGCCAAACGACCATCGTTTGATGTCAAGACCGCGAGAGGCAGCGTGGCCGTAGATGACCGACATGGGAAGACAAGGCAATTCCCGGTGCTTGTTCATGACGCCGATGGAGGGTTCCAGAGTATCACGGGGGTCGAAACCATGGCACATGTTCATGTCTACATTCCAAATCTCGGACCATGGTTCCCCTTTCTTGCCTCTGATTTTGTGACGTGGGTAAGGGAATAAAGATGATGCTCTGGACCGCACATACCTAGTAGGCTTTCCGTGTTTCACACTGCGAATGTTCTGCGTTACCCATGGGTCCATATTTAGTGGCATAGCTAAGATCGCCCGCTCTTGCTTCTCTCTCCTCACATCTTCCGTTACATCGTAGACTTCAGTGTCCTCTCTATAACTATCCTGGTTCTGTAAAATTAACCTCGCCAACCACCCTGCCAAAGGATTTAGAGCGCCACGGAGCTTGTTGAATCTATCCCCGTAAGCATAAACCCTAGACACAGAAGGAGCGTGGCTGAGAGGTTGACTTGGATCATCGTCATCTTTTTTAGGGTCGTGCGATAGCAACCCAGCATGAACCAGGAATAAGTGAGCATGGGGTACATGAATTCGCAACGGCAGCGAAATCAAATACTCGTAGTGCCTCTCGGTCATCTCAGTCGCGACCATATATGAGTCGGAGAAAAGCAACCAGCCATCGGGCACTTTGAGCCACCACTTGGCCATGTTGTCATCCATGAATAATTGATCGGCAGAAACAGAGCTTTCCGCCTTTCCCATAGCGATTTGGCGTTGGTGCTTGTTCCAGCTCTTGAGATCCTTGCCCTTTTTCTCGGCCTTTTTCCAAGAATGTCGAGCTGCTCGCAAAAAATCCTCCCCACCAGACTTTGAATTGATCCAGACGATCCAACCACGCCATTCTATGACTTTCTGGTCTTGATTGCCTCGTACGCCTTGGATCTCGTTTGATGACAGGAAGGACAAGACATCCAAAGAACCTTGAAGGCAACCCTTGGTGATGATATCGCCCAAGTGAAGAAGCGTATCCGTCTTGTTGTCATACGAAAGACGCGTCAGGAGGGATCTTGGAACAAAATTCAGCTTTGCCTTATGATGTGAAGAAGGAGGCCACGCACTGTAGATGATCATACTGTCCATGGATATCTCCCACAAGTATTACACGCCGAGATGGATCGCCTAAGGAAGCAGGTGAGGAACGCCTCGAGGGAATAGCAAGTGGGAATACCGAAAGGAAATTCTTCCTGTGATAGGACTTGAAGAGGCCTGTAGCGACTAAGATCGGGAGGACCTTTCCACGACGGCCAAAATAAGACACCAACTCCCATGATGATGAGAAGTGCATACCATTCTTGCCACCGACGAAGATATTAAGGTCGACATTATTGAATATGTGATACAGGGAGAGGAAGGAGAGGGCGGCGCAGGCCACCAGGAAGTGAAAGGACATGAGGAAGAGGGGAGCGAATAGAGAACCCCATTATTGTATGGTAGCTAGAGCATCACGCATGTTGTATCCGCCGGTCGATCTCCGTCTCCGGCCGATCTATTGAATCCTCCTCTCTGTACCACTTCCACGCATTCTTACTCACAAACTCCGAGAACGACCACAACTCCGGCCGAAGCCATCTCTCGTCTTTGTATACATACGTTTCCGTCTTGACTCCCGCCTTATCTGCCGTAATGACATCATCCGCGCCCGCCGGCTGTGCCGGGACGATACGCGCGATAAGATTCTTATTCTTGTCATGTCCGTCTTCATCAATAAACTTCTCCAGCGGCGTCGGCTCTTCTAGAGGATACACCGTCACAACTTCTCGAGTGTATTCCTGTACTTCCATCAGCCACGCCCATCACGGAACGCACTAGATGCGTATACTTACACTCCCCTCAAACGTGTCTAGCTTTGCGATATCGCCCGGAGTGAGCCCAATTACCAATGTCCCCCGGACACAGCTTTCCTCCGGCTCTAACTCGCGATCGAGCAATTTTCTTCCCTTTTCGTATGGCACAATACCAGGGTAATCGGCGCCCTGTCAGTTTGTCAACAAATGCTGTGCCCGGGAGATGAACATGACTAGCGTCAACTTGGTGTCTGGTATAGTCCTGTTACGGTCAGTTGCGGTACAAGGCACAACAAGCTCATCTTACCTTTAACAGTGCTGGGCATATCGTCAGATGTGTCCCCCTTTTTTGAATGACTCCTCTAAGTATCTTGGGGTGCATTAACGTGCCGTAGAAGAAGGCACTCTTGGTATCGGGACTTTGAGTCATCGGTGTTACTGGCAAGCACGCTGCAGGCTGTTCTTTTTATCGCTTACGGCACGGAAGCCGCGGGAATATCTACAGATATGACATACAGGGCTATCTACACGTTGTAACAATATATCTTATCGAGGGCTTAACAGATGAACAGGATGTTTGTGTCCTTTGAACAAGGTAAATGAAATGTGCAGGTAGCATGTGCATAAACCTTACCATTGGGTGTGAACACGAAAGCTGACATGTAAATGATTAACTGGGGGTCTAGTAACGGAGAGCGATACACACCTGAGGTTTCTGGCTGTACTTTGCCACAAGGATATTTCGGATGTTGACGAGCAATTGCTGATAAGTTTGTTGTGGATTTTGCTCTGGACATCCGTTTTAGAAGAGGTTAGGAGTGTGCGGTATACAACTTACCAAGAGCGGTGATGAATGCCTAGGTGAATAAGAACGGTTAGCGTGCGACTGCAATATAAACGGTGTGTACGCGTACATAACTCATCGCGCCCGTTGCTCGACCTGCCTCTTGTGTATCAGCACTGGTTTGCGAATCTTTACATCCGCCCCACGAGATCTGAAGAAGGTGTCATGCCTCGTCTTGTACTGAGATTAGAAACATACTGCATCGGCTGGACTCGTTTTTGTCTGCCTGGTCATCCTCTGAGCTTGAGCTTGGCGAGTATTGCCCGTTGCAACTTTGACAAGATCCATTGCACCCTTGACAGCACCCAGGATATTGCGGCGCTCATAAGCAGTAAAAACTGCTAGCGCGTCCTTTCCTGCTTCCGCCATCAGATTAGGTTCCTTGATTTTACCTTCGGTTGAATACTAAAAGAACGTAATGAGCTTAGTGCTGCTTAAGCACGCAGAACAGGCCTTACAACGTATGGTAAATCTAGTGCAGTTCCCGAATGGCACGACTAAAATGAGACCATTGAGTACCAGCCCAATTGTCTAGAGATATTTTGCCTACATCGAAGATGGCAGTGAGACGGCATCCCGGTGGCAAAGGTTTGACCATGATATTGTGTAAGTCCTAATATTCAAAAAGTCGGAAGAGTAGCTATGGCCGACTTTCGAACCACTTACATCGTCAACGATGTGGCCTTGTTTTTTGTAATCAACCTAATGCAGACGATTAAAGTTAGGTGTCGCGCACAGGATGGTGACGCACGGGATATATGACTAGGATGGCCATGAATAGAATTCCAAGAGTAAAAGTGCCAATACATACCTTCATCAGAGCCATCATCTTCATCACCATTAAGATCTTGCGTTTGTCCACCATGGCCGGAGTCTGGGACGCCTTTCAGTTTCGTTTTGTATATTGGAATAAACGGACTCACAATGGAAGAACAATGAGTCATTAGGTCTGGGATCGCGCACGAGCCATTGCATGGCCCTAAGCTATATCCTCGTCAGCTTGCGCAACAAACGGAAAAGTGCCGCATTCACTAACCATGTTTTCCTTTGTTGGAAGTTCTTGAGGATTTTGCGAGTCATCTCGGAGCAAGACGATATCTTCCATTTTATATCCATAATGCCCTGCAAGAGATTAGTATTGGATGACAGGTAAAGCTCAGACATACGACACAAGAAGTTTCTCATATTCAACGCGTCATTGATACATCCCCCCAACTGACCCTCCTGGCCAATATAATTGATGCCAATCTATTAAAGTTATAGACAATTAAAACACCCAAGTTAGCCAACTTACACAGAGCGCCTTCTTCTTGCCGTTGCATTGCGAATATCGGTAGAACCGCTGGTTTCCTCCTGCTGTTGGGGGTCCAAAAGTTTGATTGCCCTCTGGGGGAGCCATTGGCAGCGGGCCAGCTGATAAGAATTTAGCTTAGGGTATCCGGAAAATCGAACAAAAGATGTTACATACCCGAGCGTCCAGGCCAACCTCCTCTGGTAAAACAGTCAATTTGTCACTCTCAGTCGAATCCGCTGAACGTACGGAGGCGGGCTACCGTATTGGTTATAAGATTGTCCTTGATTCGGATAACCACCGTGCCCTTGGCCAGGATAACCATAAGGCGGTGGCGGGCCGTTTGAACCAAACCTGCGAAATGTCAGATCGGTTCACACCTGGCAAAATATGACTCACTGGGTGGGCGGAGGGCCTGG
>WNGI01009421.1_pt1 | contig 16094 bp, 18 predicted proteins | sample 5400621 | NCBI WGS metagenome assembly WNGI01 (sample SAMN13153374, study PRJNA577476) | soil metagenome | isolation source: 20 cm soil or saprolite under Garry oak tree replicate 1 | place: USA:California | collected 2016-06-15 | reverse complement strand
TACCTCTGTCAAAGTGTAAGGAACGTAGATGTTTGGTCCTGCCCAAAAACTTCCAGCATATGCTACTTTTCTTCACCGTCGAGGACCGGCTTAATCAAGTAATCAGGGTCCAATTCCTGTAAAACCGTGGTTTGACGCGTTCGTGGGTGCGCGTGGCGGGAAGGATACCGGAGATGCCAAGATGGGTATGTTTTTCGTTCCTGGGGTCGCGTCGTTCGCGCATACTCATGGATAGCGCACGTGTAGGCGAAAAGAAGTTTGCCGAGTTGGAGCTATCGTTGCTGCATCTACAGCAGAACGTTGAAATAACAGAAACGCACCTTGCCATTCATCCTACTATCCAGCGGGCGGTTGAGCAGGTATGTCGCCGTTGCTACAAATATGACGATGACCAACAGATGCATTTATTAGGCTCGGGCAGCTGGAACGCATTCTAATATATCATTCCAAACCCTCCATTCTCCCGCCAACTCATCTAGATCATTCCCCATCGGGGGTTATGGTACGGTGGATTTTATAACGATTAAAATCAATACTCATCTTCGACCTCATCTCGTTGTGGCCCCAACCACAACTCTGTAAAAATGGTACGTCATCCCGGATATCGCCGCGGTCCCGTGCCAAATCAACGAAGGAGTTTGACATTCGTCACTCCAGGGGGTTGGACCTCGCGTCACCCTTCTTATTCAATCGGAGTACAAGATGATGGAGGCCGTCTCGAGCCATAGGAGTTTGACATTCGTCACTCCAGGGGGTTAGACCTCGCGTCACCCTTCCTGTTCAACCGTGGAGAATCGGAGTAAAAGATGATGGAGGCCGTCTCCTAGCCAGCGTGTCACTCAGCTTTCCATTCGTTCTTACCCTTCGGAAGTGCAATTACCCAGACGTGAACGAACCTCTACGCGCCCTTCACTTCCGATCTGCCCCGTAGAAGCCCGCAACAGGACTCGGTGAAACCCGAGCCAAGCATACATATATAGGGTTACTGTGCCCATTGTCTTTAGTCAAGACCTCAAGGCTACTGTAGTATGCCAATGCTTTACCACCATCGTTCAGAGGACTGACTGACATTAGGTATCAAATGACATTACATCTTCTCGACGTTGCACTTTCGGGAGGCCGGCAAGTGGCTGACCATAAGCAGTTCCCTTCCTCGATGCGCTGTCTGGATGCCAAACAATTGAACAGCTCAACCGCTTTATATCGCTCTCTGCTCAGTCTGCGGCGATCAATGCTGGACTGGAAAATGCAAATACATCGTACCATGACCCTTCCGAATATCACGTCATTCAAATCGATATCTTGAAGCGGCATGTCTTTGTTCAACATGAAGGAATCATCCTCACCATCCGGCGTCAGGCTCCAGGGGCAGCAGCAGCCGATGCGTTCTACTTGGAGATCAACAGGGATGTCAGGTCCTTGTCCTTTGTATGTGCGTTCTCGACTTGCTTCTTATCACGAAAACCTGCTATTGACAATGTCGCCTATATTCCTGTGACTCAACCACCTTCGTTGTCCAACACTCTCTGGACAGGGACTATCAACTACGGTGGCTTAACCCTCACCCAAGTCACTAAACTCCTCTACACCATCTCAGCCCCTGTCCCAGGCATGCAGAATCAGTATTACCATCTATTCAATAGGAACTGGTTCTGGTTCTCGCGTGTTTTCATGCAGCTGGTTACACGAATTACTCCTGGGACTGCTATGCAGATCAATATCCATGACAATAGAAATCACTTCTGGTATATTCTTGGCAGCTGCTGTGGCATCCGGGTAGATGGCTCTGGAGACCATGTTGATGATGTTGATGATGTTGATGATGCCGAGGTTGTTCTTCTTCTGGCTAGATATGACTATTTTTACGATGAGGTCAGTGCCGGATTCCTCAGTACTAGTATTTGCTGTTAACTTCTTACTTATAGCTTATGCGGCAGGTTCGCCGGGTTAAGGCACTGGTTCAACTTCAGGCTCAGGCTGAAATGTGGCGGGCTCAGGCTGAAGCATCGGCTTCAAGTTGGCAGGCATGGCGAGGTTAGGCTGAGGCTTCAAGTTGGCAGGCTCTGAGTCAGGCCGAGGACTCTGAACAGCCGAGGCATGACTACTATTGAATATGGCATATAATGTATTTTCACTATTTTAAAATCGTTCACCGATTGTTTAATGTGTGATGCTCTTTGTTGCGCTGTGATAATACCCCCCTCAATTTGTGTTTTGAATTTTCTAACTTCTGTCTTATGAGTCAACCCGATTTTGGTTTTTCGGAGTGCGAATCGATCAGGTACATCTACATCACCAACGATTCACCATTCAAATTTCGAGCCTGTCATCATGTCAAACTTAACGTTGTTATCTTTATTAGTGCAGGTGAAGCGATGGTCAAAAAGTGACAAGTAAGATATAGATCTCATAATTATCGTATACAACATTGCAATGGCAGGCGAATCATGGAGATGGCTGCAGCAATCAAAGCGGCCTTCGAGCCCGTCATCCAGACGAGTTTGTACCCAAGGTCACAAATTGATATCTTCATACAGGTACTTCAACAAGACGGGCCGACGGCGGACTTTGCAGGCCTGCACCAACGGGCCGACACTCATCAGTGCGGGCATACCTCTGATCGACTTCGCATGCGCAATGACATGTGGCGTGCACTCTACATCCGCACGTTGATAGGTTCGAAGAACTGTTTGGTCTGCTGGTAAAGTGGGACACGCAGAAATGAAAGTTGCGATTGACCATAGATCAAGAACACTAGCTTCCGCGATGAAAACAATGTGGGAGAGTGGGACATACTAGAGAAGGATATGGTTGCCTAGATAAAATATACCTACATCATACTCGTGTGATCTCCATCCTCCTGAAACACGCAAGCCATTTTCTACCGCCATTCCTTGCTACTTTCATTCCCTCCTCTGTATTATTGTAAACTGCATCCAAGATGGGTCCCTTTCCCCGACAACGAAGCGTCTCCTCGTCAATGGGTTCAAAAAGCGGAAATTCTCCGATGTGAGACTTCATCCATTCGTGAAGATCCTCAACATCCGTGATAGTATAGATGATTCCACCGGGCTGGAGGACATATGCATATTCTGCAAGAAGCGTCGGGGATATTATACGGGCCTTGTGTTTACGTGACTTGAAGTGAGGGTCAGGAAACAAAAAGAAAAGTGCTGATAACGAGTGCTTGGCAAAATAATTTGGAAGGAACTTCATGGCATTTGCCCGGACAACCGAAACATTTCGATAGTGCGCATCGCTCGGTGTTGATTGGTTAGCTATAGCTTTCACGCGCAAAGCTGCAATGCGGTCCAGGACGTATTGCGAGACTTGAACGCGAATTTCTAAGCCTGACGATGCAGGTTGGCAACGGGAATTCGCTAATGCATTGCACTAACCGAGCATCAGAGTATCAGGGTACAAAGGTGCCAGTGAAATCAAGAGGCCCCCGAAACCGCACCCAATATCCGCGAACTCGGGCGATATACCAGTGCCAGCGTAAGCTGGATAATGAGAGGCCCAGTCCATTTGATTAGGAGAGCACGGATACACTAGCGAATGGTCTGAAAATGGGTTAGCATGAGCCCTTTGTCTGTAATGTTTTTTCTACAAGAGGTTGAGCTTAGTACGGTCAAAGATGGATATATGATAACCTGCGGAAGAAGCCCATGGTCGTCCCCCGGCAGCGTCGCAATCGGGTCTTCAAATCTTTTGCGTTTCGCCATCCGAACAACTGAGACACGCGCGTAATAAGCGAATCAATTTAGTCACAGGAAGAAAGAGCCAACCAGACGGTTAGTTTGCGAGTCCAAATCGTCAGATATTCTCCGGTCCCGTAACCGAGCGCGACCACGTGACGTGGAGGATTTCGGAACGAAGTGATCGTGCATAAATGGGGCAATTCCTAGCATAGCTCTTTTCTTCAGTTCTCAATTCTCTCCGTTTCGGTCATGGTCTTCTCAGCTGGTTCAGTTCTTCGAGCCGTATGTTTCCTCTATCCCGCATGTGTTCTCTGTTCATGAGTTACACAGTCACGTTCTACCACTCTCCGGAGTGCATTTGCAACCGGCCGATTTTCCTCTTCAAAACCTGTTTCTCTGAAGGAGCGCCTTGCCCAGCTAATTCCTGGAGAAATTGAAAATGTTTGTATCATCTTTACTTTGTGACGTTTATGTTTGAACCTCTAGTTTCAAGGTAAAAGCTACACGTGCGGAGCACGGTAAAAAGGCTTTCGGGCCTGTTGTTGTGGATCAGTTATATGGGTGAGTTGCCATATTTCATGTGGCGTAACAAGCTCAATGATTTTTTGCAGAGGTATGCGCGGTCTTCCTGCGTTGATTTGGGATGGCTCGGTATTGGATGCAGGTTGGTTCGCTTCTGGTCTGTCTACGTGTATTCTCAGTTTGTCTTCAGAGGAAGGCATCCGGTTCCGTGGAAAGACTATTCCTGAATGTCAAAACCTTTTGCCCAAGGCTGCTGGCGGATCAGAGCCTCTACCTGAAGGGTTATTTTGGCTCCTGGTTACGGGCGAAGTTCCTACCCAAGAGCAGGTCGCCGAACTATCGAAAGAATGGGCTGCACGATCAGCTATCCCTGAGTTCGTGGAGGAAATACTCGATAGATGTCCTCCGACACTCCATCCTATGAGCCAGTTCAGTATGGCTATCACGGCAGTTCGTATCTAATTTTCAAGAAGCTAATCAGTTTCCTCACGTCGCTGTTATTAGCTGAACCACAACTCGGCATTCGCAAAAGCCTACCAAGATGGCATTTCAAAAAAAGATTACTGGGGTCCTGCATTCGAGGATGCAATGGACTTGTAATACCTACTACTATGCATATATGCGCATGCTCATGGTTTCTGAAGGATTGCTAAAATTCCAAACATTGCCGGACGCATTTATCGAAATGTATATGGTGATGGGAAACTTCCTGCCATCGACGCGGAGAAGGATTATTCCTGGAATCTCGCCACCTTGCTTGGGTTTGGCGATAATCCAGGCTTCGTCGAGCTCCTTCGATTGTACATCACCATTCACAGGTAGATTGCATTTCTTTCGCGGTTTATGTCAGTCTCAAGTCGTCTGCTAGCGACCATGAAGGTGGAAATGTCTCTGCTCATACGGGGAAGCTCGTCGGCTCTGCCCTTTCAGACCCATTTTTAGCTTACGGAGCTGCGTTGAACGGTCTCGCAGGACCATTGCATGGTCTTGCTAACCAAGAAGTCCTCATTTGGCTTAAGAAGTTGCAAGCAAAGATCGGCGAGGAAGCATCGAATGAGGCCATCAAAGAGTATATCTGGTCCACTCTAAAGGCTGGTCAAGTGATACCTGGTTACGGTCATGCCGTTTTGAGGAAGACGGATCCTCGTTATATGGCTCAACGTGAATTTGCACTCAAGCACATGCCCGAAGACAAGCTGTTCAAGTTGGTTGGCCAGATCTATCAGTTCGCACCCGAAATCCTACTGGAGGTGAGCATCTGATTCCTCCGCTCAAAAGCTCTACTCAAAGAATTATACAGGCCGGAAAAGCCAAGAACCCTTGGCCTAATGTCGACGCGCATTCTGGGGTTTTACTAACGCACTACGGACTTGGCCAAATGCAATATTATACCGTTCTATTTGGTGTTTCTCGTGCGTTCGGGGTCGCAGCACAATTAATCTGGGATCGTGCACTTGGTGCTCGTCAGTGTCATTCAATATTTTCCGGTTCAAAGATGCTGACATAGCTTGCAGCCCTGGAGCGGCCGAAGTCATTCTCTACTGCTGCAATCAAACGGATGTTTGCAGACAAGGCTTAGATTACTTTATGGATTTATGGATGGATGGATGGATTAATTAATTTGGTAGTTCATGTCGTGCCGTGTCAAGTATTAAGGGATTAACATTATGCTGAGCAATGCAGATGTCGGTATTTACCAACTCTTTATGCCCCATGGATTGTAAGCAACTCCCCTAAAGTTCCATTGACCCTCCTTCGGTTGACGTACGCCATTGGTGTCGACTGCGCGAGTCTTAACCGTACCACTCTCGCCAACGTTCCTAAGGCAGGCTTCCCATAAGGTCCAACTCCATTTTCCCTCCTGGTATGTTATTTTCGCCGGATGCCAAGTCTTCCCGTCATCGACGGTGACTTCCACGGCATCGACGTTCCCCAATAAACCTGGTAAAGCATAACCCTTGACAAGGATGGAAGAATCTGAGGTTTTGAGGATTGAAGCGACGACAGAATTGATAGGTAATGCAGTCAGAGGAGGATATTTCTTCCACTGTTCTTTGGCCGCTTCGGGTGTCTCTACCTGATTGAACCTTGAGCTGAGTGTATCAAGAAGTAACAAAGCACTCAACCTCCGCGGGCAGCACCTTGTAATCACGCTGCTGATAGAAATTTGGAGACTCGATAGAAGAAATCAATATGGAATCGACCCATTTCACCCATCGTGCCCCTAGATAACCGGGAACAACAACTCGAAGGGGACCACCATGATCCGCAGGCAATGGATTATTGTTCATCTGGTATCAATCTTTTGGTTAAGAGTTCAGAAGACAGCGGTGTTAATATACCTCATATGCAACCAGTACATCTCCCTCTGGGTCAATAGCTTTTTCCAATGGGATAGACGAACCATAATAACCGTCGTCTTGGCATGTGCTTACGTGTGAGGCAAAGCATACGTGGTTGTGGGGATGAGGTTGAATTTTTGCATAGTTCAAGAGGTCGGAGAGACGAACGCCTCCCCACACACAGTTAGCTATAACACCATCCGCCCATGCGACACCACGAACAGGCTTGAGTTCGCCCATTTCCTTCCTTCTATTTCCAGCACACTAAATAATCACCCAGAGTTGTGTATGAAAATATTGCATCGGATCAAGGAATGTGCAAACCTGCAGAGCAGCCACGACCTGGGTCTTCGGGAAGAGTGCCTTCAACTCTTGGACTGTGAATGTCACATTTATTGCACCCGAGTCACTCAGAGAAAGCGTGAATTCTCGGTCATCGAGTTGTGGAACAGGACTGTGGTTCCGACAGTAAACGAGGTCCTCTGGTGTAATCTGAAACTCAACAAGCACAGATACAGGCGGTTCGGCATTGAATGGACGTAAAGCCCGAGTAATCAACGACTCGGAGTGGAGGGGTTCATTTGTGTAGTCCATGTCGTCTGACATGTACAGCGGGAGAGGCAGGGCATGCGGCGTATACTGCGGTCACACTGGTGACTACCTCATATTTGGGAGTAGTACTCTAACAACACAATTTCTACGCAAAAATTCAAGCTTCATGGCTCTAACGACGCAGGGAACGTCCCATTTTCGCGTTGCTCGTCCCATCTTGAGATCTGCAGTATTGTTGGTTTTGCGCTTAAGAAGGATACTAACACCCGACGTACCCATTCATCTGTCACCTGCATTAGCATATGTAAAAAAACGGTTGAAAGCATGACATACTAGGACATAAGGAATTGTAAGCCCTTTTGAATTGTCTGCATGGCGCATGTTCCTCGCCCTTCGCTGCAATACATTTAAAGTTGTCCACGTAATTCTGGAAGCTACGTAAAGACGTTGTCAGGAATTAAGGAGAAAAATAAGTTTTCAAAGAGCCTGACCAGTTTCTTGTCTGGTTCTGGTTGGGGAACCGGGCTATTGAGGTTCGATAAATGTTGCTGAACATAGCACATCTGCATCTCACCGTCAAAGCCTACAGTCTGTAGAACAAATTTGCTAAGATTGATTAGCACACCAAGTAAACGACGCAAAGACTTATTGATACCTTGTGACCTCCGATTCTTCAGACATGGCTACGAAAGAAGTTCGGATTCGGAAGTTGGCGGAAGGTCAAATAGCGACGGGCCTTACATAATCATACTGGCAGTTGTCATGGATGCTCTCAAAGCCGTTATTGCAAACAAGCGCAAGACAATTGAAGATGAAGCAGCGAATCCACGAAGCAGTAAATATGTACGCAGAGGAGAGATAGAGCGCTTAAGAGAAGAAGAGGAAGAGAGACAACGTCAGGCGAAGGCTACGAAAGTAAATGAAGAAGAACCAAATACCAAAACTGCCAAGGTGGAGGGCGAAGCCAGAACTTGTGTGTGTGCACTTCTAACCATTGTTAACCAGATCCAAGCTCAGTCGCGGAGTCACTCTCCGCCTGTGAGCCGTGAATTGGAATCACCCAAGCCAGAGTCATCCTTTAACGTGTCTAATGAAGAGACAATACGACGTCTCAGAGCAAAGGGCCAGCCTATACGTTTATTCGGTGAAAACGATAAGGACAGACGCCTACGTCTGAGGGCGCTGGAGCTCATCGAAGAGAAAGATCATGAACGCCAAGGAGGCCAAAATGATTTCAAAAAAGCGCTTGAGGACGTCGAAAATGTCGAAAGGGAATTAAAGAATAAGAACGAAAAGGGAAAGAAAAAAGACGAAACGGCCGTTGTGCCATCTGGAGTCCTGGATCTTGGTCTTTTGAAGACTGATCCTGACAAACTGTATCCCATGATATACTATGCCCTGAAGCGTACATTGAAAGATTGGGAGGAAACATTGGATGAGCGGCCAGGTGAGTCTTGTGGTGAGTACCGTGGATGACGCCTCTTGACGTCAGACAGAGCACGTTAAACGCTCGACACAAGGCAAATTGGCTGCGGCAACTCAAGTTCAATCAGCGCAGTACCTAAAGCCACTTTTTAAGACATTGAGATCACGGGTGCGCACTGTTGTACGACCCCTTTGACCATGCTAACCTCGCCTAGTCCTTGCCAGCTGATATGCTCACACGCATAGCCGAAATCGTGCACTACATGCAAAAGCGCTCATATCAACGTGCAAACGATGCATATCTGCGCTTGTCCATTGGCAATGCTCCATGGCCTATTGGTGTAACTATGGTTGGGTAAGAGTAGACTGGTTTTCATAGGAAACGATTACCAATCATGCTTGAATGATTATAGTATCCACGAACGCTCAGCCCGCGAGAAGATATCTGCCGATCAAGTTGCTCACGTTCTGAACGACGAAGTCAGTCGGAAATATATACAGAGTCTAAAAAGGTCCGCGTGCCATATCATTTGAAACATTAAATTCATACATCCTTTATAGACTTCTAACTTTCTCGCAAACTAAATACCCACCAGACGACATATCCCAATTGATGGGCTGAGAGTTCAGTCCGAATTGGTCGTTATTATTTTTCCCCCTTAATGCACTACGATAACGCGCTATATATTAGTAGTCCCGCTACTTTCCGCCCTTACCTCGACGCTTTTTCCCCTGCACTGCGGGATCATCCTCAGCGGTAGCCGCTGCGTGTCCCAGCTGTTTGATGTGCGTGAAGAGTTGCGTTCTACTTGGGAAGGTAGATGCACAGACATTACACTGGTGCTTGTTCGAATGTGTTGGTTAGTTGGTTGACCATATAATATGCTCACGAACCTGCTGTTGTTGACCAGCTTTGTTGGCTTGTCGTGCACGTCGTTTTTCCCGCTTGGACATCTGCTCGGCTTTATCATCCGCACCAGAACTGTCCATCTCTGGCTGGTCTCTTATATTTAATTCTTCTGTTTGGTCATGTTCGGCGGCAAGGACATCGATCTCTGTGGTTGCTTCCTGGTGTGAATTTTTGTGATGGTCGCGGTCGTCTTGCTCTGCCGCGTGCACTGTAGAGGATTCTTGGTCGTGTAGTGCCTCATCCGACGTGTTACCCGTAGTTGATAATTTATTCAGATTTTCCGCCAACTCTTCTTCCTCTTCCAGCTCGAGTGCATTGTGCTCCTCCTGCATACCTCGTTTCAAGCTTTCAACAGCCTTTACGTGTTTCCGACTCCTCTCGTGATTCGTCCATGCGGCTTCACTTCTAAATACTTTGTCGCATGCAACGCACTCCCATTCTTCAGGGTTCTCGCCTTGCATTGCAGACCAGTCTAATTCTGCGTCAAGTACCCGACTGTCAATCTTCTGCCAATCTTGCTCTATATACTCTTCCGTAGGACGGGTGCGTGCAGGCAAAACCGACGTTAGCATCCACTTGCCCTTATCGTATCGTTGTATTCCCTCCGGGTATCATCACGAACTTTTTTGTTTTCCTTTTCCATAAGCCTTGTCCCAACGTTTGTGAACGAAAACAAGACTTGCAATAGATCTACTTGCCTTCGCACACGTCGATCAGGTGCATCTCCAAGATTCCACTTGTCACACCATGAAAAATCCTTCGCGGTGGAGAAATTCGCCCAAACCGTGTAAAAGTGCTTCGCCGCTGTCACGTCGTGTTGTTGACCAGATAGTATCCATGGCCAATCCGCACGACCAAATGATGGATAACTGATGCTCTCTTCAGAGAACCAAGTTTCCTCGGTCGCCAGCCTGTTGAATAGATTGTGGTATATAGAAAAGAAACCCTAGTTAGAGCAGGCGATCAATGATGGGCCGTTTTGTTACAAGTTAAACTGACATTTTCATCATCATTGTAGCCGGACCATAGTGTTGCATCAAAAAATCTTGCTAGGTGTCGCGCCGTCATGCCTCGTCCACGGGAGCGAGGTGGCGCGCCTTGACGTACCTCATCAAGTACGCTGTCCGCATCTGGCTCTGGGACTAGAGAGGCTCTGTGAGAGTCATACCACGCCCGTTCCTGTTGTAGGCTGTAAACAGTTTGCATTGCAGCCTTATAGGCAAACTCACCTGATCATCACTCAGAACCTGTACTTATGAATAATGAGGATCCATGATCAACAGGGAATTGAACATACCTCATAAGCTTGCTGTATCTCAGCGAAGCGCTTTGTAGCTCCTTCAATGTCATCATGGTTCTTATCCGGGTGATGGATCAGGGCTAATCGCCGGAAAGCACGCTATAGCGTATATGGTGTCAGGCAGAGTACAACAAATTGCAAGAACCTGACCTTGATATCATCAGCAGAGGCAGTTTCCTCTACACCCAAGAGCTCATAATAGTCGATTGTTTGTGGATGCGCAGCGTCTTCGGAAGACGTACGGCCTGTCGATTCCCTGGCACCCATTTAAGAGGTGCCAACCGGTGACAAAGCTTGCCTGATTTGGAACCCCCGTTTATTTAACTTGAACACCCAAAATGACCGACTTTTTCAAGCCATCGTCTCCGCCATCTGGTATGCACTTGATTATGGTTTAAGCACTTGTTAAACACGTTTTGTAATAACAGATGTGACTGCGGCAAAAGAATCAATCATGAATTCTATCCGGGCTGAACTTACTATTGTGGGTGCAAAGGAACTCATGAATGTATGGAATGCCTTAATCTATGCGTCTCCTCGAGTCACCGTTACCCCCAGAAATCCACCGAAAAATGCTTTGCGAAATGTGTCACGAAGCCCAGTTCATCTCTGTCGAGTTCCGAACAGGTCCGTAGTCAGCCACGTCCTTACATACTGTGGTCGCTGACACGGCGTCAAAAAAGACTTGCCTCGACAGATGCATAGATAGGTATTTCGAAGCATGTAAGTAATTCGAGCACAACCGCGGATTAATTTTAATATGATATTTTTCAGTTACATTGGTTAGCAAGGCATACATTAGCAGAATTAGTAAAGAGAGACAAGAGACAATGTAGATTATGGTGCTATCAGATTACTTTATTATTAATGTGCTATTCATTATCGAATAGGAACTTTGACGCTAGAGTTCATGAAGGCCAAGCATAGCGCTCGTGATGACGGTTGGGTCCCATTATGAAATGGTTACCACTTCGTGCATCGGAACGCCTTCCGTCGATTTGGATTTCTGGCTGGTATTCGGAAACACTATATGTGTGTTGGGCTTGATACCTCGGTATCATTGCGTCCTGTATAACATAGCTGGTCTGCGGGAGTTCTGCAGTGGCTTGATAGTGGTGAAGCAGCGCTGGATGGTGTGAATTTGACGGACATTGCGATATTGCCCCGGGATCATAGCTTTCTACAATGAATTGCCCGGCTGAGCCACATGCTATCGACGGTGTCCTGTTTTCTTCCGGGTTGCCACGGACAAGTTCTGTATTCGAGGTGGGTGGCATATGCTGATAAACGGGCTTCGTCAAGGGATTATTAAAAGCAACAGGCGTCATCTGGTGGATATATTGTTGAAGACGAGCCAATTGCGACGCTTCCCCCGAAAGATCGTGTTGCAGGATTTTGGAGGCTTGACAACCCTCCGTCCAGTCATCGCAACGCTTCCAACCATATTGGTTTTCTTGACTATTGTCTTTAAGATAGAAACGTGGGGTTTCGGATAGACGGAAGGAGAGGATGCCGGATCCTTGTTTACCGTTCATGAAGTTGATTTGAATAATGTTGTGGAGAGGTATTGCCATTTTAAATGACCACCCATCCGACTGGATGAACCACGTTAGACACTGGCTTGATTCGCAGACATAAGCGATGAGATCTGGATGAGCTTCCGCGACAGCTATCCGCCGCCACGTTCCAATTGTTAAGCTTCGACACGGAATAAACGTGACCCCTGCCTCGAACACTCAGAACCACACACGTCATAGTGGGCGAAAAAGTAACGTACGCGTTTCGTCATGGATTACATTGGAGTCATGTGTATTGGGTAACGCTCCAGGGACCTCGTTTTCTGTTGTTTTTGATTTTGAGGGCTTGGCGTCTTGCAGTTTTGCTTTAGCACGCCTGGTCACGTCAAAAGCGCGTTAGTACGAACACCACAACGGGGCAATATAGTGGGCACCTATTTTGGAACCAGATTTGGGTTTGGCGTTCTGGCATACCTAGCGCTTGGCTAATTTCTTTCCGACGGGTCGCCGTTGGACTACGGTCCGTGGCGAAAAACTGTTCTAGCTGCGCCAGTTGTGCCGGCGTCACTCTTGAACGTTTCTTCTTTTCTTTGGCCTTGTCATATAACGAAGCCGTCCGCTGCGCTTCGGGTTGGCTGTCTACCGGTGAGACCGGGCTCAGGGCCGAGGCATCTTTAGGATCAAGTTCCGCGCCTAGCAGCGCGTCGCGGTCGATTGGGGACAGCGAAGGAAGGGACATGTAAAGTCGGACCGCGTCGGGGGACGGAGAATAGTAGAAGTCAAAAAAAAGCGAAATAAGGATGGGGGATGCGGGGAGCACGGAGACGGGATGTGTTTGAAGAGGGTCGAATCTAGGAACCGGGACCGGTAACGTGTCTTACGTAGAATTGAAAGCAGCAGACAGAGCGCACTGTACAACCGCCCAACTCGGTTGCCCATCTCTCCACGTCTGCACTTCGAGCGCGCTTGTCTGTCGATCCAATCTTGTTGTCCATTGTTTACTCCTTCGTTCTCGACATGCAGGGCTTCAACAAGTCCGTCTGCCCTTTTCTGCTGCTCCCCGTTCCCTCTACTCACCGCCTTACAGATACTATCCCCCAGATTATGATCCATCAGACGGCAGTCTCAACAAATATAGAGGTATGGTCCACATCTCCTTGATCAACCTTTGACCGATCCATGCCAAGGCAAACATGCCCTGGGCGACAGAGCCCGAAAGTTGGATCAAGGGATTTTGATCGTTCGGTTCGAACTTCCCTTCAACATCTGGTGGTAAGTGGCGACACTCCTCCTTGCGGCGGTTCCATCATACGAACCCCAGCGGCACATGCAACAATCACATTGGCATGGGAGTCCGCTACAACGCGGAAAAGAAGAAGATCGGAAACTACTACAGCACTCCCATATTCTCCTTTAGATGCAAATGTCATCTGTGCGATGGCTGGTTTGAAATACAAACCGACCCCAAGGTCAGCCTCTTGCGAGTGTTCGTATCCAACCTTGACACGTCCATAGAACACCCGTTATGTCGTCATCTCTGGTGCACGACAAAAGGACGAAGACTGGGATCCAGAAGAAAACGGCGGCTTTGCCGTCTTTGGTACGTCCCCGCGCTCGCCTTTTCCCTATCAATGGAACAGAGAATGTTCTTGTCAGATACGGACAAGGCAACATCGCCTGGAGACCCACTAGCGGCCCTGGAAAAGAGCACAATGGCCCAAAATCATGCAACCAAGGTCCAAGCGCCGAGGCTGGAGGAATTACAGGAGGTGTCGCAGCATTATGGTTCAGATCCATATGCCCATTCTTTGCGAGTACGCAAACGGTTCCGGGAGGAGAAAAAAGTGGAAAAGCAAAAACAAAAGGCTGACGATCAACTCAAGGGCCGATATGGCTTGCCGGCTTCATTGACGCTACTCGAGGATGACGCGACGAGTAAGCAAGAGGCCCGCGAGCAATGGCTGCGCGAGAAGCGCCGTAAAGTAGGAGGTCCCTCCAAAAGTAATTTCGATACCCTGCGGGCTCGTGTACTGGCAAATACAACTCGCCATTCACGACCCTTTGGCTGATGATATCTTTCCATGCTGTATTTTACTTTTACTTTTTCAAGAAAACACAATGACGAGTAGAACAACAGTAAGAGTACAGAACGGCCACATAAGTAAGAGTTATCGATATGTTGTAGCAAGATGTAAGACAGATGTCTGGGCCCCCAGGATAGTATGATAAGCAAGAGATTGGGTAAAGATTATGACGAAAGAGACTGATAGATAAACAAGTTAGTGAAGGTGCAAGACTATGACGTGCTTACGGCCCATGACTGCTCTAGTACTGGCATCGGACTGTCCCATTTCCATTCAAAAGGTTGGTAATATGCAGATTCCCCTCCATCCAATTCCTTCCATAAGCCAAGCCGTAAATCGTGGTAATCCTCCTTTTTGATATCCGATACACTTGTCCTCGCATTGTGAGAATTTTCCCCATCCGCGTTGGATTCGGGACTCGGGTTCGTAGAGGACGACACAAGATCTGGCGTATGTTCGTCATCCAATGGCCCATCTGGCTGACCACACGAGTAGTCTATAAACTCTTCAAAAGCGTCTTTAAATGCCGTTGATGGTAGAGGCGAATCGCGACCAACGACGTCTCCAAACGACAGACCACTATCCGATGCCTCTGGCACAGATGCACACCCCTTGAGGATCATTCCCAGCGTTTCCGACAAATCTGCCGTCAACGCCGATTCTTGACCCTCGTTATCTACTGCCTTTCTAAGCAGTTCAGACACCTGCTCAAGGAAAGAGTTGGCATCGTCCACGGTTTCAAGCTTCTCGACGGCCTCGACCTTCTTTTGCAGCTCTTCGCTTGGTGGATTCTCCCACTCGGTCTTGATGCGCTTTGGGGGCGATGGTTCATTGGCAACGGTATTGGCTACTTGACTAGGTGTAGCTGCTTCGGCCTCGGCAACGTTCTCCTCTTCCTCACGATGCCGCTTTACGCTGGTGTTGCTTGACGGTGAATCCGCAGAAACAGCAGGTGTCACCGTCTTTGATTGCCGCCGTTGTTTAGGCGCCGGGGCGGTTCCTTGCTTTGACTTTGCGGGTATTTTGCCTTTGGGTGACTTGGGAGCGGAAGGAGAGGACGCCGATGCCATTGCTGGCGTAGATGGCGGATTGGTGCGCGGCGTAGATGCAGTTGGCGGGCCTGGTGTATGCGCGGCAGGGGAGGGTGTAGATGCGGCAGCCCCCTGGCCTACTGCGAAGGCAGACCCTGCTGCCTTTCTCTTCATAGGTGGTTGCTGGAGAGGCATTTGAGCTGGGACAGGGTGCGGAGGAGTCGCTTGCGGCGGCTGTAAATTGGGAGAAGGTTGTAATTGGGCTGGCGGTCGAAGATGCGATTGCTCAGCAACGAACGGATGTCTGACATTGGCGGGCCTAACTGCAGCTTGCATGACTTGTTGCTGTTGTTGCTGCTGCTGATGCTGTTGTTGTTGCTGCTGCTGCTGATGCTGATGCTGCTGCAACTGATTCTTCTGTTGAGTCAGTGCTGAAAACAGCTGCCCACACATATCTGTCGCTTGCTGCATCTGTTGGTGCATCATCCGCAGGGTATCGAGGGCGATGAAGAATCTTGGATTCCCAGTGGAAAGCACGCTTCTTTGCTGCTGAACAGCGACGCTCTACCAACCAGTGAGTATATCCACGAGCAAGAGAGACGACAAGACACGAACAATGGCAATAATGCGGCGTACAATGTCTTCCTTTCTCGTATAAACATACAGCATGCCGAGCTTGTTATCAATCTCGGTAGCTTGGCGACATAATT
>WNGI01006369.1_pt1 | contig 16094 bp, 13 predicted proteins | sample 5400621 | NCBI WGS metagenome assembly WNGI01 (sample SAMN13153374, study PRJNA577476) | soil metagenome | isolation source: 20 cm soil or saprolite under Garry oak tree replicate 1 | place: USA:California | collected 2016-06-15 | reverse complement strand
CGGAAAGGCCAGCAGCACGTCCATGCTGCCGACCACCAGCGCCTCGAAGCGGCCACGGAAGTAACCGGCGAGCATGCCGAGCGCGCCGCCGATGGTCAGCCCGATGACGGGCGCGCAAAGCCCGACGACGAGCGATATCCGCGCGCCGTAAATCAGACGGGCCAATTCGTCCCGCCCGAGCCCGTCAGTGCCTAGCCAGTGATCCGGCGAGAACGGTGCTCGCCGCTCCAGCATGTCCATGTCGGTCGGGCTCGGCATCGGCAAGACCGGCGCGAGGATAGCGACCGCAAACACCAAGGCCACCCAGCCGATCGCCATCCAGAACAGCGGCCCGAGCCGGCGCGCCCGCTGCACCGGTGGGGCAGCGATACCTTCATTGATGGCGAGCTCAAGTGTGGCCATGGCGGATCCTGGGATCGAGAACGGCGTAGAGCATGTCGACGATGAAGTTCATCAGCACGAAGCCCGCGGCGACCAGCAGCACCACGCCCTGCAGAATGATGAGGTCACGGGTGTAGATCGCGCCGACCAGAAGCCGGCCGATCCCCGGCAGCGCGAAGATCGTCTCGACGATCAGCGCACCACCGATCAGCCGCCCGATATTGATGCCGGTGATGGTGACAAGCGTCAGCGAGGACGGTTTCAGCGCGTGCACGAACAGGATGCGCGACGGCTTCAGACCCTTGGCCTTGGCGAGCGCGATATAGTCTTCTTGCAGCGTTGCGATCATGTCCGAGCGCAGCACGCGCATAATGCCCGGCCATTCGGCGAGCGCCAATGTTAGCGCAGGCAGCACGAAGAAGCGCAGGTTGCCGCTTGGATCTTCGGCAAGCGGCACGTAACCGGTCGCTGGAAGCACGCGCAGCTCGACCGCGAACAGGTAGATCAGAAGGATCGCGGACAGAAAGGTCGGCACTGACAGCATGCCGAATGCGGTACTGGTCATGAAGCGGTCCAACGCACCGCCGCTTTTCGCCGCGCAGGCGATGGCCAGCGGAACGCCGATGGCGAGCCCGATCAATTCGGCCAGGATCATCAGCTCGAACGATACCGGGAGCCGCTCGGCGACTGCTTGCAACACGGTCTGCCCGGTGCGGAAACTTCGGCCGAAATCGCCTTCCAGCACATGGCCGAGCCAGCCGAGATAGCGCCACCAGATCGGCTGATCGAGCCCCATGTCGTGGCGCAACGCCTCGACCTTTTCCGGTGTGGCCTGATCGCCCAGGATCACATAGGCGAGATCACCCGGCAAAAGCGACGCGATCAGGAACGTCATGAGCGATACCGCGAGCAGGACCGGCAGCAGGTACAACAGCCGTCTCGCGACGAATCCGGGCATGGAGACTACTCCATCCAGACGTCGGAGACGTCGATCACCCCATGATAGATTTTCGGCAGGCCTTTCAGCTTGGCGCTCGAAATAGCGTAATAGGTGTTCTGGAAGGTCCAGAACCAGATCGCCTCTTTGTTGATCAGCCGGCTGATCGCGCAATAGTCTTCAATGCGCTTGTCCATGTCGGCGGTGGTCCGCGCATGCTCCAATAGCCTGTCCAGTTCGGGATCGGAATAATTGGCGAGCGCGACCGGGCTGCCGGTGTGGAAATTCGCATACATCTGCGGATCCGGATCGGCGAGATCGATGATCCGCCACGGTGTTAGCTGGAACTGGCGCATGAAGGCACGCGGCGGGATAGTCGCCTGGTCGACCTGCTCGATTTCCATGTTGGCGCCGACCCGTTTCCAGAACTGCTGCAGCACCTGGCCGTTGGTGCGCCCGCGCGGCGTCGCGGTGACGAGCATCTTGAAGTCGACGGGCTTGCCGTAATCCTTGATCAGGGCCCTGGCCTTCTCGACATCCTCAGGCAGCGCACCATCGTCCTTGCACTTGACCCATGAACCGTCACCGTAAGGGTTACTGGCCGGCCTTGCCAAACCATTGGTAACAGCCTGCGACCACTTCTTGCGGTCGAGCGCCATCACCAGCGCCTGGCGCACCCGCACATCGTCGAACGGCGCCATCTTGGTGTTGAAGGCGTAGACGGCTGCGCCTGACCCCGCATAGCTATGCACCGCTAGCTTCGGGTCCTTTTGGGCCTTCTGGATATTGTCGGCGTCGGCTTCATCGTCCCAGACAATGTCGGCCTCGCCCGATTGCAGGCTGGCGAAGCGCGATTGCGCGTCTGGCAGCGGCTTCAGGATAACGCGGTCGAGATAGGGATGGCCCTTGTTCCAGTAGTCTGGACTCTTCCCCAGCACCATGCGGTCGCCGGCGATCCATGACTTCAGGATGTAGGGACCGGTGCCGACAGGGTTACGGTTGTAGTCATCGCCCTTGGTCTTCCAGGCCGTCGGCGACTGGATGACATTGTAGACGCTTTGGATCGTCAAGAGCGCCGGCTGGTTCACGGTCGGATCGTTCATATTGTAGACCACCGTCAGTTCGTCCGGCGCCTGCACGTCGTGAATATAGGCGATGTAAAAAGCACAACGGCATTTGTTGGCGGGATCCTTCTGGCGATCGAAATTCTCCTTCACCGCCTGGGCATTGAACGGCGTACCGTCGTGAAATTTGACACCGGGCCTGAGCTTGAAGGTCCAGGTCTTGAAATCTTCGGAATGGGTCCAGGACAGCGCGAGCTTCGGCTGAGCCTCGCGCTTGTCGTCGAGATAGGTGAGCGTGTCGAAGATCGCGGCCGCCGCGATTTCCGTCGAGGTGTCGAACACGCCAACCTTCAGCGGATCGAAGCCGGGAATTTCGAACTCAAGGCCGACGGTGATGCTGCCGCCCGGTTTTTGCGCCACGGCGGGGCTCGTCGGCGATACAAAGGCAAATGCCGCGACAAGGAAAATTGACGCAAGATAGCGCGCAGCGGGTACCGCCTTCATCGATACTTCCTCCCAATGCCGTGCGTCCGGTATTCCGGATCGCTGATCACCTCACATCAGATTGGCGGGAATCGCAAGGCACCCGGCGCGAGACAAAAGGCCCGAGGCGCCTCTCGCACCTCAGCGCGGCCCTGTGACAAGCGGTTTGGCCGAGGGGTCCGTCGTTTTTTCCGACAGGCCGGCCTCCTTCAGCAACGCGCGCGTGTGCTCCCCCAAGGTCGCCATCCGTCGTCCCGCCGCGACCTTGGCGCTCGACATCCGAAACGGCAGGTTGAGAACCCTGAATGTGCCGCCGCCATCCTCCACCTCCGACAACGCGCGGCGATGGGATATCTGGGGGTCGCTCAGGGCTTCACTGACCGTACGATAGGCCGAGGAAGGGACGCCCTCTCTACTCAACGCGGCAAGACAGCTTTCCGTGGTCACAGTGCGCGACCAGGATTCGACGCCCTCCATCATCTGCGCCCAGTTGCCGCGGCGATCGGCATAGACGGCGAAACGCGTATCACTGACCCACTCCGGACGCCCGATGACCTTCATCAGGCCCTGAAACGTTTTCTCGCTGGCGATTGCGACCATGACATAGCCGTCCGCCGTTTCGATCGGGCCGAACATCGGACGCGAGGTCTGCGTGACCTCGAATTGCGACCACTGCAATTCGTTCAAGGTCAGGCTGAGCATCGATTCCAGCATCGACACGTCGATATGCTGGCCGCGTTGGGTGATGGTGCGCTGGTAGAGCGCGGCCGAAATGGCGCCAAAGGCATAGACGCCAGTCAGGACGTCGGCGTGATAGATGCCGCAATAGTCCGGCCGGCTCCGGCCGGGCTGATAGGCCAGATGCGCCATGTCGTAACCGGAGGCCGCGTGGATCACCGGCGCGTAGGCCGGCAGTTCCGCGGACGGGCCGGTCTGACCGTATCCAGAAATCGAGCAATAGATCAGTTTCGGATTGAGCGCGCGCAGCGTCTCGTCGTCCAGCTTCAATCGACGCATCACGCCGGGGCGAAAATTCTCCAGAAGGATGTCGGCGTTCGCGACGAGCTGGCGAATCGCTTCGGCTCCATCTGGCGATTTCAGATCGAGCACCAGGCTTTTCTTGCCGACATTGAGCTGACCGAACGCGGTGCTGCAGCCGTTCCGCACCGGCGGACGGGTTCGCATCGTCTCTCCTTCCGCGGTTTCGATCTTGATAACCTCCGCGCCCATATCGGCGAGCATGCGCGCACAATGCGGGCCGGCGATCGTTGTCGAAAAATCGAGCACGCGAAGTCCCGCGAAGCATCCTGTCAAACGGCTCTCATCGTTCTCGGTTATTGTCATTCCTCAAGTTCCCTCACATTCGTTCGGCCAGTGAACCTAAAGTGCACCGCTCCCACAGAAAAGCTTTTCCCCGAATCGAATCGAACGGCGTCACGCTTGAATTGCGGGAAACTGGACCCATTCTTGCATGAGCCCGTCGTTGCATAAGTCATCCGTGCATCAGCCGGCCAGGGCGCGCGTCGAGGTCTTTTGTTGAAGGTTCTCTTTGTCACGACGGAAATGGATGACTTCGTCCGGGTGGGCGGGCTCGCAGCCGTCTCCGCCGCTCTACCCCGGGCGCTTCGTCTCTGGTCCGACATTCGGGTCTTGCTGCCCGGCTATCGCGAGGTCGTCGAACAATTCACGCATATTCAGATCGTTGGCCACTGCGCTTCCCGGGGTGAGATGCCGGCCTGCATCCTCGGCCGGGCCGCGACCCGGGACGGCCTGCCGGTCTACGTGCTGCTCTGTCCGCAACTCTATGACCGGCCAGGCAATCCCTATGGCGACGAGTGTGGGCGCGACTGGCCGGACAACGACATCCGGTTCGCCCGATTAGCTTCGGCAGCGGCAGAGCTTGCCGCGGGCACCTTGGATAAGAATTGGGCAGCCGACCTGGTTCACGCCAACGACTGGCAGGCCGCCTTGGTCCCGGCCTATCTCGCTTGGAGCGGCGCCAAGGTGCCGTCGATCCTGACCATCCACAACCTGGCCTATCAGGGACTCTTCCCGCGGGAGTCGCTGCGCCGGATCGGAGCGCCCGAGAGCTCCTTCCATATCGACGGGCTGGAGTTCTACAACCAACTGTCCTTCCTCAAGGGCGGCCTCGTCTACGCCTCGCACCTGACCACCGTCAGCGCGACCTACGCGAAGGAGATCACCCAGCCGGAACTCGGCTGTGGGTTGGAAGGCCTGCTTCGCATCCGTTCCGACGCGGCGCAATTGACGGGAATCGTCAACGGCATCGATGAAAGTTGGGACCCGCGCTTCTGCGCGCAACTGGCGCAGCCCTTCGGTGCAGGCGATTGGGCCGGCAAGCGCGCCAATGCCGACTATGTGCGCAAGCAGTTCGGGCTCGCGGTTTCGCGCGGACCGATCTTTGGCCTCGTCGCCCGGCTGGTTCATCAGAAAGGCATCGATCTCGTGCTGTCCGCCGCCGACGAGATCATTGATGCCGGGGGGCAGATCGTCGTCACCGGCTCCGGCGAACCGGAAATCGAACAGGCGCTGGTCGATGCCCATCGCCGCCGGCCGGAGGCGATCGGGGTTACGATCGGCTTCAACGATGGCCAGGCACGACGCATCTTCGCCGGCAGCGACTTCACGCTGATGCCCTCGCGCTTCGAGCCATGCGGGCTGAGTCAGATGTATGCGCAACGGTTCGGCTCGCTGCCGATCGGCCATCAGACCGGAGGACTGGCGGAGACCATCACCGACGGCGAGACCGGTTTCCTGTTCGCGCAGCCCTCGATCGAGTCCTTCCTCGGCGGAATCCGCCGCGCATTCTCGACCTTCATGGCAACGGACCGGCTGGACTCCATGCGTCGCAGCGCGATGGCGCGGTCGTTTAGCTGGGATCTTTCGGCCACCTGTTACAGCGCGCTCTACCGCAAGACGGCGTCGACTTAGGCTGCACCGCCTCTACCACCTACTCCGCGGCCTTTGACACCAACTCCATCTGCTCGTGCAAGATCACGCCGGAGAGCGGATCGAACTCGCCAACCCATGGCTTGCGTTCGAGTGCCGCCTTGGTATGAGCGTAGCCGGCGTCCCAACGCTGCATGATGCCCACCGGGCTGAAATCGATGTCCTTGGTGTGGGTCTCGCGCTCGAGCTGCGGCGCCAGCAGCTGGACCACATGCATCCGCGTCTGGCAGCCATAGCCGGCAAGCTCCCGCATCGCCGGGCTGTCGCGCTCGGCCTCCGGCAGCCTCGCCGTGAGCTCGTTGATCACGTGCCGCAATCGATGCGCCTGCTGCTGGCGCGCGATATGGCTCGTGATCCGGCTGGAATATTGCACGTCCTTGTGGCGGTTGAGCACATCCGCCATGGTGGCCGGCTCCGCGCCATGCGGATTCCAGAGATGCACGGCAAAGATCAAAGAATCCTCGCGCGGATTGTCGTCAAATACCACTTCGGTCGGCGTGTTGGAGAGAATGCCGCCGTCCCAATAAAGCTCGCCCTCGATGCGCACGGCCGGAAAGGCCGGCGGCAGCGCGCCTGACGCCAGAATGTGCTTGATGCCGAGCACGCAGTCGCGGCTGTCGAAATAGCGCATCTGGCTGGTGCGCACATGCGCGGCGCCAACCGTCAGCCGCGGCTTGCCGCGATTGACCAGATCGAAATCGACGAGTTCGGAGAGCGTTGCTTCCAGCGGGGCGGTCGAATAGTAGCCGGCGCGCTCTGCGCCCAGCGGATAGGCATCGCCAGCATGGACGAGCGGGTTGGGCCGGAAGAATCCGGGAATGCCGTGAGTGATCGTCGACCAATAGGCCAGCCGATCGTTGAAGCCCGGGAAGACATCGCGGAACTTCCAGATCGGCTCTTGCTCCATCCGCTTCCAGAACTCCCTCAACCGCGAAAGACGGTCCTGCGGCGCATTGCCCGCAATCAGGCTCGCATTGATGGCGCCGATCGAGGTGCCGATGATCCAGTCCGGCTCGATGCCGGCTTCGTGCAGCGCCTGATAGACGCCGGCCTGGTAGGAGCCGAGCGCGCCGCCGCCCTGCAGCACCAGCACGATCTGACCCGGCAGGCTTTTGCCCAGCGACTTGATGGTCTGCGACGAATGATTGTCCTGCGCGCCGTTCATGTCCTGCTCCCGTTCGAGCTGCCGCATGTCCTGATATACGCCGACGAGCCGACGATGTTACGTGCCTAACGCCGCCATCGGCAAGCCGCTAGCGCTGTCTGCGGTGGGCATTTAGAGGTTGCGCTCGCGACTAGAGCGAGATGACTTTTCTTCGAATCGTCATCTCGTTCTATCTTTTTGTTCGAGCATGATCTCCGCGCAAACGCGTTCCGCGTTTGTTGCGAGGGAAAACCGGTACCCACCCATCGGGTCGGGGCCCGAGGGCATGCTTTTTCCGGATTATGTTCTACGCCGCTACTGATCTCGCGGACGACACCGCGCGCGTGGTCAGCGAGTGGTCACGCTGGACTGCGTTTCCTGTAGTGGCTCGTCATCGGCGATCGCGCGCCATGCCGCGCCGTCGAGGTCTTCATACTGGCCGCTCTTCAGGGGCCAGAGAAATGCCAGTAATCCGGCCAGGCCGAGGCCTAGCGCCAGCGGCACGAGAATGACGAGCACTTCCATCAGGCCCTCCCACTCTTCACCGCCGGATCGCATGCAAATCCTGAATCTGGTTTTGCCGGTCGGATCTCACCGTGCGCGCTACGGGGCCACAGCGTTCAGCATCACCAGGATCGACGAGCCGGACATCGCCGCCGCCGCGATCAACGGCGTCACGACGCCGCTGATGGCGATCGGCACCGCGAGAAGATTGTAGCCGACCGCGAGCCACAAATTCTGCCGCATCAGATGCAGCGCCTCGCGCGAAAAGTCGATCGCGGCGACCACTGGCGCCAGCGGCTTGCCGAGGAACACCAGATCGGCGGTGGATTGGCTCAAATGCGCGGCGCCGATCGGCGACATTGAGACATGAGCTGCGGCGAGCGAGATCTTGTCGGCGGGCGTCACACCCGCGCGCCACTCGCTGATGTCAAGCACGCGCGCGGCCGCTCGCACCGCCGGCTCCCGGTCCCCGGACAGGATTTCGAGCGCGACGTCGCGCTGCTTGAGCGCGGAGATCACCGCGCGCGCGTCGGGCCGAAGCCCCTGGCGCACGGAGAACGGATATTTGTCTTGACCCGGGCTGGACGCCACGATGGACGCTTCGGGATCGGCCATCGCGCTCGCTTCGGCCAGTTGCTCCGCACCACAGAACGAAGGCCGGCCCAGTTTAACTTCCGCGCCGTCGATCGCGCCCCGCACGCCCTGCCCCGACTCCTCGACCGCGCCAACCAAAGGCGACTTGGCGCCCGAGGCCTGCGCGATCGCCACTGCGACTCCGGCAAGGTCGGCGTGCCGGTCTTGTCGAAGATGACATGATCAGCCTCGGCGAGCCGTCCGACAACAGCGTGGCTTCGGACGCCGCGGACACCCGCACCCGCAAGGTGCCGGAAGCGATCACCGGGCATGCCGGAGTGGCGGCAACCGAGTTCAGCTACAAGGATGAGGAAATCTACGGCGAGGACGAGCCCGCCGAATATGTCTATCAAGTTATTTCCGGCGCGGTACGTAGCTACAAGCTGCTTGCTGATCGGCGGCGGCAGATCGGCGCGTTTCATTTGCGCGGCGACGTTTTCGGACTGGAATTGGGAGCCCGCGCGCCGGCTGGCGGCGGAAGCCATCGTCAACACCACCGTGCGTCTGGTGAAAACGCCGCAGCCTCGAACAGGCCGCCGGTACCGATGTCAAAGTTGCACGCAAGCTCTGGGTGATCGCAGCCGGCGAGCTTCGTCATGCCGAAAACCACATGCTGTTGCTCGGACGCAAAACCGCGATGGAGCGCGTCGCAACTTTCCTCATGGAGACGGATCGCAGACTCGCGGTCGCCGGGATGATCGCGTTGCCGATGTGCCGTCGGGATATCGGCGATTATCTCGGACTTACGCTCGAGACGGTTTCGCGCGCGCTTTCGCAGCTCCACACGCAGGGAGTTCTCGGATTTTCCGGCGCCCGTCAGATCCAGGTCCGTAACCGCAACCGGCTGCGCAATATGGAATCCTGCGAGTAGCGGCGAGTTCTACGAAGCGCTTCGCCGCGTTTCAGGCATCAGCAGGATGATGGTGACGAAGCCGAGCACCGCGACGCCCGCGAGCCCGACGAAAGCCACGCTGCTTCCGAACTTGTCGCTGACATAGCCGGCAAGCACGGTGGAGAGCGATGCTCCGATGCCGGTCGCCGTGCCGACAATACCCTGCGCGAGGTTGAAGTGGCCGCTGCCGAACGCGACATCGGCCACGATGAGGGGAACCATGACGGAAAAGACCGACGCGGTGACGCCGTCGAACACCTGGACCGCGACCAGCAAGTAGGGATCGCGGACCGTCGCAAACAGCAGCCCGCGGATCACCAATGCGCCAAAGCCGATCAGCAGCAATGGCCGCCTGCCCCACGCTTGCGCCTTGGCGCCGACCGATGGCGACATCAACGCGACAATCGCCTGCGGAACGATGATGCACGCGGCGATCAGGACCGGCGCCCATTGGCTCGACCTTGTCGTCACAACGCCGGCCATCAGCGGCAGCATCGCAGCGTTGGCGAGCTGCAGCAGCAATATGCTGCCGGCGAAGATCAACAGCGTCCGCTGACGCACCAGATTCAGAACACTCGTCGATCTGGTGTCGGATGCCTCGCGCGGGACCGCGCCGTGCGCCCGAGCAATATCGATTTCGGCCTCGCGAATCCGGGACAGCGCAAGCAGCGTCGGTATCGCAAGGATGAAAGTCACGAGAAACACGCTGCGGCTGGAGAGAAGATAGCCGCAGGTGCCCATCACCGCGGCCGCGACGCCGTTGCCGAGTGACGCAAAGCGCGCGTTGCGCCCGAGCCGTTCGCCGATCGCCTGCGGTCCGATCAAGCCGAGGCTGATCGCAGCGATGGCCGGGCCCAGCACGCAGCTCGCGGCCGCATGCAGCGTCGCCGCGGATACCACGACAGGAAAGATCGGCCACATCGCGTAGCTGAGCGCGCTACAGCCGATGGCAGCAATCGCGAATCCTGCGACCACCCGTTCCGAACGCGCCGCATCGACGATCGCCCCGCCCGGCACCTGCCCGATCAGCCCGATCACCCCGCCGATCGACAGCACCAGGCCAATTTGCGCCTGGGTCCATTTTTGCGTCGTCAGATAGACCGCGATGAAAGGACCAAACCCGGTCTGCACGTCGGCAAGAAAGAAAATGAACCAGTCAAGCCCCCGCAGGCTTTGCCGCGAGGGCGCGGGCTTTGGCGCGGAGGCCATCGGCTCCGCCATCACCGGCGCAACATCATCATCGCCGACCGCCCCCCGGGAGTGACCGTCGTCAATCTGATCAACCGATGGGAACGGACGTGCAGCCAGTGTGCCTCTCCGCTTCGCTTTACTATCGTTCGAGCACGATCCCTCCGACAGCCGATACGCGCTCTTCCGGATCATGCTCTAGTGATCGAATTGCAGCGGCTGCAAACTGCCGGCCGCCCCCAGCACCACGATTGGCGTATCCTCCTTATATTCGGGCGCCGCCATCACCTGCTCTTTAGTCAGTTCAAGCGAAATTCTGTCGCCCTTGTTGGCGATCTGACCAAAATGCAGTGCATTCCAATCGACGACGATTTTTCGGCTGCCGACGCCGAGAAAGCCGCCGAAGTCGATCACGGCGGCACGCACGGTTCCAGAGCGATCGACGATCACATCGACGATACGTCCCATGTCTTCGTCGGTCGAGGGCGGCGGCGCGGGCTCTTTGGCCGCGGCGGAGGGGGCGGGTTGCGGCTCGTTTTCCGCATGAGACGCAACGGCCGCAGCAACGATCAACGAGAATGCCAAGGTAATGAACCAGCGTCTTCTGCGCATGCGTTCTCCTTTCCGGATGCCGCTTCTAGTGCGCCAGCACGATCGACACCTGAATCTTGCCGCGCCGGCGCAAAACCTCGAGCGACACGTCATCGCCGTGACGGGTAATGCGAAGGTCGACCGTCGAGGGCCCGAGCTGCAGTTGGCGCAGGATCACCTCGTCGAGGAAAGCAGGCAGCCGCGGATTGCGCAACCGGATTTCGCAGCGCGCCACATCGAACTCGAGCCCCAGTGCCGCTTCCAGCAACGTGAAGGGCGTCGCGCTGGCCCAGGCCTGCGGCGCACAGGCTACGGGATAGAGCGTCGGCCCGCGATGCTTCTCGCGCCGGAAGCCGCAAAACAGTTCGGGCAATCGTCGCAAGTCCATATAGGTCGCGGCATCGAACAGGCCCTTGAACACCTGTTCGACGGAATGCTTCAGGCCGTAGCGCGCGAAGCCGAGCGAGATCAGCGCATTGTCGTGCGGCCAGATCGACCCGTCATGATAGGACATCGGATTGTAGCGCGCTTCGCCCAGCGCCACGGTACGTATCCCCCAGCCAGTGAAGAAATGCGGCCGCATCAGATCGGCAGCAACCTTCTGGGCACGATCTTCGCGGACGATACCGCTGAACAGAAGATGCCCGGCATTCGATGAGCGCACCTTGCAGGGTTGCTTATCCCCGTCAAGCGCGAGTGCATAAGTACCAAGCTCCTCGCACCAGAAGGCCCCTTCGAAGCGTTCGGCAAGCCGCTGCGCCTCGGCTTCAAGCTCCTGCGCCAATTTGCGCTTTCCAAGTCGCAGCGCACAGCGTGCCGCCAACCGCTTGCCTGCAAAGACATAGCCCTGCACTTCGGCGAGCGCGATGTAGCCTTCGGCCAACCGGCCGTCGGCATGGAAGATCGCGTCGTAGGAATCTTTCCAGCCTTGATTGGCGAGGCCCTGCTCCGACGCACGGCGATATTCGACAAAACCATCCTTGTCCGGGTCGCCGGCGCCGTCGATCCAGCGCAGCGCAGCTTCGATCGCCGGCCACAATTCGGCGAGCGTCTCCTCATCGCCGGTCCGTTCGACATACAAGCCGGCCAGCAGCACGAACAGCGGCGTGGCGTCAACGCTGCCGTAATATTGCGCGAACGGCACCTCGCGCAACGCCGCCATCTCACCGCCGCGCATTTCATGCAGGATTTTTCCGGGCTGGGCATCGGCAAGCGGATCGACCGCCTTGGCCTGGTAGAACGCAAGCCGCTTCAGCACGCCGCACGCGATCCGCGGATCGATCCACAGCATCTGCAATGCGGTGATGATGCCGTCGCGGCCGAATGTGGTGGAGTACCAGGGAATGCCCGCATAGGGATAACGCCCCTGCGGCGTCTCCGTCATCAGGATGTTGAGGTCGGCCATCGAGCGGCACAGCACCTCGTTGAAGATATCGCTGGACGTCTCGATGCTGGTCGTTCCGGCGGTCGAACGCCGCATCTCGCGGCGATGCGCCAGCAGGCCAGTGAAAAACCTTACCGGCTTCTCTTCGGGACGCTTGTTGCAGGAAACAGCCACGAACAATGAACTGATCTCCTGCGGCGCCAGATCGAGAGGATAGGTCGCGGCGTTCATCGCAAGCCGGGTCGGCCGCGGATCGAAATGCAGCGACGTGGTCCGCGATAGGCCGTCGAGCCCTCTATATTCAAGCATGAGATCGGCAGCACTGAGCAGTCTTCCGGAGCCGACGCCGCGGCGCGGACGCTTCTCGCCGCGGACTTCGAACAGATCGGCAAAATCGCTGTCGAACAGAAGTGTCAGGTCAAAGCTTGCCCGGCGGTCGCCGTGATTCTGCAAACCGATCCGCTGATACGCCGTCCCGCGCCAGAGAAAGATCGTGCGCACGATGTGCAGCATGTCTTTCTGCAGCACGATGCGGCCCTGGTGGTAAATGTCCGGATTGGTGAGGTCGACTGTCAACGACGAATTGTCGTCGCGGAGATTGGAGCCGAGCAGCAGTGGTTGCAACTCGTCGAGGACCAGTTCCAGTCTCGCGAGATAACGCGTATCGCCATTGAACAGGCCGTCGGGCCCGCCCGCGGACGCGCCGATGTCGCCGTGACTGTCGAGCACGACGAAAGTATCGTCATGCTTGAGCGAGCGCCGCGGTCGCGCCGCCGGGCCTGTCATCGGGATGTAGAACGACTGTTCCTCGACCACTTCGACAGTTTGCAACGTCGAGATGATCTGGGTCACTTCAGCCGACATATTGACCTCGCACGGTTGGCGCATACGCGCCCAGCGAAAGACGCAAGCGAACCTGGACACAAACGACGCACGTTTGGTTTAAGCAGCGAATTTCGCCAGCCGACTCATTTCTTGCGTGACCAGCTCGCGATAAGGCCCCTGCCCCTGCATCAGGCGATCCGGCGAGCCATCCTCGATGATCTTGCCGGCCTTCAGCACTACCACCCGGTCGAAATTGCGCAAGGTCGCAAGACGATGGGCGATGGCAATGACAGTGCGGCCGCGCATCAGACGGCCGAGGGCCTCGCGGATCGCTTCTTCGGACTCGCCGTCGAGCGCGGCGGTCGCTTCATCAAGGAGCAGAATCGGCGCATCCTTCACGAAGGCGCGGGCAATTGCGATCCGCTGCCGCTGGCCGCCGGAAAGTTTGACACCGCGATCGCCCACCATCGTGTCCAGCCCCTCCGGCAGCGACTCCACGAAATCGCAGCGCGCGGCGATTGCCGCGCGCAACACCTCGTCATCGGTCGCGTTCGGCCGACCGTAACGGATGTTTTCCCGGATCGAGCGATGGAACAGCGAGATGTCCTGCGGCACCACCGAGATCGCCTGGCGCAAGCTCTGCTGCGTGACCTTCGCGATGTCCTGGCCGTCGATGATGATGTTGCCCTCCTGCACGTCGTAGAAGCGCTGCAACAACGTGAATAGGCTGGATTTTCCGCCACCGGACTGGCCGACCAGGCCGACCCGCTGCCCCGGCTGCAGCCGCAGCGTGAAGCGGTCGAATATCTTTAGTCCGCCCGGATACTGGAAAGAAATGTTGTTAAAGGCGATGACCGCGCCGCTTCTGACCAGCGGCTCGGCCTCCGGATGATCGCGCAACTCGTGCGGCAACAGCAGCGTGGCAATCGCTTCGGTCATTCGCGCGACATGCTGCGTCACGTCAACCAGTGCCACCGCGAGATCGCGCGTGGCATTGAGAATAGAGAGACCGAGCGTGCAGACCAGCACGACGTCACCGGTGGTGGCGCCGCCCTGCTGCCAAATCGTAATAACCCAGGCCAACAGCGCGACGATCAGCGTCACCGTGACCGCCGCGTGGGTCAGCCGCAACTTTTCCAAATAGCGCAGGCTGCGCCCACGGGCCGTCAACTCCCGGTTGACCGTTGCATCGAAGCGGTCATGCTCATGGCTCAGGCCGCAAAACGCCCGCACCAGCGGCATATTGTTGACGACGTCGATCATCTCGCCATCGACGGCGGCTGCCTTGTTGGCGAAATCGTCATGCAAGGGTTTTCCGGCCGCCGCCAGGCGGAACATTGCGACCACCATGCCGCCCGCGATGAGGATTAGCGCAGCCGCCATCGGCAGGCTGACTGTCCCAATCAAGGCAATCGCCGCAATTGTGGCGACACACGGCGGTAGCACGTTCCAGACGAACATGTTTTCCACGGTGAAGATCGCGTTCGAGGTCGCGGTAATGCGGCTCGTCAGCATTCCCGGCATCCGCTCGGAGAAATAGCTCGGCGCGTGGCCGGTAAGATGACGAAACATGTCGCGCCTGAGATCACCGGTTACTCTCACAAATGTGAAGCTCGCGATCCAGCTAGCAATCCGCCACAAGAAATTGTCAGCGGCGATAAGCGACATGAGTATGACGAATGCCAGCCATACGTTATCCGCGTGCGAGGGACCGACGGATAGACTGTCGACCAGATACTTCACGCCGTATTGAGTGCCCACCGAGCAGGCAACCGCTGCAACAACAGTAGTCAATATGACCAAATGCGACAGCCGCCGCTGGCGCAGATAGCGCAATACGAAGTGAAAAGGCCGGTGCGCATATCCAGATAGTTGGTCCATTTGCTGAAAAACCCCTCAGAGAAGCAGAAGACCGCCACGTCCGACGTCCGTGGAGTTGAACACTCGACGCTCCGGCCCGGTTCCAGTCGCAGCACATTGCTTCGCAACAATTTCAGCACCATCCCGAGCCAAAAGACCTTGCTCGGAGGTTGTTGGCATCAGCATGGCCGCGTTATCGAAGAAGTAACCTTTGTGGCAAGGAACTTCGCAAATGCGAGAACGTTCCTTGTTGGGCAGGCCGGTGCCAAGTCGAGCTGGGGGCTATTTTCCAGGATCGCAGAGAGGAGATTGTGAGATGCGCATCGCGCAGGTGGCTCCATTAACGGAGGCCGTTCCACCCAAGCTTTATGGCGGCACCGAACGCGTGGTGCATTGGCTGACGGAAGAATTGGTGGTGTTGGGACAAGATGTGACGTTGTTCGCCAGTGGAGATTCTCAGACTTCAGCGAAGCTCGACGCCACATGGCCAAGGGCGCTACGTCTCGACGGCGCGGTTCGGGACCCAAACGCCCTTCATATGGTGATGTTGGAGCGAGTGCGGCGGAAATGTGACGATGAAGAATTCGACTTTATCCACTTCCATCTCGACTACTTTCCATTCTCACTGTTTTACCGGCAGCCGACGCCGTTCCTGACCACCCTGCACGGCAGGCTCGATCTACCCGAACACCAGCCGGTGTTCTCCACCTTTTCCGATGTGCCCGTAATCTCGATTTCCAATGCCCAGCGGCGGCCGGTACCCCAGGCCAAATGGGTGCACACCATCTATCACGGCCTGCCAGAGAATCTGCTGACGCCGAAAATGTCGAAACATGACTATCTTGCGGTGCTCGGCCGGATCGCGCCTGAAAAGGGCGTTGACCGCGCGATCAAGATCGCGATGCGATGCGGCATCCCTCTCAAGATCGCGGCCAAGGTCGACCGCGCCGACCAGGACTATTACGACCAGCTCATTTCTCCGCTGATCACCGGCAACCCGCTGGTGGAATATATCGGGGAGATCACCGACCACGAGAAATCGGAATTTCTCAGCGGCGCGATGGGCCTGTTGTTGCCGATCGACTGGCCGGAGCCGTTCGGCCTGGTCATGATCGAGGCCCTGGCGTGCGGCACGCCAGTCATCGCCTACAACAGAGGCTCGGTGCCGGAGATCATCGAGGATGGCTTGACCGGCTTCATCGTCGAGGACGAGACCAGCGCCGTCGGCGCGGTCAATC
>WNGI01010811.1_pt1 | contig 16114 bp, 14 predicted proteins | sample 5400621 | NCBI WGS metagenome assembly WNGI01 (sample SAMN13153374, study PRJNA577476) | soil metagenome | isolation source: 20 cm soil or saprolite under Garry oak tree replicate 1 | place: USA:California | collected 2016-06-15 | reverse complement strand
CGCCCGACAAACATCCGATTCTCGGGAAGGTCGATGGCGTCGACGGCTTCATCAATGCGGCGGGCTTCTCGGGACACGGCATCATGCACGCGCCGGTCACCGGTGAGCTGATCTCCGAGCTGATCGTCGACGGCCGCACGTCGCTCGACATCAGCGCGCTCGCGTTGTCCCGCTTCCGCTCCGGCCAGCTGGTCCGAGAGCACAACGTCATATGACAGCCGCCCTCTTATTGCTCGTTCTGGACCTCGTTCTGGTCGCGGGCGCTGTGATCTTCCTCTTGCTCGTCATCATCCGTCGCGGCAGGATCGCAACGAACCTCGGTCTCGCGCTGCTCCTCATCGTCCTCGCGGCCGCGCTTTGGTACACGTCGATCCGGAACGCGCCTCCGATTCCCTAGGGACTCGGCTTTCGAGGCGCGGGCGCGCGGTCAGGGAGCAGCCACGGCAAAGCCTCGGCCATCGGCTCAACGAGGCTCGCGTATTGCTCACGCGAGAGGTGTTCTCTTGCGAAGAGCCCGAGGGCGGCCCCGAACGCGGCGTTCTCGGCTTTGTGTCCGAGCTGGCCATGGCGCGCCTTCCAGTTGACCAGAGCGCCCGTGGCTTCGGTGAGCCCGAAGAGCATTCGACGGAACTCATCCCAGCGAACGCCGAGCTCCTGTTTCTCCATCTGGGCGAGCGCGGCGCGCTCGGCCTGGTGATACGCGTCCAGGCCGCGCGCCTCGTGCCGATCCCAACCCCACGCCGCACGCTCGATCCCGTTGACGTCGAACACTCGAAGATCGTCGGCGAGACGATCGAGTTCCGCGCGACTCGGACCACCGGTCTGCTTCGCGTTCATCAGCGACACGCTAATCCTTTCGCCGACAGCGCGATGTGACCGACCAGCGGCGTGAGTACCATCGCGAGTGGTGTTCACGCGCGATGAGATCCGGCTGACGACGCTCTCCACCTGCGCCGGCTGAGGGGCCAAGCTGGGCCCCGGCCCGCTGGCGCAGGTACTGCGTCCGATGCGCGCTCAAAAGACTCCGGCGGAGCTGATCGTCGGTCTCGATGTGGCCGATGACGCGGCCGTCTATCTCGTCGCGCGCGATCTCGCGATCGTCGAGACGCTGGACTTCTTCCCGCCCATCGTCGACGACGCGTACGCCTCCGGCTCGATCGGCGCCGCGAACGCAATGTCCGACGTCTATGCGATGGGCGGCGAGGTCCTGTTCGCACTGAACATCGCGGCATGGCCCGAGGACGCACCTCTCGCCCAGCTCGAGCGTGTGTTTCAGGGGGCGATCGACAAAGTCGCCGAGGCCGGCGGGGCCATCGCGGGGGGCCACACCGTCATCGATCGCGAGCCGAAGTACGGCCTCGCCGTGACCGGCCGCGTCCATCCCGAGCGGATGTTGCTCAAGTCGAAGCTGCGCGCGGGCGACGCCCTTTGGCTCACGAAGGCGATCGGCACCGGTGTCTTAACAACCGCGCACAAGAATGGCTCGCTGGATGCGGCCGACCTCGCGTCGGCGATCGCCTCGATGGTCACGCTCAATCGCGCGGCGGCTCAGGCTGCGGTCGACGCGGAGCTGCACGCCGCGACGGACATCACGGGGTTCGGCCTCGGCGGGCACGCATACGAGATGGCTCAGCAATCGTCGGTCGCCGTGCGGATCCGCGCGAGCCTGGTGCCGCTGCTCCCGGGAGCGCGCGCGCATGCCGAGACGGGCATCAGCTTCGGTGGCCTCGAAAGGAACCAGTCCTATTTCGATGATGGGACGAAGATCCGCTTCGAGGAGGTCGAGGCTACGCTCCGAACGCTCATCCTCGACCCGCAGACCTCCGGAGGACTTCTCGTTGGGGTGCCGCCCGCCCACGCCGCAGCGTGGCAGCGCGCCTGCGACGCGCGGGGCGTGCGGGCGATCCAGATCGGCGAGGTCGTAGCCGGCGACGTCGGCGTAAACATCGTGTCGTGAGCTCGACGGCCGAGGCCGCCGAGGAGGCTGCACCCGCACCGAGCGCGCGCGCGGCCGAGCTTGCCGCGCTGCATCCGCAGCGCGCAGCGCTCGAGCTCGCGTGGCCGGGCATCATCGAGAATCTCATCGCCGCTGCCGGACAGGCGACGATCTTCGCGTTCGTCGGCCATCTCGGCGCCGTATCGACGGCGGCCGTCGGCGCCGCCTTCCAATTTCTCTTCCTCATGTTCCCGGTGTGGCGATCGCTCGCGATCGGGACGATGGCCCACGTCAGCCGGCGGATGGGGGAGGGACGCGCGCGCGTGGCATCGGACGTCGCTCGCCAGTCGATCGTGCTCGGCGCGGTCTTCGGCGTCGTGTTCGGCGTGGGGTTCGTGGTCTTCGCAGCGCCGCTGCTGCGCCTTCTCGGCGCAAGCGAGGAGGTCGTTACGGTCGCAACCCCGATCCTCGCGCTCATGGGCGGCGGAAGCGTGTTCCAAACCGTATGGTTCATCGCGGTCTCCGCGATTCGTGCGGCCGGCGACAGCCGAACACCCATGTGGCTCGCGATCCTGTCGGTCATCGTGACGGTGCCGCTCGCGTTCTTGTTCATCGACGTGCTGCGGGTCGGTCCGATCGGCGCCGCCTACGCGGTCATAACAAACAGCGCGATCATCTGCGCGCTCTCGCTTCTGCTCCTCTGGAATGGACGCGCCGATCTCACGATCCGCGGTGGCGAGTGGGGACTCGATCCGGAGCTCATCCGATCGATCTTCTCCATCAGTCTCCCCTCGGCGGCGGAGAGCGCGATGTTCAGCGTGGGAATCCTCGCGCTCTCGGGGTTCGCCTTCCGCCTCGGCACTGAATCCTCGGCGGCGCACCAGATCGTCAACCAGGTCGAGAGCTTCTCGTTCCTGCCGTGCATCGGGTTCGCCGGCGCGGCGAGCGCGCTGGTTGGTCAGGCGCTCGGCATGGGTGACCCGCGGCGCGCGACGCGCTCGGGGTGGGCCGCGGTGCGCATGGCGTTCTTCTGGTCGACGGCCGCCGGCGTGGTGTTCATGGTGGTCCCGCAGGTGTTGCTTGGAGTGTTCACCAACGATCAGGGCGTCGTGCAGGCGGGCGTGGGGGCGCTCGCGGTCGTCGGCATCGCGCAGCCCGCGCAGGCGATCATCTTCACACTGGGCGGCGCGTTGCGCGGCGCGGGGGATACGCGCTTTCCGCTACTGGCGTCGGTCGTGAATTGGTTCGTCGTGCGTCTGCCGCTGGCCTACGTCCTCGCGTTCCCGCTTGGCCTCGGGCTGACCGGGGTTTGGGCGGGCATCGCTGCGGACTACTTCGTGCGCGCGGCGCTTCTCGCCTGGCGCTTCAATTCGGGAGCGTGGCAGAGGGTACGCGTGTAACTTGCTTGATTACGGTGCCCAGGGCGGGACTTGAACCCGCACGCCTTATTAGGGCACATGCCCCTCGAACATGCGCGTTTACCAATTACGCCACCTGGGCAGGAGACAGGAAAATTCTAGCCGATGAGCTCGTGGTGCTGTGCGTATCGGATCCACTTCGCGCGCTTTCTCTCCAGGCAGGGACCCGCGGCGGGATACAGCAGAGGTAGCAGTACCAACGAGCTGCGCTTTCCGTAGCGAAGCTCGAAGAACGGATGCCGATTCGGCAGCGGCTTCTTGAGATTGATGTTCAACTGAGATAGATATCCCGTCTGCCCTGTTGTGGCGTGAAGCCGCGACCGTAGCCACTCGAGATGAGGCCGGCTCGCTGATTTGAAGCTTGTGATCAGGTACTCCCAGAAGTAATCCGGGCGACGACCTGTATCGGCCCGGTACACCTCGTTGATGACGCTGCCGTCGCCATCCAGAAGCCCTCGGACAAGTGGCATTAGGAAGCTATCGGGCACTGATAGAGCGCCAATGGTCAGACTCTTTCGTGGCGTCAGCCCGACTGAGCGAAACCATTCGTAGAGCGCCGAGTCGTGGAACTGTGTGAAGTAGACAACGCCGCCTTTCTTCGTCCGATGACTCTTCACGCGATTCTTGCGGCCGAGAAGGCCGAGGTAAGTCTCGACCAGCTGGCGATCGCCGGACTTGAAGTTGATCGCCCGCCGTCCGGTGATCAGGCATCCGTCCGTTGCGGTGAGGCCGACGATGTATGCCATCTCTTCGGACCAGGCGAGCGGAAGGGTCGTCAGTCCCGCGAACGGCCACTTGCACAGTTCCGGCGGCGTCCGTCGCGTGTAGACCTTGCCCCGATGGGCCGCCGCCGCCCGCGCGATGCGTGGATCCGTCGCGGCGGTGAGTCCCTTCGCCCAGCCCTTGCCCACCCGCGCATCTACCCATAGTTCGCTTGCCGTGGGAAGGTGACGGAGGCGCCAATCCTGTCGTCAAAATGTGCGGACCCTGTCGCACAAATTGGCGAGCGGCCGAGTGGACCGTAGGATCGACAGCGTGCGCCTCACCCGCTGCCCTCGTTGCCTCGCCGAGGACATCAGCGCGGACGCGCATCCCTCGCGCCGACTGGTCGACGCGACACCGGCGACCTTCTTTGTGTGCCGCGACTGCTTCCGCGCGGCCGAGCTCGAGTTCCAGATCTCTTGCGAGAGCTCGAACATCGGCTATGCCCGGCTGCCGATCCGTGAGTCGCTGCGGCTTCTCCGCGGCTTCTACCAGGATCGGCTGCGCGAGTCGCCTGATGACGGGCGTGTGATGGAGGCACTCCAAGAGGTCGAACGTCGGTTGCTCATTGGTCCGGTCGAGCGCGCTTCTAGACTCGACGCGTGAGTCCCGTCCGGCCCAATCTCGCTCTGCTCTGGCCGTCGTACACGCTGTTTCCGCTCGCGGGCCTTGGCGTCCTCGTGTTCGGCGCAAGCGGTCGCGACTCGACCATGGTGATCATCGGTCTGTTGCTGCTCGCCGCTAACGCTGCGATCGTCATCAATTACGCGTACTTCACGAACCTCCGGATCGAGGATGGCGATCTCGTGTACCGCACGAACTTTGGCTCACGAGTGGATCGCGTCCCGCTCGGCGGGCTGCAGCGCATCGACGCGAAGCGCTATCCGGGCGCGCACTCCGGCGTATCGGCGCCGTTCTTCGTGGCGCGCGGTCGGGACTCGACGGTGAAGGTGAACACGAAGCCCTACCGCCTGCGGGACTTCACATCGCTGATCGGCGTGGTCCGCTCCGCGAACGCTCGCGTCGAGCTCGACCCCTTCTGGGCGCGCGTCGCGGCGGGGGAGGATCCGTCCAAGGAGATCGAGCTGACCCCACGCAGTCGTATCTAGGCCCGGTCTAACCGCCTCAGCTCGATCGCGGTGCACCGATCCCACACGACCCGCATGCCTGCGGCCTGAGCGCGCTCGGCCGCGGCGACGTTGCCGAGATCGAGCTGGAACCACATCGCCTTCATGCCGGCAGCGATCGCGTCGTCGACGACCGCGTCCAGGTACTCGCCACGGCGAAAGACATCGACGAACCCGACGTCCGCGTCCTTCGGAATGTCCACCAGCCGCTCGTACGAGTGCTCGCCTTCGATGACCGCACCGCGAAGCGCGGGGTTGACCGGGATCACGCGATACCCGTGCGCACGCAGGGTGCGCGAAACCGAATTGCTCGGACGGTCGGGACGCGCCGAATAGCCGAAAACGGCGATCGTGCGGGTAGAAGAGAGGAGGTCTCGTATGAGACCGGACTCATTCATTTTCTCACATCACGCTCGCGAGGAAAAGGTCTTGTCGCGCATCGTCATCGCAGGATAATCGCCGTCGAGATGCCCCCTCGTGCCCCGGTCGTCTGGACCACCACCGCGGTCCGCAGCGAGCGCTTTCGGCAGCGCCTCGATGAGCGTCACCGCGAGCTGACGATCCACGCCAAGGCTCGCGGTCGAACCTACCGCCGCTCGCGCGCCGATCCGGTCAGCGAGGAGCTTCAGCGCCTGCGGGCGGATTTCATCGCCGCTCTCGGACGCCTTGGGTCGTTCGAGATCGCGATGGGCCGGCTGGCCCAATGCCGCTACGAGATCCAGCTCAACGAACGCGCCGACGACCTCTCGCGCGACTACTTCCAGCTCTGGCATCTCATCGCGCGCCGCAGCGGCGCGACCTGGCCGGAGGAGGAGCGCGAGGCCGAGCGGCTTGACTACTTTGCGATGCAGGTCGGCCGCCTCGAGGGCATAGCGGACGCGCTTGTCGTCGCCGGCCGGAACGTGCGGCTCTTCCCGCTGCCGAACGTGCCCTGGCTCACGGCGTCCTAACAACCGCGCTTCGTCATACTTCACGCGCGACGGGGCCGTAGCTCAGCGGTTAGAGCGCGCGGCTTACATCCGCGATGTCGGAGGTTCGAATCCCCCCGGCCCCACTCGATGAGTTTTTGACTATCTGTTGACCCGCGCCGCCGGTCCGCGGCGTCCTCCTCGCCCGCAAATTGCTGTCGCCCGAACGTTGGCTCCCCGACACCGGATCGTTGCATGAGGCGGCGGCCTGGCGGCTGATGAGCCCTTGGGTAGGAGGAACTGATGCGACTCAAGCATTTCGCGTCTCTCGGAATGGCGGCTTTGTTGAGCGGCGCCAGCCCGGCGACGGCGCCCGTCGCCAGTGCCAGCGCCAGCGCCACCGATATCGCCAGCGCGAGCGCGAGCTCGAGCTCCGGGATCGGGTTTCAGGTCCCCAGCGTGGTGGACCCGATCCACACGAACGGCGAACCCGATATCGCCATCGACGTCCAGGGCCGGGTCTTCGTCAGCGGTCCGACCGGAACGGGTACCCAACGCAGCACATGGTTCGGTTCAGTTGACGGCGGACAGACCTTCCGCGTGATGGCGCAGAAGATTCCACCGACCTCGGTGATCGGGAACCCGGCCCCGGCGCCTGGCGGTGGCGACACCGACATCAACTTCGACCGCAGCGGCAAGCAGTATTTCGTCGACCTCTATGCGCTCGCGTGTCTCCGAGTCGCTGTAACCGGTCCCGTGAACTCGGGAGCGATGGATCAAGAGAACGCATACCCAGGCGGATGCGCTGGTTTCCCCGGCGCTGACCGGCAGTGGCTCGCGGTCTACGATCCCGCGCCCGGCACACCGAACCAGTCCGCGTACAAAGCAGCGGGTGGCACGACCCCGCTCGTCTACCTCGAGTTCAACAACGTCGTCGGTCCGGGGCCAAACGGCGGCGCGCAGTGGAACAAGAGCACCGACGGGCTCACGTTCGTGAACGCGACCGCCGATGAGATTCCCGCCACGGGTTCGATCGGCGCGATCTACTCGCCTTTCGGCCCCGACGGTTACCCGGCGATCGATCAGGTCACCGGCAAGGTCTTCCAGGCGGCGGGGTGCACGACAGGAAACGGCTGCACATCGAACGGGATTTTCCTGAACATCGGAACGCCCGATGCGACCGGGACCCTGCACTTCCTCGATGCGACCGGCACCGGGCAAGATTTGAAGAAGCTCATCAAGATCGCCGACACGCCAACCGGCTCGCCGGACACCCTCTTCTCGGTGCTGTCGATGGATAGCGCCCGGAACCTCATCCTGGTCTGGTGCATCAGCAACTCGAATCCGAGTCTGCGGCAAGTCTTCGTCAGCGCCGCGAGCGCGGCCACCGGCTGGACGAAGTGGACCAAACCGGTGCAGGTAAGTGATGCATCGACAACAAGCGGCGACGCGGTCAATGTCTTCCCCTGGATCAAGGCCGGTGGTGCAGGGAGAGCCGACGCCGTCTGGTACGGCTCGGACAAGAACGTCGACCCAAGTAGCCACAACAACCAGTCGTGGAACGTCTTCATGTCTCAAGTCGTTTTCCCGACGAATTCGGCCGGATCCGTCACCGGCGCTCCACCGACCAACAGCCTGGTCAAGGTCACACCCCATCCCATGCACTACGACGACATCTGTCTGATGGGAACGGGCTGCATACAAAGTCAGGGGAATCGCAACCTCGCCGATTTCTTTGAGATCAACATCGACAGCACCGGTGCCGCCGAGATCGTCTACGACGACACGTCGAATGGGCTGATTCAGCCTGCATTCACGCCGACGTCAGGCCTACTCGACCATTCCGGCGCAGGCGTGATCACGATCGCCCGTCAATCGTCGGGGCTCGGTCTCTTCGGAACGGCGGTTACCGGTCCGTCGAATGCGCCGGTCGCAGGGCTGACCGATCCGGCAGGTGACGCGCTCTTCCCGGTGATCGGCGGTGCCAACGTGCAAGGGATGGACGTCGTCGGCACGAGCCTGCAGCTCTCCGCCGACGGGAGCACCCTCAGTGTCACCGCCCGTGTGATCGATCTTTCGAACCCGGCTGCGACAGCCCTTGCCATCGCCGGTACGAGCAACCTCCAATACGTGACCCGCTGGGCTGGCAGTTCGGCAACACGCTTTATTACGCCGCGATGGAGAACACGCCCGCACCTTCGTTCTACGCAGGAAAGGTCCAGAGCCTCGATCTCTGTTCCGTTTCCGCTTGCTTCCCGCACGTACTCACGTACCCGGAGCCGGGTTTCGGCGGGACGGCGGAGTCAGGGACAGTCACGTGCCCAGTGATGCCGTCCGCTTCCAACCCGTGCAGCGTGACCATCGCCGTCGCAGTCAGCGACGTAGGTATGACTGCAGCGACGGCAGCGACGAGCCTGCTCGAAGAGGTCGGAGCCTATGCGATGGCGTCCTCGATCCTGGAAGGAGCTGAGAACAACGCCACCGCGGAATCGGATACCGTCCCGCTCGAGATCGACGGCGTCTGCTGCTTCAACTTCAAGGCCGCCGGCCAAAATGGCCCGCCGCCACCGTGCCACGAGGCGGACGGCAATGGCGACATCCACTCGGCCGGCAGCGGCAAGGCGAGCTTCTCGATGGACAAGGACCACTGCGAGGATCTCGATAAGGATGACCTCCACGCCCAGGACGCCGGCGCGAACATGAACTTCCAGTCAACGCAGATCCAGTCGGCGGTCTTCAACGACGCGACCAACAGCGTCACCCTGCTCGGCAAAGGCACGGACAACGGCAATCCCGTGACCTTCACCGCGGTAGCGGTCCACGGCGTGGCAGGGGTTGGCGCGTTCAGCCTGACTCTGAGCGACGGGTACACCAACGGCGGGGCGCTGCTCGACGGGAGCGTCGAGCTCCACTAGCGAGTGCGCTGCGGGCGGCCGACGAAAATCGACCGCCCGCAGCTTCGTCTAGTTTCGGATCACGTCCACGTCGCTCGCCTTGACGTAGGCAAGCCGATGGTTGAAGCGGATTAGGTAGAACTCGGTGTTCCCCGTGATGAGGTGGTAGTTCGCGAGATCGTTGAAGGTCGGCGCGTCGTAGTAGTCGCCTTTCACCTTCTCGTACGAAACGTATCGCTGGCCCGCGGCGATCGAGTACTGCGACATCGTCGCCGTCGAGACGGATTCGGGGTACGCCCTACCGTAGACCGCGATTGAGGTGGCGCCGGCCTTTGGAGTGATCACCGTGCCGGCGGTGCCGACGACGTCGTGGCTACTCGGGTCGTAGAACCACACCTTGCTGCCGGCGTACCAGATCGCATCCCAGTCGCCCTGCCGCTCCACGCGGTAGAAGTCCTGACCGGTGACGGCCTTGTCGCCCCAGTCGTTTGCGCAGTCGGTGCCGCCGGTGTGCAGACCCGGATCGTTGAAGAGCGGCGCGTCGAAGCTCGGCCCCGTCCGCAGATAGACGAAGTTCGCAGGCTGCGGCGCCTGAAGAGCTCCTGTGCCCTGGCAATCGCGCACCTGGGGCTGGTTCTGCTGGAAGTTCGGCGCGATGGTGACGATGTTCCCGCCGTGCTCCGTCGAGTGGATTGGCGCGCCGAGCAGCTGCATGTAACGCGCCCAATCCCAGAACGGACCCGGGTCCCAGTGCATCCCGGCGACGAAGCCGGTGGTCGGGCCAGGTACGTCGTCGTGACCGATGATGTGTGCCCGATCCAGCGGGATGCGATACCTCGCGGCAAGGTACCGGGTCAACGCGGCGGATGCCTGATACATCTTGTCCGTGTACCAGGTCGTGCCTTGGATCGCGAAGCCCTCGTGCTCGTAGCCGATCGCGTGCATGTTGAAATTCCAGTTACCGGCATGCCACGCCACGTTCTGGGTCTGGACCATCTGAGTGATTTGGCCGTCGGAGGACCGCAGCACGTAATGCGCGCTCACGTAGTTGAGCGAGTTTTGGAAGATCTGGATCGTCGTTGCGTAGCTCGTCTCGGCGTCGTGGATGACGATGAAACGGACGTCGAGCCCACCTGAGGGACGCGTCGCGAGGTCGTAGTTGCCGTAGTCGCTCGGGTCGCTCGAGTTCTGCTGATAGGCCGCCGGGATGAAGCGGCAGTCCAGGCCGGGTGGGCACTCAGTCGCGGAATCGCGTCCGGCACGGAGCCCGAGAGCTGCCGCTGTTGATCGATCCGGTGCGACGGCGTTCGCCGCGAGAACGACGGTCTGTCCATCGCTCGTCGTCCGCGACGCGCCGGCGGCCATCGTTGCGAACACGCTGTCGGCGAAACCGAGGGCGACAGCCTCGTCGGTCGAACCGCTGTACTTCGCGACGGCGCCGTACCAGCTCGCGGCGTTGGCGGGCAGCGAGCCGACCGTGTCGCGCGCGTACTGGGCGAGAAGCGCCGCGCCGCCGCGAATGTTCTGCTTCGCGTTCGTCTTGAGGTCGCTCGCGGTCGCGCCAATCGCCTTGGCCGCAGCCGCGACCGTCGGTCCCGCCGCCGATGACTGAAGGACACGAGCTGACTCGTCACCCTTTGCGTTTGCGAGTGCGCTGCTCGCGGTGTCGATGAGCTGAAGGGGGCCGAACGCTCCAGCGGCGCTCGCCGTGCCCGGCGTCTCCCAGCGCGTGAGGGTGTAGGAAACCGAGAGAAGGACGCTCGCCGGTACGTGAAACTCCGCGGCCGCACTTGTGAAGGCGGTCTGCAGTGTTGAGGGCGCGGCGCTCGCCGATGAGCCCATGGTCGCCATGAGGAGGATCGCGGTCGCCATGAACACGGAGGTGCGCCCGCCGGGGCGCCTGAGATGCGGCATGGGAGAACTCCTTGTCGTGAGGGTCGAGATTTGGCGCGCCCGAGGTTACTCCGCGTGTTTTGCTCCGAACCTCCGCGTCTGCGCGCCTGCCATCTGACAAGGCGAGCGCTGACCAACCGCCCTAGAGTGTCGTCGTCATGACGGCGGTCCGTGTTGATTCGGCCAGATGCGAGTAACCAATCGCGCCGACAAAGCATTGGGTGACGTCGTCCCCGGAGTCCGTCGCGCGATCTACTTCGACGCGCCGGAGGGATCCTCGCAGCTGACATTCGGCGCGGCGGAGATCGATCCCGGGAAGGAGATCCCCGTCCACCGGCACAAGGTCGGTGATCGCTACGTCGAGGAGGGCTTCTTCGTCCTCGAGGGCGAGGGCGAGGTGCGCGTTGGCGACCAGACGAATCCCATCCGAGCGGGTTCGTTCTGTGTGATGTCGCCGGCCGAAGGATTCCACAGCATCCGCAACACCGGCAGCACGACGCTCAAGTTCGTGATGTGCTTCGCGGGCACGGGCGTTCATATGGAGCGCAAGGTCTAGCGGCGGTCGTCCTTGATATCCTGAGCAGCGGACGCGGCGCTCCGGCCCCTCCAATCACGAGAAGTCGCTGGATCACGCGGCGCGTCGCCCCGTATTGGCTGGGATTGGGGGCACGCCGAGGTAGCTCAGTTGGTAGAGCAATGGTCTGAAGAACCATGTGTCGCCAGTTCGATTCTGGCCCTCGGCACAGAGCCGTTTTGCTGGGTCTCTTCATCGCGCTTTCTTCCATGAGGCCGCGCGGAACTGGCGCGTTTCTTGAAAAAGGGTGTAACGGAGCATGCGAACCATTTGTCTTCGTCTGCTTTCACACTGACTCACAAATAGGCCGCATCATCTGGCGATGTGCGATCCTTGGCATTGACCTGGTTCATCCCGGCATTTTCTCGCTACCAAGGAATAGGCTCGATGAGGCGTCCATGAATAGGCACTCCGTGGTGTGATCGGGTCACCGTCGGCCATCCGGGTCCGGGCAGATAGGCTCGCTGGATTGATGGGAGGCTGACTCCCGATCAGCTCTCGTGCCGCCCCAGTGGCGATCGACGGGCGTTCACCGTTTCACGGAGGTAGGTCTGGCCGCCTCGGACTCGAACACCGCGTCAGATATCGTCAGACGTACCCAGACGGTGCTTCCGCTTATGGCTCTCGTTGCGCTTTCCGAAAGCTCGACGTCAAACTCCACGCTTCGCGCGTTCAGACCAAGAGCCTGTCGTGCGATGAGATTCGTCTCCTCGCCGTTCCTGGCGAGCAGTTCGGCCGTTCCACCCTCTGGTGATGTTGGAAATTCGACCCGCACTCGGAGGATGCTGCCTGTCGACACGCCCCTAATGGGTGGGGGTGTCACAAGGGATAGCTCTTGAACTCGCACAACTGGAGTCGTTACGTCCGCTAAGGCATCGCGACGTGAAGTCCTGATCACATCGGAACCTGCGAGAGAAATCGTAAGCAGTGCCATGCCGCTGAGAACGGCGGCCGCACCGACGCGACGGAACGTCCAGCGGCGGCGTGCAATTCTCGCTTGGCCGCCAGTTATCTCCATTGTCAGTCGCTCACGCGACGAGCGTTCAGCGCGTTGCATCAACTCTTCGGATGGACGCATCGCGCGCAATTGAGCCTGGAGTGCAAGGTGACGTTCGCGCATAGCTCGACAGGTCGAGCACACCGCGACGTGAGCGTTCAGCTCCTTGGATTGTTCCGGCGCAAGCGCTCCGTCAAGTTCGTCGGAGACAAGTTCCTCTGTGCTCCTGGACCCTATGCGATGGTCTTTGTCTGCCAATGTCAGCGCCTTATTTCTCGCGCGAGAGCCTTGCGCGCACGATAGAGGCGCGAGCGAATCGACGCGACTGACCGCGCGTAGATCGCCGCGAGCTCCTTGTAATCAAAGCCTCCTTCTGCCTGGAGAAGCAGGAGAGCTCTGTCTTCGGGTTTGAGCTTCGAAAGCGCCTCTTTGAGTTCGAGGCCGAGCTCGTCCGCTGGTTGGCTCGCCCCGCGAAGGAGCTCGCTCAAGCGCGATCGCCGCTCGCGCCTGCGGACGGAATCGATCGCCGTCCGCTGTGCGACGCGGAATAGGAGTCGGCGCGGTTCTTCGCGGAGTCGGTCATCCACCCAATAGCGATATACAGCGAGATAGGCCACTTGGCACACGTCGTCAGCCTCGGTCGGATCACGGCAGAGCCGCCAAGCAAGCAACCAGACCGACCGGAAGGTCTCGGCGTGGAACTCTCGAAGAGCGCCTCGCTGAATCGTGGCGGCGTTGTCCCCTGCTCGTTACCACCTCGTTGCATACGTCGTTGGGAGAGGCCACTTCGTCGCAACTGACCGAAAACACGACGGTGATCTGCGACTTTCGGCTTTGTCCGGCGACCTTATCAGTGAAACCCCGGCTCAATCAAGACCGCGTTAAGTCCTGCACAGCGGCAGGCAGTCTGGCGAGTTCAAGCGGAGGGAGGCCAGGACACCGCTCCGAGTTACCTCAAATCCAATGGACGGGTCTGAGACTCAGACCTTCGGAAAGGATCGTCATGACGAAGAGCCCAAGGGTCTAGTGATCAGCGCGCCACTTCGACGTCTCGCGCTCTCGCTCGTCGCTTTCGCGATGCTTTTCCCGCAAGTCGGAAGCACCCCGGCCGACGCTGGCTTTAATTCGTGCCTCACGAATCCCAACAACTATTACTCCCTGCTCTGCGTGATACAGGGTCAGCAGGCCGGACCGTGGGGCGGCACCTACGGACAGTGGAACAGCGCAGCGATGAACATCACCACCGCCAGTGCTCAGGCGGGGAACTTCTTCGAGCATGCCATGTGGTATTTCAACAACTACTCCATTCAACCGAACGGGACATGCCCTACTTGCAGGTGGCTTGAGCTGGGTGACACCGCCGGCTTTGCCAACCAAGGAATTCGCACCTGGTTCTGGGTCGACGCGACTACTGGTTACATCGAGCATCAGGTCCGGGAGTCGCCACGAGACAACTCGATACACAGCTACGAGATCCAGTGGTCCGGCTCAGGCTCGACACAGGGCTGGAATGTGTATATCGATTTCGTGGCGGTCGGTGGCTATGAGTTCAATCAACAGCTGATTCCCTGGGCCGACCCGAGCACCTTCCAGAACTACCGAACCGTCACGGGTGTTGAGTCGACGACGGGCGCCTTCGTTGTGGACTGCAGCAACCCAAACAATTGCTTATCCAACTCGAACACCCGCAATGCCAGCAATGTGACAGAGACGTCCGAGGCAAATCCACTTCAAGTGCGGAGCATCGCCTGCTGCAGCTGGAGCAACTGGGCGGCTGCGACGGCCGTCGTGGAAGGCTATCAACCATGCGATCCTGTCGCGCCCCCGAGCAACACATTTCCGTACAACCAGGGTTGCTACAACGGAGACTCGACAGGACAGCCCTATATCTGGAGGTCAAATAAGCCAAGATGAGGAAGGCCATGATCGCTCTCTCTGGACGGCTCGCAAGACCGTTGTCTTACGGAATCGGGATTGCCGTGATCTTGCTAGCGCTCACAGCTATTGCGTTCGGCCAAGGGGGCGCATCAGGACCCCAAACTCAGGCAAGCCCCGCGCCGTCGCCAAGGCACGCTGACCCGAACACGGCGCCCCGAGCCGAGATCGTCTACCCCGCCGTTGGAGGACCGTTCATCAGCGAGCAGAGTGCCTTGAGCACCGCAACGCGTTTGGCGTCGGGTCCAGTGACCCGAACAGCCATCGGACGGGTGTCCTATTCGGTGGCCGCGGCATGGATGCACTCCGCCACTTACACCATCGACCCGGCACGGCAGGTCTACCTCGTTGTGGTACAGGCGCCCTTCTCGCCGCAGCGCGCGATGGCAAACGTCAGCTGTGCGGTCTTCTTCGCGGTTGTTGATGCGACCGACGGAACGATCCGAGCGGACGGGTGTCGGGATCTTACCGGCGAGTGGCCCACGTTACCCGCGGGCGTGCACTAGCCGTTCCTCACAGAGCGGCAGCCGTGTTCGTTTCGCGACGAAGCGCGCTGCCGCTCCCACGTCCTGAGACCCCGCGGGGCTGCCGGACCGACCGAGCCCTCCGATCACGCCCAAGGGGGAAAAGCCTGCTCGCCGTCCTTACTTGTTGAACAATTTGCCGCTGGTCATAACCATGTCTCGTCGCACTCGCGTTCCGGCGCGATTTCGCGAACCGCTTGGGACATGACCTGAAGAACCATGTGTCGCCAGTTCGATTCTGGCCCTCGGCACAGCAAAGACGGACCTTTTCGCGCGCAACGCCTGACGTCTACAGCAGTCACTACAGCAACGGGACGGCGCACGGGTGAAAGCGATCGCGCGTCCCGGCCGAGACGCCTCCGAGCGCGAGCTCGACGCGTACGTCACCGAGCTCTGCCGGCGCCACGGCTGGATGACGTATCTTCGAAGCGGGCGAATCGATTTGGCCCTTGCCGATCATTCCAATTGCGGTCTGGTCGCTAGCGCCAGCCCTCAGCTTGTTCGGCGTCCTTCGCATCCTGGGCCGCAAGCGCGGCTTCCCGTCGTTCTCATGGCGCTACTCGTCGAGGCGACCGCGATCATCAGCTCGTCGCCGGACCGATGTTTCTGCTCTACGTCTTCGTGCCGCTCGCCGTCACGACGTTACTTGCATCGATCGCGGCCGCGCCGCGGCTACGTCACCCGGCCAGTGGCTTTTTATAGGATCGAACCGGTGAGCAGCGGCGCCGTCGCGGTTGCAGAAAGGACGGAGAAGCCTGCTCGCTGAACAATTTCTTAGTCCCAGGCATGCGCGGCGTCCGCGGGCGATCCTAGAGTCGGATCACCGACCGGATCACTGTTCCGCTGGTCATCGCGGCGAAGGCGTCCTCCACCTCGTCAAGTCCGATCTCGCGCGTGACCATCTCATCCAGCCGCAACGTGCCGTCCAGATACCAGCGCATGAGCCGCGGGAAGAACTCGGACGGGACCATGTCGCCGCCGCTGCACGAAGTCAGGGTGACCTTCTTGTTGAAGAGACCGCCCCGCGCGAGCGGTAGCGTGACCGTCGAGTCTGTCGGTGGGACGCCGACGATCACTACCGTTCCGCCGTATCCCACCATGCCGACGGCCTGCGCGATCGTCGCCGGAAGGCCGACTACTTCGAAC
>WNGI01009770.1_pt1 | contig 16115 bp, 22 predicted proteins | sample 5400621 | NCBI WGS metagenome assembly WNGI01 (sample SAMN13153374, study PRJNA577476) | soil metagenome | isolation source: 20 cm soil or saprolite under Garry oak tree replicate 1 | place: USA:California | collected 2016-06-15 | reverse complement strand
GAGGCTTACTGGGCAGGCAAGATCTCTGCCGATGAACTTACAAAAGCAGCCGCAGAGGTGAAAAAGGAGAGCTGGACTAGTGTGAAAGCCCATGGCGTGGATTTCATACCGAGGTATGGATAAAAATATGTAGACCATGCATAGGCCTGATCATCGTACATTTTTAGCGGCGAATTCTCCCTTTATGACCATGTTTTGGATCACTCCGCTTCGTTCAACGTGATCCCGAAGCGTTATGTCGGACTTGGTCTGTCACCTCTTGACGTATACTTCGCCATGGGTCGTGGCCGCCAGACTGACACCGTCGATGTCCCCGCGTCCGAAATGAAGAAATGGTAAGCGCTATATTTGATCTACGCAGCTCTCCCAACGTTGTGCTGCAGGTTTGATTCCAACTATCATTATGTTGTACCCGAGTTCTCTGAAGAGACCGACTTCAAGCTCAACTTCAACAAAGCTCTCGAGGAATACAGAGAGGCTCAAGCTTCTGGGATTACTACTCGTCCCGTTATCCTTGGCCCCGTTTCTTTCCTTGTTCTTGGAAAGCCGGCCAAGGGCTCTGCCATCGGTTTCGAGCCCATTTCCCTCTTGTCCAAGTTACTTCCGGTGTACAAGACTCTCCTGGCAGACCTGAAGAATGCAGGAGTTGAGTGGGTACAGATTGATGAACCCATACTCGCCTTGGATATCGGCGCAAAACTCGAACGCGAGTATACTGAGGCCTACACCGAGCTCTCTCCGGTCTCTCCAAAAATTCTCCTTACCACCTACTTCTCTCGTCTTGATTCTAACATCAACTATATTGCAAAACTTCCCATAGCAGGACTTCACATTGATTTGGACCGCGCTCCTGGTCAGCTTGATGAAGTCGTTGCGGCCATCAAGCCAACACCGATCATTCTGTCTCTGGGCTTGGTTTCTGGACGTAATATCTGGAAGACAGATTTCAAAGCGGCTATAGAGCTTGGTCAGAGGGCTGTTGAAGCTCTTGGTCAAGATCGTGTCATAGTTGCAACATCCTCGTCGCTCTTGCATACGCCGGTCACTCTCGCATCGGAGAAAAAACTAACGTCAGAACAGAAGGATTGGTTTTCCTTTGCGTTGGAGAAAGCATCGGAGGTGGCCATTATTGCTGCAGCACTTTCTGGCTCCCAGGACTCTAAAACTGCAGCAGCGCTTGAAGAGAATAGATTATCTATTACCAAGAGGCGTGATTTCGAGAAGAACTCTGATGATGCCGTTCGCAAGCGTGTCGATGCTATAACGCCTGACATGCTCGAGCGTAAGAGCCCTTTTGCCATTCGTAAAGGAATTCAAGCCAAGCACCTCAACCTACCGAAATTCCCTACGACAACTATCGGGTCTTTCCCTGTACGTTAAAGACATCAGTGCTAATGGTATACCTGCTCACAAATATCTCAGCAAACCAAAGAGATTCGTCTCGCTCGTGCAAAGCTGACCAAAAAAGAAATCACTCCAGAAGAGTACGAAGAGTTCATCAAGAAAGAAATTGAACAGGTTGTGCGTTTCCAAGAGCGCATTGGTCTCGACTTGCTCGTACACGGAGAGCCTGAACGCAATGACATGGTCCAGTATTTCGGAGAGCAACTCCATGGATTTGTTTTCACTCAAAATGCTTGGGTGCAGAGCTACGGTTCTCGGTAAGCCGCTCGCCATGGAAACCCTGTGTCATTTGTTAATGTTAAAAAGTTATGTGCGCCCGCCCATCATCGTCTCTGATGTCAGCCGATCTGGACCGATGACGGTGAAATGGAGTAGGTATGCGCAAAGCATCACCAACAAGCCTATGAAGGGCATGCTTACGGGCCCTGTCACGATTTTGAACTGGTCGTTCCCGCGTGCCGATGTTTCCCGAGAATTGCAATCTAAACAGCTTGCTTTATCCTTAAGAGACGAAGTAATTGACCTCGAGGAGGGAGGAATCAAGGCCATTCAGGTTGATGAACCAGCCATCCGTGAGGGTGTAAGTGCACTACATGAATGGCATTCTTGCAATTGACCCGATGCCAGCTTCCTCTCCGACGCTCCGACTGGGACGAATATCTCAAATGGGCTGTGGATTCATTCAAGCTCGCTACCGCCGGAGTCACTGACAACCTCCAGACACATTCGCACTTCTGCTACTCAGATTTCAACGATATCTTCCCATCTATCCAACGCCTGGATGCCGACGTCATCTCCATCGAAGCTTCGAAGAGTGACATGAAACTTCTGACTGCCTTCAAGTCCTACGGCTATTCCAATCAAATTGGACCTGGTGTCTATGACATTCATTCGCCCCGTGTGCCCAGTCAACAAGAAATTAAAGACCGTTTGAGGGATACCGTTGCCCTCCTCCCTGCTGACCTTCTATTCGTCAACCCTGTGAGTCGCATGTCCTACAATGTTGATCTTGGCTTAACCTTTACAGGATTGTGGCCTTAAAACTCGAGCCTGGAAGGAAACCGAAGGTAAGGGGAGTCTTACCTTCAAATGATACGGAATTTTTACTTGTATCAATAGCCGCTCTTATCAATGTGGTCGAAGCTGCCAAGTGGGCGCGTGAGACTTATGCCTGAACAGATTCACCTTCCGCTTCAACAGCGCTTTGAGTTTCCGGTGGCTTGATTTATTTATCAGACACTGCAATGTGGACGCCTTACGCCAACAGATTATTGGTGCTTTGTCCCACTGGGGTTGATAGGCGGTTAGTGGGATGATGCTTACAGAGGCGAGGCATTGGAGATTTCAACAATCCTGTATATTTAGTTCAAAAGAGTCAAATGTATCTCCAGACATCGAAAACGATAAACGAGTCTCTTCGTATGGCTACATCTACACTTATACCTTGCCAGGGCTCTTATAACGCCTTAATGCTCTTTCCCGTGCTTGTTCGTGTTCAATAAGTGGTCTCGAATATCCGAGTCTCTCTGCGACGGCGGCAGACGGTTTGTACAGTTCTAGCGCACAACGTTTTGAATGATAATCAAAAAAGGGGATTCTTGCATTATACTTACCAGGCCCATTCAACTCTCGTAGCTCTGGAACCCAATGCTTTATGAAAGCGCCAGTTGGATCAACCTTACAGAATTCAGGCGTTGCTTGTCTAATGATAATACAACGTACTTTTGAACTTTGCGAATAAGGGTTGAATATCCTGAAGTAAGGACAAGGATCAACTCCAGTGCTAGCACACCACTGCCAGCCACCATTATTCGATGCGAGGTCACCATCGATCAATTGCTCCATAAAATACTGCACGCCAGTGAGAACAACCCAAAAGATAATTAGATCACATACTCGCTCTCCCACACGCCAATCAATCATCAGGTCCTTTGTCAGATACATGGCACTGATCATTCTCATTCTGTTGTGTACCCAGCCCATTTCCCCGAGACAACGCATGGCTGCATCCACAATGGGAACCCCTGTTTTACCTTCTTTCCATCGTCGTAAGTTTTCAGAGTCCATCTCGGTACATGAAGTGTCAGACTCATCCGTGTCGGTAGTGGCTTGATGGTTCTCCCACACAACAGAGGAGAACTTCTCTAGATACGGGCGGCCCATCGAGACTCTAGGGTGAGCAGCTAGTGTGTGGGTGTAGAAATCGCGCCAAGCCATTTCCTGTAGCCAACGGCCGACGCCAGAATCTTTTTTCCCATCTACTTTGCGGGACTGTTGTAGGGACATGGTTTCTCGCACACAAGTCCTGGGAGACAAGACACCGGAAGAGAGATATGGACTGGGATCAGCAGTGAGATCGAGAATGTATACAGTGAGATCATGAATGACCTTAGTCTACTTGTGGTGTCACTATCAACTCTATCACGATCTTCCGCATACTTCATGATGCGACTGCTAGACTGATTTTCTTCTCCATGGGCAAGAGGATCGGCCGCTCCAAGTTGTGAACGACGTGCTTTAGTGGACAGAAACCGATGAAGCATCTATTCTGCAATCAATTGTGCATGTAGGTCAATATAGTTCCACGCACCGCGTTCGCAGCATCCTCACCAGCTGGCCAAACGTCAATCATCAGCTGGCGCTGTGCCGGACTAAATTCAAAACCAGGAAGCGCATCGGGAACGTCACTATTAAACAAGAACGAAAATTTTTCAGACGATCTGACTGAGGTCGGATTTGAATAGCTAAACGTGCAATCTTTGAGATGCTCGTCGACATGTTCGTTAAGCTCAGTTATCCATTTGCGATAAAACGGCGAAAACACCTGTATCCTATGAGTCAAAAATAGCACTAGGCATTCAGTTCATACCGCGTAAGCTTTATGCTGTCCTGTTAATAAGAGGCCAGGCTCGATTATGCACTTATTGTGAACAAACGTGGCTTGAATAGATCCAACTTCAGCCAATTGGCAGACTGCGATATCTCGCCTAAGCTCATCCAGCTCGTATTCAATGTTCCCGTAAAGGCTGGTACATCCGAGATCGGTTAATAACGATATTACGCGTGACGGTAGCGTTTTGCGGGGTGCATGACTGAAAATGTGAAGTGGAATGTTAAGGTTTAACAAGGTAGCCTGATACACAATCTTGAACAGTGCGCAGGTGATAGATTATGAGCAACGCACTCGAAGAATTTTCAGGTTGCGAAGCGTAAAATCGATTCGGCGAGAACCCCGATCATGAGCGATGTAGTCTTCCGGACTGATTACGAAGATAGCCAATAGCGGAACCTCTTCATGGGCGGCCTGTTGGGCAGCAAGCGACAAAGCTCTATTGTCATTTACTAAAATGCGTCAGCCGGGGCCATGGATCAGGAGGAATCAAACGTACGCCTGAGATCGCTCATCCTCATCCAGTACACTACGGCGCTTGTCTTGGGCGGGTTCTTAACGCCATCCTCTACAGCCTTTAAAAGTTTTGGAAGCGGAGGATCAGCGTCGACAGCAGAGGCTGCTTCTGAGGAGGCTATTTTAATTGGATTAAATTGGGCGTGTGCCAGGCGAAGACGCTTTCGGGGAGAGGAAGGGGAGCTGCTCAGATTTCTTGCTGGTTTCATTGTGGGAGGATGTTAGACGATGGAGTTCATTTTATAGGTTTTCGGCCACGATCGATCTGCAACCTCAACGAGCATCGATCGGGTCTGACATCACCAGTAGTCATACATTCACCCACTCTCGTCCAACTCCTCTAGTTGTCGCCTTTCTTCTTCCTTCTCTTCCGCTTCAACAACCTCTATGTCGAGCGGGAATGTCAGAATAGCAGCAATTCCAGTCAATTGATTCAGCTCTATTCATAGTTTAGTATCGAAGAGACAATACACTGATTACTCACGTTGGCCGGATTCATGCATACTTGAAAAAATCTGGACCTCCCCTCCCTTCTGCTGTACAGCTTCCACTAAGGAAACGAACTTTTTACGTTCAATAGGGTTGCTCGAACTAGACCAATTAAGTGTCATATCGGATCGGACAGTAGTAGAAACGTACCGAAAAAGTTCATCAGAGATTAAAAGTGTGCCTATGGCACCTCGGTCTGCCGCTAGGCAAACATGTCCAGGACCATACCATGCCCTCATTTCGTCCGTAGAAAGCATCTTAAAAAACCTAGTTGTCTTGTTGGTCTACATAGTTAATGCCAACAAAGGCAATTACTTGCCTGTCCAACGCAATACCCTCCCGCGCAAACTTCGTTTCTTTCAATTGCGAAACAATCTTGGGAACAATAAATTAGTAGATTAAGAGCAGGTGGCTTTTCTCACCTCCGGACTCTTAATTGCTTCCACTAGGCTATGAACGTGCGGACTACTGATGTGGACCTTTAGTAGCTTATCTCGCAACGCTCTTTGCAATACTTTATCACCCCTTCGACCGGCCTCCGTGACCATATAGTCAGCTATAGATTCTCTGACCCATCCAGGACTTGCAATGACAATAGCTTTCAACCCGACATTGCCGAAAGGAATGTGTCTGATGAAGGTGTCATATAGGGTCGAATAGAACCTATTCAACCCCTTCTCGTGCTGTGAAGCTCCAAATGCACCTGATTTCCGAGGAATTTGCATTGAGATCCGATGAGTCACCACCGTCATGTGTTGGGAGAGTAAGCAGAAGGCTGCGATCCCCTCTCCGCATACGACAGCACCGACTTCTGCGCCTCTGCCCGGAATAATAGCCTCATCCACGCGTCCAAGCGCGATACTGTCCCACCCATCCACTTTCTCAATTCTGACGTCACGGTTGACTTCAATATCCAGTGTGTGATGTGCGCCTAGCTTGACATGGGGATTTTCAGATGTAACTCGTCCAGAAATAGACACTGAGGCTCTCGATTGGTGTCCGGGCACAGGAGCTGCGGTTTCGGTTGGATTTTCTTGTGGTCCGCCGGATGAAGATGAAAACTCCATTCGGCTTACTTGGAGGGTCAGATTCAGGCGTACGCGGTGTGATTCTGTCGACCCAGTTGAAGTTTCAGATTGGACTCGACTGTGCAAGGCATCAGAGAGATTAGCCAGAACACATGACAACGGGGAGGCGTACCGGATTGCAGGAGCACGGACGAAGTCATCCTGCTGTATGAGGTTGTAGAGATGCCACATGTCTTCGTCGTCTTCTGGACGTAAGGTGACATGACCCTTCAGGAAACTGACATGAGCGATGGCAGAACGGGTGCGGAAGACATACAATACCGTGCTTATCTATATGTTTGCTGACCAACTTCATGATCGTGGTATGAAGTAGAGGCTTCCCATTTTAGCAACTGCTAAACGGTGGGCCAGTCTTACTACCATGAGGTGAGCTATTATACACATACCAACTCTCTCATCAACTTGACGATTTACCCAGCTCTTCAAAACTATCCACGCTCGCAGAGCGTGTTTTGGAGCCTAACAGAGGCGCAAGGGACCGGGATGAGGATGAAGATGAAGATGCCTTGTTCGCCGAGTTAGAGGCCGAGATCGAGAACGACGACAATCCAGCATTGAGAGAGAAGGGTCTGAAGGTACTAAAGAAAGAGTAAGGTGCCGTCGTTAGATGTTCCCTGCCCCCCCTGAACGTCTTCTAATCGAACTACGCTTCTGCGGCACAGACTAGAGACCATGAAAGAAATGCAACAGAATTATCATGGGTCATACACTGAGATTACTGACGAAAAGGAGGTGGTACGTGTAAGTTCGTGAGTTGTGCTTTGTTCTCATATCACCCCCGAGGCTCATCTTTAGTATAGTCGTGAACCCAGATGCGTGGTTCACTTTTATCACTCCAATTTTAAACGATGTGAGATCATGGACAAGCATCTTGCGGTACGTCTTTTGCGCTGGTCTTCGTCGATCCCTTTCTGACCAAATGTCAGACGTTGGCAACGAAGTACTTTCGGACGCGGTTCTTCCGCGTGTTCGTAGAAAACGTCCCCTGGCTCGTGCAACGGCTGGCCATTAAAGTGTTGCCGTGTGTCATGTGCTTTGTAGACGGTGTATCAAAAGACCGGTGCGTACAATCTTGTGTGGGCCGCGTATTTGTGACTGATTTTTTGCCAAGACTGATAGGATTTGAGGAACTGGGAAATGCAGACTCCTTCACTACAGCTGTTCTCGAAACACGGCTTCTCTCCTGTGGTAAGTTGTCGGCGATTGTAAATATTCAGATGAATGTCACGTCTCTAGGTGTTTTAAGCCGATCGCCTACAGCAAAGCAGATTATATACAGCGTGGCTCCATCCGAGCGTACGAACGATCAGGATAATGAAGATGTATTTGACTTGTAGGATTTCAGTATACCAATTTCATGCTTTTACACGACATCTATTAGACTAGGCGGTTAGACAAGAGCACGTTAGCAACAGCAGCCGTCAGGTCCCATTCATCAGTATCGCCCGACATGTCGAACAAATTAACCCCCAGCATGCCACTCCGCTGAGCAAACTCTGCCTTCATATGCAATGAATGAGGATCGTCGTAAGAAATGACCTGACCTGCTGAGGCGGACCGCAAGAAAGGTGTGCAGGAGCATTGATCCCATTCTCTGTCGAACCCTCCCGAACCAACAAAATCAACCTTGCCGGTTAGCGGATCAGTATCAGCTGCAAGGACACCCTGTTGAACGAGATCTCGAAAACTGATCTGGCCTTCTGAATCACCATCACTGTTGATGACTTTCGTTACGTTTGCTGGGGATTCTAGGCGGCGTGTCCGAAGACTGTTTGCAAGTGACCGCGATATGTAGCCATACGTAGGAAGGCCCAGGACGAGCTTAGAGGGAGGAAAATCTGACGCAGTCCAAGATTCATAGGCTCCAACTGCGCTTGCATCAGGCTGAGTTGAATTCTTGCATGCGTCAAACATGGGCGCGTTCGGTCCTGGCGTGCGTGAAGCTAGACAAGTCATGAGATCACCTTCAAATGCACTTTGAAAACTCCTGCTCACGGTCCCAGGTATCGTAGTTCATTATCAAAACCCAGTCCAGGACATCGGCAAAGTCAGCCACATTGCGCATTATTTCCCCATTGGTATCGACGAATGGTTGTTGAGTCGCAGCTGCAGAGATTATGGCGGATGATGGAAGTAATGTCCTCAGTTGGCGCAAGAAAAGCAGAAAATTATTCGAATCGTTAGCTCTGACCAAATTTCCGGTTTCTCCTGAATGGCCAGGATATTCCCAGTCGATGTCGATGCCATCCAAGTCGAAATCATGGTACAACTGCAAAATATTTTGTGCAAACCATTCTCTATTTTCCTGAGTGGCAACCGAGCCAAATTTACCAGACGGCGTAAGAGGTCCGGGGCGACATCAGGGTCGTCCCACGTCAGCGCGAAACTCTTGTCTGGGACGGCGAACGCAAAGTCGATCCAATCAAAACGACTAAAATCAATCTTCTCTGGTGGAAATTCATCCCCGGTCCAGTCGGGGTAGTACGCCATCAAGAGAGGACCTGTGATACTTGTGTTGTCAGCCAGATGAAACACGCCGAGGTTTCCAGGTGGATCTTCATCCCCGGTGTTGTAATGGATACGTGGCAGTGAGAACATATGCGGTCGCCAGGAGGAGGCCATGACTATATCGCTATTGTTTGGCAAAACCATAGTATAGGCGCCCGACAGAGAGAGCGCGACGAGAATAAGCGGGGCCACCGGGTGCATCACCGGATAAAGAAACAGGCTGCTTGAACATACGGGACGATTTTGAGGTTTGGATTCGGACGAGTGGCTGACTGGTCGTGACCGACGCGGCAGTAGCGTCGGCGTGCTATTTATGGTACGCGATCATCATCATGACACTGGTTTCTGCGGATTGCACTAATCACTACCGTAATGCATGTGGAGCAGTTAGTTCCTGTGTACATTAAAATCTTCTGGCTGGCCTCGCTCTATCCGCAGAAATGCTGGTTGGGGCCCTCCTCAAGCTTCTTCTTTTTGTCACTGCCGTTCGCGCCTTCTCCTGGACTGCGACGCCGTTCAACCCTGCTGCCATTCCCTTGGCCGTCCGTTCGCCATACCTCTCGGCATGGCTACCCCAAGGGGCAGGCGCTGCTTTGAATGATGTTTGGCCGACGTTCTGGACCGGACAGGTCAGTATCTTAGCCTGCACGCACGCGTCCATCCGTATAACAAGTTCCATTAGATCGTTGGTTGGGCAGGATTCGTCAAGGTTGACGGCGTGCCGTACAGTTTTCTCGGAGCACCCAGTGTTTCAGGAACATCCTTCAACAAAGCTACGCAGAAAAGTTCCGTGGTATGTTAACGTTATGATTTCTTCTCAGCTTGTTCTCACAGACGCGTTAGTTCACGGCGACGCAAAGCATCTTTGTACTGTCAGCTGGCCCAGTTGATCTCACTGTGAATTTTTTGAGCCCAGTCGAGGTACGTTTGACTCGGTCGTTATTGTCCTGGCCTCGACATTAAAGCTGTCTCAAGCCTGACAACTTGCTGAAACAATCCATTCCATTCTCTTATTTGGCCGTATCAGCCGCATCCACGGACGGCGGTTCACACCACGTCCAGATTTATAGCGATATCAGCGCAGAATGGGTGTCGGGTGACAATACCCTTGTCGCAAATTGGTCTACCTCTGTAGGCAATGTCATTACCCATAAGGTGCAGCTTGAGAACCCAACATTATTTGGAGAAATCAACGATCATACTCAATGTGAGTTGTGCACATTAGTCGCATATGTGATTATTGACAATTATCCAGACGGATCTGCATATTATTCAATCATAAATGTAAGCAAGGATGTTTTGTCACGACAGACGCGAGATTTATTTGTTCTTAGTCTGTGAACACCACCTACCAGACTGCAGCCGACGTAGTTGCTCGGGCGCAGTTTATCAACAACGGATACCTTTTGAATACCCAGGATACTAACTTTAGAGCTATCGAAAATAGTTGGCCCGTTTTTGCTCTCGCACGAGACTTTGGAACGGTCACAACATCTTCCTCTCCCGTTGTGTTCACCATTGGCCATGTCCGGAACCCTGCTATCGAATATATCGTTGCAAATGACATGATTCAATTCCGATCCATATATTCCCTTAGTCATTTTCCGACGGCGGACGCGATGGTAAATTCCCTCTTGTTTGTTCACTTCATTGCACATTTAGTGCTTTGCAGATATCATCATTCATGAACGATTATTCCAATGCCTTGTCCACAGCGCGGGTATTTGATGCCAAATTACAAAATGACGCCTTGGCCATTTCAAGCGATTATGCCGATGTAGTTGCTTTGTCGGTGCGTCAGGCCTTCGGTGCCATGGAGATCACTGTTTCAAAGGATGGAGATAATTCATGGAATACCAGCGACGTTCTCGTTTTCCTCAAAGGTAAGCCCCCCAAGGATTTGTATGAGCGATACTAAACCTTTAGATGACAGAGATTTCAAGCGATGGCGTCAGTCTTCACCTATTTGTCGCGTTACCTTTGCTAACCGTGAAATAGAACGTCAATACTGTGGACGTCATTTTCCCGACCTGGCCTATTTTGCTTTACGCGAATCCTGCATTTGGTAGTTATTTGTTAGAAAGTCTATTCCGCTATCAAGCAACGGGACAATATCCACACAAATGGAGCGTCCACGATCTTGGTGCGCCTCTTCCATCGCGTGTTCAATGTGTCTCTTACTGTTCTGCAGGGACAAGCTACCCCAAGGCGCTGGGCCACAACAATGGTAATGATGAACCGATGCCCATAGAAGGTGCGTGGGGTAACTTGAAGGCTTGGCCGTTATTAATAAGTCATGCAGAGAGTGGCAACATGGTTATCATGGCTCTAAGTTATGCGCAAAAGTCGGGCGATTTGTCACAGCTTCGGCGATATGTAAGATTCTTCTCAGTGGCTGGCCGCGTCTCATGTTTTCCAACAGTATGGCTTACTTGATCAATGGACGCAATTCCTAATCGCGGATTCTCTTGTTCCAGGCGATCAGCTTAGCACCGATGACTTTGCAGGACCATTGGCAAATCAAACCAACCTGGCGATCAAGGGTATAGTCGGCATTAAAGCTATGGCGCAAATTGCAAGTCTATTGGGCGATGGGGCGAAGGCCTCCAATTATTCTGTATGTTGATCGTCACCACGCTGACCACACTCTAAATTACTGCTTTGATAGTCTATTGCCGCAAACTATGTAACTCAATTTCAATCGCTAGCAGCCTCGTCGACAGGTTCTCATTTGACACTTTCGGTAGGCCTCACGCCATCACTGACGTATTCGCACTAACCCCTTTGTGAAGTACGGCAATTCTAGCAGGTTGGTTAATGTTAACCTTGTTGAAGCTCGTTGATAACATGGTTCCAGTTGGGGATTGTCGTACAACCTGTATGGCGACAAATTGTTGAAGTTGAACCTCTTCCCCTCTTCAATTTATGAGATGCGTATGTAACAAACGTTCTTGACGCGTTTCAGTGTGGTTCATACCGATGACTAGAAACTGCATGGTATAAAACGGTTGCCCGTACGTTATGCTGTGTTCAAGCTGTGTCGCAGTCCACTCACCCTTGATTGAAGTATCATATGGCGTTCCGCTGGATACAAGGTCCGTGATTAGCATCGAGGGATGATGTATTGCTTTGCTGACTCTCATCAAGGAACACATTCACCAAGTCAGGTGGGTGATGCCTAAATACCCCGACGGAACTCAATGCCGAGCCTAGCTCAGATTGGGAGATTTGGACAGCGGCTATTATGACGGATACAGCGTCGCGTGACCTATTTATAGGGTCGGTAAGAAAATGGGCGTCCGATGGTCTGAGTTCTCAGCCGCTTGGCGATTGGTACAAAGCAATAAACGGTCAACCCGAGTCATTCCGAGCGCGCCCAGTAGTGGGCGGACATCTCGGTACGTAAAAAACCCTTTTTGGACCGAATTTGTACTAATAGTGACAATGACATGGCGTCAAATAGCCTTGGTAAGATCCTTCTTTCAACCGTGGAGACGAAAACACTCATGGACTCCGGCAGCTTGTGCTGTGAGCGCTGTGCGTAGAACATAGAAAATGTGTTAAATAGCAACCAATAAATAAGGCAACTAGAAATGACGGAACAAAGGCATGTTTCGCCTACCAATTAAGAGGGCGGGTGACATGACAACCGAGCGGCGCATCGAACAAATTCATTACGTCAACCCTTTTTTTGTGCTCCGCGCCACAAGTTGGCAATATAAATCGACCTCGCTCATTTTCCTCGTCTCATCATGTATCCTCGCTCTGACTCTCCTCCCCCTCGCCAGCCTTCCCCCGATCTCATTCCTATGCCTTTGTCGTCTCCTCCGCGCGTCGTTCGGGGTCGCATCACTTCACTCAAGCCAGTGCCTCGTCTGTCTCAGCAACTGACATCATCGCGGTCGTACGATGTCCTGGATCACCAAAAAAGGCCACATAGTAGTGGCAGGCATCTGATGAACTCGCGTTCTTGCGACAATATCAGAATGCGAACAGAACCCCAATTATCTGAGACAAGCACAGTCAGCGAGGATTCCCCTATCCTTCGTTCCCCAGCGAAGGACCATCACATTTCTTTCCGTTTTCCGCGGCCATCAACCGCCACGCTACCACCCGTGCCGCCTCTCCCCGCGTACCTCAGGATGCATTACGATGATTCGGACACAGAAAAGTCTAGCCAACTATCATGTGATAGTTCTCCTTCACTAGCTAGCAAGGAATCTATACGGAGGTGCAAGTCCCCGCCGCCGCCACCACCGCCTGTGAAACGCCGGCTGGTATCCTTTACGCGTATCAGGTTATTCTCATGGGGCGAATCACGCAGTCGCTCCCAAGCGGCGGTTGTTTGACATTTAACTGCTGTGCAGACGCGGGCGCTTTCAGGGTGCATGATTTTTTTCAGGCTCAGGCATGCACGTTGCCCGGGCTATTTCATTGTAGATCGATCCGCGACGCGAGTTCGTCCGACGCTTCATTCACACCTCTCCTCGACACGCCACATTGTTGTATTATTCTCTTCTGCACGGACATCAGACCCACACTGCTGTTGCATTTTGTAGAGCTATGGACAGATAAAACTTCATTTTCTACATTAATAGTTTGCTAATCTACGATAGCCTTTACATTACATTGCATAAATTACAGATATCCCTAGGTACAATATTCTACTTACGACAATAATAAGATTTTGCTAGCTAGTATGGAGAGAGCGTGTATATGATGGGCTTTTGCTAGCGTTGTTTTGATAGTTGAATTCCTGCCAGTTCAGTAAGATAAACGATATTCACATTGATACCCCCACCGAGCGCGTGGTTAGGACAGACAAGTGAGAATATATAAATACAGAAAGCTAAGAAGATATTAGTTACTGCTACAATGTCAAGAAAAATAGTTCGCACCGGATATATTACACAATTCGATCCAAGCTTTTGGTATGGAAAGCAAGACGCCGAGCCCGAATAAAAAATTATGCAATCGCAGAAAAGAGATCATAGTCCCAGTCTCTCGGCCAACGTCCGATCACCTGTAAAATTTGCTGGCGGTGCACTCCGATCTGCCCTTCGTCCACCAGAACTGCCGCCTCTGCCACCGCCAAAGTTGCCATTGCGGCGAGAATACCGCCCATCCCGGTCTCTATCCCGGTCGCGGTCCTTGGGCCCTCGCTCTCTTTCTCGTTCGCGATCTCGGTCGTGAACTGGAGTAGGAGCGCGCCGCTGCTCATCATCGACGTCCATCTTTCCATGCTGACCTTTTACGCGGTATTCACCGTGTTGTCGCGGAGTATATTCTCGTTCCCGAGCTGTGGCTTGGTTTTGGTGGGATGCTGATGATCTTGGGGGTGACGAACCCCGTGGTTCGGATAGTCTAGGTTTTTTGTGTGCCCTGGGACCCGTGGGAGGTATTCTGCTGCTGTGGCTACCGTTACCAGACTGCGCAGGGCGATGAGAAGGATGGTATGAGTTTCGTGGAGAGCGAGAATTAGCTTTGGCACTACTTGTGCTGTTGGATTGACGAGCTGACGTCAAAAGTGTAGTATAGCTTTTTTCCAGTTCCGCGCTGGTCACAACATTCTAAGCCGTGAAGGCAAGGCTAGCGAGCACTTACGATAGTGTTTCAATGACTTGGTGAGATTCTAGGAAATGGAGAACCTGAACGTGGTGCTGCGCCGGATGAAGAAGCAATGTGTGGCAAGAGCAAGGAGACGAGAGATGGGGGGAGAGTGACTGGATCAGAGGTCAATGGGGCAGGCTGGGAGGAGAGAAACTGGCGAAGGACCGAGACTTCGTCCTAGCCGAGGGTAGAAGTGGGTGGACAGGGGACAGGAATGAAAGCAGAGACGTACGGTGATGTTTGCGAGTTGGGCATCGCGTTGCCTGACTAGAGCCTCGAGTTCAAGCTCTCTGGCAGAGGGCAGGTCCATGGAGGGCGTCAGAGTGGCCTTGAGGAGCACCCTAGAGTAGCTCTTCCGCTTTCGGAAACGCGTAGATCAAAGTCTTTGCACGCGCTACCAAACACCCTCCCTTATAAAATTTGCACCCGTCCGCTTGCTTCATCACAAAGGTATGTCTTTCTCCTCTTCCATTCATGATGACAATTTCTCTTCCAGTTCAAAGGCATCAGGAGGAACTTGCCCTTGCATCTGTGTTAGTGCACCCTGCAATATATACACAAAGGGTCCAGATTTAACTGGGGCGGGGGTTAATTGATATCCAATCGGGAGCGAACATCGTGTACACAAAAATCGATATTGTTTTTCGACGCCGCCCGATCTGTTCTGGTGTTAGTGTTTTGCTTAGTATAGCCAACATATCATTGCACCTTTCTAGGAGTATTGGATCATCTATAGTGACGTTTAGCTTGAAAACTCGTGCCTTGGCAGCCTCGGTATCCTGCGCGCGTATGACTATCGCATTGTCTGTTTTTCGTCGGGGAAGCGCTAACAGACTTTTATCAATCACTAGCTATTTTGTGCGAGTCAGCTCGCTTCACGAGTAGCATAATCCCGACGTACAACGAATTCTCCACAAATACAATCTATCATGTTCATGCGTCAGTTGTAGTGCCAAGACACGGGTTAGTTGGGCTCTTACAGTAAACGCGTAGCGCGGCAGCCGAAGACGCTGTGGGCTGAGCTGCAAGAATCCCCGTCAATGTGCGTTCATATGCATGCGGTAAGGATACGAACCGTCGGTCGATGAAGAGACAGCAGACCTGGAGATGACTTTAGGCATTGTACAACATGCTCAGCAAGATACCACACTAGTACTATACTAACGATCCCACACGTGACAGTCCTGAGACGCCGCATCGTATTATTTACGTACACTCGCTCTCCACACCTCCGATGGCGGAGAAGGACATTACAGTCAGGCTGCGCAATGCAGTCAAAGGTTTGCCTTTGCCTTTGGACAATATGAATGGCTTTTTGATCGTTACTAGAAAACAATCTATTTATTGTCAAACGACTGGTCAAGAAGACCGATATGCGCAATCCCGACACCTCGTCCAAACGTTACACATCACTTGCATGGGCCGCAGTGCTAGGCCACGAAGAGACATTTGAATTCCTTCTTACCGCCGGCCATGACGACGAAGAGCAGAGCAAGGTGCTAATTACATTGATCAATGTTTTCGTAGCTTATCTTGCCCAGGACTCCGAAAACAACACTATTCTCATGCTCCTTGCCGAGACGAAGCCCCCTCCACTTGATCCTTATGCA
>WNGI01006966.1_pt1 | contig 16119 bp, 18 predicted proteins | sample 5400621 | NCBI WGS metagenome assembly WNGI01 (sample SAMN13153374, study PRJNA577476) | soil metagenome | isolation source: 20 cm soil or saprolite under Garry oak tree replicate 1 | place: USA:California | collected 2016-06-15 | reverse complement strand
AATCTTGTAGCATTTTGGTGGATTCTTGCCACACCATCTTGTCGTTCTTGTAATTTTTTTAGGGATTACTGTTGCGATATCTAACTATCAACAATATTTTATATTCATTTGACATGCCCGCCTAGCTCAATCGGATAGAGCGTCAGACTCTTAGGCGGTGTACCTTGGTTCATCTGAAGGCTGCGAGTTCGACCCTCGCGGTGGGCTACTATTAAACATTTTTGTATTTTTCTTCGCGAAACATTTCAATGCGTCAAAAGGGAGACCACCGGCATACATATGATTGCAGAGCACATTATCTCAATATTGAGGGTCTGGAACTCGGGGCACATACATAATAGAGAAAGAAATTTAAAAAAAATACAACTAGCCCACCGCGAGGATCGAACTCGCAGCCTTCAGATGCCCTCTGGACTTTTGGTCTTAAAAGTCTGACGCTCTATCCAATTGAGCTAGGCAGGCAGCGATAACGAGTAATAACCAGAAAACACAACGCGCAGATGGTAGCTGGCCCAACAGTCAAAATTAGATGGGTATGTTTGGTATCCGTACAAACTTAATACAGTAGACCTGACATCGGTTATTGGTTACACTCCAACCCTTCACCCAAGTCAGCCGAGTCATCGTTAAAAAAAAGTCAAATAAGCCGTACCTATGCACCACTTTTTTCTGGCGAAATTTCCGTAAATGATCATCAAGACACGGGAGAAAGCACCACTAACCTGTCCAGAGAAGCGGATGACTTCTTTCTTTTCCAAAACGTATAACGTTCTCTCGAGGGCATGACTGGAGTACCCTTGTTGTGTTACGAATTCTCGGACGAGGCTCTGGTAACTGGTACTCCAGCCGACCGGCAGCCGACGCCGTAGCTCGCGCTCTATGCGCGACATTTCTTCATTCAATTCTCCTCGGCTCAGACCATCAGCCGATCCGCTCGTGACGGCATCCATCGTCGAATATTTGAATAATCGGATCGCTTCTTCAACGTGATGATTTTGTACAACGGGTGACAATGTCAGCTTGGCGAGAGATTCGGATATCCGAATGATGGCTTCTAATTGTCTGGGGGACCTGATGTTAACCGTGGTGATAAAAACGATATAGGACGATCGTACCGTATTGTTATTGGAATGGAACTCCTTTCGTCGTTGTCGCGCTCGAGCTTCTGAACATCTTGCCGCAGCGTTACGAAATGACTGCTTAGCATTTCCTGCGCTTCGGGCGATAATCGCGGTGCGCATTTACTGTGTTTATAATTATTGACTCGGCGCAGGAACGTGCACATGGCTCCACGAACCTTTTACAATATGCGATGTACCGTCTCATCTTGTCCAAAGATATCTCTCCACTATCATTGTTCTCGTCGGTGCCATTCGGCCGGTTCATATGAATGTTCATAACATGACGTGCGATGTTCTGATGTCCGTATTAGAAGAAAATTCAGTGTACGCATAAGCACCCTCACCCTGTCTCTTGTTTCATTGTGTTCGTCCTTGACAATGAATATCATATCAAATCGAGAAAGAATTGTTGTTTGGAAGTCAATATTCTACAAATTCAGTTAGCCGGGGGGTACGTTGTTCCGGAGGACTTCCTTACCTCTCCTGGACTTCGGCCTTCATCATATCGCCCAAATACAGGATTAGCTGCAGCTAGGACACTCGTTCGGGAGTTGAGAACTGTCGTTATACCAGCTTTCGCTATTGAAATCGTCTGTTGCTCCATGGCTTCGTGTATTGCTACACGATCGTCATCTCTCATCTTATCAAATTCATCTATGCATACGACGCCCCCGTCCGCAAGGACCATGGCGCCACCTTCCAGATAGAATTCACGCTACGGCATATCAGCAACCGGTAGCAGTATGTTCGAGTAAACTTACGGACACCGCGTCCCGCTGTACTGAGGCAGTCAAACCTGCAGCGCTAGAACCCTTTCCAGAAGTATAGACTGCTATCGGTGCCACCTGATGGGAACCCTCAGTCGCTGCCGCTTCGCAAAATAATGTATTTACCTTCTCGACAAACTTTAAAAGCTGGCTTTTGGCGGTACCTGGATCACCGAGTAACAAGACGTTGATATCACCCCGCAGCCGTAGGCCATCGGGGAGGACTTTCTTCGTGCCGCCGAAAAGCAGACATGTGATAGCTTTCTTGATGTCTTATTAATTTTCATTAGTGCACTTTTTGTTACGATTTTCCTCTTGTTCACTGACCAAGACTGCCATATATACTTGGGCCGACACTTCTTGAGAAACGATCGTAAAATCCTTCGCTTCTGGACATTTCCACAAATTCTTCCTCCTCTTCGGGAGAGAATTGTACACCAAATGGGTTGGAGCCACCGGCGCCGGAAGGCGAAGTGAGTTCAAGATGAACGACTCGGAGATACGGTTGACGCAATGCTATCGCGCCGGCGTTTTTCTGAAACAGCATTGTTTAAAGCCGAAATGAAGTAACTCTAAAAACCATACATTTTTAGATGATTGGAATGTCGAGTAAATGCCTGTGGCAATCACTCTTGACCCGGGGACGACTTTTCCGGTAAGATATCTGTCTGCTGAGAGAAGGATATGCCGAGGAAGCTCTCCCACCGGTACCATGTCTGGAGCCTCTTGAAGCTTGAGAGACTGGTGATCGGCGAAAGAAGATTTGTTGTGGACTATCAAATATGGATCTAGAGGACAATCTTTCTTCCCGTCCGCTGAGGTTGCTTCGCACTGACGAGGCAACCCCCGATCAGAACCACTTCCAAGTCCTCCTAGACCACTGGGTGGGTACATGACTTTGATATGTCCGCACGCCCGACAATGCAAGTGTAGCTTAGTTGCGCGAGAGAATAGAACAGAAGCAGAGATGACAATCCCAGGAATTCTGACGAGTTTGTTCATTGTATCAGCAGTGAGACCTCGGAATTGCAACAAGTTAAGTGCAGAAGAGAGGGTTATTTGCACTTTTGGAGTGGTTGACTCTGACTGGTCTTCTGCATCCGCATCTCTTCTGGGAGATAATATCAGACGCGCGACGCGCGTTGCGGCATTCTCGAACTATGTGGAATGAGTAAACGTCATGCATCGTCGAATAACAGACATACCAAGGGAAGCACATCCGCAGGCTTATCTTGTATCACATGTGCCAACTCGTCATTGTACAGGCTGATATGCCGTAAATCGACGTCAAGGATGTATTGCTTCAGTAAAAGATTGGCGCGTAGTTTATCTCTGAGGATACGTTAGAAGATATGGCACAAAAGAACAAAATTTGGGTCACCTGTATATGAATTCCCCTCCAATACGATACTGCAAAAGAAAGTCCACGAAAAGCTTTTCTGTCTCGGAAGGCGATTCTGGCGCAGAGGGTGTGGGAGTATCGTGAACGGCGACTGTGTAAACGTTATTAGCATCGAAACCAGACATTATGAGGGGACTACAGAGTCAAGCGCGTACCCGCGGTGCACAGTAATTGACTTCAGGGCAGGTCAAGTCGCGTCCTTCTCAATGCGGCCTTATCTTCTGCCATGCCACCCAGAACTTACATGCTCTGACCCCCTCAGTGTAGTCGACGTCGAGAATCCGACCGTCTGGCAGGTAATCACCGCCCATATCGCGACCATAAAGTCACTGGCGCATCTCCCCGATTTAATTGAGGACCTGGCTTATTCTCTTCACGGAAATGGGAGCCTTGACACCCTCTTCCTTCGCCAGTTTCTAGGCTGTACCTTTCGGGCTTCCGATCCGGTGGCAGAGTGTGTCCTGAGCAACGTTGTCGAAGCTGCACTTTCACTGCCAGTCATGTTCCCGTCACACTCCATAAATCACCCGTCCCTGCACAACCCCCTTATGATCTTGTCCACTCTCCAGGCTCGATCGCTGGTAGCACACCAGCTCCTAGGCACATTGAAAGCACCTCAAGGTAATGACTGGGGTCCAAACCTCTTTTGCTGGTATTCCTTCCCCCAGTCACTTGAGAATGCCGTCACTGGCTACCTCATAACCTTATTCCACTACTTCAAGGAACGTGGTGATCAGTCCTCCTTCGTGCGGATCGAATTTTGCTCAGGTTTAGCAGCTGATGCTCCCTACCATGCGTTCCAAACCTGTCGTAAACATGCTTTTGGCAACCTGGTACTTCAACCTACTGGGATTACCACTGTTCCATTTCCACATGAAACTATTGATTGCACCGTCATTTCCTCCAACGCGTCACCCGGGTTCGGGTCATCTTGTACACAAGAAGAACTCGTGACGGCTGCTTGCCCAGAGTTACTCCCCATCGGAGCCCTTTTGATATCACCCCCTCTTCCACCTGATGCGGCGATATTGGTGCGAAACGTAACTCCAGTATCACAATGGGCTGGGCAAGGCAGACATGCTCGTCTGATTCAGACGCAGAACGGCAGGCCGCATGATTTCTTGCTAATTGACGCCTCGGAGCTAGATACTAGTCCCGCTCGCTTCCCTGACCTGGAGCCTACTACTTTACAGCGCGACCTGCATAAACTACTCGTAGGTTTCGTTGCATTGCACAGAAATTCCGTCTCGAGAGTCACATCCCCACTCTGGGGCTCTGGTAGCTTCGGCGGTGACCCAATTGTCAAAGCAATCATGATCGCCGTGGTCGCAGCATTTACGGATATCCAAGTATGGTTATCTATCGACGAAAGTCGAACTCGTCCCACTACTACACCTGACCAACGTGTTAAAACAGTGCTAGAGGTCTTACAGGACTTGAGCAGCACATGTCGAGATATGACGGTTCAGGAGGCCTTGTCTACGCTCACTTCTGACGATGCCTTATGCTGCCGTGACGGATGGGATGTTGCCAAACTATTTTCTAGTAGCTCAGGATGACGTGAGATCTATTTAGCGTTAGTCCGGTTACGTAAGCACTATGATACTCATTTCGAATTGGATTGCCGTGCGTCAGACAGCATGAGTGCAATGGACACAGACGAGGCGTCCGTTGTTCTTTCATCAAACACGGCGTCTGGACTCAGTGTATCTCTGTGAGCTACTGAATCTTTCTTTCATTATGACATCTCCAACCCTATCAGACACCCCTTACCTATCCTAAACATATCAGAGCACCTTACTCGACGCAGGTTGCAAACAAATGCTTCCAATCCATTTCGTCCGTTGTCAATAGTTACCTTCATAATAACAGGCTGATGATCTTTTTGTAGTCTTGGGAGCTTTGCTTGGCATTCAGGATGGGCGTGAAGTCGAAATTGTAAACACCTTTGAATTGGCAGCCGTGGATGATGCCGTGGATCACGACTATCTGATTTCCAGGAGGGACCAATGTACGTGAATCTGACGTCCACCTGTATCAGGAGGCCCGTTGACACGCGTCGTCCAAGATAAGCAAGTCTTCCCTTCACTAGAATTCATTGGATGGTACACGGTGGCTTCGTATCCTACGACAAGACACATTGCTATCCATGAACAGGTACAGATTCTGTTCTTATGCTACCTGAAGCGCAACGCGTTTTTTCCCTGCCGATATATGCTGATACGCCACTGGTCCAGTTTACCGGGTATTGCTCCACGCCACTCCTACTCCTTTTGCAACCCGGCATTGCACTGGGAACAGGAAATAGCCTCAATGCGCAAGCCCTGCCATTCAAGGCATACGAGCCCTCAATTGAGATTCGGGAGCGAACATCTCGAGCTGTGTATATTGAGGTCCCATATGCAGTTGAAACGGGCGAGGCAGAACGGATCGCTGTTGATTGGACGGCGAAAGGGGGAGGAACGAGCACGAGTTGTGAGTTTCACCATCAGATATTACGTCGCCGAGCTAGAAGCTTTATTAGTGGAGACGCATTTACAGACTGAACGATCGGCCGTGAAAATGCTACACGATCGGCTGCTCGTGTTGGTCAAGTATGTGACAGAAGTCATAGCAGGTAATTCGACATTGAGTTAGCGCGTGTGTTGCGCATGCTGAGCAAGATGTCAGGTCAAGCACCAAGAGACTATGCTACCCTTCGTTCACTATCGGCACTTGTTGCCTCGCTGCCTGCAACAGAAAATGTTTCGTTCCGGGACGAATTTGATACAGTTGGGTGATGTTCTACACCTGTCTTGAAGCAGAATCTGAAACGTGACACAGGAGTATGAAGATGTCCAATTGACGGCTATCCTGTCTTCGCTAACAAAGTCTACAAATAATCTAAATGATGTATGTGCCTCGGCGCCCAGCATTGCCTTCGATCTAACACATTACAGCTTGTGGATAAACACAATGTCCTTTCGGCAAGTCGGGATGAACGTTCCGGGGCATCAATGCGTCGGAAGCAGATGGGGAAGCCGGGCGGATTCATGGGCGACTGGGATCGCCAGCACTAGACTACAAAGCCAGAATGATTATTGAGCCGTGTGATTTGCCAAGCATGCCGAATCCTGTGCTTGTTACTCCAGCTTAGTTGCCATTCGGGGAAACTTGGTTGACACGACGTGCTTACATAAGTGCGCAGCAGGATCCTATATGGCTGAGTGGGTTCTGTCTACAGCTTTCCTTCCAACCACCATCTTGCCCTTTCCTCGTCCTCTTTCTCTTTATTAAAGCACCCCGCAGCCTGCAGTGTGCATAATGTCCGAACGCACTCGATCACAATCTGTGGGCTTTGACGCTTTTTCCGACTATCAAAAGGCGTTCGCGTCTTTTGATTCCTTTATAAACCCCACTACGGATCCCGTTGCCCCGCATCCTGAAATATTCGAGTCCGAAGTTGACTCCAGCCTTGCAGGTTACGAGGGCCCTCTGGACTTTCTGAACAACCCCGTGTTCAGTATTCCCTTGAACGACTCTTTTTTCAACAACAGCGCCCCTTCCGCCTTCACCTCTTCTTCAGACTCCGCCTACGACACAGTTTCTACACGTTCAGAGTCCTTCTACAATTATCCTAACTCACCGTACCCTCCTTCCTCTTTCTCCTACGTTGATATGGATCTTGGCCAAGTCCATCCTAGAGGCGGGTCCGAATACGCGTGCAGTGCCACGTTAAGTACTATGGACAGTACTGCCGACCCCACATCCTTCGGTCCATTGCCACCTACACCACCCCGTAGCCCCATCAACCCTGCGAACAAAGTTTTCGACAGGTCATACGCCAACCCTACTTGTTTCTCTGATTACTCCGCGGCCAGTGGCCCAGTCAATTCTGAATACTTCTCTTCGCTCGAGTTTGGGGCGCCGGGCATGAGCCACCCTACTGTGTCTCCGTTGAATGTATCCACGAGGACTTTGGGTCCTACGACAGCTGCGATGGAAGAACACAAGATGGACCCTCGCAGGAAACACAAATGTGCCAAGTGCACTCGTGGTAAGATATATTTTACCTTGTGTTCCCCTTCGTAAGCTTATAACTCCTTCTAGCCTTCGCCAGGGCGTTCAACTTGAAAACGCACATGGCTACCCATGACCCCAACAGGCTCAAGCCACACATCTGTCCCCATAGGAACTGCGCCAGGTCGTTCAGTCGCAAGCACGATCTTGGCCGCCACCTTACTAGCATCCATCGGGACGAAGCAGTGTCGGCGAAGCGTGCCATTGGCGTTGCTAAAGCAGACAGGTCATGGTGTCAAACTTGCGGAAAGGGATTTGTAGGGCGAAACTTGGGGTGCAGTTGCCATGACATCAAGTAATGGTTTGTTGTGATTTAGCCGCTGAGTAAGTGTTTATCTAGTATTAATCATTGATATGTTCTGAATACTCGTCAGGATATCGCTTCCAACTTGTCCAGCGCCCCGCGCGGACAGGTATTATGCCTTGTAGGCACCTCGTTCGAAGTGTGTCATGTTTCGTACCGCCTCATTATCGTGTTGGCCCCGCGACGAACATGATCTCGTTCGAACTATTAACGTTGAATCATTCCGTATATGCAACCTTGGTATCACTCCGTAGCCCCTGTTCTGTGATGCTCCACAGTTACCAGTATGTATACCCTTCCGAACGGACTGACATTCGAAGTAATCGTTCTTTGTCGAACAATTCCCTGTTTGCATTCCTTTTCTTTGCCGAGTTATGTGCTTTTGGACTGTTCATTCGACAGACTTAGTCAGTGTTAGTCTCGAAACTTATGAATGTACTTCTTTACGTATGAGCCTTGCAATTGGAAAGTTTGTGCCTTCAGTATGGGTGATACAAATAGCGCCAATCTACGGTAGGACACCAACCACGAGCTATGGATATCGTCGACTTGCACCCTCCTGATGACTATAGCCATCGCTTTTTCATTTGGCACGAATGGATACAGGCTCGTCATTAGTGTTAGGGAGTCGCCAAATTCATCTCATTGCTTAGATTTCAGGCCAATAGACCCCTTACGACCGAGAACGTGTTCGAGTACTTTGCTACCTCCATGTTCTACGATAAACAAAGCAATAATCAAGTGCTGCGCATGCAAACCATGCATACAGGACAATCCATTGCAAACGAGGCCGAGGAGCTCAGGTACGTGGGATATCGTGTCAACATCTCGCCAGCTTTTGAGTGGCGTATACAGGCGATTTACTGGAATAGAATTTTCTCTCGTCCATTCCCAGCCTCCATCTTTCTTCGTGATACAGAAGCGTGAACGCTTGTCTCCTGATGAAGGTGGGAGCTAGCATTGTGTTGTGGCGTATAGCTTGTTAATTCGTAGGTCAGTCATACCGCTTGCCTCATATTTTATCATGAACGATCGCATATACCAAGCGCCGGATCTCTATACAGTGCTTTCCAATCGACTTGTAAGGAAATTTGCTGTGACTGTATATTCGCCGCGGCTGAACTTGTAATAGCTCACGTCGCTGCATTCCCTCCAAGCATCCCTTGATACGTTACGCAAATACAGGCCAGATTACACACCGCGAACAGGATTTGCATGGCCTATTGTTGACCCTTCCGTATCAGAGGAAAAGAAAAAAACAGAAGACGAAGAAGCGTCCATCTCTGATGCCGAGACCACAACTGAAATACCATCCCGAAAAGATAGCAAGAAGCGACAACAGAACAATTTACTACTCCTGAATGCTATGCGTACAACAGCTGCGCATATGAAGACATTGCCACCATCTAGTAATCTCTCATCCGCAGCAGAGGCTGTTCCTTCGTCAACTGTACTATCGACTCGGCCCTTGTCACCATCTACTCCTGCACCTACGTCCTCCCGCGGGACGACACCTCATCCGTCGTTAGGTGCATCAGCGCCGGCCACCGAGGGTCAAAAGGCCCAAACACATGTCAGAAAGAAAAAGAAACGTAAGCTGCCGACGGCTCCCGGTGCTTCATGCTTACGCTTCTTATTTTCTCGTGTAGGAAGCTCACTTGCGCCACCTCCTGGATCCTAATCATTTTCGAGCGCAATACCGGAATATATTTTACTAAAAATACAGATAGTCTCCTTAATGCCGGGGCTAGCTTTGTACTCTTCCCTCACAATTGCTAGCGATACTTAAAAATGCTATCAACTAGGAGTTAACAGGCATCGCTATCGTAAAATCCGTGTCCGCCGGCTATTACATGAATACAACTTACTACTGCTGGTCGACCCTCATCTCGTACCGACTCCCGCGAATTTACCCGTGAGCCAAGTCAGTGGAGTAACAGCGTTTGCACCTCGAGGCCCCAGCCCACTTCCTACTCCAAGCGATAATGGGTTGGATGATAAGAACGATTCCTTTCTAGCTTTTGTCGCGTTTTGGACTGAAAAGGAGCATTATTGTGTAACGTAAGGGGATGTGCAAAAGAACTTACCCCCGGTGGATATCTCTTCCACATTTGTGTCCAGAACTATCCCACCTTGTATAATTTCTGCAAGTATGTGGTGTACCTTAAGAACAAGTAAATAAACGAATATTTTATCCTTCGTACGACACTGTTCACCTCGTCAAAGTGAAAGACGAGATCCAATTCGCACACGTTTTCAAATGCCCGATCTAGCGTTTCGACAAATACCTGTTTTAATACGATTTGATTGATTACAAGCCTGGACCGTCTCTAACGTACGAACCTGTATCAAGTCCAAGACTCCCAGCTCGCTTTCGGAGCCGTCAACGACGAACACGAAGTAGAGCGTAGCGTAACACCGGTATACCACTCTCCATCTTTCGTCTGGGCCGTCTCTTGGCCCGGCCAGGAACTCTTCCAGCTCCGGAGCATCGAGGAAGTTGCAAAGTCCAGCTGGCCGAGAGACGATTAAAGAGTATATCTTCTGAACGAGCGTTTGCGCGGACTGGTGAAGTGGCGTGTAGAACTTTGTCAGGACGCAACAGATCAGGACGGCATGGATCATGACGGAAGCCGGCAGACCTGTTAATTTATGTTTGACTGTAATCTACTGTACTAGACTAGGAGTAAAATACGCGTCAGTGGTGCACTATGTATCTCTCGGTAGCTTCCATTCGGGCTGTAGCCTCCCTGCAAGACTACTGACAGGCCCGGCTAATCCACTCTGACTCTTAAAACTCTCCAAGAAATTTTTAATGAGATTATAGTCGATGTTCTCCGCGACATCTTCATCGTCCTCGTCACGCTCGAGTGTTGCTCTAAGCTCTGCTTCCATTGCTGCTTCAATGTCTTGTTCCTCTTCTTGGATCGTAGGTTCTTGAATTCTACCCTTTCCTTTTATGTCGGGCCTTCCAGCTTTCGTTTTTGGGCCTCGTGCGCGGGCTAGCTCCTCGTCCATAGCTCTCATAACAGCCTCGAAGGAGTCGAGAGTTTGATTACCAGTTTGTCCGGGGGCAGGCGTCACTTTTTCAACATCTACTTCCTTGTCAGCTGTAGCAGGTGGTTTTGGGCGTTCAGCCTTGGACTCCTTGATCGTCGCACTAGCAGGTAAGAACGCTGAACCAAATCAATATCTGCTGGCTTGGTACTTCAATCTGCTCACCTCCGCGACTCTTTCGATCACGGATTATGTCGTTCCACTGATCATCGCTTATTCCTAGAGCTTGCCTTGAAAACTCCAAGAATTCTTCTTCCTCTTCCTGCATATCAATTTCGACTTCTCCAACAACTTGCGGCATTTCTTCCTCTGATTCCTCGTCCTCATCCTCTTCGTCGGTCTCATCATCCGAGTCAACCCCTTCGTATTTGTCACGAGGCAGAATTGGAGGCCTGATCGGCTTCTCCTGAGCAGCGGAAGTTTCTACTTTGTCAGTTTTGATGGTGGCTGATGTTACTCTTTGCGAGCTGCTATAGGATGGTGGCATCTTTCCATACTCAGAGGGTTCCAGGGCGGGCACAAGCTTGTCCATAGCTGCCAGCCTCTCAGCATCATCCATCTCCTCTTCATCCATCTCATTGTCGGACTCCTCTGAATCTGCCATTTCCTCATCGCTGGATTCCTCGTCCGAAAACTGTTCACTAAATTTTTGTAAGCTAGATTCGGTATAAAACAATGTAGAACTTACTCCTCAAATCGGGCTCCTTCAATGTCTCCTTCTCCTTCGACAAACTGTTCCACCTTCGTTGCCAGTTCCTGCAACTTTGCTGCCTGTGCGGACGCCAAACGGTCCTCTGCTTTGGCCGGTTCGTCAATATCCATCGTGTCGCTTGGTCTTCGCGCTTCAACATTTGACGACGCCATCGTCTTCTCCAGCATCTCATCGAAGTCCCGAGCATCGATGTTTAGCCATTCATCGCTGTCCTCCTGATCAGGGACATCTGGTAGAACGGGAACTTGGGATATGGCTAGATTTACTTGAGAGGTAAATGATGGTCGAGATGCACTGCTAGGAGGAAATGAGGCATAAATCATGAGAGGATAGGTTATAAACCTACTCTTCGCGGCGTGCTTTAATGTATACAGACGCTGCCTTGTCCTCCAAAGCTTGCCATAATTCTGATCCTTGCATCTCACCCTTAAAGTAGTCTGTCGAGGCAAGATTTTGCAGATACTTGATATAATGGGGGTCGCGGCGCAAGGCGTCTTTATTGGCATCCGCCTATACCACAGTTTGTAAGAGGTATCTCAGGGTGAACGAGGACGTACGGATGATTTGGCAGATTCAGCTGTTTCAACGGCATCGTGTCGATTTTTTGTTTCTTGATAAAGCATTTCAAAGCCAACGGCCTATTATGAACAGTGAAGGGACAAGATTTGCACAGAAACCACAGACATACAATTTTCATTCCGACATCCTTCCACCTCAATTCCTTAGTTCCTTCCTTTTCTTGCCAACGTCCAAATATCTTTGGTGGGAAGAATTTTTGTCCGACCAGTTGCGCATACGCTGTCCTCGTCAATCTGACAGGCCTCAGTACTGAGGTATGAGGCGGGAAGCGGGACATTCTGTGCGCTGCCTACTACGCTGTGAAGAACGGCAGATGGGGGGACAAGGGTACATACACGCAGTTGTATGGCATCTCTCGTATAAAAAGTCTCCACGGCTCTCTGTACCAAGGATGGGTTGGCTGCCAAGGCCCTAGCAATGTCAACTGGAATCCACGCTTTCGTGGTGTGAATGTGATTTTTCAGGTCCGTTGGATATCTATGCATGTTAGAAAAGCGCATGCGTGCGGCAAAATTAAGCGTACCCAGATATCCGCCGCCAAACAAGCTCTTCCACTGCAGCGGAAGCGAAGGTGTCTTGATCCGGACCCCTGACCAGCTTCAAAGCGTCCTCGGCGGAAATCCACTTGCCATCACTTTCGTCTTCCCATTCTTCATCGTCACTCTCAGGAAGACCGGGTAACTTGCGACGGTGGACTCTCCTAGATGAAGGAGATATGTGTGAGAGGGGAACGAGATGCAGGCGTGAGTTATAAATCCAGACCTAAACGCAAACAGAGTGAATAACGGGATCTCTCACCGGACAGACGAAGGTGGGTGCGCACCCTGTTTTCAGAGTTTGACGGTTTAACCCAGGAAGGCAGAGCATCCGCTGCTTCTATGAGAAGGAATTCGCCGTCAGAGTCGAACACGCTGGACATGTCAATGAGACTGGGATATCCGGGTTCGCGCAGATGAGACGCACGAGATGGCAAGGTCCCATTTTGCGCTGATCTGCTTTAGTAGCCATACGACGACCCACTCGTCGTCTACCGAGTCGCCGACGCGCATCGTTCCTTGAAGCAAGTACCGGTTTAAATCTTCTGGGTTTTTGGTTACCTTTAACTCAAAGGAATCGCGGTGCCATATGAAGACTGAGAGCAAATCATCTAGAAATGCAAGGACGGCGGCTGCGAAAGAAGACACTGCTTCGGCATCGGCGAGAGCGAGAGGCGGATGGAGTGCATACTGGAGAGTGTCGTCTGCGATGGCGGGCGGGCGATTGAAGATGTCCATCGGGATGACGTAATCACTATGGCGTCGTTCAACGACCGGTCACTGATCGCTGTCATCGGCGACGAGGACTCTATCACCGGTCTGTTGCTCGCTGGAATCGGTCATGTAAACCAACTGCAGAAGAAGAACTTTCTCATTGTCGACCCCAGTACCTCATTTCAACCTCCAGCCTCGCTTGCTCACTGACCCCATTCCAGAAACACAGGTCTCCGCCATAGAGGCGGCATTCCAAGAATTCACAGAACGCAAAGACATCGCCATCCTCCTCATCAACCAACATGTGCGAGCCAGTCTCTCGTCTTGCACTTTCCTCTTGACATTCTGCAGATTGCGGAAAAGATCCGGCCTACTGTGGACAAGTATCATCAGGCATTTCCAGCCGTTTTGGAGATACCGTCCAAAGATCACCCATACGGTATGTCGCGCCGTAGCCCCATGCATACCCCGGCTTATCTTCGACTAGACCCATCCAAAGACTCCGTCCTGAAGCGAGTGCAGAAACTAGTTGGAGATTGAGCGATTCACTGTATACTAGTATTGGCATAATAGACACGGTATCACGTTCATGCATACATGACTTATATGTTACATTCAAATGGGGGTCTATGTAAATGAACTCCACCTCATGACAGGTTCGTTGTCTCCGATGCCTGCGGTCCGCTCGATGAAGACGCGAACGGGATTAGGATGGCCAGTGCCTGCAAAAACAAGGTTAAAAGGGGGGTCAAAGAACGGACGCTAGATCTTACTAGGCATATCCACTAGTAGATATCTAAACACAAAGTAACCTTGCTCATTCTGGTTCAAGTCAGTCAAGGTGCTTCCCCAGGGGAATGGATTTACTCTTACCCGGATTAAATCGGCGTGTACCTCTCCGTCTGTAAATGTCTGACCGCGCGATTTGACCACATCTCCTCCTCCTATTCTTTTTGATCCCCGAAGTGATGAAAACATCCCTGCAATATCCCACGTCCACCCCTCATCCTTTTTCTGTGTGTTGGTCGCTCCCTGCGGAGCTGACGGCACCGAAGGCATAACCTGCTTTTCCATCCCACTCAGATACCTAAACAGGTCCCGTAGCCTCTCCATCGCGGCCTCTGCCTTATCTTTCGACCACTCCAGTGACTCATCGAGAGTCAGATTTGACAGCTTCCCATACTTTTCTTCAGCCCACTCGTTTGCCTTTTCGAGCAATGACAGTTCAGACTGTGGCTGCGTCGTCCACCCTTCCGGTTTGCCTTGCACGTAGAAGGTTAAAATCATGTGCTCGTTGCCATAGACGTCCACCATGACTTGAGATGTTATATGCCTGTTCCGATGACGAGGCCGATAGTTCAAAGGTGGATTATTGTGGAAAGCTAAAGGCCCGTTCATATACTTTGCAATCTAGCCCAGTATAAATTCGAGCTTCATCTCGAAACAGATAATGGAGCTGACCTTGGGCGAAGCTTTAATCCGCTCACACGCATCATTGTATAACACGGTTGGAGAATTCTTCGAGAGCAGCTCCGTGCCGACAGAATAGAGGAGCAGCGCAGTTAGCCCTGCACCAATGGCAATGACGGTTAGATTTGTCGTCCTTTCTGTCGTTCGCAATACTGAATTGAACATGGTCAACTAGTGCAACAACAAATCGTCTTTTTCACTAACCCTTTCCCCCAGCACTCAATTCTGACCACTTTTTAGCTTTCTTGCCCTGTTTAAGTGCGTCTGCAGATATCCCTAGTTGAAACGGTCCAACCGTATCTCGCGCAGGTATTGAAGGACCTGGCCGCTGTGTATCCAGAGAATGGGACAAGGTTGACGATGCACCGATATCACGGTGCGTTGCATAGCGTCTTCGCGGTGCCGTAGACAGGTTCCGAAGCTGAGCTAGCCTCCACAGATAACCCGAGCATCGAGCTGGTTGCGGAATGGAGCAGATCACGCTCATGGTGCACTCTTACACACTCACATCCAAATTTAGCCACACAAAACCTTCAAGACAAATTTGGATAAAAATTCACAGGAGATAATAATAGTAATGTAGTATGACAGAGCCTGTTGATACAAACAAACACAACACTTTTACGACCGTTCTCCTCGTAGTCTACGAGCCAATGCTAGATCCTTCGGCTGGATTGTTACACGTTTTGCGTGGATGGCTGCCAAGTTGGTGTCTTCAAATAGTGATACAAGGTAGGCTTCCGCTGCTTCTTGCAGCGCCATCACAGCGGACGATTGGAATCGAAGATCAGTCTGGCAGGCGTCATCAGAACCTTTGAAAGGAAATTTAAAATAGAATAAAATGCATACCTTGAAGTCTTGTGCAATTTCGCGGACGAGACGTTGGAAAGGTAACTTGCGAATGAGCAGCTCAGTGGATTTTTGGTAGCGTCTAATTTCACGCAGAGCGACCGTTCCTGGCCTGAAGCGATGTGGCTTCTTAACACCACCAGCCGCGTTCTAACGATGGCGATGATCAGACAAGTTGCCCTGTCATGAGTTTGTAGGGATACTCACCGCAGCGGTCTTGCGTGCCGCGGATTTTGAAGCGAGTTGCTTACGAGGAGCCTTGCCTAAGACATGGCGTTGACGATGATGGCCTAGCGAAAACCAGACGATGATTACATACCTCCAGTAGATTTGCGAGCAGTTTGCTTTGTGCGGGCCATGTCAAAGTAGGTGAGTGACGAGTAGTTCTTTCAGTGTTGGTGGTAGGAGATTGACAAGGAATTGGAATTGCAAACAAACGAGTGCCCCTTTTATGGTGTCGCGTAAAGGAATCAACGCGTTTGTCGGCACGTGATGGAGCGCGTTTTGGTCACGCGTCGCGTCGCGTTAGTTGGTCGACCCATCTGGTAC
>WNGI01003157.1_pt2 | contig 16119 bp, 9 predicted proteins | sample 5400621 | NCBI WGS metagenome assembly WNGI01 (sample SAMN13153374, study PRJNA577476) | soil metagenome | isolation source: 20 cm soil or saprolite under Garry oak tree replicate 1 | place: USA:California | collected 2016-06-15 | reverse complement strand
AGGTTTTGAGTCCGGGTACGTGTCCCACCGGACCGTATGCGTAGAAAGGATCGTCCCCCCGACGACGCCACTCCAAAAACGCCGCGCTTACAATATAGAAGTAGCCGGTTTGGGGGCTATACGACATCGGGATGAACCGCACTGTAGGTCTCGGAGCCACAAGGTTCGGAGGATCGGATGAAGGCGGCGGCATGGAGGGTGGCTGATACAGGCAAGCCAGCTTGAACCCGACCGGAACTTTGTCTTTCCACCAATCGCAATCCGGCAGAACGCTGTCTGCCCCAACAGCGTGGGGCTGAGTGGGCGCGGTCTTCTGAAATGCATTCTGCGGAACTGGACTCTCCTCAATCCGTATGAGAGGCTTGCCGGTCGCGCGGTCGAACATGAAGATGTAGCCATCTGGCAGAAGTATGGCCACTGCCTTTTTCACTTGGCCATTGACTTGGGCATCATAAAGTATCAAAGGATTGGGAATATCACCGTCCCAAAGATCGTGATGAATGGCCTGGTAATACCAGCGCAGCTTGCCTGTCTTTATGTCAACGGCGACGACACTGCTGGTGAAGAGGTTGTCACCCGGACGAACCTCTCCCGCGTACGCAGGCGTTGGGTTTCCTACGACGAAAAAGACCATGCCGAGATTGGGGTCCACCCCGGCAATCTGCCACACTCCGGCCCCGCCGATTTTGTAAAGATTATCGTTCGGCCAAGTATCGCGTCTAAAGTCCCCCGGCCCGGGAACGGTATAAAAGCGCCAGAGTTCATGACCCGTTTTCGCATCGATCGCTACTATCCGGCCGCGAACGTGATAGTCACCATCTCCAAGGCCCTCATAGACAACGCCATCATAATACGCAGGAGCGGCTGAAGCCGATTGGCCCGGCTTGACCGGGGCGTCGCCGATCTGATATGTCCATTCCCTTTCGCCAGTGTGCTCATTGAGCGCCACAACATTCCCGTCGGTCAGCCCTACCCTTTGCTTCATTCTGTTGCGCGGCGGAGCCGGCAGAAAACTTTGACTTGCGACCAGCAGCAACGTCGTAGTTCCACACGGTCTTTCCTCTTTTTGCGTCCAGCGCGTAGACGTGTGTGCCGGCGCTGATGAACATCAGGCCGTCTTTGACAACGGGAGTCGTGCGGGACGTAGCACCGTCGTCAAATTTTTGCGATATCCAAGCGCCCCCAAGACCCTTGACAGTCTGCGCGTTAACCTGGGTTAATGCCGAGTAGCGTGTGTTATTCAAATCACCGCTAACGGAAGACCAATCCTGCATTGCTGGAACGCGCCTGTCCTCGGAGGGGGACTGCTGAGCAACAACCAAGCGAATCGAGAAAACGACTAACACAACAACGGAGATTGCCAAGCAGTACCGTCTGATCATGCGATAATTCTCCAGTAACCCCCGATGCTTCGGGCGGGCCGCAGTGTGGTAAGTGTTTCGAGGCGGGGGCTAGCGACCCCGCTGCGGCTCAGAAAAATCAACGTTGGAAGGCTTCACAATTGTTTTTAATCCATTCTCGTCGTTTTTCAGTTCTTCTTTCCCGGAAGGCAGCCCGTTCGACTGCAGCAGAAATGCTACGATATCAATATAGTTCTGCGGATTGAGGCTCCCCGGACTGCTCTGCGGCATGGTTGTACGAATGCGGTTGTAGATGTCACCAACGGTGCCCTGGCCCCAATGCGTCGCGAAGGTTTCGCCGATAAGCGACGGCGCTGCGGCGTTGCCGCTCAGGTCCTGCATATGGCAACTGCTGCAGTTCTGGCTGAACAGGGCCTTACCCCGGTTGGCTTGTTCATCTGAATACGAACCGTCATGCGGAATTTCGGAAACAACGATCAGTTGGCCATACATCCACGGGTGTTCTTTAGAGATGTAAGTGTATGTCCCCGCCTTATCAAATGTTACGGAGCCCTCATCGGACGGAGTGATCCTCTGAGTCGTCCACGAGCCATCCTGAGCTATAATGGTGTGGACCAAATTTCCATTATTCACCCATGTCACTCTCGAACCGACTTTGACGCGTGCACGGTACGGATTGAACTCAAACTGATCGATGTAATACCGGACGCCGGTCTGCCAGAGCGTAACGTGGTCAAGAGTCATCGTTTCAATCTGATTGCTATCGGTGATGGGTCCGGCAAATAATTCTCCTCCTGTCGACGGTGGCAAACTCGGTGCCGGCAGAGGCTTGAGTGATCCATTCATCTTAAAAGCACATAGGGCTGGACCCACGGAGAGGGCGATGTATTGCTCGCCGTCAAGTTCGTAAGAAATGGCTGCTCCACCAATGCCACCTCCCACGCCAGTTTGAAACTGCCAGACTACCTCTCCAGTCTTAGCGTTATAGGCTTGAAAATTCCCATCCCCCCAATCATGAAACATCAAGCCGCCGGCAGTAGTTAGCGGGGCAGCCCTCATGAAGATTGAGATTGGAACGTCTTTCTTCCACGCGATCTTATCGGTCCGAGCGTCGATCGCTGCAATTACTCCAAAGGTCTTTAAGCCGGGGACACGACCGGTGGGGCCGAACGCATAATACGGATCGTCGGCTCGGTGGCGCCATTCCAGATTGGCAGAGCCTAGAGCGTAGAAATAGCCAGTCTCCGGACTGTAAGACATCGGGATGAATCGTATAGAAGTTCGGGGCGCTAAGATGTTAGGCGGATCGGACGAGGGTGGAGGCATCGAGGGCGGCTGAAATGTGCAGCCAAGCGTGAAGCCGGCGGGTATCTTGTCTTTCCACCATGTGCAGTCCGGCAGAATGCTCTCTGCTCCAACGAGGAAAGGTTGGGTGGCAGCAGTCTTTTGAAATGTGTTTTGCAGGACCGGTCTCTCTTCGATCGGAATAAGTGGGTTGCCGGTCTGACGGTCAAACAGGAAAAGGTACCCGTCCGGCCGCATCGCAGCCAGAGCCTTCAGCGGCCTTCCGTTCACCTGTCCATCATAGAGCACCAACGGTGTCGCTATGTCTACATCCCAAATATCGTGATGAATGGCCTGGTAATACCAGCGGAGTTTTCCGGTCTTGATATCGAGCGCGACAACGCTGCTCGTGAAAAGATTGTTGCCCGCTCGCACCTCACCTGAATATGCGGGGGTAGGATTGCCAACGACAATGAAAACCATTCCCAAGTCAGGGTCCACGCCGGCAATCTGCCACACTCCCCCGCCACCCACTTTGTAAACATCGTCCTCTTTCGGCCATGTTTCGTGTCCGAACTCACCTGGCCCGGGAATAGTAAAGAAGTGCCAAAGCTCCTTGCCAGTCTTTGCATCAATCGCCACCATTTGGCCACGGACGTGATAATCGCCATTTCCAAGCCCGACGTAAATGACGCCGTCGAAATACGCCGGGGCGGCGGAAATCGACTGGCCTGGCTTTGGCGGGTCGTCACCGACCTGGTGGCTCCATTCCAGCTCGCCAGTGCGTTCGCCCAAAGCCAGAAGACGTCCGTTGGTCATGCCGACAAACACTTTTCCCTCGGCGACCACAACTCCCTGGGCGTTCGGGATACCTCGTCCCATCGCCATCGCTATATACATTTGGCCTCCCGTGCCCGCCGAATCTCGAGGCCCTTGGGGAGCGGTATCGTAGTTCCATACGGCCTTTCCGGTCTTCCCGTCGAACGCATAGATGCGCGTTCCTGCCGCTATGAACAGCATCCCATCCTTGGCGACGGGAGTCGCGCGAGTCGTGGCGCTATCGCTAAACTTTGGCGACATCCACGCACCGTTCAGGTCTTTCACGGTCTGCAAATTGATTTGCGTAAGGGACGAGTAACGCGAGTTGTTCAGATCGCCGCTGACTGAGGACCATTCGCGCCTTGCCGGAAGTCGCATGTCTTGTGCACCAGGCTGCTGCGCGACAACAAGAGAGACCGGTAGAGCGCAAAGCACAAGCGTGAAAATCATCCAACGGCGATGGCCTCTCATAAAACTATTCCTCACTGTATCGAACGCGTTGCAGAGCGTTTTTTGTCTATCCCCAACATTTCTCGCAATTAAGCCTTCTGCAAACCTCATACTCGCCACCGGAAACCGAAAAGCATGGGCGAATGTGCCAACGGGATGTATGGCAGAGACAGGGATCTTTTCTCTAAGGGCAAACGCCCTGGAAGCAACCCCTCTTCTTTTCATCCGGAATATCCGAGAAATTTTGGGGAATGAATCCGTTGCGATTCGGCATTTGCACCTTTGGCAGCGACTTCGCGTCCATGACGTCGCCTTCTTGGGTGATGCCGCTCTTGGCGAGTATAAACGCGGTAAGGGCATAGACCTCGTTCGCGCTGAGCGTTCTACCTTGATTTCGAGGCATCGCACGATAGGTAAAGTCCCAGATTGTGGTGGCATAGGCCCAGTAAGCGCCGATTATTCTGGCGGGCTTGATTGTAGTGAGGGATTCTATGTCGGCCTTGGTACTGATCAGGCGAGGGCCAATCTGGCCGCCTTCCCCCTCTGGGCCGTGACATACGGCACACTTTGCGGCATAGACCGCCGCGCCTTCCTTTGATGTGCCTTGTCCGGGTGGGAGCCCCCTCCCGTCAGGTCCGATGGAGATATCCGCGACCTGAATTTCCTCTTTCGTTGGCGTTCTGCCAACATTCTTGTAGGATGGCGTTTGTGCCAGCGACGCGCTCGCAACCAGCATGACGGTCACTCCAGCGAGAAGCTTAGACCAGAGCATTTTGAACGCTCCCGTCGCGGTTTACCTTCCAGGGTTGAATCGCGTTGAAGTCTCCCAGGTTGGCCGTCGTGGTTCGAAAAAAGTCCAAGTCTTGTCCACGGAATTTCACCACCTCGGCGAACGAAGGCTGGACCACGCCCTCATCGTCCGTGCAACGAGATTGGATGACAGCCTCCTCCCCGTTCCAATTCCACGGTATCGAAAATCGAGTGTGCGCTTTCGGAGCTACCGGGCCGTGGAGCTGCGCGTCCTTCCATGTGCGTCCGCCATCGGTAGAAACTTCAACCCGGCGGACGGCGCCTCCACCGGACCACGCGAGGCCAGTGATCTCATAGAATCCAGTGACCGGCAGGTGTTGCCCGCCGGAAGGCCGTGTAATGACGGATTTTGGTCCCAATTGGAGTTCGAACCAGCGCGATTTTCCATCCAGCTTCAAGGTCGGGTATTTCGTTGATTCCGACATGGATAGGTAAGGCTCGTCCACAAGTTCGATTCGGCTCAGAAATTTTACGTTGTTGATGCCTTGCCAGCCCGGAACCACCAGCCGCAGGGGAAAACCTTGTTGGGGGCGCACTGGCTCGCCATTTTGGCCGTAGGCAACCAGAGCGTCATCCAATGCCTTGGACAGCGGAATACTCTTTGAGTGTTTAGGCGCATCGGAGCCTTCCGCCAGGATCCAGGTCGCGCCTTTTTGCACCCCGGCCTCCTTGAGCAGCAGAGACAACGGCACTCCGGTCCATTGGCTGCAACTGGTGAATCCGTGTGTATCCTGAGCGGTCGCATTCGGCGCAAGCCGGCTAGGACCGCCGGCACCTGCCGGGTCGCTATTCCCGTGGCACTCAATGAAATGAAAACGTGACACCGAAGGCAGGCGTTTCAGTTCGCCCAAAGTGAAAATCAGCGGACGGTCGACCATGCCGTGGATAAGTAAACGATGCTCCTGCGGATCGATGTCAGGCGGCTCGTAACCGCGGGCGACGATGAAGTGAAGCGACGCTGGTGTGATCATTCCCACCGAATCCTGGAGTGGAGTTTTCATTCCGAATGCACGAGGCTCATTTTCCAGACGGCGCTCCGGGTTGCAGAGGCAACCGTCGCGCTGCGATGTCACGAAACGTGAGCGTTCACCGTATTTGTGCAAGTCGTCGATGCGTTCCGGGGCGGGTGCGGCTGCAAGTGGACCCGCGCTCGCGGATGCTCCCACGGCCAATCCAGCCAGTGCGGCAGTATTCTTCAGGAATTTCCTGCGATTCGGTTGCTTCGGATTCATGTGGCCCTCCTGTTGCGATTGGCTGAACTGTCAGACACAGAAATCAGCCTTGTCCTTTCGCCCCCGCACGGGGGGCTTTGCCAACACATGAATATCACAAGCGTTTGGTGGCAGATCATTCCCCTTGGGGCCGCCTTGCCAGCTATTCGGGCTTGATACGGATGTTCCGAAAATGAACTTCCGCGCTTTCGGCCTCAAAACCAATATACCCAGAGGCGGGCCAATCGTGCGCGGAAACATGCGCGATTTGCGCTCCGTTCAGGTAACTCCATACCTCATTTCCTTTGGAAACGATCTGGACCGCGTTCCATTCGCCAGCCGGCTTGCGGACTTTTTCGCGCAGTTGGTCGTCGTACGTGTACGTGGCGTGTCCGTCCAGTTGCACGATGGACATCTCGAAACCGGTCTTGCCTTGTATCTCCATCGTTCTCGGCCAAACCATATGCTTCGTAATGAACAGCAAGTATCCGGTGTTGCCGTAGAAATCGTAGTCGTTTTCCATCCCCGCATACGCCTTGTAACGGTACTCCAGCCGGAGCGTGAATTTGGGACCGAATTGCTTTTGGGGATAGGCGTAACCGTGCGGCCGCCCTGAGGTGTAAAGCATTCCCGCATCGACCTTGAAAGTAGTTCCAGGCACGATTTGAGCGCATCCCTCCGGGCGCGGCGCGCAATTGTTTCCGATCACGAAACCCCAGCCCGTGAGATCCTTTCCATTAAAGAGCCGCTCGTAACCCTTGTTCAGCGTCATATTCCTCATTAGATTCAAGACGCTGTTGAGTTCCTCTTTTCCGGCGGGGAAGCCGTTTTGGTGGATGAGGTAAGCCACGATGTCTAAGTACTCTTGCGTACTTAATCCTCCCAGATCGTTGGCCGGCTGAGTGCTGCTAATCTTGTTGTATAAGTCGGCAACTGTGTCCCATCTCTGTGGCCGAGCCGACATTGCGGAGTTCTCGTTCAACCACCTATCGCCGAAGAACAACGTGCGACCGTGCGTGTTGCCGCCGAGCATGCCCATGCCCAAGGAGGCGTCGACAAAACCATTCGGGCTGTTCGGGTCGGCCGTGTGGCAAACAGCGCAGGAGGCATAAAAATATGCTTTCCCACGATCAGCCTGTTCTGCGGTGTAGTAGGCTTCCGAAATTCCCAGGTCGTTGAGCGGGTCGGTCGCTCTCGTGTCGGGGGGCTTTGGGGAGCCTCTCTCGTTCACCACCATGGTCTTCATGGCAGCTAAATCGTTCTTGAGATCTTTTCCAGCCGCAAGGCCGTTTGCCTGGAGCAAATAAGCAACGATATCCAGGTTATCCGAATCGCTGAGCCCCGCGACGTTATCTCCGGGCATGGTCCACCGAACTCTGCTGTACAGATCGGCGACCGTGTAGAACCGCTGCATAAATATTGCGCCGGTCAGTGGCGGTGCAGTGCCGCGAGTGGAACAAACATAGGTGGTCTCCGACAGATTTTCTCCCGGACAATTTCCTTTCAGGTTATCGAGGTGGCACTTGCTGCAATTCAGCCCGTACAGGACCTTGCCGTGCTCAGCTTGATCCTTGCTGTAGAAAGCGCGGGGCCCATTGCCAGCTGTGCGGCTGGATTGCGTGGAACCAACGAACGCCACAGCAAGCATGAGTGCTGCGGTAGCTAAGTATCGCTGCATTGGGAGCATTCCCCGCTTCAATTCGTCTCACTTTCCAGAAACCACAAATCACGATGCCGGAAGATCTTAGGACGATTTATGGTTTTTCAAACCTCGACCCCTTATGCGTACCCAACGCATTTGTAGCTACCGCAAGAAATTCCCTCAAGATATTTTCTGGATGGCATAGGAAGAGAAGGATACTTGTCGGCTGCGCGGCTGAGCCCCCGAAAAGAAATCTCACCTCTAAGTTCTGGTACCGAATCGCTCTTGATTCCCATTTAGTCGCTCATTCAAAGTGAACAGGGGCGCTGTGAACCAAAGGTCCGACCCAAGCAACAGCGCCCCTGCATATTCTTAGAACTCCTAAACGCACATGCAAAACTAGAACGAAAACCGAGCGCCCAGCTGTACCTGACGGGAAGTCGGATACCCGAGCATATAGGAAAATGGTTGCTTGAAGTTTGAGGCGGTAGATCTGCCCTGGTAGTAGTTGCCGAAATTCGCCCGGTTAGTAATGTTGTAGAACTCAGCGTACAGTCCCAGGCTCATCCTCTCGGAGAACTTGATGGTCTTGGTGACACGGGTGTCCAAGTCAAAGATCGGCGTGCCGCGTTGTGAGTTGACGGTGACTTGCTTGCCCGTCAAAGTCGGGAACCTGGTCTGGCACCCGCAAGTGTCAAATGGGGTACCGCCAAGCGACGGGTCAACCCATAAGTCGGTGTTCATGCCGTCACCGTTGAGGTCCTGGCCCTGAATCAGGGTAAAGGGCCGGGCAGAAGCGGCCTGCATGATCGGGGAAGCCTGGATGCCCCACGGCAATTGGATCACCGCTGACACCACGACGCGGTGGCGTTCATCGGTTGCCGCCGGCGCCCACTCGAGTGTGGCCAATGGCTGGTCCTGATTCCCCGCCGTAATCGGAGACGAAGTGCCGCCCAGATTACCGGCAATGACTCCGCCAAACGCCCGTGCAAACATGAGTGTGTAGCTGGCCTGCAACGTCACGCGGCTTCCGTGATAAACGATTTGCGTGGCCAACTCGTTAAACTTGCTGAGCGTGTTGCTGGTTTCCCACATGCTTACCGGTCCGATGAGATTAGGGTATGGGCCATTGGGGTAATCGGGGTTGTTCGTGGTGAACGCGGTTAGCGCATTAACATACCGTCGCTTGCCCCACGGCAGGTGTTTGTCCTGATCGGTCGGGTCCCACGCGCCCTCAATCGGATTGAGTTCCCGCCTGCGCGTTTCGTGCAGCCCCAGGATGTGGGTAAAGTCGCTGGAAATCGTGAGCTTGGGCGTGAAAGCGTGCGTGATGCCGACGTGTTCCTGAGTGTTGTAAGGATTCTGGATCAGCGGAGACAGTATGGTCACGGCGAGATTCGCTCCGCCCGGAACATTGAGCGGCAACTGGGTCAAGTTTCCGCCGATATTCTGAGGCAGAGGCGTAGTGAAAGTGCATCCACTCCCCACCGGGAACGGTGCAACGCACCCTTGGCCAAAGACGTAGTTTCCCAATTGCCCTGCACCGACACCCGTGTTGACGATCGTTTCAAGGGTGTCAATGATGGGCGCCGAGATCAGATAGGTCTGAAATCCAGCTTCCATCAGGAATTTGTCCCAGTACAGGCCACCGCCGGCCCGGATAACGGTTTTGCCATCGCCTTTAAGGTCCCACGCAAACCCAATGCGCGGCGAGAAGTTGTTGGTCGGCGTTCGCGGTGGATTAGTGGCGACGGGTTCATAGCCTCCTGCGATTGGAGTGATTTGGTGGAGAATCTGGTAGGCCCGATTATTACCGATGATCGTTTGATTGAAAGAGTTGATCGCGAGGTCGTAGCGACCTCCCAAATTCACCGTAAGACGCGGCGTCAGCTTCCAGTCATCCTGGAAATAGAAGTCCATATCCTTCATCCCCAGGAGGCGTGCGTCGCCAGGACCTCCCGGTTTCCACGTGCAGCCGCAAGCCATTCCGACCCCTTGAGCAATGGAATTAACCGCGCCAGGAGTTAAGAATCCCTTCGGATATTTCCCACACGCTGTCGGATCGCTGGAAGGGGCTGTGGCGGTGGTACAACCACCGGGGTTGGCTAGCCACCTCGCCGCGCTGTTCACAATCGTGGTGGGATTGTCGAAAAAGATGGTTCGGCCCATGGTACCGCTGAGCAAAATGCCCATACCGATCGAGGGGAAAAAGTCATAGCCACCACCGAACTTCAAGGAATGCTTACCCGCCTGATGCGCGAAATCATCCTTGAATTCCCACCGGTGTTCAAAGAATTCCTGGTCGGTGCTGGGGCCGGTCCTGCCGAGTTCTATGGATGGGAATGTCACGTTTTGCAGCGGCCACTGTGATGTAGGAAGAGTCGTGGGCATCAGTTGGGTGGTATCGTAATAGCTGGACTGGACAGTGAAGGTATTCACCGAGTTATTCCCGATCAGCCAGGTCTCACCACCGACCACGCTATAGAGCGTACTGTGGTTGATGTCGTACGAGTCATTTGAATTGGTGTCCGGGTGGGGTTGGTTGGTGCTGTTGACCGCCACAAACTGGTCGTCGTAGGCGTACTGTTTCTGTAAAGCGAAACGCAAAAACAGCGAGTGGTGATCGCTGATTTTGTAATCGGATTTTGCCGTAGAGAGAAAATCGTGAAAAGGTTGCGGAATAAATTGTGAAGGCACCGCATCCAAACCAGGAAGCCCGGGGACGCCGGCAATCCCATTCTTCGCAATGAGCGCTTCATTGTATACATTGGTTGGAAATACCTGCGTGTAATTCTGCAAAGTTCGTTCTACGGCCCCGAAAATGAACCAGCGATCCTTCTTGAGTGGTCCACCGACCGATCCGCCAAAATTTTCCCGGTTATACGACGTTTTGGGAAGACTGCCAACTTTGTTGAAATACTCGACGGCCGTCATGGCGTCGTTCCGGCCAAATGCGAACGCTGTCCCATGCAACTGGTTGGTTCCGGACTTGGTGACAACCTCCACCACTCCGGCGCTGGCGCGACCGTATTGCGCCGAGAAACTGTGCGCAAGGAGCTTGAATTCCTGGACGCCTTCGATGGTGAAGTTCATCATGGGTCCGCCGACAATGTCGTCACGGTTTTCGGCTCCGTCAACTTCCGTCACGAGGCTGCGTCCCGACCCACCACCAACTGAAATGCCGCCTCCAAAGGTAAGCTTCGTCGAATTCAGAATAGGAGCCGGACGGGCTTCGGGGGTCAGGGTTACAAGACCCATGAAGGTGCGGTTCAGCATGGGTAAATTTTGGACTTCGCTCGTCTGGATGGTTCCTGCCACCACACTTTGTGTGGTCTCGACCATCACCAACTCGGAAGACACCTCCACTTGCTGGCTCATAGTCGCCACGCCCAACTGGAAATCCGCTGTAACCGTGCTATCGCCGACCAGCGTCACCCCATTTTTGATCGAAGGCGCGAACCCCGTCATTTCTATCTTCACGTTGTAGGTACCCGGCTGTAGCGCGGCGAAACTGTACAGGCCATCACTATTGGTCACCGTGGTGCGACTTAGCCCTGTACCCGTGTTGGTGGCTGTGGCTGCGGCATTCGTAATCACGGCGCCAGCTTGGTCGACGACACGCCCAGCAATGGTTCCGGCAAACTGCGCGTAGGCCGCGCTGGTTGTTAGTAGAAAAAAGAGCCCTCCCAACCATATCTTCTTCATGTTGCCTCCTATGCCTGAAGTAACGGCCTAAAGACCTTCGCCGGCTTTCTCCACAAATGAAGAATCGCCTGTCCCCGATGTTCCTGATCGGAGACGATCGAGCGAGTACTCGGGCAAAAATCAACTCACAACTTGTTAGGGTCCAAGGCTTCGCGGGTGTCCACTACTTCCGTTCAGAAGAGTATGCCAACCTGAGACCTGGGTTGTGCCAAGCTCAGAAAAGATCGGGCGGAAATTCGCAATCGAAAGATTAAAACTCAGCCATCTTGCAATTCCATGGCACAACCGTAGTTTCTAACAGGCACACGTTGTTAAGGGACTCGATCATACAATGAAGCTCAAGACGACGAACTTTCGCCAAAGATTCTCTCGGGCTTGACAATCTGACAGCAATTCGTTGAGGCGGTTTCAGAGAAGCGCATGACGCGCGTAAGCAAATAATCCAGATCGACGATTTCGGCTGGAATTTGCGCGGGCTCAGCGTGCCGGACTTGAATTCTGAGACCCGAGAAGCAATTGAGAGGTGGACAATGCCAAAGAAGAATATGAGCGAGGGATGCGGATACTTTTGTGTCGCTTTTCTATTGTCGATCTTCGTACGGGCGCCAATCTTGTCCTATCCTTCCGCGACCTTCGCACAGGCATATACAATTTACGATCCAAAGCCAGCGAATGCGGTTGAAGCCAGGGTCCTGAGAATCTCGATCGTTTGTCGCGACGTCGACGGAACAAGCAAGCTCTGGGCAAAGGCTCTTTCTCTTCCCGTGCCCGAGATTCTGACCGCCGACCCCGATCCTCGATCCTTCTTGGATTTTCGCAGCACGGTTTCCAAAGCGACCTTCAAGCGGGCGATCATTCAACTTGAGAACGCTCAGTTGGAGCTCTTGCAACCGGTTGGGAATGTAGCGTCGCCCGAAACAGAGTATCTTGAGAAGCATCCAGCGGGAGTACGTCGCGTGTTGTTCGCGATTACCGATCCGAATGCCCCCGAACGCTTCGCTAAACTCGGTCTGACCAAGCGAACGCAAGGCGGGCGCGAGCTGTATATTGAATCTTCTGCTGGCACACTGAACGTTCCAACCGAGTGGGTTATCGCGAAAGACCACAACGCGTTGGATGAGATCGCGGCACCGACAGAGGTGAAGGTGGAAACACTGCCTCCTGCTTTGTCGGGCGGCATGCGACATCTTTTACAAATTGGTACTGTAGCTCGAGAGATTAAAACCAGGAGCGATCAATGGGCAGCGATTCTGGGCGCCCCTGCCCCGGATTTGTCACACCGGGGCGAAAGCCGTTGGATCTATCATGGCGCGCTTTCCAATGCGCCATTCCGAACCGCGTTCGTGCCGTTCGGGGATGTCGAGGTTGAGATCGTGGGAAGTGCTGGAGACACCAGCAGTTCGTTTGCCGACTATCTGGACAAACGAGGCGACGGCGTACAGCATTTTGCGTTCAGCGTGGCGGATATGGACGCAGCAGTTGAGCATTTCCGAGCGATTGGGTTGGAAGTCGGCATGATGGCCCCTCTGCAACCAGGACAACCGCCCTACAACATTCATATGATGGAAACGGCGGACAAGCTGGGAGTCGATGTGGAACTTTTCCATCGCGTAATTTGCTGCGACCGGGATGCATACTTCAACGGAAATTTGCATCGGCTCGATAACGATCCGTCGCCCCGTTGAAAGTCTCGACGGCTTGCTATCATGGTCGAACCAGCAAACCCCTGGTGCGCTTTCGGAAACACGGCTGCAAAGCAAGCCCTACTTTTTGGCAGGCCAGCTTCAGTACTGCAAGGTAAGTACAACGAATCAAAGTCGGACTATTACTTGTCGTGATTGCGATCAAATGCTTGGGGCGACAGGGCCGTGATTAACTCACGCATGACGTTGCGCATGTCTTGCATAATGCGCAACGCTTCTTTGAGTTCTTCTGTATGGCCTTGAAAGAGCTAGCAACTTTTTGCTTTGGCGTAAGCAAGGTGCGCATTAGCCCGACGACGCAGAATAAAAACAAACGTGCGCCGGCATGCCAAGTCCAGGGATTATTGGAATGTATGGTCCCCCGCAGAGTTGCAAACGAAAAACGAACAATGGCAGTTGCTCTGCGCTAAGTTGCCATGTTTCAATGAGCGGCGGCTACGCGTTGTCAGGTGTCCCTGCTAGGGCACATGGTTTGTTAACAGGGAACCCAGATTCGCAACTCAATGAATTTCAAAGCCGACATTCGAGTCCGCCAGGAAGGTTGACGGCGAAATTGTGTTGTCGTCTGGGTATGCGGGTCACGCCTAACAGGCCGCCCGTCGGCTAAGTGACATTTGCCCTCATAATATTCCCAGTTTGCCCAAGAAATGGCCTTAAAACTGAGCTATCGGGGACAAAGCGAAGCCCATGTACTTGCCCTCTTCAATCAAAATACCCCGCCCGCACTTTCTTGAGCACAGTTCCCTCAGCCAAGGACTTAACTTTCCGCACATGGAACTGCATTTTTCTCGGGCTCAGTAATCGAACGGCGATTCTTTTAAAAAATGGAAGATCGAAAAAATAGGAACTGCGTGGACACAAAGTGGATTCGTTCCCCGAGTATTCTCGAACAGTACATTCCGGAACTCGTCTCCGATGAAGCGGCGATGCGTTTGATGGCCTCGATCATCGGAATATGCGCTTAGATGTTTGGTTGTCGGGGGCATGGTTCGACCGTGGTGCGAACAACTTGAGGCGAGGCCAAAATTATTTCTGCATACGTGCCTTTGGTGTCGGTTTGGTGTCGGTTTCTGCAATCCCTCTACTGAAAACCCACAGTATCGCGTTTGAGCCCAGGCAGCTCTGTTATCCGTGGCACCGCTGGTATGGTCGTAATGTTTTGACGCGCAGGGCTGGCGGCGCCCACGCCGATGTGGCGTACTTCTGCAAACTGCCCGAGGCACCACTCGATGCGATGCTCGTTGAAATTCCGAAGTGGATGTTCGATGCGGCCCTTTGCGCGAAGCTGCGGCTTATGGAACGGCCTTATGTTGATTGCGCAACGCTGCGCAGTTTGAAGAACTCGATAATCGAACAACGTGTCTCCGTGAAGGCGTCGGTGTTACAACCGCAGCTATCCCGGCAAGCCGGGCACGGAGACGAAGATGACAGCGATTCCAAAAGCAAGTGGGATGAAACAGCTAGCGCTATTTGGCGAACGACTCATCGTACCGCGCTGGAACGATCTCGCCCAACCCGCACGCATCGAAGTCGTAAGACTTCTGGCGCAACTGCTCGTGAGTGTCCGAACGAGCAATCCAGTTCGTGTCCCTCAAGACTGGGGAGGACGCGATGAGTGACAAGATCAAGCCGCAGCATCTTTCGCGCAAGGCCATCCTTTATGTGCGGCAGTCCTCGCCGTACCAGGTGATGAAAAACCTTGAAAGCCAGAAGCTGCAGTACGCTATGGAAGCTCGTCTACGATCATTGGGCTGGAGCGAGGTGGAGATCATTGACGAAGATCTCGGCCTTTCGGCGGGCGGCAATGTCACGCGCACCGGGTTTGAGCGCATGGTTGCGCAGGTCTGTCTCGGGGAGGTGGGTGCGGTCTGCGCGCGTGAGGTCTCTCGCTTCGCGCGTAACAGCCGCGAGTGGCAACAGTTGGTGGAGGTGTGCCGTATCGTCGACACGCTGCTCGTGGATCACGAGATGGTGTATTCGCCGCGCCTGGGCAATGATCGGTTGCTTTTGGGGCTGAAGGGAACGCTCAATGAGTACGAACTCGACCTGCTTCGCCAGCGGGCCAGCGAGGCGCGTGTCGAGAAGGCGCGACGCGGCGAACTCGTCTCGCACTGTCCGGTCGGCTTCGTCAAGGACGAGGACGGGCGACTTCAAAAGGAGCCCGACGAGCGCATCCGGCGCACGATCGAGCTGGTGTTCGCAAAGTTCCTAGAACTCGGCAGCGCCCGTCAAACCCTGCTGTGGTTCATGGAGAACGAGCTATCGATCCCCGCCCGCACAATCCGTGGCGATGTTCACTGGCGACGGCCCGCCTATTGCGCCATCCATCAAATCTTGACCAATCCCGCTTACGGTGGAGCGTATTGGGTCGCCCTAATCCCCAGTGCGCATGAAGGCTATGTGAGCTGGGAGAATTTCGAGCGAATCCAGAAAATGATCATCAGCAATCGCCTCAGCAATTGCGAGCCTTCTGGGGCCGCGCGGCGCGGCAGCGGACTGTTGACAGACTTATTGCGCTGCCGCCGTTGTGCCCGTATGCTGCGAGTATTCTACAAGGGTGCTGATGGCGAGGTGGTTCGTTATGCCTGTCCCAGAGCTTACCTGCACAATAAAGAAGCGCGTTGTGTCGCCTTCAGCGGTGCAAATGTCGATCCCGCGGTTTCTGCGCAGCTGTTATGCGTGGTTCAGCCCGCAGCGATAGAGGCAGCAATCATGGCCACTCAACGGGAGGCCCAAGTCCAATCTGAGGTTCTGGATGCCCTGCGCCGCGACCTCGAAGCCGCGCGCTACCGAGCACAGCGCGCCGAGCGACAGTACGAGGCCAGTGATCGGGAGAATCGACTGGTTACGCAGGAGCTTGAGCGCCTCTGGAACGCCGCGCTTGAAGAAGTCCGATCCATAGAATCGCGGATCGTGGCAGAGGGCGAATGCGGACAGGCCAGCGTGGGCACGGTTGATGAGTTCAAGGATCTTGCCCGGGATCTCGAAGCCTTGTGGAATGACCCACAGGCCGATGAACGTACGAAGAAGAGACTCCTGCGAGCACTGATCCGCGAAATCGTTGTGGACATCGATGAACAGACGAGCGAGGTCGTGCTGCTTATCCACTGGAAGGGTGGCGTGCATACACCGCT
>WNGI01002443.1_pt1 | contig 16121 bp, 14 predicted proteins | sample 5400621 | NCBI WGS metagenome assembly WNGI01 (sample SAMN13153374, study PRJNA577476) | soil metagenome | isolation source: 20 cm soil or saprolite under Garry oak tree replicate 1 | place: USA:California | collected 2016-06-15 | reverse complement strand
AAGAGTCCGCGCAGCGGACGACTGCCAATAGTCCAGCAGTTCACGCCGGGGGAGGCGCGTCGACATGTCGGGCAGTCGGTGAAACGGACGACGCTCAAGCGAAATTCGCCATCGGCTGTGCCTGTTAAGCGCAGCCTGACTGACAGCCTTTTCTTTGGCCGGCCGATTCCAATTTGATGACCAATCGTCAAAGGCCACAACTTCTTCGCCATCTCGTTGATTTCGTAGTCACCCGCGCAAAGTTGCAAATCCTCTCTCTCCTGAATTACGCTCTTCCGGTCTAAGTATTGAAAGTGGCACAGACTTCAGTCTGTGATTCGGGCGGTTAAAACACAGACTGAAGTCTGTGCCACTCTTACGACCTCTTCCGTAGAAGGCTGAAGTTCATTCGCAAGGGCGAGCCAGGTTCTGTGCACCAACACTTAATCTGCGGTCTGAGTTAAGAATGAAAATTAGATCATACAGAGTTGAGCGAGAGTTCGGTCTGATCGTCGGCGGCATTTTCTCTTTGATGAGCGCCTGGTGGTTCTATCGCGGAAAGTTCCCGACCGTCTCTCGGATCACTTTGCCCCTTGGTGCGGCATTGGTGCTGCTGGGACTCGTCTTTCCCAGGGCCCTTGTCCTGCCAAACAGGGCCTGGATGGCCTTCGCCGAAGTTCTATCATGGGTAACGACGCGAATCATTCTGGCTTTCGTCTTCTTTGTGATTGTCACGCCAATCGGTGTGGTAAAAAGATTGTTCGGGTGGGACCCGCTGCAACGTCGCGCGCCGGCGAGTGATTCTTACTGGAGACCTTACTCTGAGCGACAGAGAGATCCCCGCCACTATGAAAAGATGTTTTGAGGATTGAGATGTCGAAAACGCAAGTAGTCAGCGAACTCTGGGAGTTCATGAAGCAGAACAAGAAGTACTGGCTGGCGCCGATTGTGATTACTCTGGTGGTATTCGGTGTATTGCTGGTGCTGGCCAAGGGCTCGGCAATCGCTCCTTTCATTTACACGCTCTTTTAGCGCCGCGCCTCCTGTGTCAAAAATTCTCGGCATCTCGGCTTTCTATCACGACTCTGCTGCGTGCCTCGTCGCAGACGGAGAGATTGTCGCCGCGGCCCAGGAAGAGCGCTTCACCCGCGTCAAGCACGACCATAATTTTCCAGTTAACGCGGCCCGTTACTGTCTTCGGGAAGCGGGCATCACCGCCGAACAATTGGATTTTGTGGGATTCTATGACAAGCCGTTGCTGAAGTTCGATCGCTTGCTCGAGACCTATCTCGACTATGCGCCTGCGGGTTTTGCTTCCTTCCTCAAGGCAATGCCGTTATGGATGAAAGAAAAGCTTTGGATGCCGGATCTGATCCGCACCGAGATGGCCAAGGCCAACGGCATCGAAGATGAAAGGGCGGCGAAGAAGGCCAGAAAGAAGTTCGAGTGGAAGTTGCTTTTCGGAGATCACCACGAGAGCCACGCGGCCAGTGCTTTTTATCCCTCGCCATTTGAAGAAGCCGCGATTCTGACGGTCGATGGAGTCGGTGAGTGGGCGACCAGCTCGATCGGCATCGGCAAAGGAAATGAGATCACGCTCCTGAAGGAATTGCGTTTTCCGGACAGCCTGGGATTGCTTTACAGCGCCTTTACTTACTATACCGGATTCAAGGTCAACAGCGGCGAGTACAAAGTCATGGGCCTGGCGCCCTACGGCGAGCCAAAATATGTATCACTGATCAAGGAGAAGCTGGCCGAGGTTCGCGACGACGGCAGCATTCGCATGAACCACGAGTACTTCAGCTACTCGCAGGGACTGAGAATGACGAACACAGCGTTTGATCGAATCTTTGATGGTCGACCCCGGCGGCCTGAATCAAAGATTACTCAACGGGAAATGGATTTGGCGCGCAGCATCCAAGCCATCACGGAAGAAGCAATCCTTAAGATGGTCCGGCATGCTCATAAAGAAACCGGCTTGCCCAAACTATGCATGGCTGGCGGCGTGGCGCTTAATTGTGTGGCTAACGGCCGGATTCTGCGCGAAGGGCCGTTTAAGGATATTTGGATTCAGCCCGCCGCGGGTGATGCCGGCGGGGCAGTCGGTATCGCCCTCGCGATTTGGCATCGATACCTGGGGAAAGAGCGTGTCAGCGCTGAGAGAGCGGGAAAGTGGCATTCGGTCATTCAAAACGGGGATGGCCTGGCACCTTATTCTGATGGCATGAAGGGTTCCTACCTCGGCCCGCGAAACTCAGTGGAAGAGATCGAAGGCTTTCTCAAAACCAGGAATCTGCCTTACACAAAATATTCGCGTGAACAATTGCCCGAGGTAGTAGCGGAACATCTGGCTGCCGGAAAAATCATCGGTCTGCACCAGGGCCGGATGGAATTTGGGCCGCGGGCGCTGGGCGCGCGCAGTATTATCGGCGACGCTCGTTCGCCGGCGATGCAATCGGTTATGAATCTGAAGATTAAGTATCGCGAAAGCTTTCGGCCGTTTGCTCCCAGCGTGCTGAGAGAACACGCCGCCGAATGGTTCGAACTGGATTACGACAGCCCTTACATGATGTTGGTGGCTGACGTTGCCCCCGGCCGCCGGCGCCAGATGAGCGGCGAAGAAGAAAAGCTTTGGGGCATCGATAAACTGAACGTGAGCCGGTCCGAGATCCCCGCTGTCACGCACGTTGATTACTCCGCGCGCATCCAGACCGTCCGGAAAGAAACAAATCCGCTGTACTGGGAGATCATCGAAGCCTTTCGGCAGAAGACTGGTTGTCCGGTCATCGTCAACACCAGTTTCAACGTGCGCGGCGAGCCGATCGTCTGTGCGCCGGAAGACAGTTATCGTTGCTTTATGCGGACTGAGATGGACTTTCTCGTGCTGGAAACTTGTGTGCTGAACAAGCAGGACCAACCAAAATTCGAAGAGGAAACCGATTGGCGTTCGCAGTTCACACTTGATTGACCCGGCTCTGAGCGACAGGTGTCTAACTCCTGCCCAGGCTCAGATTTTTCCAGCAACCGAGTGGTGTGATCCGTTTACGCGATCTTCGTGGCTAATAACCTAAACCAGAGTGGATTCACTAAAACGCGGCTCTGCCGCAGCGCATAGCGGAAAGGCTCTGCCTTTCCGGACCTTGATTAATAGTAGTTTGAGGCTACGCCTCAAACGAGGGCGGCAGAGCCGCGAGATCGGTAGTCACCGTAACGGTAAGCCCAAGGCTTACCGCCATGTGCTGCGGCAAAGCAGCACCCTCGCTGACCGTCATCTCAATTCGAGCCTGTTGAAAATGCGGAGTAACGGAACTCACATCTCAGAAGAACCATGATCGCGCAAACCGATTCTGCGGTGCGCAACATTAAGCACCGGCCCGCTCGCGGCCGCATTATCATCTTCAGAATTCTAGCGGTGGTGATCGGAATCGCCGCCGGATTGATAGCGGCAGAGGTGGGCCTACGCATAGTTGAAAAGGTCCGGCTGGGGGACCGCGCGGGCGGGGAAACCGTTAGCGATCCCGAGCTCGGAGTGCGGATCTTACCCAACGCTCCCGGTCATGACGCCAACGGGTTTCGCAACGCTTCGGTGCCTGCACAAGTAGACGTGGTCGCGCTGGGTGACTCGCAGACCTGGGGCGTAAACGTGCAGTCAGCGGACGCCTGGCCGCAGCAGCTCGCGAAGCTTTCCCAACGCTCGGTTTATAACCTGAGTGTTGGTGGCTATGGCCCAGTCCAATACTGGCGGCTGACAGAAAAAGCCCTTAGCTTTTCACCGAAAGTCATCATTGTCGGCTTGTATTTCGGCAACGACTTGTACGATGCGTACTCGCTGACTTATGCAAATGACCACTACGCTGATCTGCGCAGCAATCCGGCATCCGATGAACTCAGACACGATACCATTCCGAGCAAGTCGCAATCTTATTGGGACGAAGAGAAAAACTTTCACAATACTTACGGACGCTACTCACCATCCGGCTGGAGCTTTTGGGTGCGCGAGCATTCCGCCATTGGTCGACTGTTGAACCGGAGCGGGTTTTGGCCCAGCGCAACCGACGTCGATTACGAAATTGACCGGGAGTGGGCGCAGACCTATCCCGCCCATGGCACCGTATGCAATGACGATAAACTTCGCACGGTTTTTACTACCGCCTACCGCCTGACTGCGCTTGACCTCGACGACCCTCGCATCGCCGAAGGATTGCGGATTACGAAAGTTGTCCTTTTGCGAACCCAACACGCAGCAGACGGACACGGCGTCAAACTCATGGTGTTACTGATCCCGACGAAGGAAATGGTCTATGCTGATCTAATGCAGCGTGAAGGAAGGTCCACCGGTACATACTCTCGTCTGGTTGAGATGGAGAACAGGGCCCGTGAAGAAGTTAAGTCATGGTGTACCGAGAAACAGATCGCCTGCGTTGATGCCCTGCCTGAGCTGCGGAACGCGATCGCTCAACGCCAACAAATATATCCTTCCACCACAGAGAGCCATCCTAACGCGGCGGGCTATGGGGTGCTGGCCGCCACGGTCGCTAAAGCGCTTCAATAATGGCGGGTCGTTGAATGTGCCTTCCAAGCGTGCTGCGAAAACTTTGCCTTAAGAGAAATAACGCTGGGCGGCCCTGGTTCAATTTGAATCCAGACGACGTCTCATTAGCACCTCACTTCAGTGAGGTGCTGACTCGACGCTCGTTAGTATGGAAACCGTTTTAGCGGTTTTCTTTCTTCAGAAAGCCGTTGAAACGGCTAGAACTCTTATCGCGGCTGCCGTGGTCACCTCACTGAAGTGAGGTGCTAATGAGAGCCAAACTGGACCGGTACCTTGCCCGGGGCCCTGCTTGACTCACCTATCCTGCGAAGTTAGACTGACGCCTTTCCGCATAGAAATCACAAACGGACAAGCGCAAGGCCATCAAGAGAGCGATTTAGAGCCGGACGCGGATAGAATTCTGCCTTAGAAACATCTATGAGTACGATTGATGTGGCAAAGCGTGGGCGTCGAACGTCAGCCGATGGTTCGCCCGCAGAGAAACCCGAACGGCCGTTGCCGGAAGGTCCTCTGCAGGAAGGGCCCCTGGTTGTCATCGAGCCAAGTAAGTCGTGGGTTGCGCTCAACCTAGGCGATATTTGGACGTACCGCGAACTGCTATATTTCCTGGTGTGGCGCGATGTGAAGGTTCGTTACAGACAGACACTCCTCGGAGCTGCGTGGGCAATAATTCAGCCGCTCTTCGCCATGCTGATCTTTACGCTTTTTTTTGGCAGGCTGGCGGGTATTAAATCTGATGGCATTCCCTATGCCCTGTTCGCTTACGCGGGGCTGCTGCCATGGACGTTTTTCTCAAACGCCGTAACCAACAGCGGTAATAGCCTGGTAGGAAGCGCCAACCTGATTACCAAAGTTTACTTTCCGCGCATTGTGATCCCCGCGGCGGCAGTACTGGCGGGCCTGGTAGACTTCTTTTTTGCATTTCTGACTCGGATGGCCTTGATGTTTTATTACCGAGTTCCACCGAGCATCAGCCTCCTTGCCCTCCCGGGGCTTGTCTTACTAACATCGACCCTCGCCCTGGCAGTGGGAATGTGGATGTCCGCCTTGAACGTGAAGTATCGCGACGTGCGCTATGCTTTGCCTTTTCTAATTCAGCTCTGGATGTTTGCTTCTCCGATCATTTATCCGTCGAGCATGGTCCCGGCCAAGTGGCGTTGGCTGATGTCGCTTAACCCTTTGACCGGCATTGTTGAAGGGTATCGAGCTTCACTCTTTAACCTCCCCTTAGACTGGCGCGCGCTCGGCGTTTCCGCGCTGCTGACATTACTCGCCCTGGCCTATTCGATGTTCACTTTCAAGCGCATGGAAAGAAAGTTCGCGGACATTATTTAGCGATCGGCGGCTGACTTACAGAGAGAGACTATGCGCTCAATTGTCGTTCAAAACCTTGGCAAGCAATACCGGATCGGCGAGCACCAATTGCCTTACGGAACCTTGCGCGAGTCAGTGGTGCGAAGCCTGACCGCGATTCCCCGGCTGGTACGACGGCGGAGCCAGGGGCCAAGCCGGTCGATCTGGGCGCTCAGAGAGGTTGGCTTTGAAGTTAAGCCGGGTGAAGTCATTGGAATAATCGGAAGGAATGGCGCGGGCAAGAGCACGCTCCTGAAAGTACTCTCGCGAATTACTGAGCCGACTGAGGGCAGAGTAGAACTGCGCGGCCGCGTGGCTAGTCTGCTTGAAGTCGGCACCGGTTTTCATGCCGAGCTAACCGGCCGGGAAAATATTTTTTTGAACGGCTCGATCATGGGGATGAAGCGCGCGGAGACTGAACGCAAGTTTGACGAGATCGTAGCGTTTGCAGAAGTAAGCAAATTTCTCGATACGGCGGTTAAGCACTACAGCAGTGGCATGTATGTTCGCCTGGCCTTCGCGGTCGCGGCACATTTAGAACCGGAAATCCTGATCGTGGATGAGGTTCTGGCCGTGGGCGATGCCAGCTTTCAGCGCAAGTGTCTCGACAAGATGCAGGAAGTTAGCCGGCATGGCCGAACCGTACTCTTTGTCTCTCACAACATGCCGGCGATCACACGCCTTTGTGGGCGCACCATCCTGTTGGATGAAGGCAAAGTCATCTCGGACGGACCATCGCACCAGGTTGTCAGTGCGTACTTGAAATCCGGTCTGGGCACAACCGCCATGCGGGAGTGGCCCGATCGGACAAAAGCGCCGGGTAACGATATCGCGCGCCTGCTGGCCGTGCGAGTGCGATCGGAAGAGAATGAGACTAAGGATGCGATCGACATTCGCCGGGCGGTTGGGATCGAGATGGAGTTCGAGGTGCTGAAGCCCGGCAGCATTCTCGTTCCGAACTATAATTTCGTTAACGAAGAAGGGGTCTGTGCATTTATCGCCAGCGATCCGGATCCGGAATGGCGCAAACGCCCACGTCCGGTGGGACGCTACCGCAGTACGGTTTGGATCCCGGGTAACTTTCTCGCTGAGGGTTCGCTATTAGTGGGTGCGGCGCTGAGCACGATGGATCCTGTAGTCGTCCACTTTTTCGAACGCGATGCGGTCGCCTTTCAAGTAATCGATAGTATTGATGGCGATTCCGCGCGCGGCGATTTTGCCGGACCCTTTCCTGGTATTGTGAGACCGCTACTGGAATGGAATACGCAGCGGATTATGAATGAATATGAATGAAGCTGACGAGACTCCGATGGCAGCGCCTATGGTGCAGAACTCATGAAGATAGCAATCCTGTCGGGTGGCTTAGGCAGCCGCCTCGCTGAAGAGACCGAGATAAAACCAAAGCCGATGGTCGAGATCGGCGGTCAACCAATTCTCTGGCATATCATCAAGCACTATGCGCATTACGGATTTAAGGAGTTCTATCTGGCTCTGGGCTATCGCGGTGAAGTTATTAAGCGGTTCTTCATGGATTATCATAGCCTGAACGGAAGCATCAGCATTGACCTCGCCAGCGGGCATGTCGACATGCACGAGCGCGAGTGTGAAGACTGGATCGTGCATCTGCAGAACACCGGGCAACGGACGAACACCGGCGGGCGGATTAAGCGACTTGAATCGTATCTGAACGACGGGACCTTCATGGTGACATACGGCGATGGCGTATGCGATGTGAACTTAACCGACCTGCTTGAATTCCATCGCGCTCATGGGCGCATTGCGACCCTGACGGCAGTACGTCCGCCCGCGCGGTTTGGCGGTTTGATCTTTGACGGCAACAGCATGGTGGTTGATTTCACGGAAAAACCACAGATCGGCGAGGGCTGGATCAATGGCGGTTTCATGGTCTTCGAGCCTGCGATATTCAACTACCTCAAGGACGATGACAGCAGTCTGGAAGCTGACGCGCTGGAGCGGCTGACGTCCGAGGGCCAACTTGCCGCGTATCAGCACGAAGGCTTCTGGCAGTGCATGGATACGCTGCGCGATAAGCGTCTCCTGGAAAACCTGTGGCAGGAGGGACGCGCGCCCTGGAAAGTATGGGAATGACCAGTAACGGATTCTGGCTTGACCGCCCGGTGTTCGTGACCGGCGCGACCGGCCTGATCGGCGGTTGGCTCGTCCGCCGCTTGCTGGACGCCGGGGCGGATGTGGTTTGTCTCGTGCGCGATTGGGTGCCGCAGCGCGAGCTCGTGCGCGGGCAACTCCTGGAACAGGTCAAAGTCGCGCGCGGTGACGTGGCGGATCAGTCCTTGCTCGAACGCACGCTGGGCGAGTACGAGATCGACACCATCATCCACCTGGCCGCGCAAACTATCGTCGGCATCGCCAATCGCAACCCGGTCTCGACGTTTGAAACAAACATCGCCGGTACCTGGGCGCTTTTGGAAGCTTGCCGGCGCAGTCCCACCGTAAAACAGATCGTAATCGCGTCGTCAGACAAAGCTTACGGCGACCACGATGCACTGCCATATACCGAGGACGCACCACTGCAAGGCGTTCACCCTTATGACGTGAGCAAGTCGTGCGCCGATTTGCTGGCCCAGTCATATGCAGTAACTTACGGGTTGCCGGTGGCTATTACGCGGTGCGGCAATTTCTACGGCGGCGGAGATCTAAACTGGAATCGGATCGTGCCCGGCACGATTCGTTCGATCTTACGGGGACGACGGCCCGTGATCCGTTCGGATGGTCAGTACGTGCGCGACTACTTTTATGCTGAGGACGGCGCGATGGTTAATATGGTGCTCGCCGAAAATCTTTCACGCGATCCGGATTTACGCGGTCAGGCTTTCAATTTCTCGAACGAGATACAGGTAACGGTCCTGGAACTGGTCGAACGACTGCTGGCGTTAATGGACTCAAAGCTCGAGCCTGACGTACGCAGCGAAGCGACGAACGAAATTCGCCATCAATATCTGAGCGCTGCCAAGGCCCGCGAAAGGCTCAACTGGAAACCGCTGTTTACTTTGGATGAAGGGCTGCGCCGCACAATTGATTGGTACAAAGCCTTCCTCGGAACCGAAGGATGAGCAATCAACAGTCGCCCATGTGCCGTTCGTGCGGCGCGACCGAGCTGCACCCCGTCCTGGACCTCGGACGGACTCCGCTCGCCAATGCCCTGCTAACCGCCGAGCAACTCACCGAACCCGAGGCCGTCTACCCACTCGAACTCGTTTTCTGCCCGGCTTGTGCGCTCGTTCAGATCACCGAGACGGTGCCGCCGGAGCAGCTGTTCCGCGAATACTTTTATCTTTCTTCTTTCTCGGATACGCTGCTCCGACATGCGGAAGAGACCGCCCGCCACGTTAGCAGTTCGCGCAGCCTCGATAGCAATAGTCTGGTAATTGAGATTGCCAGCAACGATGGTTATCTCCTGCAATACTACAAACGAGCGGGGATTCCCGTGCTGGGCATCGAACCGGCAACTAACATCGCGCGGGTCGCCGAAGAAGAACGCGGCATTCCCACGCTTAACGAGTTCTTTGGACCAACATTGGCCGCTGAACTAAGCCAAATGGGAAAGCGCGCTGACGTCATCCATGCTAATAACGTGTTGGCGCACGTCGCCGATCTAAACGGTTTCGTCAGCAGTCTTCATCGGTTGCTCAAGGACGATGGCTGTGCGGTTATCGAGGTTCCGTACGTCAAAGATATGATGGACCTAACGGAATTTGACACTATCTATCACGAACACCTTTGTTACTTCTCACTCACCGCGCTTGACGGTCTCTTCCGTCGCCACAATCTGGTGATTCAGAATGTTGAGCGCTTGCCAATCCACGGCGGCACGGTGCGCATCTACGCTGGTAAAGATAACCAGCCTGGTGAACAAACTCGATCGTCATCTACATCTGGCTTGCTCGCAGAAGAGAAAGCATGGGCAGTCGGCGAATTTGAGTTCTACCGCGGGTTCGGCAAGAAAGTTGAACGTCTGCGTGGCGACCTGTTAACGCTGCTCGGCGATTTGAAAGCACAGGAAAAGCGAATCGCCGTCTACGGGGCATCGGCGAAAGGCAGTACGCTGCTGAACTATTTTGGGATTGGGCGAGAGACGCTCGACTATGTGGTAGATCGCAGTACAGCTAAACAGGGTCATTTCACGCCGGGAACCCACCTCCCTATTTTCACTCCGGAGCATTTGCTGGAAACGATGCCGGACTACGTTCTGCTACTGACCTGGAACTTTGCCGATGAGATCCTGAAACAGCAGGACGAGTACCGGCGCAGAGGTGGACGATTTATCATTCCCATTCCCAATGTCCGAGTCGTCGAGCCGAACCCGGTAACGTTGGAAGCGCCAGTCAGCGCGTGAGCCAGAGGGTTATGATCTTTACTGAATCCAAATTGCCGGGCGCTTTTTTAATCGATTCTGAGAAAATCGAAGATGAACGTGGCTTCTTTGCGCGGTGTTGGTCCGAGGAGGAGTTTGCGGCTCGGGGATTGAACCCGCGATTGGTCGAAACCAACATTTCTTTCAACCGGAAGGAAGGCACGCTTAGGGGAATGCATTTTCAGATCGCGCCGCATGCGCAACCGAAGCTGGTGCGCTGCACCGCGGGAGCCATCTATGACGTGATTATAGATTTGCGGCCGGAGTCGGCCACGTTCAGGCAATGGACGGCGGTTGAGCTGACCGCCGCAAATCGTCGCCAGATTTACATTCCCGGAGGTTTTGCCCACGGGTTTCAAACGCGGGTCGACAATACGGAAGTCCTTTACCAGATGTCAGCGCCTTTTGTCCCGGAAAGCGCGCGCGGCATGCGCTGGAATGATCCAGCCTTTGGGATCGATTGGCCGGAGTGCGAAAACGAGCGCACGATCATCGAGCGCGATAGGCAGTATCCAGATTTTGCGGATAACATCTTTACCAGGCACGAGGCTGTGGACGAACTGAAGTTGTGAACGCGAGGAGATTAGATGGTGAAGGCGAAAGAAAAGATCAAGGAATACTGGGAGGAGCGCGCACGTGAGCACGAGAACTCGCCGCAGGCCACGACCAACGACATCTATCTCAGAAAACTCGAAGTCTCAAACATCATCGAGACGATCAACTCGCTTGACGTCCACGAAGGCGCGAGCATCCTCGACGTCGGTTGCGGCGACGGCTATACCACGATCGATGTTGCACAGGCTTTGCCCGGCTTGTACTTTCGCGGCGTTGATTACAGCGCGAGCATGATCGAGAATGCGCGTCGTCAGCTTGCCGCGCGTACTGACTTGCAAGAGCGGCTGACTTTCACAGTAGGCGACGCGACGAATCTTGAAGAGGCCTGCGGCGACGAAACTTTCGACGTGGTCATGACCGACCGTTGTTTGATCAACCTCGCCTCGTTAGAGCGTCAATCGCAAGCAATTGCGCAGATCGCTGAACACACGAAGCCCGGCGGTCACTACGTTGCCATCGAGAATTTTGTTGAGGGGCAGGAGAACTTGAATGCGATGCGGCGTGCTGTTGGGCTGCCGGAGATCGCCGTCCGCTGGCACAATCTCTTTTTCAAAGAAGCAGACTTCATCCGCGCCGCCGAGCCGTTCTTTGCCGAGATAAAATTCAAAGATTTTTCCAGCTCTTACTATTTCGCTACGCGCGTTGTCTATTCGGCGATGTGCCAGATGCGCGGCGAGCAGCCAGACTACGAACACGAAATTCACCAGCTTGCGATCAACTTACCATGGACGGGACAATTCAGTCCGATCAGAATGGCGGTATTGCGGCGCAAACATTAGGAGCACGCCGCGCAGGAACCTATGAATGACACGTTTGAGCAAGAGAAAGAGGAAGCCATTCACAAACTTGGGCGAAGTGCAGAGTTGCACATCGCCTCGAAAGAGTGGATCGCGGATGTTTCGCGGTTGAAGTATTCGTATAATTTTACCTGGCTGGGCCGGCCCATCATTCAGTTTCCACAAGACATGGTGGCCATGCAGGAGATCATCTGGCGCGTGCGGCCGGATTTGATCATCGAGACGGGTGTAGCGCGAGGTGGATCGCTGGTCTTTTACGCGTCGTTGCTCAGTCTGATTGGAGAGCCAGGCCAGGTCTTAGGCATTGATATTGACATTCGCGAACACAATCGTGCGGAAATCGAAAAGCATCCAATGGCGTCGCGGATTGCTCTGCTGCAAGGTTCTTCAACTGACGAACCTGTGGCGGCGCAGGTGCGAGCGTTCGCGCAGGGCAAGGAGCGCGTGCTGGTCGTGTTGGACTCGAATCACACGCACGAACACGTCGCGCGCGAGTTGACACTATACGCCCCACTGGTGACGAAGGGCAGCTACCTCGTGGTCTTCGATACGGTCATCGAGGACATGCCGGCCGACTTTTTCCCCGCCCGCCCATGGGGGAAGGGCAACAATCCCAAGACAGCCGTGTGGGAGTTTGTGCAGACCACGGATCGATTCGTAATTGACGAGGAGTACAACAGTAAGTTGCTAATTACGGTTGCGCCGGATGGCTACCTCCGTTGTGTAAAGGATTAGTGTATGGAACGCATCCCTGTAGCGGGCCCTTCAATCACGCAGAAGGAGATAGATTACGTCACCGACGCGGTAACCAATGCATGGTACGGCAACGCCAACCTCTATCACGATCGCTTCGAGAAGTCGTTTGCCGACTACCTCGGCGTTCGCTACGCGGTCGCGCTGCCGTCCTGCACTTCGGCGATTCACCTCTCGCTGCTCGCGATGGGCGTCGGTCCCGGTGACGAGGTGATCGTGCCGGATGCGACATGGATCGCCTCGGCCGCGCCCATCACCTACGTCGGCGCAACGCCCGTGTTCGCCGACATCGATCGGCAGACGTGGTGTTTGTCGGCAGATACGCTGGTAGCTGCAATTACGCCGAAGACGAAGGCCGTGATCGTGGTCGATCTTTACGGCAACATGCCCGACCTGCCCGCCTTGCTTGCCGCGGCGCGCCATCACGGGCTACATGTGATTGAAGACGCAGCCGAGGCGGCCGGCGCGGAGTATGCCGGGCACAAGGCCGGCAGTTTCGGCGACACGGGCGTCTTCAGCTTTCACGGCTCGAAGACACTGACCACGGGCGAGGGCGGGATGCTCGTGACTAGTGACAAAGCGCTCCACCGCCGCGCCTTGTTCCTGCGCGACCACGGGCGCCGGCCCGGCGACAAGCAGTTTTGGAATACGGAGGTTGCTTACAAGTACAAGATGAGCAGTATGCAAGCCGCGCTAGGGCTGGCACAGTTGGAGCGCATCGACGAATTGATCGAACGCAAGCGTGAAATCTTCGCATGGTACAAGCTAAAACTGGAGGCTATCGAAGAGATCACTTTGAATCATGAGTTACCAGCAGCTAAGAACGGCTACTGGATGGTGACCGCCGTGTTGGATCGCAACTACGGTATCGAGAAGGACACATTGCAGCAACAACTGAGCGCGCGGGGGATTGACTCCCGCCCGTTCTTTCACCCGCTCAGCTCAATCCCCGCCTACGCGCATCTGCCGCAGGCCGAGACAGCACGCACCCGCAATCGGGTCGCCTATGAAATCGCTCCATACGGAATCAATCTACCTTCAGGTTTGAACCTGACAAGGGATCAGATAGAGTACATATGCGACACACTGAAGGGCCTGCTGAGACAATGATGGCTCAAGTCACGCCGGTGTCACAGAAGAAGCGAGACTCGTGTCCGACCGAGCAACTTCTGTTCAGAATTGGGTTGCCTACCTACAACCGTAGGAGTTAGCTAATGAGTTTGGAAGTAGAGATGCCTTTCTTTTCGATCGTAATGCCCACCAGGAACCGGGCTTCATTACTGCGATCTTCATTGAAGACTGCCGTTAATCAAAGCTTTCATGACTACGAGGTGGTCGTCTGTGACAACAACTCAAAAGACGACACCAGAGAAGTTGTGGAAGCCTTTATGTCTGAGTCGAGCAGGATTCGCTATGTAAATCCGGAACGCGATCTGTCAATGTGCGACAACTGGGATTTTGCGCTGAAGCATGCTCGCGGTAGGTTCATTATTTATCTGTCCGATGACGACGGGCTGTTGCTTGACTGTCTTTCATACGCGCACAATTTGATCTCAAAGTTTGATCTAAAATTATTGGTCTGGCCGTTTGCTTTTTATCAACATCCGGACATTCCCGACCCGAGGCTCACGGCATCCCTTTCGTGTGACTTCATGACCGGCAAGCTCTTCGAGGTGGCCTCGGACGCGGTAATACAGGGCCTCTGTGAGTTCCAGCCCCTCATCGAGCGGATAATTCCAAGGATGCTGAATTGCGCCGTGGACAGGAGTTTGGTCGAACAAGCGGCCGGCGCAACTGAACGCTTTTTTGTGCCGCCAATGCCCGATTACTCTACGGCCTGCCAACTGCTCAGCGTCACTGAGAGCTATCACTTCATAGATCTTCCCCTTTTTATTAGTGGCGCCAGTGTTCACAGTAATACGGGAATGCGCTTTGGCAGGAAACAGAAGTTCGATGCGTATACTTCGCTCTACAACGTGGACCTGCTGGCGGGTGTTCACCACCCAATGAAATACTTGATCCCTCCTTACTTAATCGCAACATTCCACTTTTTCAAGGAACTCTATCCACGCAAGTTTAGCCACCCGGTAAATATGCATGCCTACTACCAGGCGATGTTTACTGAGCTAACCATGTACGAGGATCACGACGATGTTTCGGAGGAATACAAACAACTCGCGCTCTACATGAAAGAATACTCGGGCACCGATGAAATGTTCGAAAGTCTGTGGCGACAACATACCGCGGCTAAGGAGGCAAGGAAACAGAAAAGCAATTCGAGCCTGCAGTTGCTCAGCGAAAGGGTCAGGAATAACAAGCCCCTTTATCGACTCGCTAAAAAGGTGAAGAACTACGTCGCTCCCTCGCGTCCCACATACGCCGAGTTTTCAAATATTGAGTCAATCTATGACGCTGCCCGGCTCTTAAATGCATCGCTACCGAGGTTGGCGCAGAAACCGACTTCTCTACACCCCGAACAAGCGAACTCTTCGTTGTTTCTGCACGAACTTCGAAATGCGCAACAACTTCGCGGACAACGTGCCGACGCCGGCTAAGCTGTCCCACGGCGCCCGAGCTCACAGATCACCTCGATCAGCGTCAAGAATGATATGAGCTTGAGAGTTCGCAGTTCAGCCGGGGGCGTGAGTCCCCTGAGCATTCTTCGGATCAAGCCCCGGAGAGTTGAGAGCGATAAGCGCGTGCTCTGCAGAGCACATGGCGCCGCCGATGATAAGACCGACTTTATCCGCAGCTATCAGCGAGCGAGACGATCACTGTCAATGAACGTTGTTTTCGTAGATACCACTATGACGACACCACCAACCGGTGGTGCGCACACCTTTTTGGTAAGTGTTTGTGCCTCCCTGGTCGAGCAGGGGCATCACGTATCGGTCGTTGGAGAACCGGGACCAGACGCAGCCATTCCCACAGCCATACAAAGAGCCGGCAGTGACGTCTTGATGAATCTGTGGTCTCGCCGGCACCTGCCGGAAGAGCGCGCCTACCGTCTTGCCGCGTGGGTCAATAGAGAGCGCGCCGACGTTTACATTATTTCGGTTTCGCCGGATGCGGGCTGGTTGGCTTTACCTTTGCTCGACCCGTCAATTGTAACTATGTCAATCGCCCATGCCGACGGCCCGGCTTTCTATGAACCCTTGAAGCACTACGCTCCTTTCATCGATTGTGCCGTGGGCGTCAGCAAAGCAATCCATAAGAGAATAGTTGACCAGTGTTCGGTCCCGCCCGCCCGAGCGCATCACGTGCCGTATGGCGTAACGTCCTTGTCGCCCCCGGAAATCGCTGCCAGGCGTGCGCGCCGGGTTGAGCCGGATGAACCCTTACGCATCGGTTACCTGGGACGGCTGGTTCAGGGTCACAAGCGGGTTCTGGACCTTGTGCCGCTGGCAAAAGAACTCGATCGCAGAGGGATTCCGTTCGAATTGCATCTGCTTGGTGACGGACCAGAGCGCCCTGCCCTCGAGAGCGGGTTTGAGAAAAACGGCGTTTCGGGCCACGTCAAGTTCTGGGGTTGGCTCACTCCCGAAGCGATTAGACAGAGATTGAGGGAGCTCGACGCCCTGGTATTGCTTTCAGATTCCGAAGGGTTGCCTCTGGCGCTGCTGGAGTCAATGGGACATGGAGTCGTGCCGGTGGTCACGAACCTCGAGGGTGGACTCAC
>WNGI01002442.1_pt1 | contig 16122 bp, 17 predicted proteins | sample 5400621 | NCBI WGS metagenome assembly WNGI01 (sample SAMN13153374, study PRJNA577476) | soil metagenome | isolation source: 20 cm soil or saprolite under Garry oak tree replicate 1 | place: USA:California | collected 2016-06-15 | reverse complement strand
GACGGTCCTCGTCTGGGTCGCGCTCATCGTGGGCGGTGGGCAAGCACCGAGTGCTCACGCGATCGCATGGGGGCTCGTCAGCGGCCTCGGCGGCGGTATCGGCACCCTTGCGCTGTACCGCGGCCTGTCCCGTGGGCAGATGAGCGTCGTTGGACCGATATCCGCAGTGGGCTCAGCAGTGGTGCCCGTCGTCGTGGGCGTTGCTCTTGGCGAGCGCCCGAGCCCGCTCGCGATGATCGGCGTCGTAATGGCACTCCCGGCGATCGCGCTCGCAGCGGCGAGCGGTACCTCCGGATCCGTCACGCTGAAGACAGCAGGCGTAACCGACGGCCTCGTCGCGGGCGCCGGCTTCGGCGTGCTGTTCGTCGCTCTCGCGCAGGCGGGAGGGCAGGCCGGTCTGTGGCCCATCGCAGCAGAGCAGACCAGTGCGCTGCTGCTCGTTCTTGCCGTCGCAGCCAGGTCGTGCAAACCGCTACGCGTCAACGTCCGGACCGCTGGTTTGCCGATCCTCGTGGGCGTCGGGGGCATGAGCGCGACGCTGCTGTACTTCTACGCCACCCACTCCGGCATGTTGACCACCGTTGCGGTACTCACCTCCTTGTACCCGGGCGTCACAGTCGTGCTCGCCCGCGCGATCCTGCACGAACGATTCAGCTCAGCACAGCGCCTCGGCCTTGCCCTGTGCGCGGGCGCTGTCGCCGCCATCGCCCTCACCTGATCGTTCGCTCGCCGGATCGAGACCACAGGAGATCGAAGTGTCTGCGTCAGTGCTCTACATGTCGATGTCGCTCGACGGGTACATCGCCGGCCCCAACGACGACCAGGGCAACCCCGGCGGCGACGACTTCGACCGGCTGCACGAGTGGATCACCGTTGCGGACGGGAAGGACGGCCCGCCGTCGCGCCCGGCCGGGAAGTTGGTCGACGAATGGAACGCGACCGGCGCGGTGCTAGCGGGTCGGCGCACCGCGGAGCAGGTCGACCACTGGGGCGGCGATCATCACGGCGTCCCGATCTTCGTGCCCAGTCACCGGCCGCCCGACCCGTCCGTCGCGAACTATCCGTTGGTGACCTATGTGAGCGATGGAATCGCCAGCGCCATGGCGCAAGCGAGGGCCGCCGCCGGGGATCGCGACGTGGCGGTGCATGGCGCGAACACGGCGCAACGGGCACTTGCGGCCGGTGTGCTGGACGAGCTGCAGATCCACCAGATCCCGGTGCTGTTCGGTGGTGGTCGCCGGCTGTTCGAGGTGTTGCCGGCGCGCGTCGAGCTGGAGATCGTTCGGGTGATCGACACACCGGAGGCCACCCACATCCGCTACCGCGTCCGTCGCTGAGCCGCTCGAGCACCGACGTCGTGGTTGTTCTTGCGCGGCCGCCTCGCTCCCGGTGCGTTACCGGACCGGCTCGGAGCCAGCCCGGCGCTTGGACAGCTGCCTCGCTCCTGGTCCGGCGATGGCCCCCGCTGCGGGAGCGATGACCAGCCAGAGTCCGATCGTGAGCACCATCGACGTGCCGTAGCCGAACGGCTTGATGCCTACGTCGTCGGCCGCAATGCCCGCGAAGAGCATCAGCAGCCACGCACTGACGAAGAACATGACCCCGGCGGCCGGCAGCCGGAAGAATGCACCCATCTCCCACCTCCAACACGAGCACTGCCTGACGCGGCACGTCCGCCACAGAGGCAAATGTCTCGTCAACGCCCGACGACGCTAGCGCGAGCAGATGACGAATCGGGTGACTGACGTCGCGCGGCGGCCAGGCAATGGTCAGCAGTCGCACCGCCCGACACCGCGGCCGAGATCCGCGCGGGCGCCGCTCGCCTTGCGGCTGCCGGACCAGATCACGCCCCGAGCAGCTTGGCGGCTTGTTCGAGGACGTGTGACCGGCTCCGCCCGCCGTGGTCGGTGGACATGAAGTGTTCGCCGATGAGCAGTGCGAACGCGAGCGTGCTGCGCGCCTCGATGGAGTCGTCGTCGGCGTCGGGGTGCAGCTGCCGGAACTGGGAGCGCAGGTAGTTCATCCGCCGGTTGTCGACGCGACGCAGCCGGTCAGCGACCTCACGGTCGCGCCGGGCCCAGTCGCGGATCGCGAGATCGATGGGCAGCAGTCGGTCGTTGGAGAAGGTGAGTAGACCGGCCCTGCGGATCCTGACCCGGGCGTCGCCGCCTTCGCGCTCGACCCGGCTGAGCACCTCGTCGGTGCTCTCCCGTTCCCAGGTGTCGAGCATCTCGGTGAGCAGCTCGGCACGGTCGGCAAAGTGGCCGTAGAAGCCGCCCTTGGTCACGCCGAGAGACTTCGCGAGGGCCTCGACGCGGACGGCGTTCGGGCCACCGTGCGCCAGCGCGCGCAGTCCCGCCTCGACCCACCCGTGGCGTGGGGTACGGATCTCGGCAGCCATAGTGCGTCCAGTATCGCCCGCAGGCTTGATATATACGCAGGCGTATACTACGGGCCAGGGCGCGTGTCAGGAGGAAGCCCATGACCAACCGATCAGGAGCCGGGCGGCGGTCGCAGGCCCGTCCGGGCCACGCCGCGGCCAGCGCCGTGGCCAGCGTCGCGGAGAGCTCGGGAAGCACCGTGCGCGCTGTCGAGTTGCCGGAGTTCGCGCGTCGCGTCAGCACCCTTTCCCGGATCGACTACACAGACTGTTTCGTCCTCGACGCAGGCCCGGACGTCAAGCTGACCGGCGAGCAGTGGGCGCGGGAGATGCTCGAAGGCGCGCCGGAGCGCCTACGGCGCAGCCTGAGGCGCGGATGGTTCGCGCTCGGGTTGCGCCTTGGTCCGGTCCGATCCCCCGAACACGTGCTCGGCTGGGAGGTGCGACAGAGCAACGACGAGTACGCCCTGCTCGGCGCGACCTCGCGCATCGGCATGCCGGCCGAGTTGGTCTTCGTCGGTCAACCGGACGGGCTCTTGTTCGCCACGCTCGTCGGCCACCACAACCATCTGGCTCGTTCGGTGTGGAAAGCGATCACCCCGCTGCACGATCGCGTCGTGCGAGGTGCGCTGGAGCGAGCCGGAAGAGCCGCACGCCGCGCGCGGCGCTCCTAGCGAGGCTCACGCGGCGCCGAAGAGGCAAGAATCGCCGCGCTCGCGGAGAAGGCGGTGAGCTGAGGACTGAGCTCGCGACTGGTTGGTTGCGAGGTCGGCGACTACCGTCTGCGCCGTCGCTGAGTTGTAAAACGCTCGAGGTGTCCCGTGCGCTGCTGCTTGTTCGTCGTGTAGGTGAGACCCGCTGCTCCGGGAGGTTGTGATGCAGTACGCCCTGATGATTTACGCCGAGCCCGACCACGTCGAGGCGCTGTCGGATGCGGAACGTGACGCAGCGCGGGTCGAGTACTTGGCGTTGGCCGATGATGCCCGGCATGTCGTCGGGGCACAGTTGCAGCCGGTCGAGACGGCGACCTGCGTACGGGTGGTCGGTGGCCGGACGCTGATGACCGACGGCCCGTTCGCGGACACCAAGGAGGTGCTCGGCGGCATCGCCCTGATCGAGGCGGCCAACCTGGACGAGGCGATCGAGCTGGCAGCACGCATCCCGGCCGCCCGGCTGGGCGGCGCTGTGGAGGTCAGGCCGGTGGTGCAGCGCTGACCGCGCTGGAGGAGGTCTTCCGCGACGAGTGGGGCCGGGTGCTGGCCTCGCTGGTCGGGTTCCTCGGTGACTTCGACAAGGCTGAGGAAGCCGCACAGGAGGCGTTCGCGATCGCCGCGGAACGCTGGCCCGCATCGGGCATGCCGGCCAGGCCGGGTGCGTGGCTGGTGACGACGGCCCGCAATCGGGCGATCGACCGGATCCGCCGCGACCGCACCCTGGCCGAGAAGATCCACCTGCTGCCGGTGCCGGAGGCCATCATGGACGAGTTCGACGACACCCTGATCAAGGACGAACGGCTCGAGCTGATCTTCACCTGCTGCCACCCCGCGCTGCCGCCCGACGGGCAGGTGGCGCTCACGCTGCGGGCCCTCGGTGGCCTGCAGACCGCCGATATCGCGCGGGCGTTCCTGGTCTCCGAGGAGACCATGAAGCGCCGGCTGTCCCGCGCCAAGGCCAAGATCAAGGCCACCGGGATCCCGTTCGCGGTTCCCGACGCGCGCCTGCTTCCAGACCGCCTCGATGCGGTGCTGGCCGTCATCTACCTGATCTACAACGAGGGCTACAGCGGCCGGGTCGACCTCAGCGCCGAAGCCATTCGCCTGGGGCGAGTGCTCGCCGCGCTCATGCCTGACGCGCCGGAGGCACACGGCCTGCTGGCGCTGATGATGATCCACCACGCCCGGCAGCGGGCCCGGTTCTCCGGCGAGGATCTCGTGTTGCTCGACGATCAGGACCGGTCGTTATGGGACATGAGCCAGATCGCCGCGGGACGAGCGGTGCTCGACGCGGCGATCGCGCTGGGCGGGCGCGGCGCCTACGTCGTCCAGGCCGCGATCGCGTCGCTGCAGACGGCCGAGCAGATCGACTGGCCCCAGGTCGCCGAGCTGTACCGGCGACTGGTCGAACTCACCGGCTCCCCGGTGGTCGAGCTCAACCACGCCGTCGCGCGCGCCCAGGCCGGCGACCCCGCCGCGGCGCTGCACGCCGTCGACCGCCTCGACCTGGACGGCTACCTCTACTTCCACTCGACCCGGGGCGAGCTGCTGCGGCGCCTCGGCCGCGACGACGAAGCCCGAGCGGCCTACCGCCGGGCGCTCGACCTGGCCACCTCGACCCCCGAGCGGCGGTTCCTGAGCCGGCGCCTCGAACAGCTCTGACCCGGGCTGTCCCCCGGGCGCCTGCTCGTTCGTCACCTAGATATGAACGACAACCTTTCCTACCTCCCGCGCGAGCTGCGCAGGCACACCAGCGCCGGCGCAGCCGAGACAGCCAGCAACAAAGCGACGTTCACCCGCCTTCAGGACGCCGTCAACAGCGGCGACGTGGAGATCATCTCGAAAGCGATCGACGAGGTGGTCGACCCGAACGTGCGCATCGGCACGCCATTGCCGGTTGACGCGACGGGCGCGCAAGCGCTCAAGCAGGTGTGGACGATTCTCCTTCGGGCCTACCCCGATCTTCACGTCACGGTCGAGGACCTGATCGCCGATGCGGACAAGGTCGTCGCCAGGAACACGGTCACCGGCACCCACCAGGGCGAGTACATGGGCAGCCCACCAACCGGCAAATCCGTCACCTACAACGAGATCTTCATCGTCCGCTTCGTCAAGGGCCGAATCGCTGAGATCTGGGGGGTCGTCGACGTCCTCTCGCAGATGAGACAGCTCGGCGTGATTCAGGCCTAACGAACTCCCCATTTCACAACCGCAAACGAACAGCAAGGAGATCGATCATGGATGCTCGTCTGAACTACGCCGAGACCACCGCTGCGCAGAAGTTCCTCAAGCACATCAACTCGGCGGGCAGAGTCTTGAGGGACTCGCCGCTGCCGGCCGCAACGCAGGCGCTGGTGGAGATCCGGGCCAGCCAGATCAACGGCTGTGCCGTCTGCGTCGACATGCACACCAAGGACGCCGAGCAGGCCGGGGAAACCTCGGTGCGGTTGAACCTGGTCGCGGCATGGCGGGAGGCGTCCGTCTTCACCGAGGCCGAGCGCGCCGCTCTCGAGCTGACCGAGCAGGGCACTCGTATCGCCGATGCCGCCGGAGGCGTCACCGACGAGGCCTGGGCGAACGCGGCCAAGCATTACGACGAGGAGCAGCTCGGCGCGCTCGTTTCACGTATCGCGCTCATGAACACGTGGAACCGCATGAACGTCATCACTCGACAGCCCGCCGGTGACTACCAACCCGGCCAGTGGGGCTAGCTGGCGCATCTCAATCCGTCGGATCTGACAGGGAGCCGAATCGATGGCCTTCAAGAACGACATGACCATGATGTACGCGATGCACGATGCGCTGCGCCGCGAGCTGGGACAGATCGCACGCGTCACCGCACGCCCGGACGACGACCCGAAGCGCGTCCTGCGCGCTGCCACTGGATGGGAGATGTTCAAGTCCTATCTGCACGTGCACCACACCACCGAGGACGACATGGTGTGGCCGCCGATGCGCGAGGCTCTCGCCGACGACTCGGACGGGGTGGCGTTGCTCGACGCGATGGAGGCCGAGCACTCCGCGATCGACCCGCTGCTGGCCGCGATCGATGCGGCGCTGGCCGACCGCGACTCCGGTCCACAACGCCTCGGCGAGTTGACCGACGCCCTCGCGAACGCGTTGCGCGGGCATCTCGACCACGAGGAGGCCGACGGCCTGGCGCTGATCGACGCGACCCTCACCGAGGAGCAGTGGCTGGCGTTCGGCGCTGAAGGCGGCAGGCGGATAGGCGGCGACGCGTGGCGGTACGTGCCGTGGATGCTCGAGGGCGCGACACCGGAGGTCACCGCGGCGGTGCTCGGCCGGTTCCCCGCGCCGCTGCAGCAGGCCTATCGCGACGAGTGGCAGCCGGCGTACGCCAAGCTGACGCTCTGGGCCTAGCCTTCGCTCGTCATCCGCCGCACCCGGCCCGATCAGTGGTCCGGCACCGGGACGGACGGACAGGTGTTGGTGGATCATCTGCCAGTCACCGTCGCGCCGCTCGAAGACGCGCGTGCCGCGGGGTCGGGTCTCGGCACCGTCCGCGGTGATTTAGTCGAGTCCCGAGGCCACGGCCCGGACCTCGGCGGCGGAGACGTCCGGTGACCCTGTCGAGTCGGCGAACGAATGGTGCTCGTGGATGACGACCCACCGGCCGTCCACCTTCCGCAACCCGATGGTGAGCCGCAGCCGCCGCTCGGGGTCGCGCTCGAAGTCCGCGGGCGTGCCGCACCGCAGCAGTGCGAACGCGAACGCGACGTCGGCGGCGGCCGTCACGTCCAGCGATTCGATCTCGAACACCGCGCCGGAGGCCTGCCACTCGAAGAAGCCCGGCCAGGTGTCGCGGTACGCGTCCAGGCCGCGGACGCCGTGCTCGGGCGGCGGCACGTCGAACATGACGATGTTCGGTGCGTGGTCGGCGACGACAGTGGGCAGGTCGCCGTCGTGGACGGCTGCGGCCCAGCGCGTGATCAGATCGCGGATCTGCTGTTCATCGCTCATTGCTGCCTCCGTGGGGACTGTCCTTGAAGGTGCGGCGGCGCGCATCTCGCGTGCGCTGTGACAGGCTCGCGGGGTGATTGTTCATCTCGTCGACGGGACCTACGAGATCTTCCGGCAGTATTACGCGCCGCGGCCGGGACATCTCGACAGCGCCGGCATCGAGATCGGCGCGACCCGTGGTGTCGTCCAGTCCGTGTTCACGATGTTGCAGGACGGCGCAACCCATGTCGGGGTCGCGACAGACCACGTCATCGAATCGTTCCGCAACGACATTTGGCCGACGTACAAGTCGAGCGCCGGCATGGATCCGCTGCTGCTGGCGCAGTTCGGCTGGCTGGAGGACGCGCTGCGGGCACTCGGCGTCGCGGTCTGGCCGATGGTGGACGTCGAGGCGGACGACGGCCTGGCCAGCGCAGCCGTGGTCGCCACTGCCGACCCAAGGGTCGAGCAGGTGATCATCTGCACGCCGGACAAGGATCTCGGCCAATGCGTCGGCGGCAAGGTCATCCAGTTGGACCGCCGTCAGGACAAGCTGATCGACGCCGAGGGGGTGATCGCGAAGTTCGGCGTCCCTGCCGAGTCGATCCCCGACTGGCTGGCGCTCGTCGGAGACAGCGCAGACGGTTTCCCGGGCTTGCCGGGATTCGGCGCGAAGTCCGCAGCGACGCTGCTCGCCCGCTACGGGCACCTGGACGACATCCCGGCCCAAGCCGAGGACTGGGACGTCACGGTGCGCGGCGCGGCCAAGCTGGCGGCGACGCTCGTTTCCCAACGTGCGGACGCCGACACGTTCAAGCTGTTAGCCACGCTGCGCACAGACGCCACCGTCGGCACAGTCGACGACTGGGAGTGGACCGGCCCGACCGAGGACTTCCCCGCCTGGTGTGAGCGATTCGGCTGGCCGCGTCTGGCCAAGGATGCCGCCGCCTTGGCCGCCGACAGCAAAGTCCGGATGGACGGCGGGGAGGACCAGGGATGACACGACGGATCATCAGCACGCCGGCCGCCCCGAGTTCGCCCCTTTACAGTCAGGGCGTCAAGGTCGGTGCACAGACTTTCGTGTCCGGCATGGTCGGCATCGACGCCAGCACGGGTGAACTCGCCGGTCTGACCATCCAGCCGCAGACCGCGCAGGCTCTGGCGAACTGCGAGCACGTCCTGCAGGCAGCGGGAGCAACCCGAGATGACGTCGTCGAAGTGGGAGTACTGCTGGCGAACCCGGCCGACTTCGCCGCCTTCAACGAGGAGTACGCCAGGTTCTTCCCGAACGACAAACCGACCAGGTATGTCGCGAAGCTCGGCGTCGACCTTCCCAACATCCTGGTGTCCGTCCGCATGACTGCGGCCACCGACTGACGCCGTGACACAGGGCCCTGACCCCTAAGCTGTAGCCGTGTCTGACCGGTTGATCTTTCAACTCGGCACCAACAATTGGCAGCGCGGCGGCGAGTTCGCGCCCGGCTCCGGCATACTGCACGAGTCGCACCATCGTGCGTACAACGCGTTGCCAGGCGTGCGGTGTTACTCGATGTATCCGTCCCGGCGCCAGCGATTCGAGGAAGAGGACGTCCACGTCTTCCCGCTCGAACACGACATCCCGATCTGCGAGTCGGTGTCTCCGGTCAGCAGCTACCGCTGGCACTCGATGAGCGAGGCCGAGGTGGACGCCTACCGGCTCAGGCTGACGGACGCTGTCGCCGGCTGGATGGACGAGATCGAGTCGCGTACCGGCGACCGGTTCAGCCTCGCGATCGCGCATCACGCGTTCATGAACACGGTGGTGCTGCGCGACGTCAACCGGCGCCGGGTAGCGGACGGCCGACCGCGGATGACGCTGCTGTGCTTCGCGCACGGCACCGAGCTCAAGATGTTCAACAACGAGCGGCGCGGCGACGAGCCGGAGGAATTCCCGCTGCGGTTCCTGCCGTTCATGCAGCGCGAGGGGATCTTCGACCTCGCCGATCCGGAGCACGGCGTCGACGTGGCCGCGGCGATCTCGCTCGAGCAGGTCGACGCGCTGGTCGACGTCTTTCCCGAGTTCCCGCGCGAGCGGGTCGTGCTCTCCCCCAACGGCTACAACCAGGATGTCTTCCTCCCGCTCCCCGACGGCACCGACCGAGCGGCGGTGCTGGCCAGGTTCTTCACGCAGCCTCTCGACGGCAGCGACCTCGAGCCCGAAGCGGTCGCGCCACCGGAAGGGTTCGACGCCGTCGTCGCATTCTGCGGCAAGTTCGCCGAGTGGAAACGGTTGGACGCGCTGCTCCGCGCGGCAGCGATGTACGAACAGCACGAGCGCCGAATCCTCACCCTCGTGATCGGCTCCGGGCCACCCGAGGCCCGGCGCGCCATGCACGAGCTGACCAGCGAGCTCGGGTTACGCCGCACCTACTTCCTCGGGCCGCGCCCTCAGGACGAACTCGCCCTGCTGTTCGGCTGCGCCGACGTCGGCTGCTTCCCCTCCTATCGCGAACCGTTCGGACTCGTCTTCGTCGAGTGCATGGCCTGCGGCACTCCGGTCATCGGCGCCGACTCAGGCGGCCCCCGCGACTTCGTCACGTCCGAGGTCGGCACCCTGGTCCCGGAGACCGACGACCGGAACGCGCTCGCCGCGGCACTGTCCGAAGCGATCACCCGAGCCCTCGATGCCGACTGGAAGACCACCCGCGGACCCGTAGCCGCCCAGTACGCGCGCAACCGGTTCAGCGTGACCGGCCAGGTCTCCCACCTGCTCGCCGACGTCGACCGTCTGACCAGCTGACCGCGGTCCGGTCAGCGACGTATCCGAACGCCGGCCGCATTCGACGCGCCAGCGCCGTGCGGCGCGGCCACGCAGTTATCGCTTGCGGCGTCAGTGTGTTCGGGATGGCGGCGGCTACAGGTGCGTGGTGAAGCGCCACTGGCCTGAGCCGACCGCATAGATCGCGGTGTCCCCCTCGATGCGCAGCAGTGTGGCGTCGTGGTCTGCGGTCACGCTGTTCGAGCCGTGGCCGAACAGCGGCATGGACACGACCGCGGTGGCGTTGACCGGGATCGTCACGTCCAGCGTGAACGCGGTCCGGTCGACCGTCCAGGACGACGCCACGGGACCCCGGACCGTCTCGATGCTCGCCGCCACGTGGTTCAGGCTCGGCGGCACTTGGGGAGCGACGGTCAGCGTCGCGTAGCCGGCGCCCGTGGGGTCGATGCCGGCCAACCGGGTGTAGAGCGAGGCGTTGATGCCGCTGAACATGGCGTGGTCGTGCGACTCCATGTTCGAGCGGTAGGTCCACTGCTCCCAGTCGGTCGTCGCGCCCTGACCGATCTCGTAGCCGAATCCCGGGTAGGTCGTCTGGTCGAGCACCGTCATGGCCACGTCGATGCGGCCGATGCGCGCGAGCGCGTCGACGAGGTAGCGCGTGCCGAAGATGCCGGTGTCGAGGTGGCCGTGGCCGGCGTCCAGGATGGTGTTGACGAGTCGATCGCCGACGGCCTGGACGTCGTCGGCCGGGACCATGCCGAAGGCCAGCGGCAGGATGCTCGTGGTCTGCCGACCGTCGGCGTACCCGTCGTGGGTCGCGTTGAGGAACGTGGCGTTGAAGGCGTCCTTGATGGCGGCGGCCAGCGCTGTGTAGTGGTCGGCGTCGGCGGCCTGGCCCAGCGCGTCGGCCGCCCGGACGACGTCGACGGCCTGCAGGTAGGACAGCGCCGTGTTGACGAGCGACACCTCGCTGGTGCAGTTGCCGATGCCCGGACTGCCCAGCCCGCCGTTCACCCCCTCGCCGTAGACGGGCGGGCACCAGTCGCCGAAGCCGTGGTTCGCCGGCCAGATGTGGCCCGGCACGTTCGTCGCGTTGGTGTCGACGAACGCCTTCATCGCCGGGTACATCCGCGCGAGCGTGGCGCGGTCGCCGTACTGCTCGTACAGCGTCCAGGCCAGCGAGATCTGGTCACCGCCCATGTCGGGGTTCTGCGCGTTGCCGCCGTCGGTCGGCAGCGCCGTACCGGGCGGCATGTCGAGCAGGTAGCTGGCGTAGAAGCGGTCCATGCCGAACTCGCGGATCGACGCGTCGTGGTAGGCCTGCACGTCCATACCGGGGGGCGTGCGCTCGTCGCGGACCGGATTGTCGGTGGGCAGGCTCATCGAGTTGTTCAGGATGGTGCGGCGGTTGTTCTGCCAGATCTGGTTCAGCAGCGAGTCGGACGACGCGAACGTGCCCGTCGACGCGACGTCGGCATGCATGACCCGTCCGGCGATCGCGCCGAGGGTGGGCGTGCCCGGGTAGCCGGTGACCTCGACGTAGCGGAAGCCGTGGTAGGTGAAGCGCGGCTCGTACGTCTCGACGCTGCCACTACCGGCGAGCGTGTAGGTGTCGGTCGATGCCGCGCTGCGGTTGGTGGTCGTGTCGAGCATCCCGTCCGCGCCGAGGTCTTCGGCCGTACGCATGCGTACGGTGGTGCCGGCCGCGCCCTGGACGCGTAGCTGCTCCCAGCCGGCGACGTTCTGCCCAAGGTCGTAGACGTACACCCCCGGCTGCGGCTCGGTCAGGCGCTTCGGGCGCAGGGTCTGCACCACCCGCACCGGCGGTACGTCGTCCGCGACCAGGTTCGTGCTCGGCGCGGCGACCGCCGTCACCGGCTGCCAGGACGCGGCGTCGAAGCCCGACTGGTCCCAGCCGGGCTGCTCGAGCCGGGCGTCGTAGCTCTCGCCGGCGTAGATGTCGTTGGCAATGACGGGCCCGTTCGACCACGTCCAGCTGTCGTCGGTGGTGACTGCCTCGTGGGTGCCGTCGGTGTAGGTGACGTCGAGGAGCAGCGTCGCCTGCTTGGGCCCGAGCCACCTGAACCCGTACTGGCTGAAGCGCGAGCCGTAGCCGTTGCCGAGCCAGATCCCGACGGCGTTCGCGCCCTGCCGGAGGGCGCTCGTGAGGTCGTACGTCCGGTACAGATCGCGTTGCTGATAGGGGGTGTCGGCCGGGCTGAGCACGTCGTCACCGACCTTGTGGCCGTTGACGTGCAGTTCGTAGAAGCCGAGGCCGTCGACGTAGGCGCGGGCCCGGGCGATCTTCTTGCCGAGCGTGAACGTGTCGCGCAGCATCGGCGCGCCGGGGTCGCGGTTCAACAAGGTGATGCCGCCGCCCGGTTCGAGCTGCCCGTCGACGATCGGGGTCTGCGGGAACGCCGGATCGGGGCTGGTGGAGAAGTCGTCGGAGAACAGCGCGGCGCCGTCGAGGCCATGGACGGCGAGGTTGTCGTAGCGCGAGTCCTCGGTCGAGTCGCCGACGCGGAACCCGATCGTGCCCTTGCTGAACGTGCTGTCGGTCAGGGTGTTCACCAGGGTGCCGTCGATCCAGGTGGTGAACGTGGAGCCGCTCGCCTCGACGCGCAGGTGGTGCTGCTCGCCCAGGTTCTGCTGGGTGATCACCTCGCTGACGTCGACGTCGGGTACGAGGTGGCTGAACGATCCGTTGACCTCGATGTGCGGGCGCAGCATCACGTGGCCCGGATCGACCTCGGAGTTGACCTGCCACAGGTAGAGGTTGCTCGCGTCCTGCGCACGGATCAGCAGGCTGGCCGCGCCCTTGCGGATGGTGAAGTCCACGTCGACAGTGAAGTCCGACCATGAGTCCTGACCGGCGGTGTCCGGGCTGATCCATTGCGCGCCGTGCCAGTCGGCCGGGTCGAGCAGCCCCATCTCCCACCACGCCGGCGCCGCCCAGCTCGACGGTCCACCGTGCACGCCCCATGCCTGGACCGTCCAGTAGTAGCGACGCGTCGACTGCAACACCGGGCCGCCGTACGTCACGCCGATGGACGCGTTCGAGACGACCTTGCCGCTGTCCCACACGTCGGCGCGCCCCGGGCTGAGCCGGTCCGCTGCGCTGGCCACGAGGATCCGGTACGCCGTCTGCCGCTCGCCATTCACGAGAGATTCCAGCTGCCAGCTCAGGCTCGGATGTGTGTCGTCGATCCCCAACGGATCGGTCACGTAGTTCACCTGCAGATTCGTCACGTTCGGACCGGCAGGCGATGCGCTGGCAGCCGCGCCCGTCGCAACGGCCGGCGAGGCCGCGGTGAGCAAGGCACACAGCATCAAGACAACAGAGCGCGCTGCGCGTGCTTGCAGATGACCCCGCATCGAACACTCCGTTCCGGGCACGTATCGGCGTCAACGCATTCCACGGACCAACCGACGACTGACTTGAAACGATCCAGCTCGGCGTCTCTGTCTACCGCGGAGCTCGATCCACGCGATAGCCGTCGGATCGGAACTGACCGAAACCGGTCGCTCGTAGGCGGCAGGCACCACCTCGCGTACCGGTCGTCTCGGTAGCCGGGACCAGGGTGAACCCCTTGCGACGCCGCGCCGGAAAGCGGGACTGTCATCCCTGACACCGAGCCGACCAGGAGGCCGCGATGGGCACGACCGAAGACCGCAGCAGCGACGCCAGCGCGATGGCGAGCGTCAAGAACGCCGACTTGAAGCTCGAAGTCGTCGTCCTGCCCGTCTCGGATGTCGACCGCGCGAAGGCGTTCTACGGCGGCCTGGGATGGCGGCTCGACGCCGACTTCTCCTTCGACAACGGCTTCCGAGTCGTCCAGTTCACGCCGCCCGGTTCGGACGCCTCGATCCAGTTCGGCACCGACATGACCGCGGGTTCGCCAGGCTCGGTCCAGAACCTGTACCTGATCGTCTCCGACGTCGAGGCGGCGCGCGACGCGCTGGTCGCCCGAGGTGCCGAGGTGAGTGAGGTGTTCCACCCCGCGGCGCCGGGCGCTCAGTTCCATCCCGACACGAGCGATCACCTGGACGGGCGCTCGCCGGACAGCTACGGCTCCTTCGCCAGATTCAGCGACCCGGACGGCAACGGCTGGCTCCTCCAGGAGATCACGACTCGACTTCCCGGCCGGGTCGACGCCGCCGCGACGTCGTTCGGGTCCGCGAGCGACCTGGCGAGCGCGATGCGGCGCGCCGCGGCCGCCCACGGCGAGCACGAGAAGCGCATCGGCGAGGCAGACGCGAACTGGCCCGACTGGTACGCCGAGTACATGGTGGCCGAGCAGGCGGGGACCGAGCTGCCGACGTGAGCGACTGTGACGCGATCGGGCTCGGGCTCGGGCTCGGGCTCGGCAGCGAATCATGACCCGCAAATCATCGCCGCATGACACGACCCCGGCAGCTATCCGGCCGGCAAGGGACTATAGGGGGATTTGAGATGCCGTGGTTTCCGGACTTCGTCGCTGCCGTCGAGCTGGTGCGCGGGCAGACCCGCGCGGCCGCGAGTGCTGACCCCGTCGCGCAGTACTTCACCGCGCTCAACCAAGGCGACACCTCCGCCCTGGAGACCGGGTGGCCTGGTGATGTGGTGGTCTTCGACCCGCGCGCCGGGGAGGTCCGAGGTCACCGGCAGCTTCGCCGGTTCGTCAACCAGAACAAGTCCTGGCTTGCCGACCGCGGCGCCCGCATCGAAACGGTGGCCTCCACGTCTGTCGACGGCCGGGCCGTGGTGGAACTGCTGGCACACCTGGCCGACGACGGGCGTCAGCTGGCGTGGCCGGTAGCGGTCGTCGCCGCATCGTCCGACGACCTCTCGATCGAGTTTCGAACGTATTGCAGCCAATGGCCGGTCGACGGCCGGCGCCATATCAGGTCGCCCATATTGACCTCCGGGCACGACCGCCCCGGCGATGTCGTCGGCCGCTACCACGCGGCGCTGGACGCCGGCGACACCGACGAGATAGTGAGCACCTTCGCGCCCGATGGATACTTCCGTGAGCCTGTCGGCGCGCCCAACGTCTACCGCGGCGCCAGTGAGCTGCGCTCGTTCTTCACGAGGTGCTTCAGCGCAGGGGGCGGTATCGGCCTGCAACATTGCGTCGTCACCGACGACGGTGTGCGCTGCGCCGTGGAGTACAACTGCGTCCGCTGGGGCAGCCATGACTTGCCACCTCAGGCCGGCATCGCAGTCTACGAGCGCGGCCCGGACGGGCGGTTGGCTGCGGTGCGGGTCTACGACGACGTCGAGGCACCCATCGCGACGCCCACTGAGACGTGACCATCGCCGGCGCCCTGCCTGGTCCAATCCTGGTCACAGCTACGAAGGAGTCCAAGCGATGCGTTCTGACATCACGCCTGGCGGCGTGTTCCCCGACTACGAGCTTGCCGACCACACGAACACCATGCGCAGGCTCAGTGACCTGCAGGGTGACGACCCGCTGATCCTCACGCTTGCGCGCGGCCACTATTGCCCGAAGGAGCATCAACAGCATCTGCAGCTCGCCGCGTTCTATCCGCAGATCGCCGTCGCCTACACCCAGATCGCGACGATCTCGACCGATGACCACCACGTCAGCCAGGAGTTCCGCGCGTCGGTCGGCGCCCAGTGGCCATTCCTCTCCGACCCGGAGCGCACCGTGCAGCGGGACCTCGACATCCAGGAGTACACCGACTCCGAGCACGACCCGATGATCCCGCACACCCTGGTCCTCAAGCCGGGGCTCGTCATCCACAGCATCTACAACGGCTACTGGTTCTGGGGCAGGCCGTCGATCGAGGACCTCCGCCAGGACCTGCGCGCCGTAGCGCGTGAGATCCGTCCGGACTGGGATCTCAGCACTCCAGGGCTCCGTGCGGCGTGGGACGCCGGTGACGTCTCGCAGTTCCACGGATGGAGCAGGTGGAGTCCCGAACGGGTTGCGGCCGAGCGCCAACGCGATGAGATGCGCCGGCCGCCCGGCACCGACCGCGCCACGGGAAACTCGCAGATGTAAGTCCGGCACTCGGCTGATCACGTCATTTTCGCGAGGAGCAGCGCACCAGTTTGCGCCGCCCGCGTTGGCAGGCTCACCTTCTGGACCGTCGCGTTGGCCTTGATCGGCGAGGTCAGGTCCTTGTTGAAGGCCTGCTCGACGACGCTCTTGGCGAAGGGCCGGACACGAAGGTCATGAGGGCGGGATCGTTGTTGCCGAGGTTGTCACACCACCGGAACAGGTTGTCCACGCAGCCGCCGTCGAAGCTCGGAATGTTGCCCTCGTAGTTGCCGGGGTTGCCAGCGAGCATGTCGACCTCGT
>WNGI01002439.1_pt1 | contig 16127 bp, 11 predicted proteins | sample 5400621 | NCBI WGS metagenome assembly WNGI01 (sample SAMN13153374, study PRJNA577476) | soil metagenome | isolation source: 20 cm soil or saprolite under Garry oak tree replicate 1 | place: USA:California | collected 2016-06-15 | reverse complement strand
GGCGCCACGGTCTTCCGTCCCGGCGTTCGCTCCTGCCCCCGCCTTCGAGCTGGACGAGCTGACGATCGCTGACCTCCAGCAGGGGATGCGCGCGGGGCGCTACACCGCACGCGGCTTGTGCGAGCGGTACCTGGTGCGGATCGCTGCGCTCGACCGGCAGGGCCCGGCGCTCCGAGCGGTGCTCGAGACCAATCCCGACGCGCTCATGAACGCTGCGGCCCTCGACGCCGAGCGCCGGGCGGGGCCCCCGCGCGGCCCGCTGCACGGCATTCCGGTGCTCGTCAAGGACAACGTCGCCACGGCCGACCGGATGGCCACGACGGCCGGCTCGCTCGCGCTGCTAGGCGTGAAACCGCCGCACGACGCCTTCGTCGTGGAGCGGCTGCGGGCCGCCGGAGCCGTCATCCTCGGAAAAACGAATCTCAGCGAATGGGCGAACTTCCGGTCGAGTCATTCCTCGAGCGGCTGGAGCGGTCGCGGCGGTCAATGCCTGAACCCGTACGCGCTGGACCGCAGTCCCTGTGGCTCGAGCTCCGGCTCGGGGGCCGCGACGGCGGCGAACTTGTGCGCGGTCGCGGTCGGCACCGAGACCGACGGCTCGATCGTCTGCCCCTCCGCGGCGCAATCCCTCGTCGGGATCAAGCCGACCCTCGGCTTGGTGAGCCGGGCGGGGATCATCCCGATCGCCCACAGCCAGGACACCGCCGGCCCGATGGCCCGCACGGTGCGTGACGCCGCGATCCTGCTCGGCGCCCTCGCCGGCGTGGACCCCCGCGACCCCGCCACCCAGGCGAGTACAGGGAAGGGGGCGGCCGACTACACGCAGTTCCTCGACCCAGCTGGGCTGAAGGGTGCGCGGATCGGAGTAGCCCGCACGAAGCTGTTCGGCTACCACGCCCCGACCGACCGGCTGGTCGAAGCGGCGATCGATACGATGCGCCGCCTCGGCGCCGTGATCGTCGATCCCGCCGACATCCCGCACACCGGCGAGTACGACGACTCCGAGCTCGAGGTGCTGCTGTACGAGTTCAAGGCGGATCTCAATCGCTACCTCGCCGATCTGGGAGCCGCCGCGCCCGTGCATACGCTCGCCGAGCTGATCGACTTCAACACACGCCATGCGGCGGAGGAGATGCCGTACTTCGAGCAGGAGCTGTTCGTGAAAGCCGAGGCGAAGGGGCCGCTCACGGAGGACGCCTACGTGCAGGCGCTGGCGAAGAATCGCCGCCTGGCGCAAACCGATGGGCTCGACGTCGTCTTCTCCACACTCAGTCTCGACGCCATCGTGGCGCCCACGGGCAACCCCGCGTGGACGATCGATCTGGTCAATGGGGACCACTTCCTGGGCGGCAGCTCGACCCCCGCCGCCGTCGCGGGATATCCGAGCGTCACGCTTCCCGTAGGCTACGTGTTCGGCCTGCCGGTGGGCGTGTCGTTCATCGGGCGGCCGTTCAGCGAGCCGATGCTGATCAAGCTCGCGTACGCGCTCGAGCAGGCCACCAAGGCGCGGCGGCCGCCGCGGTTTCTTCCCACGGCGGACGTGGGAAGGGGACCAGCTAGTAGGTGAACGTTTTCTGCTGCGGCGTTCCGGGCGTCGCCGCGTTGTCGCCGCCCACGATCAACACGTGGAAGGTTCCGTTGCCGGCCAGGTAGCCTGTGCCACCCTGATTGAACAGGCTGCACCCGCACAGCGAGTTGATCGAGGTAGCGGGAGCGGCGGTCGTGAAGCTGCCGACGGTCCCATCCGCGTTGACCTGCGCGTACGTCGCTTCACTCGTGTTCGTGGTCGCACCGCTGTACACCCCACCAGTGAGGAGCACATTCCCCGCGCGCAGCACAGCGGTGTGCGCCGACCGGGCAACCGGCAACGCGGTCGTGGCGGTGGTCCAGCTCGTCGTGACGTCGGCCGTGGCGAGGTTGACCCGGTTGTAGAAGATCGTGGCGACCTGTGCGGTGCTCGGGACCGAGTCGTTCGGCGTGCGGCTGGCACTGTCGCCACCGAAGACATACAGATACAACCCAGACGAGGCGAAGCCGAAGCGGGCGCGCGGCGCGGGCAGCCCGGTCTGCGGTAGCCAGCTATTGATGGTGCCGGCTACCTGAACCGGGGCGCGGTAAACGGTTGCGACGGGCACGTTGCCGGTCGTGGCTCCGCCCACCACGTACATCGACCCGAACAGGACGAGGGCGCCGACCGAGCGGAGAGGGGCCGGGAGGGGCGTGATGGTCGTCCAGGATCCGAGGGATCCGTTGGTGTTGAGCGGGGCGCGGTACACCGTCGCGACGGGCACGCCCGCGGCGCTCGTTGCTCCTCCCAGCACGTACAGGAAGCCAGTCGAGATCACGGCGGAGTTGCTTGGCGTCGCGGCGACGGCCGTGGTGAACTCGAGCGCGACCGGCAGGTCTGTGGTTGCCGTCCACGTTCCGATCGTCCCCGTCGCATCCACCGCCGCGTACGACACCGTCTTCACCGGCGCGCCACCGGCTGCCGCGCCGCCCACCGCGTAGACGTAGCCTACGCCCGAAACCTGGGCGGAGGCGACCGCCACGCCGCTCAGCGCGCTCGGGAGGTCGGGACCCGCCGTCCACGTCACCGCTGAAGGATCGAATGTCACAGCCGGTGTCACGGTAAAGAACACCGCGTTGCTCAGGCCGCCGCTGTTGGCTTCCACGGTCACGAGGTACGTGCCGGGGGACCCGGCGGGCACGGTGGTCGCGATGGCGCCGGTGGACCAGTCGCCCGGGCTTGCGACGGTCGCCACATGCGGTACGCCGCCAATACCGGGCGTAAACAGGACCCGGCCCGTCCCCTGAATGTCCCCGAAGAGGACGCCCCGGAGCAACACCGCGCTGCCCACGGGGCCCGCGGGGGAGGCTGCCCCATTTACCCCAGCGAGAAACGGAGAGGTCGCCGTGGTGTTGTTACAGGCGGCGAGCAGCATGCTGAGGGCGACGAGCGGCAGAGTCCGAGTCCCACACGCCATGATCAGTCCTTGGGGTCGAGGGTGGCGCTCAAGATAGCGCCGGTCCGGGGCATTCCACTACGTACCCGGGAGTCACCGTGAAGTGACGGGTGCGACCGGGCTCAGGCCGCGATCCGTCGCACCAGTCCGCTCCGGCCCGCCACCGCGAGGGTGAGAGCGAGCACCGGCAGCACCTCGATTGCCTGGAGCGCGAGCCCCCCAGCTACCGCCTGCTCGGCAGCGATGCCGAACGGGAGCAGCGCGCCCACCATCGCCGCCTGGAGCACGCCTACGTTGCCCGGGGTGACCCGGATCAGGCCTCCCACGTTGACGGCGATGAGCGCCGTGAAGGACGCTGCATAGGACACCGGCAGGTGAACCGCGCGCAGCGTGAGGTGATACGTGGCCCACTCCGCCGCCCAGCTGACGAGCGCGAGCGCGGTGGGCGCGATGAGCCGTCCCCCCCAGCTCATCTCGGCCAGCTCGGCCGCGCCGGCGCGCAGGCTGGCGGGGAGCCGGGCGATGAGCCCCTGCCAGCCGCGCAGCCGGCTGACGGCCAGGACCGCGACCAACGCCACGCCCGCCCCGAGCTGCAACCCGCGCAGTGTACGGGAGAGGTGGAGGGCGAACGGTGCCAGCACGAGGAAGAGCGCGAGTCCGAGCGCCTCGACGGCGCGGGTCCACACGACCGACAGCACCGCGGCGCGGAGCGGCACGGCGTCTCGCTGCACGATCAGAGAGATGCGCGCTGCCTCGCCGGTCACCCCCGCCGCCACGCTGTTCACAGCGGTGCCGATCAGGTTCGCTTCTTGCGCCACCCACCAGCGGTTGGGCGCGACGGGCGCGAGCAGCAGGTGCCACGCCCACCCCTTGGCGAGCGGGGAGACGAGGTTGATCAGGAGCGCGGTGGCGAGAAGCGCGGCGTTCACCGCCTCGAGCGTCTGCACGGTGGTGCGCCACGGGAAGCGGAGCAGCAGCACTGACACTGCCACGAGGCCGGCCACCGTCGCCGCGCCCCACACCCAACGTGCCACACCAGGCTTCACGCGACGAGCTCCGCGAGCGCGCCGAACGAGTATCCCGCGTCCCGCGCATCGCGGATGATTCCCGGCAGCGCCGCAGCGGTCTGGCTGCGGTCGCCGGCGGGGTCGTAGCCGTCACCGTCGTGCAGCAGGATGATGGCCCCGGGGCGGAGCTTGACGCGGACGCGGCGCCGGATCTCCTCGACCCCGGGGCGGTCCGAGTCCCACACGCCGAAGGTCCACCCCAGCACCCGGTAGCCGAGCCGGCGCGCGGCGAGAGTCACGAACGGATTACGATAGCCGTGTGGCGCGCGAAACAGATGCGGGGGCCGTCCGACCGTGTCCAGGATCGCCGCGTGGGCCGCCTCGAGCTCGCGGCGAATCCGTCCGGGGCCCCGGAGGTGCAGCTTCACGTGATGCTGGGTATGGTTGCCGACCTCGTGTCCTGCCGCGGCGACGCGGCGCGCGAGATCGGGGTAACGCTGGACGTGCGCCCCGACGAGGAAGAACGCCGCCGGCACCCGCTCGGCGGCGAGCGTCTCGAGCACGCTGGCCGTGGCGCTCGGGTTCGGGCCGTCGTCGAACGTGAGGTACAACGTTCGAGAGGTCGTGGGCCCACGGCCGATCACGCGCCCGAACACGGGGCTGTTGGGATGGTAGACGCCGAGCGCGAGCGTCCCCGCGGCGGCCGCGCCGAGCCCGGTGGCGAGCGCCGGACCGATCACCCGAGGACGCGCTTGTACACGGCGAGCGTCCGGTCGGCGATCCGCGGCCAGGCGAATTGCCCCGCCTTGGCAAGCCCCGCGTGGCTCATCGCCTCGCGCCGCGCGGGATCGTCGATCAGCGCGATCGTCGCGTCGGCCCAGGTTTGCGGGTCGTCGTTCGGGACGATGACCGCCTCCGCGCCCCCGCCCACCACCGCGCGGAATCCCACGTTGTCGGACACGAGCAGCGGGGTGCCGCAGGCCATCGCCTCGAGCAGGGTCACGCCGAACGAGGCCCGCGTCGTCGGGCACAGGTACAGGTCTGCGGTGCCGTAGTGCAGGGGGCGGTCCGCGAACACGCGGCCGAGGAACCGCACCCGGGAGCCGAGCGGTCGGGCGCGACGCTCGTAGTATCCGCGCCACGGGCCGTCGCCCGCCACGATCAGCTCCGCTTTGGGGAAGCGCGCCAGGATCCGCGGCATCGCGTCCAGCACGGTGGACAGCCCGTTGCGCGGCTCGAGGCGCGCGAGAAACAGGAGGCGGGGGCCGCGGATCAGCGCGTCGGCGGGGCGCCGGCCGTCGGGCTGGAAGTATCCCACGTCCACGCCGTTCGGAATGATCTCCCAGCGGGCGCGGAAATAGCGCGACATCGCCTCGACCACGGGCTCGCTGACGGCGATCACTGCCGCGTGACGATCCAGCATCCGCTGCAGCGGCCGCTTGAGGATGCGGTACCCTGCCGAGCGCGGAAACCAGGAGTGAAAGGTCGCGACGACGGGGATCCCGGCGCGCCACGCCGCCACGGGGGCGGCGAGACCGAAGGTCGGGACCAGTCCGCCGTGGATGTGCACCACGTCGAAGCGCTCGGCGCGAAACAGCTCCGTCAAGCGGTGGATGAGCCGCCACCCGACGGTGATCCGCGACACGCCGCCGTTCGCGTAGATCACGACGCTCGTGCCGATGCGGCGCACGAACGGGGCGTCGCCGGCGGCGCCGCGCATTCGCGACGTCACCACAGTCGCCGCATGGCCCCGGCGGTTCAGCTCGAGGGCGAGGTGGTGCACGTGCTCGGGCACGCCGCCCAGCTGCGGATAGTAGTCTTCGGCGACGAGCGCGATGCGGAGTTCGGTCACGGGTCGCCCACGTCCTGGGGGCGGGCAGCGATCGTCGCGGCGGCCCGCCGCACCGCAGCCACCACGGCGAGGGGTTGCTCCTCGTAGAGGAAGTGGCCCGCGCCGGGAACGGAGTCCACGTTGAAGTGGGGCAGGGTGCGCCGCAGCAGCGCGACCTCGGTCGCGCCCACGTCCCCTTCGTGTCGCGTGCCGCCGATCATCAGGCGCACCGGGCAGCGGATTTCCGCGAGGTGCGGCTCGAGCTTCTCGCGCTCGCGCGCGGCGGCGATGGCGAGAAACGCCTTGAGCGTGCCGTCGAGGTCGCGCGCGGCGGCCGCGGTGTAGCCCCGGACCACCGAGTCGGTCACCCAACCGGCGTCGCCCGACGACGCCACCAGCATGCCGTGGATCTTCCAGCGGATCAGCTTCACGCCGCCGAGCACCTTGATCCACGGCGCGAACCGCATCGCCCGTTTGAACGCCCCAGTGGCGGCCGTCTCCGCGGGGCCGCCTTCGATCGAGATGAGCGCGCTCACGAGGTCGGGGCGCCGGTACGCGAGCCGGAACGCCTCCGAGCCTCCCACCGAGTGCGCCACGAGCAGCGCATGCCGCACGCGCAACGTGTCCAGGACGGCGGCCAGGCGATCGGCCTGTGCCGTGAGGGAGTAGTCGGCGCGCGGCGGATGGGTGGAGTTGCCGATCCCGAGCGGCTCGATGACGATGGCGCGGTAGCCGCGCGCGGTGAGCAGGGGAACGAGGTCGCGGAAGGCGAACGCCGAGCCGAACAGCCCGGGGACGAGGACGACCGGCTCGCCCAGCCCGCTGATCTCGACGTGCAGGGTTTCCGCCCGTGCGAGCGGAACCTGGATATTATGGACAGAATCTGCGAGCAGTACCGCTGCGAGCAGCCACACGAACCCTCCTCAAGGCACGGACCCGGCACTCGCCCGCTTCGTCACTGCGCTTCTCAAGATAGCGTCGGCGTGGGCACCGGGGTATTGTTCGCGCAGCCGCCATGGCACGTCCGCTCGTGCTCCCCTCGTTCGTCGCGCTCGCCCTCGCGTCACCCGCCCTCGCTCCACCGGTCGGCGCGCAAGCGCGCGTGTCCCTTCCCATGCGGTTCGACGCCGACGTGGCGCGGGCGCTGCGCCAATTCCATGTGCCGGGAGCGGCCATCGCAGTCGTCAAGGACGGGCGCGTGCTGCTCGCCAAGGGCTACGGCGTGCGCCGCGTGGGTGATGCGACGCGCGTCGACCCCCACACCCTGTTTCAGATCGCGTCCAATACCAAGGCGTTCACGACGGCGTGCATCGCCATGCTCGTGGACGCAGGGTCGGTGGGCTGGGACGACCGCGTCACCAAATACCTGCCGGATTTTCAGCTGGCGGATCCGTGGGTGACCCGCGAGTTCACGATCCGCGATCTCGTGACGCACCGCAGCGGGCTCGGGCTCGGCGCCGGCGACCTGTTGTGGCTCCACTCGACGTACGGCCGGGCGGAGATCATCCGCCGGCTGCGCGCCGCGCCGCCCGTCTCGAGCTTCCGCAGCCAGTACGCCTACGACAACGTGCTCTACGCCGCGGCCGGCGAGATCATCCCCGCCGCGACGGGCAAGACCTGGGAGACGTTCGTGCGCGAGCGCATCCTCGTGCCCCTCGGGATGACGGAGACGCGGGTCGGCGTCGGGGACCTCCGCCCCGGCGACCCGCTCGCCGCCCCGCACGCGGTGGGCGACGGCCGGCCCCGGATCGTGCCGCTCGACACCGTTGACAACATCGCTCCTGCGGGGGCGTTCCTTTCCAACGTCGCCGACCTCTCCAAGTGGCTGCTCGCACAACTCGATTCCGGGCGCGCGGGACGGAATCGACTGTGGAGCGCGCGCCAGACGCGGGAGCTGTGGTCGGCGCAGACCATCATCCCGATCGCCGATCCCGACCCGCCGCTCGCCGCGCTGCGCCCCAGCTTCGCGGCCTACGGGCTCGGTTGGCGGCTGCGGGATTATCGCGGCCACAAGATCGTCTGGCACACCGGTGGCCTCGCCGGGATGACGTCGATGACGACGCTCGTGCCCGATCAGCGGCTCGGGATCGTGATCCTGACGAATGGGGAGAGCGACGCGTACGCGGCCCTGACCTACGAGCTGCTCGACCACTTCTTCGGCGTGGCGGCGAGCGACTGGATCAAAGCGTTCGACGACGCGGCGCAGCAGGACCAGACCCAGGCCGACTCGACGCTCCGGGCGATGCGCCGGACGCGGGACTCGACAGCCGGCCCGTCGCTCCCCCTGGCCCGGTACGCCGGCCGCTACAGCGACGCGCTGTACGGCGACGCGACGATCTCGCTCGAGGGCGGCGTGCTGGTGCTGCGCTTCGGCGCGTCGCCCGCGTTCGTCGGGGACCTGGAGCACTGGCAGTACGACACGTTCCGGACCGGCTGGCGCACGCCGAATCTCGCCGACGCGTTCGTCACGTTCGACCTGAACCCCGACGGCTCGATCACGCAGTTCAGAATGGCGGCGGTGTCGCCGCTCGCGGACTTCAGTTTCGACTACCAGGATCTCCGCTTCGTCCCTGCGCGGGGGGGTGGAGTCGGGGGCGGGAGGCGGTAAGGCCGTAGCGTGCCGCGACGCCGTCGGCGATCCGCTCCGCGTTGGCGAGGATCGTGAGGCTGGTGTTGACGGCGAGCGACGAGGGAATCGCGGCTCCGTCGGATACGTACAGGCCGGGATAGTCGAACACTTCGCCTGCCGCGTCCACGACGCCGGCGGCCTTCGAGCCGGCCATGCGGCACGACCCGACTTGATGCGCCGTCGAGAAGTGGATCCCCTGCTGCGGCTGCAAGCTCTTGTCGAGGAAGTCGGTTTGCACCAGCCGACAGCCATTCTGCACCAGGATTGCTTCGAGCACGTCCTTCACGCGGCTGTGGTAACGCTCGAGCTCCGCGTCGACCGGTAGGGACAGGGTGCGGGCGCCTCGTTCGCCGATCGCCAGGGTCGCGGCCGGCGGCGTCAATCCGAATGCATCGAGCACGATGACGCGATGGCGCAGCTGTCGCATCAGGTCCTGGTGCGGCGGACCCCACCAGCCCGACGTGCGGCTGCGCGCTTCGGGGCGCAGATGCGCCGTGGAGACCAGCATCAGCGGCAGCGCCTTCACGGCGTGCACGGTGATGCCGTGCGACGCGAAGAACTGGTAGCTGATCATGCCCGGGTGGGTGCGCCCGGTGAACATGTCCCCGTCCGGAAATCCGTCGGGCAGGACCGCGGCCACCTTGACGCTGCCGTTGTAGGCAATGTTCCGGCCCACGTGCTCGCTTAGGAACGGCAGATTGGGGCGCGAACGGAGCAGGAGGTCCGCGGTCCCGACCGTGCCGCCCCCAAGGATGACGAGGCGCGCCACGTAACGGATGGTCTCGCGCGTCCCGGTGCGGCGGCGGGCGATGATCTCATAGCGGTAGGGGACATCCCGCAGGCGCGCCGGGGCCGGCTGGCGAACGGCCGGCAGCGGATGCAGGGCGATCGCTTCGATCTCAGTTTCGATCGTCGCGCCCGCCGCGACCGCCTGGGGGAGATAGTTGAGGAAGAGGGACTGCTTCGCCCCGTAGACGCACCCCGTCACGCAGAAGCTGCTCCCCTGGCAGCCGCGCACCGCGTAGCGGCAGCGATCCACGGAGTACCCGAGATTCTTCATGAGCTGCGCGAACACCAGGCCGGTCTTCGGGACCTCCTCGAGCGCGATCTGGGAGACGTGTAGCATCGCCTCCGCGCGGTCGTAGTAGGGGTCCAACGCTCGGCGATCGAGCGACTCGGGCCACAGGCGCCTGCCACTCTCATCGACCTGATCGAAGACGGGGGACGGCGCCCGCAGCGACACCATCTCGTAGAACCCCGAGCCCCCGCCCAGCGCCTCGGCGTAGGTGAGGCTCAGATGATCTCCCGCGGTGCCTTTGATGTACTTCAGGATGTAGTTCGGATCCGACGTCTGCCGGAAGTCGGCGGTCCCGACGGGCGGCCCTTTCTCGAGCACCACGACCTTGGCCCCTGCGGCCGCCAGCCGGAGCGCTGGCGCGGCGGCCCCAAAGCCGCTGCCGATGATGAGAACGTCCGTCCGTATCGTCTTCATCAGGCCACCTCGTGTCGGCTCAGGCGTGATTCCCGTCGGCCGTCAGGGCCGCCGGGAGGAAGCGCGTCGGGTCCGGATGCGTGATGTCGGAGAGGGCGTGCCAGTGATTACCGCCCTCGAACCTGATCAGCTGGCATCCTTTCTTCTCGTCGTAGATCCCTGCGTAGTAGGCCACCTCCGCCAGCACGATCGCGCTGCCGTACAACTTCCGGGTCGTCGCGTCGGCGGTGAGCCCATCGCGGATGACGGCGGCGCGCTGCCCGCGTTCGAGCCGCTCGAACCTGCTGCCGTAGCGCGCGTCGCCGCGCCGAGACAGGTCAGCCGCGAAGAATCCCGCATAGCGGGCGAAGGGCAGCTGGGGATCGGTGAACGCGCGCGCCAGGTCCGGATCGTCGGGCGATGCGCCCGGAATCACGGCCAGGACAAACGCCCGCAGCACGGCGTCCAGAAGATCGCGGTCGTCGTCGAACGCGCGCGGATAGTCGTGCGCGAGCACGCGCAGCGGCGTGCAGGCGAGCGTGAGGCCGGCGACGGCCAGACCGAGCTGCAGCAAGGCTTGTCTGCGGCGCATCAGCGGACCGGCGGCGTGAGGAACGTGGCGACGACGGCGGCGTGGTCGGACGGCCACAGCCCTGCGGTTCGGTCGCTCTGGCGATCCCCCAGCACCTGGCGCCGCACGACCAGAGAGCGCTCGGGGAAATGGCGCGCGAAGACGAAGTCGATCCGCTGGTCCAACGTGGGCCGCGGGTTACGGAGATCCGGCTGCTCGCAGCAGGTCAGGCCGGGAGCGGTGCGATCGGGGTCGATCCAGCTGTCCCCAAATCCGGCCGCGCGCAGCATCCCGTAGGTCGGGGTGGCGCGCGACGGGTCGGCGCCGTAGGCGTCGGAGTTGAAATCGCCCACGAGGATCGTCGGCCGAGCCTCGCCTTCGAGCAGGGCGATGAGCTCGCGGGTCTGCCCCAGCTGAATGGCCTGAGCTTCCTGGCCGGCGAGGTGCGTCGCGACGACGCGGTATGTGGTCCCGGCGAGCGTCGCATCGACAGAGCTCCAGCCCTGGTAGACGCCCGTGGTCACGCCGCCCAGCGTGACGGTCTGATGCGCGTCGTACGCCGCCGAGCGGGGATTCGCGTAGGGGACGCCCGCCTGCACGAGCACGGCGTCGCCGTCCGTAAAGCGCACGCCCGCGAGAATCGGTTGCCCGGCCGCGTCAAAGCCGGCGATCACTGGGACCTGGATATCGGTCGTCCGATCGACGGCTCCGACCCCGTATTCGAGGCCTCGCGCGTGGAGTGAGTCGATGACGAGCTGCAGGAAGTCGTACGCGACCCGCGTGGCGAGCTCTTCAAACGGTCGGTCGGTGACGCGGTAGAGCGCCACTTCGTCGAGTCCGACCAGCTGGGGGCCGGCGGCGGCAATACCGGCGGCGATCAGTCCCGCGCGTGCGGGGAAATTCGTGGCGCGGACGCGCGCCCACTCCTCCGTGGCGATGGCCACAGCTTCGTCGGGCGTCTGCGCTTGGAGGACGCGCTCCACTTCCGCTCCGACGTACACATTCCACGTCAACACGGCGATGCCGGGGATGTCGGTGGCCAGTACGGCGCGCGGCGCCGCTGCGGGACGCATCGCGTCGGGGTCATTGCATGCGAGGACGAGACACAGCGCGGTCGCGGCAGCGAGGAAGCGATTCACGGGCACCTCCCGTTGTGGGGGACAGCCTCTGGGACGAGTGAACGGTGTCGCTTGGCGATTAAGCGGCGGTCAAGTATGATTTCCCCCTTCAGAGACTCCCCGAGGGTGTTTGACCGACCTGCTCTTGGCCCGCTTGCAGCGAGCACTGGGGGACCGCTACGCCGTGGAGCGCCGGCTGGGTCGGGGCGGTATGGCGACGGTGTTCCTGGCGCAGGAGCGGAAGAACCCCCGGGCCGTGGCCGTGAAGGTGCTCCATCCCGAGCTCGCCACCGGCCTCGGCGTCGAGCGCTTCCACAGGGAGATCCACATCGCCGCCGGGCTCGCCCACCCGCACATCGTGCCGTTGATCGACTCCGATGAGGCCGATGGGCTGCTGTACTACTTCATGCCGTATATCGAAGGCGAAACGCTGCGTGACCGGCTCCGGCGTGAGCGCCAGCTCGCGGTCGACGAAGCGGTGCGCGTTGCCTGCGACGTGGCGGCAGCGCTGGCGTTCGCTCACAGCCGTGGCGTGGTGCACCGCGACATCAAGCCTGAGAACATCATGTTCTCGGCGGGCCTGCCCGTCGTCACTGATTTCGGGATCGCGCGCGCGATCACCGCCGCTCGAGACGGCACCGTCACCGAAACCGGCATGGTCATCGGCACGCCCGAGTACATGAGCCCGGAGCAGGCGGGCGACGACCCGATCGACGGCCGCAGCGACATTTACAGTCTCGGCTGTGTGCTGTACGAGATGCTCACCGGATCGCCACCGTTTGCGGGGCCGACGGCGCAGGTGGTGATGGCGCGCGCCACGGTCGATCCGCCGCCGCCGATTCGGACGGTGCGGCCGACGGTGCCCGATGCCCTCGAGCGCGTCGTCTTGCGGGCGCTCGCCAAGGTGCCGGCCGATCGGTTCGCGACCGCCGCCGATTTCGAGGCGGCGTTGACCGCGCCGGCGGCGTCGATCCACCGTCAATCGGTGGCGGTGCTGCCGTTCGTGAATCTGAGCGGCGATGCCGCGTTCGAGTACCTGAGCGACGGCTTGGCGGAGGAGATCATCATCGCGCTGACGCAGCTGCCGGAGCTGCGCGTGGCGGCGCGCACCTCGTCGTTCGCGTTCCGCGCCCGCGACCTGGACCTCCCCGAGATCGGTGCCAAGCTCAAGGTCGCCACCGTGCTGGAAGGAAGCGTCCGCAAGGCCGGCAATCGGCTCCGGGTGACGGCGCGGCTGGTGAAGGTGGCGGACGGGTTCCAGCTCTGGTCGGAGCGCTACGATCGCGAGATGACGGACGTCTTCGTCATTCAGGACGACATTGCGAGAGCGATCGCGGCGGGGCTACAGGTGACGTTCGGCGACGCGGAGCAGAGACCCCTCGTCACGCCTCCGACGGCGAACCTCGAGGCGTATGAACTCTACCTGAAGGGCCGATATCAGCTCGCCCTGCGCGGGCTCGGACTCAAGGGAGCGCTGGAGCTGTTTGAACGGGCGGCGGCGCTCGATCCCGCCTACGCGCTCGCTCACGCGGGCGTCGCGGAAGCGTACGCGGTGCTGGCGCAATACGGACTGGTGCCCCCGGACGCGATCCGCGCCAAAGCGCACGCGGCGGCGAACCGGGCGCTCGAGCTGGCGCCGGAATCCGCCGAGGCGCACTGCGCGGACGGGGTCTTGAGCCTCGTGTGCGACTGGGACTGGCCGCGCGCGTCAGCGGCGCTGCAACGTGCCGTCGAGCTGAACCCGGGCTACATCGCCGCACGCACCTGGCTCGCGTTCTATCTCGTTTTCGTGGCGGGCCGGCTCGACGCCGGTATCGCTCAGGCGCAGCGAGCGGTGGAGCTCGACCCGCTCGCGCCGCTCCCCGCGATGCAGCTCGGCATGACCCTGCTCGGCGCGGGCCGGTACGAAGAGGCGGAAGCGGCGCTGCTGCGCGCCGGAGCGCTGGCGCCTACGATGCTCGCGCCACCCCACCTCGGCCTGCTCTACAACCACCTGGGCAGGAGCGCAGAGGCGATCGCGGCGCTGGAGCGCGCGGTGGCGACTTCAGGTCGCCATCCGTGGACATTGTGCGCCCTGGCGGTGTCCTTCAGCACGGTCGGGAATGTCGAGCACGCGCAGGTGATCTACGACGAGCTGATAGCCCGCTCGCGGCGCGAATACGTGCAGTCGTCGATCCTGGCCCTTCTCAACGCCTCGCTCGGCAAGATGGACGAGGCGTTCGCCCTGCTGGAGCGGGCGTGTGACGAGCATGACGGCATTCTCGTTTACTCGAAACGGTATCCCTTCCTTCGCGCCCTGCAGGCCGATCTCCGGATGGAGGGGATCTTCCGGCGCGTCGGGTTTCCGGACGCGCCGTGATCGCGTGCCGTACGCTCGGTGACTGGGAGCTGACGGTCGACGGCCAGGCGGCGCCGTCCGATCTCACCTGGAAAAAGAATTTCGCGCTGCTCGTCTATCTCGCGCGGTCTCCGAAACGCAGCCGGACCCGGGATCACTTGATCGGCCTGCTCTGGGCCGAGAAGCCCGAGCACGACGCGCGCCGCTCGCTCAACGTGGCGCTGAGCACGCTGCGACAGCGTCTGGGGAAGGGGAGCCTGGACACGGGCGCGGACCACGTGCGTCTGAACCCGGGATTCGTGGAGCTGGACGTCGATCGGTTCGAATACCTCGCCCAGCTCGGCGACCTGAAGGGGGCAGCCGAGCTCGTGGGCGGGGACTTCCTGTCGGGCTTCAGCCTGGCCGACGCCTCCGAATTCGAGAACTGGCTCCAGACCGAGCGCACCAGGGTCCGTCACCGCTCGGTCGACGTGCTGACCCAACGCGCCGAGGAGCTGCTCGACCGCGGACGGGTGACCGAAGCGGGGCAGCTCGCGGACCAGGCGCTGGATCTGGACCAGTTGTTCGAGCCTGCGCTGCGGGTGACGCTGCGCACCCGCGCGCTCTCAGGGGACCGAGCGGGCGCGCTCTCCCGCTACGAAACCTTCAAGGCGCTGCTCGTCCAGCGCGTGGGGGCGACGCCGGACCGAGAGACGGCGGCACTCGCGGACCGGGTGCGGAGCGAGCGCGCCTGGGGGTTTGCCGCGCGGACGGAGCATGGCGAGGAGCGGAAGAGCGAGCCGGCCCGCCGCGCCCCGTTGGAGGATCGCATCGAGGCACTCGAGCGTCTCCTGGCGGTCTGGCGAGGCTGCCGAGGCGAGCAGCGGCGCTGCATCGCGATCATCGAGGGCGACCCCGGGATGGGAAAGACGCGCCTCGCCGAAGAGCTTGTCGCCCGCGCCCGCGTCGACGGAGCCGTGATCGCGGGCGTGCGGGCCGTGGAGGCCGACCTCGCCGCGCCGTGGAGTGGCGTACGTGGATTGTGTCGGGGTGGGCTGCTCGGGGCCCCTGGAGTCACGGGCGCGTCGCCCGCGGCCCTTGTGGCGCTACGCGACGAGACCGGGGCCTCACCGCAGCTCGGCCGGGCGTTGGCCGAGGCCGTGGTGGCCGTTTGCCACGAGCAACCGCTGGTCCTCGTGCTCGAGGACGCGCAATGGCTCGATCGTGAGTCGTTGCTCGCGGTGCTTGCGACTTTGCGGGACCCGCCTGGCGTCCCCCTCGCGATCGTCGTGACGACCGCGCTGCAGCCGCTGCGGGCGGAGCTCGACGAGACGCGTGCGCACCTGGGTCGCGAGATCGCGGGCGACGTTGTGCGTCTCGGACCCCTCTCTCGCGAGGCGATCGAGCGACTGACCCGGTGGACGCTGCCCGTTGACGACGAGGAGCAGCTCGGCCGCGTCGCACGCCGCGTAGCAGCCGATTCTGCCGGAATCCCGCTGCTCGCCGTCGCGCTGCTCGAGGCCGTCGCCGCCGGTCTCGACCTCGGCGATGGTCGAGCGGGTTGGCCCGTGCCGGGACGCACGCTCGAGCAGACACTGCCCGCCGACCTTCCCGAGAGCGTGGTAGGCGCGATTCGCGTCATGTTCGGTCGCACGGGCGCTGACGGGCAGAGGCTTCTGGTCGCCGCCGCCGTGCTCAACGATCGCACTCCGGGACCGACGTTAGGCCGCGCCGCCGACGTCGCAAACCACCGGCTCGCGGCGGAACTCGACGAGCTGGAACGGAAGCAGTGGCTGACGGCTGAACCGCGCGGCTACGCGTTCGTCGCCCGCATCTTCCGCGACGTCATCGACCGCGACATGGTCACGGAGGGACAGCGCATCCGCATCCTCGAAGCGCTGCGGACGGAGTGACGCCGAGCCTCGCTCATCCAGTGGCCCGCCCGGCCGGGACGCCATAGGCGACCCCGCGCCGCTCGGGGCCGAGCGCGGCGACGATCGCGCACAGCGTGAACACGGCGCCCGCGGTGAGCGCCATGGCCCACGCGTAGCTCACCCGGGCGGCGATGACAGCTTCGATGGTCGCGATCGAGCCGGCGATCAGCACCCCGCACTGATAGGCGAATCCCGGCAGGAAGCCGCGCACACCGTCCGGCGACAGCTCGGTGATGTGCGCCGGGATCACCCCCCACGCTCCCTGGACCATGAACTGCATCGCGAA
>WNGI01006753.1_pt1 | contig 16128 bp, 15 predicted proteins | sample 5400621 | NCBI WGS metagenome assembly WNGI01 (sample SAMN13153374, study PRJNA577476) | soil metagenome | isolation source: 20 cm soil or saprolite under Garry oak tree replicate 1 | place: USA:California | collected 2016-06-15 | reverse complement strand
CATCCACCTTGTCGGTGGTGACCTCAACCAGCCCTTCGCCTTCGCGAACCTGGTCGCCCGGCTGCTTCAGCCACTTGGCGATGGTCCCCTCGGTGACCGACTCACCCATCTCGGGAAGGGTGACCTGCATGGTCGACTGCGGCACTTTCGAATTCTACCCACTAAACTTGGGTCCGAATATGACGTTCAAGGCACGATTGCGGGCCAGCGAGGATGCCACCGGCTCGCTCCTCTGCCTCGGCCTCGACCCGGAGCCTGACCTGCTCCCGCCATCGGTCGAACGGTCACCGCCCAATTCGTGCGGACCATCGTCGACGCGGTCGGCGATTCGGTTTCCTCTTACAAGCTCAACCTGGCCTTCTACGAGCGATGGGGGAGGGAGGCCAGCTGGTTGCTGGACCAGGCGATGGCCGCACTGCCCAAAGGGCGGCCCGTGATCTTCGACGCCAAGCGGGGCGACGTGGGGAGCACGGCCCAGGCGTACGCCCACGCGGTGTTCGAGGCCTGGGGCGCCGATGCCGTCACCGTCCATCCCTACCTGGGCTATGACTCGGTTGCGCCCTTCCTCGCGCACCGGGACAAGGAAGTCTTCATCGTGTGCCGGACATCGAACCCGGGAGCGGCGGAGTTCCAGCATCTGCGCAGCGATGGCGAGGCCCTCTATCGGCACATCGCGCGCGCCGGCGTCCGTTGGGATCATCACGACAACGTCGCCTTCGTCGTCGGCGCGACGGCGCCCGCCGAGCTTCGGGACGTGCGCCAGATCGCGGGCGACCGGCTGCTCCTCGTCCCCGGCATCGGTGCGCAAAGTGGAGACCTCGCGGCCGCGCTCAAGGCGGCGCTCAGGCCCGATGGACGCGGGGCCATCATCCCGATCTCGCGCGGCATCCTGTTCGCGTCGGCCGGCGCTGACTACGCGGATGCCGCGCGCGCGGCGGCACGCCGGTATCGCGACGCGATCAACGCGCTTCGGCCGGAGCCCGCGACGGCCCGAGGCTAAGCCTATGTCCGGCTTCGTCGCCGGCGCCCTGGTTGCCCATCCTCCAATCCTGCTGACCGAAGTCGGTGGCGCGCAGTCGGAACGCGTCCGCGCAACGGCCGATGCCATGCGACAGCTCGACGGCATCCTCTCAAGCGTCGATGCCCCGCTGGCGATCGTCGTCTCGCCGCACAGCCCCTCGAGCATGACCTCGCTGCCTGTTCGCCGCGCTGCCTACGCCGCCGGCGACCTGGCACGATTCCGGGCGCCACAGGTCCGGGTGGAAGCACAGGTTGACGCGGCGCTCGCGGCCGCGCTGGTCGTCGATGGGCAACAGGCGGGTTTCGCCCTCACCTGGGCTGAGGAGACCGAGCTCGATCACGGGGTCGTGGTCCCGCTGCATTCACTGCCGCGCACGATGGCCAGTAAGCGCTGCATCTTCCTCGGCGTCAGTGGATGGCCATTGTCGCGCTTTATCGAGTTCGGTGGCTGGTTGCAGATGCGGCTCCGAGATCGCTCCGCCATCCTGATCGCCTCCGGTGATCTGTCACATCGCCTCACCCCGGACGCGCCCTACGGGTTTCGACCGCAAGGACCGCTCTTCGACCGGCTGGTGATCGACGCTCTTCGCGCGCGGACCTGGGAACAGATCGAGGCGCTGGATCCGGATCTCGTCGAGGAGGCCGGCGAGTGCGGTCTGCGCCCACTCGCAATTCTGCTCGGGGCCGGCCGCGCGGCACACTTGAATTCCGAGGTCCTCAGCTACGAAGGCCCGTTCGGTGTCGGCTATCCGGTTGTCGCCTTCACCGCGTCCGCTGCCCCGGCCATTGTGCTCGACATCCAGACGTTGGGCCGCCACGCGATCGACACGTACCTGCGCACGCGCCAGCTGATCGACCCGCCGGAGCCGATCCCCATCGAGCTGCAGTCGCCCTCGGCGGTTTTCGTGACGCTCCGCAAGCACGGCGAGTTACGTGGTTGCGTCGGCAGCGTGCGGCCGACGGCGGCGACCGCGGCGCATGAGCTGATCCGTTACGCGGTCGCCTCCGCCGTGCGCGATCCACGCTTCGACCCGGTGCGGCTCGATGAAGTCAGCGCGCTGACGATCAAGGTCCAGCTGCTCGATATGCCGGAGCCGGTGGCCAACATCGCCGAGCTCGATCCACAGGTCTATGGGATCATCGTCCGCCGCGGCGATCGCCAGGCGCTCCTGCTGCCGGACATCGACGGTATCGAGACCCCCGAGCAGCAGGTCCTTGCCGCCTGTCAGAAGGCCGGCATCGATCGCAACGCGCCACTGCAGCTCGAACGCTTTCGCACCCGTACGCTCACGTGATCGCCCTTTTTGCCAACCCGGAGCAAATTGGGCATCGTGCCGAAGGCCACCCTGAGCGCCCCGAGCGCGTGGGCGCCATTCTCGAGGCGATCAAGGCAGCCGAGCTCGCCCTCGCTCCGGAAGTGGCGCCGCCGGCGCCGGACTCGATGATCACGCGCGTCCACGACCCACGATACGTCGCGTTGCTCGATCGAACCGGCGACGCCGGTGGTGGTTACCTCGACCCCGACACGTACATCACACCGCTCTCGATGCGGGCCGCCCGCACGGCAGCCGGCGCTGTGGTTGAGGGCGTGAAGCGCGTGCTGGATGGAAAGGTGAAACATACCTTGGCGGTGGTGCGGCCGCCTGGCCACCATGCCGAGCACGCGCAAGCCATGGGCTTCTGCCTCATCAACAACATCGCCGTTGGCCTCATGGCCGCGCGCACCAACGGCATTCGCCACATCGCCGTCCTCGACTTCGATGTCCACCACGGCAACGGCACGCAGCACAGTTTCGAAAACGACGCCGAGGTCTTTTACGCCTCGACCCATCAGTACCCCTTCTATCCGGGGACGGGCGCTGGGGGAGAGCGCGGAGCGCATGGCAACGTCCTCAACGTGCCGCTCCCCAGTGGCAGCGGCGATGCGCTGTTTCTCGGCGCCTGGGAAAAGAAGATCGGCCCGGCACTCGCGACCTTTCATCCCGAGCTGCTGTTGGTGTCCGCCGGTTTCGACGCTCACCAGGACGACCGGCTGGCTGGGCTCGAGGTCACGACCGAGGGCTACCGCGAGCTCGCCACCCTGATCAAGGGCTGGGCAGTCGAGCATACGGGTGGCCGCACGGTCTGGGTGCTCGAAGGCGGCTACAACCTGCGGGCGCTGGGCGATTCGGTGGTGGCCTGCCTGGAGGTTCTGCTCGCAGACGCCACCGACGGTGACCACCGCGTGGACACTGCGGGTGATCGAGGGTACAATAGCGGCTCGCCGGACTAAGTCTGGAGGCAGGAACCATGGCGAAGTCACGCGACAAGGGCAAGCGCGAGGTCAAGAAGAAAAAGAAGGAAAAGGCGCCCAAGGGCGCCCCGGCACCGTTTAGCGACGCCGCCTTCACCCCACGGCGCGAGCCCGGCATGCCTGGCTCGGCGGGAGCGCCGCCGGCATAGTCGCTCGAGCTGGCGGCGCCCTGCTGGCGCTGCTGCTCCTCGTCACCGCCGTGCCGGCGCACGCGGATGATCCCAGCACGCTCGCCGATCGGTTGGCGCAGGTGCAGGCGGAACAGGCGCGCCAGCATCAACGGCTGGCCGCACTCGAAGGCCAGCAGAGCCAGGTGCGGCAAACCCTGGCGGCGCTCGAAGCCCAGCTCGCGCTGAGCAGCGCCGATCTCGCACCGATTGCCGCGAAAGCGCAGGCGATCGAGGCGCAAATTGCGGACGCGCAGCTGCAGCTGTCGCACGACCAGCTCGCCTACCTGCAACACATGCGCGCCTTCCAGGCGGACATCAAGAAGCTATATGCGCTCGGCGGGGTGCGATGGCTCGAGTTTGTTTTTTCCGCGCGAAGTTTCGATGACCTGCTCAATCGCAGCATCTATTTACAGCAGATCTCCGTGACCGAGCTGCAACTGGCCCGCAAGCTGCGCGCCGAGCGCGATGCGCTGGAGGCGCAGCGCCGTCTCCTGGCCCAGGCTCGCGCGGACCTCGCGCCGCTGCTCGATGCGCTGCAGGCACGCGCCAACGCGATCGCCAGTCAGGTCGCCGCGGTCGCGAGCTATGACAGCGACCTCGACAGCCAACGCCGCCAGACGTTGATTCGCCTCGCGGGGCTGCAGGGCCAAAGCCGCGCGCTCCAGTCGGCGCTCGACCGCTACGAGACGGAGGCGGCGCAAGCGGCGCTCCGCGGGTCCGGCGCATCGTACGGGCCGACTTGTCCGCCGGCAGCACCCCCGGGATCGGTGCGCTTCTGCGGTCACGGCTGGGGCCACGGAGTGGGTCTCGGGCAGTGGGGTGCGAAAGGCATGGCGCTGGCCGGACTCAACTACCGCTTCATCGATCAGCACTTCTACACGGGGACCACCTGGGCCAGCCTCGACACCGCCCATACGCCGATCCACGTGGCGGTGCTCTGGGGAACCGCGACCTACCGGGTCATCCCGAGCGGGCCCGCGCAGCTGATCGCCGGCGGTCGCGTCACGAACCTTGCGCCCGGCCAGACAGTCTCGCTCGCGCCATCAGGTGGTGTGCAGAAGGTTGTGCCGACCGCGGCCGGCACGCGGATGACGGTCTACGGTCCGTCGGGTCGGTATCACGCCTATCGCGGAACGATCGTGGCGCAGCCGAGCAGCGGCCTGCTGTACATCATCAATGTGCTGCCGATCGAGGATTATCTGCGCGGTCTCGGTGAGGTTCCCTCGAGCTGGCCGCTGGAGGCCATCAAGGCCCAGATCGTGGCCGCGCGCTGTTACGCCCTGACGCACATGGGAAGTACAGGCTTGTACGACGTCGACGACACCACCCAGTTTCAGGTGTACCGCGGGATCGATTCCGAGAGCGCGTCGCAGAATGCGGCCGTCGACCAGACGGCTGGCCAGGTGCTGATGTACGGCGGGCGCGTGATCGAGGCGTTCTTCTCGGCGTCGGACGGTGGCCACACGGCCAACGTGTCGGACGTGTTTGGTGGCTCGCTCGCGACCTATCCGTACCTGAGGGGCGTGCTGGATCCTTGGGACATCGTGGCGCCGCGTCACACGTGGTACACCCGCGTCTACACCTACGCCGCGCTGGAGCCGGTCTTCTTCACCAGCGCCGACATTGCCACGTACGGACATCTCAAGGGATTCGACCTGCGCGACCGCGACGCGTCGGATCGCCTCAACACGGTGGGACTGATCGGGTCAAACGGATCGGCGTGTCGGCCTTTCTCCACGCGTTCAACCGCTCGTCGCTCACCGGCACGGACGTGCTCTGGAACGAGATGTTCGGAACGACGCCCGCTCAAACCTGGCCGTACTGGCACTAATCGACTAGCGCATTAGCTGAGCCGGACTGAGCCGTCATCCGCCAACGTCCAGCCAGGATTGTGGGCGACTTCCCAGACGTAGCCGTCGGGATCAGCGAAGGCACCGGTGTAGCCGCCCCAGTCGGCGCTCGCGGCCGAGCGGATGATCGTCCCGCCGGCGCGCTCGGCGTCAGCGAGTAGGACGTCGACCTCCTCGGGCGACCGGACGTTATGCGCCAGCTCCACTCCGGGCGCGCCATGACCGCCGAGCGCGGCCCAGAGGCCGAAGACGATTCCACCCGCCTGGTAGAAGGCGACCTCGTCGTCGGGCTGCTGGGCGCCGGACCAGCCGAGCGCTTCATAGAACTTGCGAGCCCGCTCATGCGCCAAGTATGGCGGGCCAACAATGCAACGCAAGGCATTCCCAACGCCACCCGCGACGTCGCCGCGCGTTACAATCGGCGCCAGCTTGAACGTGTCCAGGCCTTTAGTCCGGGTTCAACCGGCCGTCATCATCCTCGTCGGGCTGTTAAGCGCGTGTTCCGGTCCCGCCGCCAGCACGACCTCGGCAACCGCGAGCGTGTCGCCGCCCGCATCGGGCACGCCCGCGCGGGCCTCAGGTTATCGCGTGCTCTTCACGGCCTCCACGGCCGGCGCGAGCGAGATTTTTCTCTATGACTCCGCCAGCAGCACGCCGCAGCAGCTCGTGTCGCTGAGCACGGCGGCGCCGGCCGAACCCCGCTTCGTCTCGTCGCAGAAGATTGCCTACGTCGACAATCCCAATGCAGGACCAGCCAAAATCATCAGCCTCGAGCTCGCCACCCGCGCGACATCGACCGAGGTCACGGTCAACGGCTACGTGCCGGCCTTTGCCTACAGCCACGATGGATCACTGCTCGCTTATCTGGTGCACGACACCTCGGGCTCAGGCAAGGCATCCCTCCACATGCGCCGCGGCGGACAGGAAACGACGCTGAGCCTCAACACCGTACCCGGTCGCGGGATTGGCCGCGATGACGAGGTCCGGCTCGAGTTTGCGCCCGACGACAAGTATTTGCTCATGGTGGACACCTACCTCGGCAATCAGGGCCAGGCACCCGAGACGGGCCAGTTCCTAGTCATCCGCAGCGCCGACAACACTGTCGCGTTCCTGCCGCCGGCAGGGATCAGCTCCAACGCAACGATGGCGACCTGGGCGCGGCACAAGGATCGGCTCTACTACCGCGACGCGGTCGGGGTGCGCACCTGGGATGCCGGGGTGACCAGCGTCGGAACGCTGGCCACGGGGCTCCACTGGTACGACCCGGCTGCCGCCACCGATGACCGCTGGCTGGCCTTCACCCAGATCGACAATGGCTCCGTGCCGCACGTCCGGCTCTACGACCTGCAGCGCAACCAGGTGGTGGCCACCGGGGCGGCGGCCCGCTCACATCCCATCTTCATCAGCGGCGACACGATCTGGTACCTCGAGGAGCAGGCGTGTGTGAGCGAGTGCCTGGGCGGCCCCTCGCAGAGCTCGGGAAGAGTGCTCGCCTACAGCCTGAATAACAAGAGCGAGACCGCCTTGCCCTTCACCGACGTCCACAGCCTGTCGCAGCTGTCGGTCGTCTCGAGTTAACCATCTCATTCCCTCCCCCTTTGGGGGAGGGTAGGGTGGGGGCCGTCAGGGCGACATCAGCTGCCGCAGCACCATCGGCAGCACACCGCCGTGGCGCAGGTACTCGACATCGGTTTGATTGTCGAGCCTGCAGACGACGCTGAACCGTTTCGCGCCGCCCTCAGCCCCGGTTGCCTCTACCTCGATCCGCTGGCCGGGTTGCAGCCCGGCGGCGAGCCCGCGGATGGTAAAGGCCTCCGTTCCGCTCAGTCCGAGCGAGCGCAGCGATTCACCCGGGACAAACTCCAGCGGCAGAATGCCCATGCCGACCAGGTTGCTCCGATGGATCCGCTCGAAGCTTTCAGCGATCACCGCGCGAATGCCGAGCAACAGCGGACCCTTGGCGGCCCAATCCCGCGAGCTTCCCGAGCCGTACTCTTTGCCGGCGATGGCGAGCAGGGGCACGCCATCCGCACGGTAGCGCTCCGAGGCGTCGAAAATCGTCATCTCCTCTGCATCCGGTAGGTGTTTCGTCCAGTAGCCTTCACGCGGCGTGAGCTGATTGCGCAGGCGGATGTTGCCGAACGTGCCGCGCACCAGAACTTCATGGTTCCCGCGGCGCGCGCCGTAGCTGTTGAACTCGCTACGCTCGACGCCCTGCGCCACCAGGTAGCGGCCGGCCGGGCTGTCGGGCGGGATGCTGCCGGCGGGGGAGATGTGGTCCGTGGTGATCGAGTCGCCGAGGATGACGAGGGCGCGCGCCTCGACGATGTCGCTCAAGGGGGTGGGTTCCGGACGCAGGCCCTCGAAGAAGGGAGGCTCGCGCACGTAGGTCGACTTCGGATCCCAGTCATAGATAGGCCCGGTCGGCGCCGACATCCTCTGCCAGTTCTCATCGCCATCGAAGATGCGCTCGTATTCCCGCGTGAACATCTCGACCTTCAGCGAGGCGCGGATCGCCTCATTGACCTCCGCGGCCGAGGGCCAGAGTTCTTGCAGGAAGACCTGTTTCCCGTCCCGGTCGGTTCCCAGCGGATCGGTTGCCAGGTTGCGGCGGATATCGCCGGCGAGCGCGTAGGCGACCACCAGCGGTGGTGAGGCGAGATAGCTCGCCCGGACCAGCGGATGGATGCGGCCCTCGAAGTTCCGGTTCCCGCTGAGGACGGCGACCACGTTGAGTTTTTCCTTCTCGACGGCGGCTTCGACCTCCGCGCTGGCCAGCGGGCCGCTGTTGCCGATGCAGGTCGTGCACCCGTAGCCGACCAGGTAGAAGCCGAGCTCCTCCAGGTAGGGCATCAGGCCGGCCGCTCGCAGGTAGTCGGTGACGACCCGGGATCCGGGCGCCAGGCTGGTCTTGACAGTCGGCGACACACGCAGTCCGCGCTCCACGGCGCGCTTGGCCAGCAATCCGGCGGCCACCATCACCGAGGGGTTCGAGGTGTTGGTGCAGCTCGTGATGGCCGCGATCACCACCGAGCCGTTGCGCAGCTGCTGCGCGGGCCGGGCCATCACGGCGGTAGCGTGCTGGTGCCCACCGACGGGCTCCGCGACCCCGCCCTCGGAGTCGAAGCGAGCGACGTCGTTGTTGCTCGGGCCCTCTTCCATCGCGAAGGCGGTCTTGAAGCTCTGCCACACCTTGGGGAGCGGCACGCGATCCTGGGGCCGCTTGGGGCCGGCGACGCTCGGCTCGACGGCGTCGAGATCGAGCTCGAGGAGCTCGTCGAAAACCGGTGTGGCCGATTCGTCGGTGCGGAACATGCCCTGCTCGCGGGTGTAGCGCTCGACCAGCTCGATCAGCTGACGGTCGCGCCCGGTCGTCTCCAGGTAGCGCAGCGTCTGCTGGTCGACGGGGAAGAGGGAGGCGGTGGCGCCGTATTCCGGGCACATGTTGGAGAGGGTGGCGCGATCCGGCACCGAGAGGCTCGCCAGGCCGGCGCCGCAGAACTCGACGAACTTGTTGACGACGCCGTGCGCGCGGAGCATCTCGGTCAGTGTCAGGACGAGGTCGGTCGCCGTCGCGCCCGGCCGCAGCGACCCGGTCATGCGGACGCCGACCACCACCGGCGTCGGCAAGTAGGTGGGCTGTCCGAGCAATGCCGCCTCCGCCTCGATCCCGCCCACGCCCCAACCGAGCACGCCGAGGCCATTGACCATCGTGGTGTGCGAGTCGGTGCCGAGCAACGTATCGGGCAGGGCGATGCTCCCTTTGGCGTCGGTCTGCACCTGTACCACGCGGCTGAGTCGCTCGAGGTTCACCTGGTGGCAGATCCCCATCCCGGGGGGGACGACGCTGAAGTTGTGAAACGCCTGTTGGGCCCAGCGCAGCAGGGCGTACCGTTCGCCGTTACGTTCGTACTCGCGCTCGATGTTGCGGGCGTACGATGCCAGCGACCCGAAGGCGTCCACCTGTACCGAGTGGTCGATCACGAGGTCGGCCTGCACGAGCGGATCGATCCGACCAGCATCCTTCCCGGCGCGCTGCATCGCCGAGCGCATGGCGGCCAAGTCCAGCACCGCCGGTACGCCGGTGAAGTCCTGCAGCAGCACCCGTGCCGGCAAGTAGGGCACCTCCGCGTCGGCCGGCGGCCGTTCCGGCCAGCGGGACAGGGCGCGCAGGCTGGTCTCACTGACGCGGCCGCCATCGGCCTGGCGTAGCAACCCCTCGAGCAGGATCTTGACCGTGATGGGCAGCCGGGCCGGATCACCGAAGCCCGCCGCCGCCAGTCGATTCAGCGGATAGTAATCAACTGCCGTCGAGGCGAGTCGCTGACGCGCCGAGATCATCGCGTCTTGATGCTAGCAGCGTCACTCACGATTTCCGCTGTGAAACTTGCGATGCGCCGCGCGCAACTGGGGATTCGTGACGTGGGTGTAGATCTGCGTGGTGTTGAGATTCGCGTGCCCGAGCAACTCCTGGACGGCGCGCAAATCGGCGCCGTTGGAGAGCAAATCGGTGGCGAACGAGTGCCGCAGGGTGTGCGGTGTTGCCTTGACGCCCAGCCCGGCGAGCTTGACGTACTTCTGCACCACCCGCTCGATCGACCGCACCGAGATACGCATGCCAGGGCCGCCCGGCGTCGCGTCCAGCCTTCCCTTCATCCGGATGAAGAGCGGTTTCCAGCGATCGGAGCGGGCCTCCAGGTAGCGGCCCAACCAAGTGCACGCGGCATCGCTGAGAAAGACGACGCGCGGCTTTCGCCCCTTGCCGATGACGCCGAATTCGCGGGTTTTCAGGTTGATGTGGTCTCGATCCAGGCGCGCCAGCTCGGCGAGCCGGAGCCCGGTGCTGAAAAACGTCTCGAGCAGGGCGCGGTCGCGCAGGCCCCGCGGATCGCGGACGTCCGGAGCCGCGAGCAGGCGGCGCAGCTGGTCGGCGTCGAGAAACTTTAAGGAGCGCGAGGCGGCTTTGCCGAGCTCGATCCGGTCCGGCGCGAGCACTTCCATTCCCTGCAGGGTCCAGTAGCGCAGCATCGAGCGGATCGCGATCAGAAAGTAGGTCTGGCTGGCGCGCGTCAGGGAGCGCCCGGTGTGTTCGTTGACGCGCCGGGCGAGGGCGAGCTTATAGCGGCGCACAACCTCGGTCGTGAGGTCGGGCAGATCCTTCACGTCCGGCTCTTCCCGCGCGAGCCAACCGAGCAAGTTGTTGAGGTAGTGGTCGTACTGGCGAATCGTCAGCGGGCTGAGGTTGCGGTCGATTTCACACGCTTCGAGGAAGCCGCGCACGCGCTCGACGAGTGCGCTCGCGACCAGAGGTGCCTGCGTCGGGGACGTGGGGGAGACGGTGGGCACGCTGCTGCGCGAATTCTACGGCGTGCTGGCGACTCGCGAGCGTCGGCTACGTTCGCTGACTCCGCCCCCAGGTCCACGTTCAGGCTTGACAGGGTCTAATCCAGCACAGTAGTATCGCGATATATCGTGATAGTCCGTTAATTTCAGGAGGATCCAACCCATGTGGTCACGTCGTGAGTTCCGCTTCGACCAGTTCCGCCGCCAGATCTTCGAGCGCGGCGACCTCAAGTACGTCATCCTCGACCAGCTCAAGGACAAGCCCGCCCACGGCTACGAGCTGATCAAAGCCCTGGAAGCGCGCTTCGGCGGCTTCTACGCCCCGAGTCCGGGCGCCGTCTACCCGACCCTCCAGATGCTCGAGGACATGAGCTATGTCAGCTCCGTCCAGGAGGACGGACGGAAGATCTACAGCATCACCGATGCCGGCCGTACCTTCATGACCGAGCGCCGGCCGCAGGTCGACGAAGTCTTCGGCCGGATGAAAGAGCGCTGGGGCGCCGAGTGGGGTCCGCAGGCCCATCATGTGATGCACGAGTTGCGCAACGACCTGCGCGACCTGGGCCGTTCCGTCGCCAGCGAGGCCCGCAACCGCTGGCCGGATCCCGATCAGCAGCGCCGCATCCGCGACATCATCGCTCGAGCCAAGGCCGAGATCGCGTCGATTCTCTCGGAGAAGCCCGCCGCCAAGGTTTAGAGTTCGCCGCCGATAATCCGGCGGCGGATCCACTCCTCGAAGAAGCGTTCCTTGATGGTGTAGGCGCCGCTCGGCTCCATGTCGACAAGCTCGCGGTCGATCAGGGTCTGGATGGCCCGCTGCACGGTGGTCGCCGGCCCGAGATTGGCGCGCCGTCGGTACTCCTCCCGGTAGATGTTGCGCCCGCCCCACTCGACCAACGCCACGAGAAGGTTGCGCTGGGCCGGGGCCGAGTCGTGCCAGAGGACCGTCATCTGCGCCGCCTCCGCGTCGAGGACCCGGGAGATGGCGGTCGACACCAGCTCCGTGGTGGAGAGGGGGAGGAGGGCCACTTCCCAGAGAAAGTGCGCCGCCTCCTGGGTGTCGTTGGGATGTGCGCCGGTGAAGTCGATCAGCGCATAGATGGCGTCTTTCGGCAGCGGCCGGCCGCTGGCCCGAAAGCGCCCCATCAGGAAGTTGGCGAATTCCTCGCGCGGCAGCGCGCCGAGCGGGTAAGGGCGGGCCATCTTCAGCAGCGGGGCGTTGCGTTCGTGCACGGCTCGGCGGAGCAAGGCCTGGCGCGACCCGAGGAAGGCGTACGACACGTGTTGCTGGTGCTGGATCACGGCGCGCAGCTGCCGCAAGAGAGTGACACCGAGTTCCATCAGGTCCTGGAACTCGTCGAGGATGACGACGACCCGTTTCTTCTTGCCCTCGCGCGCGATCACCTCGGGCTCTTGAAAAATCTGCTCGAGCAGGGCATCGAGGTTGGGCGTGCCGGCGCTGGCGGCCTCGAATGAGAGCGACGCGTGGCCTTCGCTGTCGAGCGTCAGCGTGGGTCGAACCCGAAACGCCTTGAGGTGCTGGACAACCCAATCCTCGGCACGCTGCGCCGGATTCTTGAAGGCATCCAGGTAGGCGGAGGCCAGGCGGTCCGCGAGCCGCGCTCGAGAGGGAACCAGCATGCAATCGAGGTAGGCGACCGGGATGCCGGCCGCCTCCAAATGGCGCTTCACCTCGAGGATGAGTGAGGTCTTGCCGAAACGACGGGGCGCCTCGATCAGGATGTTCTGCCCGCCACGGAGTTCGCGCTCGAGCGCCAGCAGGTCGGCTTCGCGGTCGGTGAAGGCGTCGCCGGAGACGATCCGACCGAAGCGGAACGGGTTGGTGGCCGAGGCCGCCGCCTTTACGCGTGCCGGCATTACGCGGATTAGTATAACGTGATTGCGCGGACTTGCGTACGAAGGCGGCTTCCAATGTTGACAAGCGGTGGCGGAGTCGATACGGTTAGCCGCAAGGAAGGCGGAGGGCATGTTGACACGGTTGGTGGTCGCGTCGCTGGCTGTCGTGCTCGCGGCGTGCGGAGGTCAATCCGAGGCCAACACGCCGACTCCTACGGCGACCCCCTACGTGGCCACGGAGTCGGGATTCAGTGCCGTTTTCCCGGCCACCCCGGCCAAGCAAACCCAAAAGGTCAACCAGCCCGGTATCAACGCCGACCTGACACTGTACACCGCGACGACCAACGACGAGCAGGTCATTGTGGGTTATGAGCCACTGCCGCTCGCCCCTCAGCGAAGCGAGATCCAGAGTCGACTCGACGCCGGTGTCGCGGGATCCGCCTCCAACACCAATGGAACTGTGCTGTCGAAGGGCAATACGACGTTCCTCGGGCAACCCGCCGAGGACGCAGTGCTCCAGGCGCAGGGCGCCGTCGTGCACGAACGGATCGTGTTCTTCGGCTCGAAGCTCTACATTTTCGAAGGCATCACGAGGACCACCGACGCGAAGCATCCAGCCTACGACACGCTACTGGCGACCTTCAAGACGCTCTGACGCCGATAACAACCTCATCGGCCTGGTGCAGTCCTAGAAATTGAGGAGGAAGACGGGAGCCGCCGCCGCCAGGCCGGCGATGAGCTGCAGGGCGAGGACCAGCAGCGCCGGTCCTGGCGTTCGCGGCATCCACTTGGTGGCGAAGAACGCGATGACCGGGATCTGCGCCGCCATCAGCAGCTGCCAGAGATGGGCCGCCGTCCCCTCATCGGCCTGGCGGGCCGTGCCGAACATCGCGACGTGACCGAGGACCAGGGCAAGAGCGGCGACCGACATCGCCAACGGGAGCAAAGCCGAGGGTCGCTTCAGCGTGGCGATCGTCAGGCCTGATCCACCTTAATCAGGCCGCCGGCTTCAGGGGCCGGCGGGCGCCCATCGGGTAGCCGGGCAGCACGCTGCTCCAATCGATGCCGCGATTGCGGGCCCGAAAGTAGGCTAGGGCAAAGCGGTCGCACGCGGTCTCGGCGGCGCCTTTTCCACCGCGGACTTCCCGCAGATACCAGTGATAGAACTCGTGGCAGTAGAGAAATCGCAGCACCTCACGACGCGTCCGGAAACGGATGGTCCGGCCGAACCACTGGAAGGCGAGGCGGCGCCCTGGCTTGCGGCGAGCCCGGTAGTACACCTTCTCGTCCCAGGCGCGAAACGGTTCGGGTACTTGCAGCTCGATCAGCCGATCCTCATACCAACAAAAGGCCGCCAGGTGGGGCGCCTGTCGGTAGCGGAGCGGTCGGGCGCTGATGCCGTAGCCCACGGGGGGCGGCAGGTCGGCCAGCCAGCGCCGTAAGGTGTTGGCATCCACGCCGGTGACCCGCGATCGGAGGGGGATCGAGGCCCAGCTGCGACGAGGAGGGGAGAGGGCCATCCCGATTAGCTTAAGAGCAAGCCGGGTAACCCTGGCTTCATTCTGGCGGTCGTTACACCATTTGTAAGGTTTCGCCGCTCGCTCGCCACAGGTTGTCGCCAGCTCTTCGACGCGACCGCAGCCTTTCCGCCACAGACTGGGGGCTGGTGGAAACGGCTCCCCTGAGCGAACTCGATCTGGCGCGCCTGAAGGCCCGGCAAGCCTCGCTGCCCGCCGTGCACCCGGTGGCTTCTGGGGGACGCCGGTCTCTACCCAGCTTGCGTGACACCGTCGGTTGGACCGGGGTCGCCCTGACACGCGAGCTGAAGATCTGGCACACCACCTTGCCCGGGCTGGTGCGCAGCGACGCGGTTTTCAGCCTGATGCTCTGGGTGGCGGTTTTCAGCGTGGCGGCCGCGGTGGTCGCGGTGCCCAGCATCCCGATCTCGGTCCGCTACAGCGCTGGGCTGGCGGCAGTCGCCTACCTCTTTGTCTGCATCGAATTGACCCGCATGCAGCGGCCGGTCCCCGGAAGCCAGGTCCTGCTTGGGGGAGCCGACCTCGCCGTCGTCATGGCGCTTGGCGCGCTCTCGGCCCCTTATGTGTCCTACGCGCACGTGCTGCTCTTCTTTGGGGCGGCGCGGCTGGCCGCCCGCTTCCGCGATCCGCGGATCCTCGCCGCCGGCCTGTTGCTCTTGTGGCCGTTCGAGGCAGCGGGTCACGCCGCCCCGCTCTCGATCGTGATGGACCTCTTTTTGGTCCTGATGACAATGTGGCTCGTCGTCTTCCTCACGACGTCCGCCGACGGGGCCAAGGCAACGATCGCACGGCAGGGCGCGCTGGCCGCGGTCACTTCCGGGTTGGCGCGAGCGCGCGATGAGGACGGCCTCTTCGCCGAGCTCGCCGACCTGGCGCCGGCCCTCGCCCCCGGCTGCGCCTGGGCTTTCTGGGCCAAGGACCCGGCGGGCGGTGAGTTTCGCGCGGTTCGCTGGGCCGGGCTCAGCGACGGCGAACTTCCCGGATTTACCTTCACCCCGACCCTCGGCGCCGATCCCAGTCACGCGGTACTCATCCAGGGGCCGCTCCCGGGCACCAGCTTCGGGGAGTGCACGCTGATACAACCAACGGCCGGCGAGGATGGGCTCAACGGCTTGATCACCGTCGCGGGCCACGCGGCCGAGCTCGACCCGCCGACCCAGGAATTGATCCGTGCGGTTGGCGATGAAATGGGCGCCACGTTGCTTCGGCTGGCGATGCTCGACGAGGAACGGCAGCAGACCGAGGCGATGGAGCAAGCAAACCGGTTGGCCGGGCTCGCCGCCCCGTACGCCGCCGACCAGCGGGCGGCGCTGGGGGCGATCCGGCCCGCGCTCGCGGACCTGTTGCGCTCCGAGAGCCTCCACCTCGAATGGATCAACGGCGACCGCCTGCAGCTGGTCGTCCCCGAGGGCGACCCGCTCCAGGACCACGCGCCGGGCTGGCTGCCGCTCGCCGGCACGCGCAGCGCGGAGGCGCAACTCGAGGGCCGTGCCCTGCGCGAGCCGCTCGCCGGCCGCCGTCCGGAAGATCTGTTCGGCGTGCCGGCCGGATTGCGCCACATCGCGGTCGCGCCCATGCGGTGCGCCGAGGTCGATGGCACGCTGCAAATCGGGCGTCGCCTGCCGCGCGCCTACGCGTCGAGCGAAGTGCTGGTGCTCCAGCGCCTCGCGGAGCGCCTCAGCGTCTTGTTCGCGGCCGCCGCGCCGGCCAGCGTCGTAAATTCCACGACAGGGGGAGCCCCGTGATCAAGCAAACGGTTCGAGCAGCGAGCGAGGCCGACGGGTTGGTCAACGACATGCGCCAGCTGGCCCAGGCGGTGGTGCCGGGCCAGACGGTTGACGACCCGGCCTACATGGAGCGGACGATCACTACGCGCATCGCGACCTTCTTAATGGTGTTGCTGGTCACGATCATCTTCGCCACCTCAGCGCTGCCCGATGTCGGGCCGACGCTCGCCAAGGTCATCCAGGCGCATCTCTAACACCGTCGCGGACGTCGGGCTGCCAGATAGCCGGCCGCCTGTCTCGCTCCCTCGCCCCAATTGACTGGTACGCAGA
>WNGI01010001.1_pt1 | contig 16129 bp, 11 predicted proteins | sample 5400621 | NCBI WGS metagenome assembly WNGI01 (sample SAMN13153374, study PRJNA577476) | soil metagenome | isolation source: 20 cm soil or saprolite under Garry oak tree replicate 1 | place: USA:California | collected 2016-06-15 | reverse complement strand
GGGACCAGATCACCTTGACCGCTGCACCGGTGGCCTTGGAGGTCTCGAGCGCCTCCTGAATGAAGTCCAGCTCGAAGCGCCGGCCGAACCCGCCGCCCAGATAGGTCGTGTGGACCTTCACTTTGTCCGGGGTGACGCCACCGATCTTGGCGCCGAGGCCTTGAGCCCCGGTCTGAAACTGGGTCGGCGCCCAGATATCCACGCCGTCGGAGCGGACGTGGGCGGTGCAGTTCATCGGCTCCATCGTGGCGTGCGCGAGGAAGGGGAGGTCGTATGCGGCCGCGACCTTCGACGCGCTCGACGCCAGCGTGCCGGCGGCATCGCCTTCGTGTCTCGCCACCGCGCCCGCCTGCTCCGCCCGCTGGGCGAAGAGCTGTGCGATGCTGGCACTCGAAACCTGCGCGTTGGGGCCCTCGTCCCAGGACACGTCGAGCGCATCCCGCCCCTTCTTGGCCGGCCAGTAGCCGTCGGCCACGACCGCGACGCCGCTCGAGATCTGCACCACGTGGCGGACCCCGGGCACGGCCTTCGCCTTGGCCGCATCGAAGCTCTTGACCTTGCCGCCGAACACCGGCGAGCGCGCGATCACGGCGACCAGCATCCCGGGCGCCTTCACGTCGATGCCGAACTGGGCGCTGCCGTCCACCTTGGGCGGCGTGTCGAGCCGCCGGACGCGGGTGCCGAGGATCTTCCAATCCTTCGGGTCTTTGAGCGGCACGTCCTGCGGCACGGGGACGGTCGCGGCCTTCTCCACCAGCTTCCCGTAGGTTAGGCGCCGCTTGCTCCGCGCGTGGATCACCGCGCCCGTTTCCGCGTGACACTCGGCCTTCTCGACACCCCACGTTTGTGCGGCCGCCGTGACGAGCATCTCACGGGCCGCCGCCCCCGCCTTGCGGAGCGGTGTGTAGGCGGCGCGCACGCTGGTGCTGCCACCGGTGCCCTGCATGCCGAACATCGGGTTGGTGTAGGCCTTGTCGGCCGGGGCGAACTCGATCTTGATCCTGGACCAGTCCGCATCGAGCTCCTCGGCGAGCAGCATCGGCAACGCGGTCGCCACGCCTTGGCCCATCTCCGAGCGGTCCACCATCACGAGCACGCTTTCGTCGGCGCCGATGCGCAGCCACGCATTCGGAGCGAGCGGCGCCGCGGGGGCAGGGCCGAAGCGGGATCCGGACGGGAGCTGGAAGCCGATCACGAGCCCGGCGCCCGCGGCCCCCGCCGTCTCGAGAAACTCCCGTCGGGTGAGCGGAGTGTGCGCGCGCATGGTCAGGCCCGCTGCGCGGCGCGGTGGATGGCGGCGCGGATTCGCTGGTACGTGCCGCAGCGGCAGATGTTCGTCATCGCGGCATCGATGTCGGCATCGCTCGGGTTGGGACTCTTGGCGAGCAGCGCGGCGGCCGCCATGATCTGACCCGACTGGCAGTAGCCGCATTGCGGCACGTCCTCCGCGATCCAGGCCTTCTGCACCGCGTGGGAGCGGTTGGGAGACAGGCCCTCGATCGTGGTGACCCGCTTGCCGGCCACCGCGGCGATCGGCGTCACGCACGAGCGCGTGGCCACCCCGTCCAGGTGCACGGTACACGCGCCACACTGCGCGATGCCACAGCCGAACTTCGTGCCGGTGAGGCCGAGCGTGTCGCGCAGCACCCAGAGCAGCGGGGTGTCGGCGCTGTCCGTGACCGAGCGGGACTTACCGTTGACGGTGAAAGTGATCGGCGGCATCGGGAGGCTCCTCGAGAAGTGCGTCCCGAAAACTGCAAGGGCAGCCGGGAAGGGGGAAGGGGGAAGGGTGTTAAGTTCTGCGCCATGTCGTACCCTTCCCCCTTCCCCCTTCCCGGTCCCCCGGCCTGACCACCTACGCGCGACGTCTCGGTCTCTTCTCCGGCACGATGGCGGTGATCGGCGGCATCATCGGCGGGGGTATCTTCCGCACGCCCGCGGCGGTCGCGGAGCGTGTGGGGTCGCCCGAGCTGGCGCTCGCGGCCTGGATCACGGGTGGGGCGATCGCCGTGATCGGCGCCTTCTGCTTCGGCGAGCTGGGCCGGCGCCGGCCGCGCGCCGGTGGCGGCTATGTGTACCTGCGTGAAACGTGGGGACCGCTCCCGGCCTTCCTGTACGGCTGGGCGCTGTTGCTGGTGATCGCCACGGGCGCGATCGCGGCGGTCGCGGTCACGTTCGCCAACTATGCGCTGGCGCTGGCCGGGCTCTCCGCCCGGCTCACCGTCCCGGTGGCGATCGGCGCGATCGCGCTGGTGTCCGGGATCAATTATGTAGGCGTCAAACCCGCGGCCGTCACGCAGAACGTGTTCACGCTCCTCAAGCTCGCTGCGCTCGCCGTGCTGATCGTGGCCGGTCTCGCCTTCGCCGTTCCCTCCACCGCCCTCCACCAACCTCCACCGTCCTCCACCGCCTCGGGCGGCGTGGTGGGCGTGGCCGTGGCTCTCGGTGCCGCCCTGGTGCCGATCCTCTTCACCTACGGCGGGTGGCAGCAGACCAACTTCATCGCCGAAGAGATCCTCGAGCCGGAGCGGAACCTACCGCGCGCGCTGGTGCTCGGCGTCGCGGGCGTCGTGGTGGTCTATCTGCTCGCGAACATCGCCTACCTGCGCGTGCTCGGGCTCGCCGGACTCGCCCACAGCACGGCGCCGGCGGCCGACGTGCTGCGCGCGCTGCTCGGTCCCGCCGGCGGCACGCTCATCGCGGCCGGCATCGCCGCGTCCACCTTCGGATTCCTGAACCTGGTGATTCTCGTGACGCCCCGCGTGCTGCAGGCGATGGCGGCGGACGGCGTGTTCCTGCCGCGGCTCGCCGTCCTGCACCCCCGCTACCGCACGCCCGCGCTCGCCATTCTGGTGCAGGCCGGCTGGGCGACCGTGCTCACGCTCTCCGGCACGTTCGCTCAGCTGGTGGACTACGTGGCGTTCGGGGACTGGATCTTTTTCGGTCTGACCGTGGCGGGGCTCTTCATCTATAGGGCGCGGGACCGGATCGCCGGCGCCGGTCCGGTGGCCGGGGGGGCGTTCCGCGTGCCGGGGTATCCCTGGACCCCGGGGCTCTTCGTGCTCGCGGCGTTGTACGTGGTGGCGAGCTCGATCCTTGCCAACCCGCGCAATGCGCTGATCGGCGCCGGCCTGCTGGCGCTGGGCGTGCCGGTGTACTTCCTCTCCGCACGGTACTCCGGCCGCGACGTGGTCTAGCTCCGACAGGGCGTGGTGTCCCGGCACTGCTGGATCGGAGCGACGCCGACAGCACGCAACAGAAAAGACCTTGAGTGACGGGGCGTGTGACTGTGCTCACATGGTCGCAGGGTTACGCTCGAAACGGCGTCGGGAGGTACAGAATTTGCCGCCCCACGGTGCCATATGGCACCAAGAATGGCTTTCGTAGTGGAGGGGCGGTACCTGCGCCAGGAAATGCCGCGCGCGGTGATTCGCGAGCTCGCGGCCCGGGGCCTCGAGCCCGACGTGTTGTGCCCTCAGGGCGCGCGCTTCGACCCGCAGTCCGGAATCTTCTCCTCCGACTCGGGCCAGCCGCTCGACCTGAACCGGTACGACGTCGTCGTGGCGCGCTGCCGCGACGCGCTGGGGCTCGCGATGCTGGCGTACGCCGAGACCGCTCACATGCTCACCATCAACACGCGCTCGGCGACCGAGCAGGTGCGCAGCAAGGCGGAGATGGCGGTCGCGCTGGAGCGCGCCGGCATCCCCTCGGCACCCACGATGCTGGCGAGCGACGTCGCGGTGGTGGCCGGACTCTCGGAGGACTGGTTCCCGCTGCTGCTCAAGCCGACCTACGGCGACAACAGCCAGGGGTTGCGGCTGATCCGCCGCCGGGACGACTTGTGGGACGTGCACTGGCCGGAGCAGCTCGTGCTGGCCCAGCGCTACCTCCCGAACGACGGCTTCGACTTGAAGCTCTACGTGTGCGGTGACCGTGTCTTCGCCACGCGCAAGCCGTCGCCGTTCAACGGCGATCCGTCCGCCGTGGCGCACGCCTTCAAGCCCGATGCGCCGCTGGTCGAGCTGGCCTTGCGCTGCGGGCGGGTGTTCGGCCTGGACATCTACGGCGTCGATACGGTCGAAACGGCGGAGGGGGTGGTGGTACTCGAGGTGAACGAGTTTCCCAACTTCACCGCCGTCGCCGGCGCTGCCGGCGCGCTCGCGGACCACGTTCTCGCCCGGGCGGAAGCCTGGGAGGTCATGCCGGTGGGAGTCGGGCCCCGACTCGGGGGCCATCCCACGGCGCTCGGGGTCTGATCCGAGGGCAGCTCCATTGCAACGCGCCGTGGTATTCGGGGCCGGCAAGATGGCGTGCGGGCTGCTCGGTTATATCCTGCGGCAGTCCGGTTGCGAGGTGCTGTTCGTCGCGCGCCGGCAGGACGTCGTCGACGCCATCAATCGTCGCGCGGGGTATCGCCTCACGCTGCTCGGCAAGCGCGCCGAGCGGCACGCCATCCGAGGGTGCCGCGCCTGCTCGATCGACGATGCGGGCGAGGTGGTCGATCAGGTGGCGCGGGCCGACGTGGTCATGACCGGGATCGGGATCGACCGCCTCGGGGCCGTCGCGCCGCTCATCGCGCAGGGGCTGTGGCGGCGCAGCCAGATGGCGGGGGCGCGGCCGCTCAACGTCATCTCCTGCGAGAACCTCCCCGGCGCCGGCGCCTATCTGCGGCACCAGATCGTGAGCGCCGCGGACGTCGGCCAGGCGATGGCGGTGAACGCGGTCGGCGGGTTCGCGGCCGCCCTGACGCGCCGCATCATGACGGGCGGGGCGCTCGAGCACGGTGAGTTGAGTTTCACCGTCAGCGGCGAGCCGGACCTGGTCGTCGATCGCAAGGGACTCAAACAGCCCTTGCCGCAGCTGGCCGGAGTCAGGTTTACGAGCGAGTTCGCGGCGCTCGTCCTGCGCAAGCTGTACACGCTCAACTGCGGCCAGGCGGTCGCCGCGTACCTGGGGTATCGGGCCGGTTGCGTCACGCTCCCCGAGGCGGCGTCGCATCCCCGCGTCGCCCCGGCCGTCCGGGCGGCCGTGGGAGAAGCGCGGGCCGCGCTCAAGGCCCGGCTTCCCCACCACGCGCTCGAAATCGAGCGTGACGCGGCGCAGGCGCTCGGGGAAATCGCGCGCGCCGGGCTCGGCGACACCGTCCGGCGGGTGGCGCGCGACCCCCGTCGCAAGCTCACGCCGCTGGAGCGACTGGTCGGACCCGCGCGGCTGGCCCACAAGCACGGCCTGCCCCACCGGCACCTCTGCCTCGGCATCGCCGCGGCGCTGGCCTACGACGAGCCGGCCGATGCCGAGGCACAGGCCCTGCAGCGGGAGATCACGGTGGATGGCGTGGAGCAGGTCTTGACCGTGGACTGCGGCTTGCTGCCGCACGAGGACCTCGCCCGCACGGTGAAACAGCAATGGCGGCGCCTGCTCGACAGCGCCTTCGTGTAACCCTGTGACGGACCGGAGTCGATGCCATGCGCCCGATTCGTGAATCGCTCGTGCTGAGCCTGCTGCTCGCGCTCGCCGCCGGTGCGGTCGGCGGCCAGGAGCCCGGGCGCACCTTGCAGATCGCCCGCGCGGCCCAGCCGCCCGAGCTCGAGGACTTCGTGCGCGGCGACACCGCCCGACCGGGCGGGGCGGTGGTGAGCGACTTTCGCCAGCGCGACCCCGGCGACGGCACGCCGGCGGGCGCCCCGACGACGGCCTACCTGAGCTACGACGACGCCAACCTGTACGTCGTGTTCGTGTGCCGCGACCGGCCGGCGCTGGTGCGCGCCGGCCTCGCCAAGCGGGAGGAGATCGCGTCGGACGACGGCGTCGCCCTCTATCTCGACACGTTCGGCGACCGCAAACACGCGTATCTGTTCGCCGCGAACCCGCTCGGGGTGCAGGCCGACGCCCTGGTGACCGAAGGGCAGGACGACGACTACAGCTTCGACGCCGTCTGGCAGGCCGACGCTCGCCTGACCGCGGACGGATACGTGCTGCGGCTCGCGATTCCGTTCCGCAGCCTGCGGTTCCCGCGCACGCCCGCCCAGCACTGGGGGATCGCCCTGGCGCGCTACATCCGCCGCAACAACGAGGAGTCCTACTGGCCCTACCTCACCAAGCGCCTGGCGGGTCTGGTGCCGCAATTCGGCACGCTCGACGGGCTGACCGACATTTCACCCGGCCGCAACCTTCAGGCGATCCCCTACGGGGCGTTCACGGGCGCCCGCTTTCTCGACACCGAGGTGCCCGCGTTCCGCACCGCGAGCGACCACCGCTTTGGCCTCGACATGAAAGGCGTGATCCGCGACGCGCTCACGCTCGACGCCACGGTCAACCCGGACTTCAGCCAGGTGGAATCGGACGAGCCGCAGGTGACGATCAACGAGCGCTTCGAGACGTTCTTCCCGGAGAAGCGGCCCTTCTTCATCGAGAACGCGGGCTACTTCCAGACGCCGGTGAACCTGTTCTTCTCGCGGCGCATCGCGGACCCGGGTGCCGGGGTGCGGCTCACGGGCAAGGCGGGCCGCTGGGGGATCGGCGCGATCGGGATCGACGACCGCGCGCCCGAGCAGACGTTCGGGCTCGAAGAGGCCGGCATCGCGGCGATGCGCATCGAGCGCGAGCTGGGCCGCCAGTCGGCGATCGGTATGCTCGCGAGCGACCGGGTGCTGGGCGGCGGCTGGAACCGCGTCGCCTCCGCCGATGCCCGGCTCGCCCTGAGCAAGACCTGGGTCTTCACCGGGCAGGCGATCGCGACCGCCACGCGGGACTCGAGCGGCGCGAGCACGTCGGGCACGGGCTGGTACGCGAACTTGCTGCGCGACGGGCGTAACCTCGACTACAGCGCCACCTACCTCGACCTGAGCCCGGCGTTCGAGACGCAGCTCGGGTTCGTGAAGCGCGTGGGCATCCGGGAGCTCACGCAGCAGATCGAGCTCGTCCGGCGACCGCAGGGCCCCGTGGTGAAGATCGGGCCCACCTTCACCACGCAATTCGACTGGGACCGGGACGGCCGCCTGCTGGACCGATCGCTCGAAGCATCGCTCGAAGTGAAGCTGCGCGGCGAGACGAAGCTCGTCGTCGCGCGGGAGCAGGCGTTCGAGGTGTTCGACGATCTGCCGTTCGACACGTACCGGACCAAGTTCACGCTCGAGAGCGAGTGGCTGAAGTGGCTCGCCTGGACCGCGCAGCTCAAGCTGGGAACCGACGTGAACCACAAGCCACCCAAAGGGACCGATCCCTCGCTCGGCGACGCCGTGCAGGGAGAGCTCGGATTCACCCTCCGGCCCGCCCCGCAGTTCCGGATCGACCATACGTTCCTGTACGAGCGCTTGGCGACACGGCTGGGCGCGCCGGTGTTCACCGATCGCATCCTGCGGGAGAAGCTGAACTATCAGTTCGCTGTACCGCACCGAACACCCGACCACCTCCGTCGGGCGGCAGCTGTTCCTGAAGCTCAGCTACCTGCTGCAGTTCTAACGGCGGCCGCGCGCACGGAGCGAGCGACGATGCGGATCGGGGTCATCATGCGGCGGCCGCACGCGGCGCACGCCACACCCATGACGGACGCGATCGCGCAGCTTGCGGCGGACGGGGCGAGCGTGGAGTTGCTGCATCCGAGCGAGTCGCCCATCGATCTGTCGCGCGTGCGGGTGGCGCACGACCTGTACGTCCTGAAGGAGAAGACGGATCTGACGCTGAGCTTGGCGGCCGCGTTGCACACGGCGGGCGCGACGATCATCAATTCCTTCCCGGTGTCGCTGCGGCTGCGCGACAAAGTGCTCACGTGCAAGGTGCTGCAGGCGGCCGGCGTGCCCATGCCCGCGACCTACGTCGCGTCGCACGTCGCCCAGCTCGTTCCGCTGCTGGCGGCCGGCCCGCTCGTCGTTAAGCCGTACCGCGGCTCGCAGGGCGTTGGGGTGCGCGTCTTCCATGACCCCGCCGAGCTGACCGCGTTCTCGCCGCCGCCCGAGCCGATCCTGGCCCAGCGCTTTCACCGGCCGGACGGGCGCGACCGCAAGATTTTCGTGATCGGCGGCGAGATCTTCGGAGTGAAGCGCGTGTGGCCGCCCCGCACCGTCGCCGAGAAGCTGGGCGAGCCGTTCGCGGTAGAGCCGGAGCTCGCGGAGATCGCGCGGCGCTGCGGCGACGCCTTCGGGATCGACCTGTACGGCGTCGATATCGTGATCAGCGAGGGACGGCCCTACGTGGTGGACGCCTCGAGCTTCCCAGGCTTCAAGGGCGTCCCGGACGCAGGGAAGCGGCTGGCGTGTTACCTCCGCGCGGCCGCGGAGCACGCAGCGCAGGGGAGAGCGAGCGCGTGAGGCTGCATTTCCTGCTGGCGCGTCGCGTGCCGCCGGTGCTGAGCCCGGTGCTGCGGGAGGTCTTCCGGCTGCTCGCAGCGGAGGGCTTCGCGATCGACAGCGCGACGTCCGAGGAGGTCGTGACGCGCCCCGACCGGCTGGCGGCGCGACACGATCTCTACGTTCTCAAGTCGCACACCGAGCTGGCGCTCAGCCTGGCGGGGGTGCTGCACGGGCGGGGCGCGCGCCTGCTCAACCCGTATCCGAGCTGCCTCGCGACGCAGAACAAGATCATCGCGAGCGGCCTGCTCTGGGCGGCACGTGTTCCCGCGCCCGACGTGTGGGTGACGGGCGATCTCCGGCTGCTGCGCGACGTCGTGGCCGCCCGGCCGCTCATCATCAAGCCGTACCTCGGCCATCGCGGCGCCGGCGTGCGCCTGGTGCGCGACCCCGCCGAGCTCGACGCCCTGGCGCCGCTCGACGCGCCGGTGATCGTGCAGGAGTACGTCGAGGGGGGCGGGGAAGATCTCAAGGTGTACGTCGTGGGCGACTACGTCGCCGCGGTGCGCAAGCCGTTTTCGCCGGACAGCTTTACGCTGCCCGGCCGGCCCGCGCCGGTCAGTCCCGAAGTCCGGGACATCGCGCTGCGGTGCGGGCGGGTGTTCGGGCTCGGCCTGTTCGGGCTGGACGTGGTCGAGAGCCCGCGTGGCCCGTGGGTGGTGGACGTGAACACGTTTCCGGGCTACAAGGGCGTGCCCGACGCCGCGTCGCGCATCGCGCAGTACATCGGCGCGGCCGCGGTGCGCGCGGCGCGCGGCGAGCCGGTCGTGGCCGCGGCGCCCCCCGTTCCGACCGTCCCGGGCTCGGCCCTGAAGGTGCTGCTCAACGCCCTGTCCACCACGCCGGCGACGCGGGAGGAGCTTAATCAGATCCGCAAGCTGCTGGATGAGCTGAAGGAGCGCCGGGAGCGGGCGTGATCCTGTACTTCCTGCTCGGACGGCGCGCAACGCCGGGGCCGAGCCCGGTCATGGCGGAGGTGTTCCGCCGTCTCACGGCGCGCGGGTTTCGGGTGGAGAGCGGCATCGCCGAGAGTGCCCTCATCCGCACGGATGACCTCGCGCCGGGCTACGATCTCTATCTGCTCAAGTCCTACAGCGAGCTGGCGCTCAGTCTCGCCGGCGTGCTGCACGTGGCGGGCGCCCGGCTGCTCAACCCCTACCCGAACGGCGCGCTGGCCCGGAACAAGATCGTGGCGAGCCGGCTGCTCGGCGCCGCCGGCGTGCCCGCCCCCAGGACGTGGGTCACCGACGATTTCTCGCTGCTCGAAGCAGCGGTCGCGGCGCAACCGCTGATCATCAAACCGTATCTGGGCTACAGCGGGACCGGCGTGCGGCTCGTGCGCAACGCGCGCGAGCTGGCCGCGCTGCCGCCGCCGCAGGGTCCGGTGCTGATCCAGGAGTACGTCCCGGGCCGGGGCGACGATCTCAAGGTGTACGTCGCGGGCGACGACGTGTTCGCGGTGCGCAAGCCGTTCTCCCCCACGAGCTTCATCGTGCCGGGCCGGCCGGTCCCGGTGACGCCGGCGGTGCGCGACCTCGCGCTGCGCTGCGGCCAGGTGTTCGGGCTCGGCCTGTACGGCGTCGATATCGTGGAAGGAGTGGACGGCCCTTGGGTCGTGGATGTCAACACTTTCCCCGGGTACAAGGGCGCGCCCGGCGCGGCCGCGCGGATCGCCGACTACATCGCCGACTACGCGCTGGGCCGCCGGGTGTTGCCCGAGATCGCCGCACCCCCCGCGCTGGAAGCGGGGCGTCCATGACGCGCCGGCGGCTGCCCCTCCCGGCCGCCGCCCGCGCGGTCGTCCTGGAGGGCCTCTTCTCCCGTCTCAGCTTCGGGCTGATCACGTTCGCGCTCCCGCTGTACGCGCGCCACCTGGGATTCAGCCTGTCGCAGATCGGTCTGCTCGTCGCGCTCAACACCGCCGTGTCGATGACGCTCAAGCCGCTCACGGGCTGGGTGGCGGACCGCGCCGGGTTCAAGCGCACGCTGCTCGCCGGCATCGGCCTGCGGAGCGTCGTGTCCGGGTTGTTCGGCCTGGCGTCCGCGCCGTGGCACCTGTTCGCGATCCGCAGCGTGCACGGCCTCTCGATGTCGCTGCGCGACCCGTCCGTCAACGCCCTGATCGCCGAAACGGGAGGGGACGGCGAGCGGCAGGTAGCGTCGGCGTTCGCGTGGTATCAGACCGCGAAGAGTCTCGCCGGGCAGCTCAGCAAGAGCGCCGCGGGCTTCCTGCTGTCGCTCACGGGCGCGAACTACTCGCTCGTCTTCTTCGTCGCGTTCGGGCTGTCGGTGCTGCCGGCGCTCGTGGTCGCCCGCTTCGTGCCGGACGACCGGCGGCAGGCGCGGGCCGCGCCGCACGCCGGCGCGCCCGTGGGTCCCGCGACGACTGCGGCGGAGCGCCCCAGGATCCTGCCGTTCATGGGGCTGGGGTTCCTGATCAATGCGACGGCGGACATGCTGGACGGGCTGGTGCCGATCGTCGCGACCGAATACGCGGGACTCACCACCGCGCAGACGGGCCTGATCTACACCATCGCCAGCGTGGTGCTGGTGGTGTCGGGGCCCGTCTTCGGCTGGCTCGCCGACCGCGGCCGCGCGTCGCTGGTGCTCCCGATCCGCGGCGCCGCCAACGCGCTGTCGGCCATCGTGTACGTGTTCGCGCCCAGCTTCGGCGGCGTCATGAGCGCCAAGGCGCTCGACGATCTCGGCAAGGCGGCGTATCAGCCGGCGTGGGGGGCCCTGATGGCGCACGTGTCGAGCTTCGACCGCCGCAACCGCGCCCGCACGATCAGCTTCCTGACGGTCGGCGAGGACCTGGGGTCGGTCATCGCACCGGTGTTCGCCGGCCTGCTGTGGACGACGTGGGGACTCGCCGCGGCCATGGGAGCGCGGGTGGTCCTCGCCCTCGTCACCGAGCTGTACGCGTTCGTGGTGGCGCGCCCCGCGGCGGGAGACGGCTAGCGATTCTCTTCGAGGCGCTCGCGGGCGTCGGCGCGCACTTCGGGGTTCGGGTGGGCGCGGGCGGCCTCGGTCACGGCCGGGATCCCGATGCCACCCGGCAGCGCCATCAGCCGCCGCAACGCTTCGGACTGGACCGCGGGCGAGCGGTCGTTCGCGAGCCGGTCGGTGAGCAGCAACCTGGCGCTCTCAGGGGCCGCGACCTTGGCGTACCGCTCCGCCGCCTCGCGCCGCACGTCGGCGCTGGAATGGACGCGGGCGAGGCGGGCCACTGCCTCCAGGGCTTGCGGGCTGCCCTGACTGGCGAGCGCCTCCACCGCTTCGCGCTGGAAATCGACGTCCGAGCCCTCCACGGCGGTTTGCTCGAGCAACGTCGTCGTGGTGCTGTCGGACGGGTCCAACTCGCCCAGCTGCTTCACCGCCTCCCGGCGCACCTCGGCGGCCGGATGGTGGTGGGCGAAGGCGATGACGAGCGCGACCGCGCGCGGGCCACCCACGTTCCCCAGCGCCTCCACCGCCTCGCGCTGGACGTGGCGGTCGGGGTCATGGCGGGCGACGTCTTCCAGCAACCTGAGCGCCACGTCCTGAGGCGCCGCCTCGGCGACCGTCTTGACCGCGCGGCTGCGCACGTCCGGGTCGCGATGGGTGCGGGCGATGTCGATGACGGCGCGCAGTCCCGGCTCCTTCATTTCGCCCAGGCCTTCGATGGCCTCGCGCTGGACGTCCTCGTCGCGGTCGGAGCGCGCGATCGCGATGGTCACCGGCAGCACGCGCGGATCGCTCTTGTGGTCCAGGCCCTCGACCGCCTCGCGCCGCACGTGGGAATCGTCGTGCGTCTGGGCGAGCGCGAGCAGCGAATCGGTCGCCGCTGGAAATGGATTGATCCGCAACGCCTTGACCGCCTCCTCGCGCACGCGTGAGGCGGGGTCGTGCCGGGCGGCGGAGGCGAGCGCGCGGACGGCCGCCGCATCGGGATGATGCCCCAGCCATTCGGCGGCCTGGGCCCGCACCCCTGCGGACGCATCGCCGCGGAGCCAGCCGTCGAGCAGCGGCACCACGGCCTGCGAGCTGCCGTGCAGACCGACGTCGGTGACGAGATCTTCCCGCAAGTCCGCGCTGTGCGCCGCGGCGAAGAGCGCTTGCAGCCGGGTCAGGCTGGCTGCGTCATCCGCCGGTCCGAGCCAGACCAGGGGCGCGCGCTCCAGGTCCACCGGCAGCGAGAGGCTGGTGACGCGCACGCTTTCCAGCGTCGTTTGGCCCGGACCCCGTGTGCGCAGGTGAAACAGCAGGGCGAGATCATCCTCGTCACCGCTGTCCGCGATCACCGGCGCCAAGGGGACGCCCCGGAAGCCCCCGGCGCCCGGCTCGCCGCGCCACTCGTCGTGCCGCTCCCGATGGTGCTGCTCGGACCGTTGGGGCACGCTCGCGGCCTGCTGTACCCGGTACCCGATCCAGAATCCGCCGCCCATCCGTGCGCCTCGCTCGAGCGCCCAGTCCCAGCGCTGCGCCAGCCGCTGGGCGGGATCGGGATACCGCACCACGCTGGCGGGCGCCGTGCTCGCGGCATCCGAGGGGGGCGTTGCGCCGCTGCGCAGCAGGCGCGAGCCGCCCGCGGCCAGCACGAGTGACGCGGCCATCACACCCGCGGTCCAGCGCGGGAAAGTCTCCATCGGTGGGGGAGCGACCAGTCGCCGGACGCGGCCCATGAGGGAGCCGCCGGCCGCCGAGAGCGCCAGCGTGGGGGCGGTGACCCGCAGCCGTTCCATGCCGAGCAGCGCCGACGCGTAGAAGTGCGGATCGCCGCACACCGCGACCGCCAGATCGTCGCAGCAGTGCTCGCGCTCGTCCCGCACCCGAGCGGAGATCCACCACACCGCCGGATGGTAGAACAGCAGCGTTTCGATCACCGACTGCACGAGGTTGACGAGGTAGTCGTAGCGGCGCACGTGAGCCAGCTCGTGCGCCAGCAGCGCCTCGAGCTGCAGCGGCGTGAGCCCCGTCAGGGCGCTCGCGGGGAGCAGGATCACGGGACGCACCCACCCGAGCACGGCGGGCACCTGCACCAGCGTGGACTGGAGCAGGCGCACCGGCCGGCTGACGCGCAGGCGCGCGGCGAGGCGGCGCAACGCCGCGACGCACGGCTCGGGCGCCGGGCGGATGCCCAGCGCGCGCAGCCGCCGCGCCGCCAGCCAGCCCGACGCGAGCCGCAGCGACAACGCCACCACGCCGGTGAGCCACAGCACCACGATCCAGGGGAGCAGGAGCTCGAGGCGCGCGCGAATGGGCGGCACCAACCGCAGCACCGCGATCGCGGGCGCCGCCGAGCCGTAGCGGTGCGTCGCCTGGGGCGAGAGTGGCATGGGCTCGGACGATGCCGCGGGCGCGCGTGAGGCCGGGGCTGGGGCGGCGGTGATGGGGCTGGCGGCGCTCGTCTCGGACGAGGCGCCATGCAGCCGCACCAACGTTCCGATCGGGAGCGCGAGCGTCAGGGCCAGCGTCGCGACGGCGAGCGCGTAGCGGGCCCGCGCCGCCCGCGGCGGCAGGACGGCGAGCAGGGCGGCGAGCCCGGCCGCGGCGAGCGCGCATTGCCACAGCGAATGCACCAGCGCCCAACCCAGGGCCTGTGTCACGGTCATGGTGTGCCTCCTACTACTCTGTCGAGCAACTGGCGGACGTTGGCCAACCCCTGCGTCGTGGCGGGGGTGGTGGAGAGAGCGTACAGCACCAGCAACACGGTCGATCCTCCGAACGCGCGCTCGGCCAGGTCCAGGATCATGCGCCGCTGCGCGGCGTCCTGCGCCGTGGCCGCCGCGTACCGGTGCGAGCGGGTCGAGGCGTCGCGTGTCACGAGGCCCTTCTCCGTCATGATCTGCAGCAACTTCAGGACGGTGGTGTAGCCGACCGGCGTGGAGCGATCGAGCAACTGATGCACCTCGCGCACGGTGCAGCTCCCGCGCTGCCACAGCACGCGCAGGATTTCGAGCTCGGCGTTCGTCGGCTGCGTCCGGCGGCGCCGCGACAGGGAACGGATCGGCATTGCGCTACCCGCGTACGAAGACATTCGTAGCTACCCCCGGGACGGCGTGCGGGTTTCGCCCGTTTGCGGAACGGAGGACGTGGCGTTCGGGTATCCCGCGCATGCCCGCGGTGTGGCGCTCCTTCATCACGTTGGTCGCGTGGTTCGGCGTGCCGGTTGTGTCGGCGCAGAATGTCGCGGTGCCGCCACGCCTCGTCTCACGACCGCGTGTGCCGCTCGAGGGCTCGGTGGTCGTGCTCGAGCTCCGCCTCAGCTCCCCTGCGAGCGACGGCGTAACAACGGTGCGGGGCGAGCTGGCAGGCGAGCCGCTGCACTTTGAGCGCGACACGGACGGCTGGCGCGCGCTCGCCGCCGTACCGCTCGGCGCGGAAGACAGCGTGGCGGCCCGCGCGACGATCGAGCGGATAGGGGGAGCGAGCGACACCGTGGTCGCGTGGCTCGCGCCCCGGCGGCGCCGGGCGCCAAGCGAGCGGTTGCGGGCGGCGCCCGCGCTGGTGCAACCGCCGGACTCGCTCACGGGACGGATTCAGCAGGAGCGCGATCTCGTGGAAGGCGTGTACCGGCTGGCCCACGAGGTACCGCGACTGTGGCACGAGCCGTTCGTCCGGCCACGGTCGAGCGCGGTGACCGGTCGCTTCGGTGTGGCGCGCGTGTTCAACGGCGTATTGCGCAGCCGGCACCTGGGCGTCGACTTCGCCGGGCGGCGCGGCTCGCCGGTGCAGGCGTCGAACCGCGGCGTCGTCTCCCTGGTGGCCGATTTGTACCTGAGCGGCACCACCGTGCTGATCGATCACGGCGCGGGGCTCGTCACCGGATACCTGCACTTGAGCCGCGTCCTGGTCGCGGCCGGCGACACGGTGGGGCGCGGCCAGCTGATCGGCGAGGTCGGCGCCTCAGGGCGCGTGACCGGACCGCACCTCCACTGGCTCGCGGCGTACGGCCACATCACGTTTGATCCGCTGGGGCTGATCGGTCTCGATCTCGACAGGAAGTGAATTCACGCAGGGTTGAGAAACGAGGAAATGCAACGGCTAGACGCACAGACGCGCAGCGGATAACAGGGGTAAGAAACAGGTAGTCCTGCTTTCTCCCACCTGTTCACCGCTGCGCGTCTGTGCGTCTAGTAGTTGGTTTTCCTGTTAACTGAGGTACTCCTCCCTGTACATCTTTATGAGCTCGAACAGGTACGACAGCGCCAGCGGCCCGATTAATAGTCCCAGCAGCCCGAAGTACGGTACTCCCGCCAGCGCTCCCACCAGCGTCACCAGCGGGTGAATGTGCGCCCAGCGCCGGAACACCATCGGCCGGATGAGATAGTCGACGTTCCCCACCACCACCGCTCCGATCAGCGCGAGCAGCAGGGCGGGGCCGGGGCGATGGTCGAGCAGCAGCGCGATGGCGCCCGGTCCCCACACCAGGCCGCTCCCGACCACGGGAAGGACGGCGAAGACCATGGTGACCACGCCCCAGAAGACCGCATTGGGGAGGCCGACGATCCAGAACCCCAGGCCCACGAGCAGTCCCTGGACTGCGGCGGTCAAGCCGGTGCCGATGATGGTTGACGTCGTCACGTCGCGAAACCGCTGGCGCAGCTTCTCGGCGTTCTTGGCGGAGAACGGGATGTAGGGGCGCACGGCCCCCCACGTCTGCTCGGGGCGGAGCAGCAGGTAGAACAGGCCGAAGAGAGAGATCGTCAGGTTCAGGGCGAGCCGCGTGGCGGTGCCGATCAACCCGAAGGCCGAGGAGCCGATCCACGACACCACCTGCGCGCCCAGATCGGCGATGCGCG
>WNGI01002437.1_pt1 | contig 16135 bp, 22 predicted proteins | sample 5400621 | NCBI WGS metagenome assembly WNGI01 (sample SAMN13153374, study PRJNA577476) | soil metagenome | isolation source: 20 cm soil or saprolite under Garry oak tree replicate 1 | place: USA:California | collected 2016-06-15 | reverse complement strand
GGCCGGCAGGTTGCTGGAGAGGATTGCGAAGGCCCACCAAGGGAAACCCATCCAGGTAGCATTGGCCTGGTTGTTGAAGCGCTCCCCGGTTATGCTGCCCATCCCCGGGACTACGTCGATTGTGCATCTTGAAGAAAATGTGCAGGCGGCGTCGTTGCAATTGGCTGACGACGAATACCTGGAGCTGACAGGGATTGCCGAGCTGGCCTCATGAACCAAGCCGGCCCTCGACTACTCTTTCGAAGACTTTCGACAATGGACGGCGGGATGTCCATCTTGTGCTGGGAAAAGTACTGGCAGAGATCAGCAAAGCGCGCACTTTCTTCTGCGAGCTCCTTTTGCTCAGCAAGCAACGAATTCAGCAATTGTTCATACTCGTTACGGTCGTCAAGTTGGCCCAACTCGCCGCCCGGCTCGAACTTGTCGAGCGCGCCGGATTTCGGCTTCGAACGGTTCTTCTTTTCGTCTTTCGACATCTCTTTGCGAACTCCTTCTTCATTCCTGTGGGCCGAGCTATGCCCCTTTCAGACTGCGGTTCCTCTGCTGTTCCTCCTGGAGCCGCCGGTCTGACTCGTTCAGCTGACGGCGCAAAAGCTTGGCCTCATCCTGGGACCGGCCCAGCTGTTGCTCCAGCGAATTGACCTTCATGATCAGGTCTACGTCCGGTTTGAAGAGTCCGATCTGATTGGCGGGCGGTGTTGCGGGCGCTGCCCGCGCAGACCGGCCAGGCGCTGAGGTGGAATTGCTGCTCTTTACTGACGCTACCTGGTTGGCCTGTATGCTGGATGCGCGGCTGCTAACGGTCTCGAGTGCAGGACGGTCCTGCGTGTCTCCTGGTGGCGCTTGCGAACGGAGCGCGGATTCTCTCAGCGTGGTTAACGCCTCCATCAAGCCGCGATTCCTGTTCGTGGCCTCCTCCACCTGGGCATTTGCTCGTGAGAGGGCGTGCTCGTATTGCGCGAGCATCTCCGCCGCGGTCCACTCGCGGCAGGCCCGCACTCTGCGCTGATACACAATGATGACGAACAGGCACACCAGCAGCCCTAGTGCCACGAGGTTCGACCAGAAGTAGCCGTTCCTCATGGTCTCTTCGAGCAGTATTTTGCGGCCCTCATCGAGACACTGCCCGTAGTCTTTGTCGGCGGGATTGATGCGCTTCAGGGTGAAAATCGACGAAGCCATCCTTTTGTTTTGAAGGCCGCCCTTGACCGGCAGGATCGTAGGTCGGACGGCGCCTGGGCGAAGCAAAGGAATGGCAGAGTAGCCAAAAAAAGGCCAGCAACCGCAATCCGGAATGTACGGCTCACATCCATGTCGAGCGGCCAGTGCGCGTGGCTAAGCGTCCATTGCGACGAACAACTTCGGGGTCTTTGAAGCGCAGGTTCGCGCCCTCGACGTGAGACACTGCGTGGAGCCTGGGATAAATTCTTGCTTCAAGTCCTGGGAACCGGTAATGGCGCGGCACCTTGACATGCAGATGGGAATGGAGTGTCCCGAGTCGGTTGTCGGTCATCAGGATTTCCATCTGGCCGACTAGCAGATTCTTGATGTGCTCGTCCTGCGCCCGGGTATCCTTGATATCGGTTTCACTGCCAAATCCAACGGGCTCGTACTTGTCCTCAAACACCCCGGTGCGCTGGACGGTCAACGTACGCCGCTTCTGCGGAACGCGCGCCGATGCTTTCAAGAAATACTGCGCCGTCTCCTCATCCTTGGCGCGCAATAGCATGTTGGTATTCGGCGCCGAGGACACGTCATCTCTGAAGCCACGGCCCACCGTCAGAAGCTGCGGCAGCGCCTGCAGGGCGAACAGGAACGCGGTATTGGTTCCGCGCGCCGTCTGCAGGATCTGGGCAAAGTTCGAATAAGCAAAGGGCGCAAATTCGTCGAGGATGACGCTGACCATCGGCCGGTTCTCGCGGCGGCGCTCCTGCTCGTTCTCGTAGCGCTTGCCAATCATCAATTGCATGTTCTGCAGGAGCATCCGGCCAAGAGCCGTGACCGCTTTTGAGTTCTTATTGGTATTTAGCGACATGAAAAGGATCAGCTCTTTGTCGATGACCTCGTCAAGCGAAAGGAGGTCGTGGTAAGCCCCGGTTACGACCGAGAGGTCATCCTCCAGGAAAGTCATCAGTTCATTCAAGAGTCCCTGGATCTTGGGAACGCGATCGCGATCTTCAAACGACTGCTGCAGGTTGCGGACAGACATCTCAAAGTTCAAACGGCGTTGATTGCTGGCTCCTGCTTGACCTTGAAGACAAGCACGGGCGATCGCGATTTGCTCTCTTAAGACCTGCTGGTCAAGCGCCAGTACCAGAACGTCATGGATATTGAACGGCTTCCCCGTGTGCGCCAACACGCAAACGAGATCGCTCAGATACGTGGCTTGATGGCCATGGAAGAAATCCTGCTTCAAATCGAACGATTCAAAGACGAAGTTTGCATGCTCCTGGTACAGGCCGTGCTCGCTGAAGAAGGGGTTGTAGCGCACGGAGATGTCTGGCCGCGATGGGCTGATCACTCTCAACTGGTGCATCCGGCCCGCGACTTCGATGGCGGGCAGAAGATCGGAGAGAAACTCTTGGTCTCCCTTGCCGTCAAAGATCAACATGGGAATGCGGTGCTGGTCTTCGTGAGGTCCAAGTACTCGGAACAGGTCCTGGGTGATGATGTTCTTCAGAAGGGTGGTCTTGCCGGAACCAGTTGCGCCGAACACTACCGACTGCATCACCCGCGTCGCGTCCGGCCAGAACCAGGGCTTGCCATGCACGTCATAGCCGAGGACGATCGCATTCTGCGCGAATGCGGTTTTGACCGCGGCGCGGTCCTTCGCCTGGCTTATAAGTAGGAGGAGGATGAGGCCACTTTGCCTCCCGCCGGCGGCGCCGGGTGAGCAGATACCAGGAGAGTGCGACGCAGGCAACCAAGCCGAAGAGACTATAGAGGGACCCTTCCACCATTTGCACCGAGCGCACGTGAAAACGGTTTACCAGGATGTAGGAACTGCCGGCGAGCAAGAAGACTGTAACAACGGCGAGGGCGACGGCAACGCTTTCTTCTTGGTTCTGATGAAAGGCGCGGCGGCCGAGCCGATAGTCGTTTTCTGCGGTCATGACTGAACCAAGCTGAAAAACAGGAACGTACCGAGCACAAGCGCAAATATGGTTACCAGGAGCACCAGAATCGGATTCACGCGGAAACGGCTGTGCTCGTCTCGCGGCTTCAGGGGATCCTCCACGAGTCTGAGCAATGCATCGCAGAGTCGCTCCCTCGGGTTCTGCATATAGAAGTCCACGAGCCGGTCATGTATGTCGTCGAGTTGTGCATTTGCGTCCATTTCAGAGCACGGCCGTCGCTTTCACCTCGCCGTCAAACACCAGTTGCACAACTGCGGGTGTCTTCAGCTCCTGCCGTACGGCAACAACTCCTTGCGTACTTTCTCCCGGTTGAAGGTCCTCGGAAACGCTCTCCGCATGAGCCACGCGCAGAGGGAGTTCGCGCGTATTGCCGAGCTCTTCGAACACCGCTTGGTTGAGCTGAGTCCGCACAAGGCTGGACACCGAAATCGACGGGGCATCCGTCTGTAATAGGTAGGCCTCGGGCGTATTGACGCGATAGGGACGCCCACTGTTGTTCTCGATCGTGTAGTGGAGATAGACAGTAGTCCGGGTGCGAAACACCTGCTCAATACGCTGATGTTTCACTGCCCGACTTCGAACCGGATTCGCTCTTCCCGGAGTCAGCAGAGAGCGCACCAGCGTATCCGCCAACCAGTCGCAGGCTCTGCGTGGATCCTCTTCCTTTCGCTGATCAACGTGTTGGTTCTGAATCACACGCCCGACTGGGTGCGGGCTCGCGTGCTCGCCATTTCCACATTGGTTTTCCAGGGAGCAGTCGCGGTGGGAAGCGCCGCCTGGGGCGCTGTTGCTGTGCGCCTCGGCATCGGATCTGCACTGCTATATGCCGGTGCGGGGACCCTTGCTATGACTGCCTTGGCGTTGTTCTTGCGGCTACCGGACTCAACCGTCGATCTCAGTTCCTGGAATCATTGGCAATTACCTGCTATGGAGAACGGCGCGCTGCCGGCAGACGGAGATTTTGGCCCAGTGCTGATCACGGTCGAATACCAAGTCGCTCCAGAGGAGGCCGTCGATTTTCTCAAAGCGGTGCGTCAATATAAACGTTGCCCGAGAGCAAGGACCATAAACGCTTTGAAGAGTGGTTTTGCGGGTGTTTTCTTACCGTCTTTTCTGGAGGCTCACTTGGCCGATTTTGCCAAAATCTCCCCTGCACTCAAGAAACGCGCTGCGCAAATCAAACTGCTCCTCATGGACGTAGACGGCACGATGACGGACGGCAGCGTCACCCTACTTTCGCAAACCGACGGCACCGCTCTCGAGATCAAGACCTTCGACGCGCACGACGGCCAGAGCCTCACCTTGGCGCAGACGGCCGGTCTTCGCACGGGCTGCATTACGGGACGCGAAAGCGCAGCACTGCTGCGCCGCGCCCATGAAATGAAGATGGAGTTCATTTATATGAAACAGCCGGTGAAGATGCCGGCCTATGAAGAAATCCTCAGAGACACGGGTGTCTCTGATTCTGCTGTCGCCTATATTGGCGACGATCTTCCGGATATTCCCTTAATGCTCCGCGCTGGCCTCGCTGTTGCTGTGGGCGATGCTGTCCCCGAGGTAAAAGCCGCGGCGCACTACACCACGAAAGCTCTCGCTGGCCACGGCGCGATCCGCGAAGCCGTTGAACTCATTCTCAAATCCAAGGGCATTTGGGAAGCGATGATCGACAAAGCCCGTGCGTGACGCAGTTTCCAGATCTTTCATTTTCAGCCGGACCAGCTCCCGTGTTAGCACAAATGCGGGTCAACGGGAACGTACCGGGTGGTTCCGCCCGAGTCACAAGCTACTCTTCCCCAACCCGGCTGTGGAACAGTCGCCGATCATCCGGGAGTTGACCAACCAATGATCACAAGCGCGTATCAGAGAACCTGGTTAAATCGGAAGCTTGGGAAAGAGGGTGGGTGCTACTTGGCTCTCTAACCTGGTACGGATGAAGGAGAAGAGCAAGCGGAGAACGACCCGTCTGGAAGTCGGCTTGTCGGAAGCTCTGCTAGCGATTGCGGGTGGATGACGGGCGACTCGGAAGTTAATTTGCGGGGAGCACACCTCTAGGCTGACGCAGCCGACACACGCGCCCGCCGAATCTTCATAGCTGAGAGCCACTCGTCTACTGCGCTGGTTGGTTGCTAGTGGACGTTTGGTTCAGCTCTTGCTGGAGCCGCAACAACTGGCGCAGTTGATCAATATTGGCGGAGCTGGATGTTGGAACACTCCGCGCGCTTGGCTGCAGCGAAACCTGATTGGATTTGGGACTCTGCTCGAGGACGACATAGATCGGGGTATCCGCCGAAATCGTCACGACGATGTGCCGGGTTACTGCTAATCGAGAAACCTCCTCATCTCCAGCCTCGCCGATGTTGCTGCCGACGCGCTCCCGTATTAGATCCGACTCGTTCAATGGCTGGTTCAGACTGCGTTGCCCCACCAACATCGCGCCAGCTTGGCCGATTCCCGACAGCGATCTAACCAGGACATTCTTCCCCGTGTTCTTACCCTCAACTTTTCCTTTGAGCGGCCGCAAGTCCAAGTCCGTGGCGGCGGCTTCGATGGGAACGACTGCACCATCCGGCATCAGCAGAGAATCGAACTGGATGTCAACGTAACCTGAACGATCTCCACTCCGGATGTGGCCAACCGCTTTTGCTCCCGCAGGGACGATAATCTCTCCGTCTCGCTCATAGTTGTACTCGATCACAGCCAGAACCGGTGTGCGCACTGCCGTGCTGGCGGCTGATTCCAAGCGTGCACGCAACCGCGTCCCCGTGGAAAGACCCAATCCCAGTTCCGGTGCTAGATTATTGATTTCGCGAGCCTGAGCACTGGCAGAAACGTTTCGCACGTAGATCAGCTTGCGCGCAAATGAGAACTCGCCTCATGCGGTACCCTCCCTCAAAGCTTCACTGGTGTGCTGATTAGCGTCGTAAACGATACTGGCGAATCCATCTCGCAACAGCAGCTTGCGCCTGTCGGCTTCAGTCTTGGCTAGCAAGGGCAGTAGAACATCTCTCATCTCTGCCGTGACTCGATCGGCGCCGAGTACCTTGAGCGCCTGCGCGAGATCGAGGATCTCCGAGACAGACGGTGGTTTCTCCAGGCTCCACCCACGCAGCGCTTTGGCAAGCCCCGCCATTCCCGCATGGAACTCGTGGCTTGAATCCGGCGTTCTCAGCGCGACAATCTCGGCCTCGCGTTCTGCTGTTGGATGTTCGACCCGCAGGTAAAAGCTGCGGCGACGCAGTGGGTCCCCGATGCGTCTTTCCTCGTTGGACGTAAGCACAACAAACGGGATGCTCTTAGCCCGAATCGTACCTAGCTTCGGAATGCTGATCTGCCATACGCTGAGTAACTCCAACAATAAGGCCTCAAACGCGTGGTCCACCTTATCTAACTCGTCGATCAGCAGGACACAAGGGTTTTCATACTGCAATGCACGCAATAGCGGACCAGCGCTGAAAAACTGCTGGCCGTGCAATTCCGTGCGCAGGCACTCCCAATCAATGCCGTCGGACTTGGACTTGAGTTCGACCGAAAGCCTCTGCAACGCTTCATCGAACTTGCCGATGGCCTTCTCTTCATTGACGCCTTCGTAACATTGCAGGCGTTCGACAGAGGTTCCTGCCGCCTCGGCAACTGCATACGCCAGTTGCGTTTTTCCGCTACCAGCTGGACCTTCTAACAACACCGGCTTATGAAGCTCCGCCGCCAGGTAAACGGTCGAGGTGGCTATGGGATCGGCGATATAGCCGGTGTCCCGAAGCCGTTCACTGAGATCTTCGACCGAGAGAAACACGATCAACTCCTGAGCACGAGACGGATTTTTTCTCGCGAGCGTCAGAAACGTAATCCCGAATGAAATTTCGGTCAAATCACTGCCGGAACGGGTTTCTTTCAACGCAACGAGCGACGCGCAAAACTTCACGAGCGAGATGAGAGGAAGCTATTTGACCGAATCTGAGAAACAGCATAAGTATCGTTCCAGCCGCGGATCCGACCGCGATTGAGGCTTGCTGGTTGCGGACAATTTTTTTGGATATCAACGAGCAAACCTGTAATCAGAGGTCGAGAACGAGGGCAAAGCGAAATGGCAGACATTCAGCTCTTAGATGAGCAGGAAGTGTCGAGGCGGTTGAGCGTGAGCATTAACACGCTACGTTACTGGCGCGTCTCGGGCGACGGGCCAAATTATGTAAAACTCGGCCGCTTGGTGAGATATGATGCTCTCGCGCTGGAGAAGTTCATCGAGCGCAACCTGCGTGTCTCAAAAGCGAGAGCGGCAATGGAGGAAAAACGTGTCGCTCTTTAAACGAGGAAATACACGGCACTTCGCGTTTCGCTGGAATGGCAGACGCTACCGCGGAAGTTGCAAGACCTCCCGGCAGGCGGAAGCCAAAAAGGTAGAGGCGCTGGTGCTCGCGCGGTTACTGGAAGACGGTCGTTTGCCGTGGAGCAGAAAAGTTCCTACGCTGGCCGGCCTCTCGAACCGCTTTTTTAAATGGCTGGAGTCGCTGCCGGCGGACCGTCCGCCAAAACCGCCAACCCGCAGGTATTACCGGGTGGGCTGGCAACTCCTGGAGTCCACATCCATCGCTGGTATGAAGCTCGATCACATCACGGCGGATCACGCTTTGACGATCGAGGGATCGTCCGCCGCGAACACCAACAACGCTCTGCGCACGCTTCGGCGCATGCTGAAAAAGGCGCAAGAGTGGCAGCTGCTCTCTACCGTTCCGATTGTCAAACTCGTCGAGGAACAGGGGCGGGAAGAGTTGATCGAGCCGTGGATGGAGCAGCGGCTGCTGGCGGTTACCGGGGGCTCGCGTCTTACCGGGAAAGGCAGGAAGTCGCGTGTGGGCTGGGAGCCGTTTCGAACGGTGCTGTTGATCATGCTGGATTCCGGTCTTCGTCCAGGCGAGATCTTCCGCATGCGCTGGGAAAACATCCACTGGGACAAAGGGCTGATCTTCAACCCGCGTGGCAAGTCCCGAAAATCCCGGCGTTACGTCCCGCTCACCGAGCGCGTCAACGTAGCACTCGTGGCGCGCAAGGAAGGCGTGAACGAAGGATGGGTCTTTCCCTCGAAGCGAGCCCAGTCCGGCTACATCACCGACCGTGAGGTTTCGAAGCAATGGCTCGAAGCCAAGCGGTTGGCGGGCATTCCCGAATCTGTCGTTCTGTACTGCGCGCGTCATCGTTTCTCGACCGATGCGATGGAAGGCACAGGCAACGTGATGGCGGTGATGGATGCGATGGGGCATGGGTCGGTGAATACCACACGCATCTACACGCACTCCAACGTGCAGCAGATCAGGGAAGCGATCGAGCGGCGGAACCGATTGTCAACGACGCCTGTGGAAGCTGTGCAATAGTTGGTCACAAAAGTGGCCACAGTCGCCTGAAGCAACCGTGTCAGGAAATGTTGTAAGTGATTGAAAGAAAATTGGTAGCGCTACCGGGAATCGAACCCGGGTTTGAAGATTGAGAATCTACAAACGTGCCTTAGGCTATCAGCAACTTACACACTGTTGCGGTGAAACTGTGCCCCAAATTGTGCCCCCTTTTAGCTATTGAACCCTGTCAGTCTGCTTCGGGACAGCATCTACCAGCTTGCTCGCGTGATAGTTCAGGAAGCGCTCGAAACCTGTCATCACGTGCGGCTCGGTCACATGGATGTAATAACGCTCCGCCACGCGCGGCGAGCTGTGCCCCATCAGTCGGGCGAGTGTGAACTTGTCCATGCCGCTCTCGGCACAGCGCGTGCCGAAGGTGTGACGCCAGCAGTAGAACTCGAAGGGCTGCAATCCGGCACCGCGGATGGCCGTCTCGTGCGCGTGCTGGACGGTGACCAGATGGCCGGTATTGCCATCGCCACGGAACACGTACTTGGAATCGCCACACAGTTTCTTTCTAGCAAGCAACATTTCGCGTGTGCGGGGCGTGAGAGGAATGTTTCGAGTGGCAGCATCACTTTTCCCGTAAGGGATGTGTAAAGAGCCCTGTGGCGCGTCTTGGCTGCACTCTAGATGAACGTTAGACCACTCAATGACGAACAGCTCGGAATTTGGCCGAAGACCCGTGTCAGCGGCCAGCATCGCGGCATCACGTACCGTGTTGGACGCGGCTGCCAGGTACTGCGCCTCTTCCGCGAAACTGATGACCCGGTTACGTCCCTTGCCGCCGGGCAATTCGTGAATGTTTGGCGCCTGCGAGATCAACCCCCATTCTTGCGCCAAGTTCAGCATTCGCCGGAGTGTGCGCAGTTCGCCGTTAACCGTGAGCACGGAATCATCGGCGCTGGTGCTCCTGCGCCAGTGTGCATACTTGCTCACCGCCTCGCCCGTAATCTCCGATAGGAGGGCATTGGCTAGCGCAGCAAAGCGCAGCACGCGGTTCGCACAGATCCCATAGAACCTAGCCGTGCCTGACTTTTTCTGTACGGCGACGTAGGCAAGGAACTGTTTTGTGAACTCACGCAGAGTGGGTATCTGGGGCACTTGCGGCTTGAGCTTGGGCCAAGGCTCGGCGGGATGGACAAGACCTAGGCGTAATGCACGCCGATGTTCTTCTTCGACTTCACGTGCCCGCTTTAGATTGCTAGTTCGAGCTGACTTCCGAATCCTATAGTTTTCGCTAGCCACCTGTTGTCGTTTAACAGTCCAACGAAACTTGTACCAGTAAACGGCTCCGCGCTTATAGATCATTGCTTCTCCTTTGCCGTCTTCCGGGGCCGACCGCCGAGCTTTCCCCATGCCCGCATTTTTCGCACGAATTCCTTCTTGCCCCACTTATTCTTCCGGGCCTCCACGCTCTTGCGGCCCATGAGACTGGCCGCGTTGCTTACGTCTGTCATGCAATTAATTATAACCTATCGTTAGGATAAATACGAGACGTACGACAGGGCCGTCACCAGGACCGGGTGGCCTGCAATCGGTATAAACTGAGGTCAGAGTCGGCTAGGGTAGCTCCCGAAAAGCGGCTGCATCCCGGCCCGCCTGCCGACCACTTCGATCCGGGAACCACGCGGGAGGTGGCGATGGACGCGGATTCTGAACCGGAAACCGAAGGAGTCGGTGATGAGTTCGCCAATGACAAACACTTCTTTTTATGCACACGGGTGCGCGATATGAGAGAGGAGCTTGGAAGGCGTATCCAGAGAATGTCTGCTAAATCCGCCCTCACCATCGCAGATCAGTTGCGATTGGCGTACTACGAAAAAACATTAAGGTTTTTCGAACCTCTACCCCCCGAAACGAGGGTGCACACCGGGTTCGGAATGGCGGGGCACTCGTCCCGGCACCCGAAAGAAGTGCGCGAGATCAACCAAATTCTCGACTATCTCATTCCGGAAGGCGAAATAAAGTCAAACTTACTGGACGCTCTGCCAGTATCGGCGCGGCTTTCCTCCAAGAAGGGTCGTCCCGGTCGTCCCGTTACTCAACGGCCAGCGGCGCTGCGGGCACTACAGTTGCAGATCGATACTGGTCACTTCTGGCCCGCGATTACTCCGCAGGTTTGCGGCTGCGGAAAGAAGAGGCACGATGAGCGCTGCACGGAAAACATCCGCCAAAGTGTTAACGGCCTCAAACGGTTTCTGCTACAGCTTGGCATCCAACTTCCTCCGAAAGCCAAGCATCAGGGGAGTAGAAAACCACTTCGATTTGTTACCCCGTAAATAATCCCACTCCATTCTCACCATCTAGACCCCTCTCACGTCGTCTCTTAAGGTCGCAACTGGGAGGTGTTCCGCATGAATCAAGATCAAAGGTTGCTCACTATATCCGAATTCGCCGAACGCATTGGGGTTACCTCGGCCTGTGTCCGCCGCTGGGTTCTGGAGAGGCGCGTTACGTCGATAAAGCTGGGCAGATGCGTGAGGATCCAGCCAGAGGAAGCGTTGCGGCTCATTGAGGCCGGCCTGCGGCCTGCGCGCTCAGCGAAACCGGCCGGCAAGGAGGTCCGGTGAGCCGGCGGCGGGAAAAGCCCGAGGGACCAGTGCAGCGCATTCTTAAGTTGCTCGAAAATGTGCGTCGCTGCGGCAATGGCTGGAGCACTTGGTGTCCCGCTCACGCCGACCACAACAGCTCCCTCAGCGTGGGAGAAGGCGATGACGGTCGTGCGCTGATTTTCTGCCACGCCGGCTGCGACGTCGCCGACATCGTCGCGGCGCTTGACCTTGAAATTTCGGATCTGTTCCCGGACAACCGGACCAAAATCTCGAGAAAAGGAGCGAAACATGGGCCTCACCGTTGAGGGCTACGCGGAGGCCAAGAAACTGCCGCTCAATTTTCTCAAGAAACTTGGCCTCAAAAATGCCTCTTGGCGAGGGACGCTGGTGGTGGTCATCCCGTATGGGGACGCCAGTGGCGAGGAAGCTTGCGTACGCATTCGCGTGTCTATGGATGTCAATGACAAACGCCGTTTCGTCTGGGAAACCGGATCGAAACCTTGTCTTTACGGTTTATGGCGCTTAAAGAAGAAAAAATCCGGATATGTCTGCCTGGTTGAAGGAGAATCCGATTGCCAGACCTTGTGGCTACACCGGTTTCCGGCACTGGGTCTGCCGGGTGCGAACGGTTGGAAAGAAGACTGGGCCCGTTACTTCGACAGCATCGCCCGCATCTACGTTGCGATTGAGCCGGACACAGGGGGCGAGGCCGTCCAGCGCTGGCTCCGGAACTCCCGAATCCGCGACCGCGTGCGCCTCATCATGCTCAATCCCGAAAAGAAAGATGCGTCGGCACTCTACCTTGCTGATCCCAAGAACTTCCCCCGAGCTTGGAAAGCGGCGATGAAGGCCGCGACCCTGTGGAGCAAATTAGAAGAACAACATGAGCATCGGCAGCAGCTAACACCAACGCAAGCGAATCGGTTAATACGCGCGGCGGACGCGGCCGAGCTTTTTCACGCTCCGGACGGCGAGCCCTTTGCCTCAGTACCTGTCGACCAACACAAAGAAAATTGGCCAATCCGGAGCCGGCAATTTCGGCAATGGTTGCTCCGCAACTACTACCTTGAAACCAAAAGCGCGCCTCAGAATAACGCAGTTCAGGAAGCTCTCGGCCTACTGGAGAGCAGGGCGAATTTTGAGGGCGATGAGCGCCCCATATTCCTACGTCTGGCCGAAGACAACGGTAAAATCTATCTGGACCTTTGTAATAGAATCTGGGAAGTCATCGAAGTTGACGCCAAAGGATGGCGTCTTCTCCCGCAAGCGCCAGTACCATTTCGCAGGGCCAGGGGGATGTCCGGTTTGCCGCGCCCCACACGCGGAGGTTCTGTCGACCAGCTGCGACAGTTTGTAAATGTCACGAGCGAATCCGATTGGACGCTGCTACAGGCCTGGCTGATCGCCGCACTGCGACCGCGAGGGCCTTATCCGATCCTAGTGGAGCATGGCGAACAGGGCAGTGCCAAGAGCACAACAGCTCGTGTCCTCCGCGCGCTGGTGGATCCCAGCACGGCGCCGCTGCGAAGTGAGCCGCGCGAATTGCGCGACCTGATGATCGCCGCATCAAATGCTTGGGTGATCTCTCTCGATAATATTTCCCGTGTTCCATATTGGCTCTCCGATGCTTTGTGCCGGCTGTCCACGGGCGGAGGGTTCTCGACTCGCGAACTTTATACCGACCGCGACGAGACCCTGTTCGACGCCCAGCGCCCCCTAATTCTCAATGGCATCGAGGAATTAGCCGTACGCGGCGACTTGCTGGATAGGTGCCTGATCCTGTACCTGCCTTGTATACCAGAGGAGAAACGGCGCGCGGAACTTACGTTCTGGGATGAGTTCGAATCGGAGCGTCCGGCCATTCTGGGTGCGACGCTGGGTGCGGTTTCAGGCGCGTTGCGGCGACTGCCGAAGGTAAAACTCACGGAAATGCCGAGGATGGCCGATTTCGCCACGTGGGCGACCGCAGCCGAACCGCTTCTCGGCGGTCGTCAAGGCGCATTCATGAACGCCTACACCAAGAATCAGGTGTCCTCGAACGAGCTTGCCCTCGACGCTTCCCCCATCACGGAGCCGATTCGGAGGCTCGTGGCTCAAGAAGAGTTCCAAGGAACGGCTTCGGAGTTACTCAGAACCCTGACGGACAACGTCGACGAAGACACCAAGCGGCAAAAAGGTTGGCCCCGGAACCCGCAGTTTCTCTCAAACATGCTCCGACGCCTCGTCCCCAATTTGCGCAAGTGCGGAATTGAAATTCTGTTCTCCCGGGGCAAAGACCGCCGGCGGCGCCGACTGATTTCGGTCCGGGGAATGGCGTCCACAGCGTCCGGTGCGTCCTAAAAGAACCGGGTTGCAATGCCGTCTGACAGGCAGAAGTTGAGATGGGCGGGAGCAAAGTCCGGGCGCGGATCGGCACACTTCGGTCGTTGAAGATTGCCGGGATGTCGACGCTTTGAGAAGAACTTCGGACGATGTGGACGACGTGGACGCAAAAATTGAGGCCGAGGGGGCGAGTGCACGCACTACTGCACAGCCCAGGTGCTTAAGAAGGTGCAAACCAAAACCAAAATCCTGTGGTGTGAGTCACGCACGACACGCGAGTCCGACCAAGAGATGCACGCAAACACGATGATGGGGCATGCGACATGAGGTAACACAACATGGGCTGGGAACGACGAAAGCGGGGCAGTTGGTACTACACTCGGAGCAGGAAAGTTCGCGGTCGGGTGGTGCGCGAATACGTCGGCGGTGGTCTGTTAGGCCAGTTCGCGGCTCTTTCTGATGCCGAGCGGCGTACACAACTAGAGGCTCAGGCTGAGGCGTGGAGTGCAGAGCGAGCTTACCTAGAGGCGGCGGATGCTGCGCTACACGTGTTGTCTGATACATCCGAGGCAATGTCGCGCGGCAGTTTAATCCTGGCCGGGTATTACCGACATCATCGAGGGGAATGGAGAAAACGAGGTGCGAAAATCGATTGCTTTGCCGAATAAAGCTCTGCAAAAGCGAGAGAGCCCAGATATTTTGACGCTGGTGCGACGTGCGGAGGCTGGCGATAAGGCCGCGCTGACGGCCTTAAGGCCGCTGATAAATCAGGCGCCTGGGGCCTGGGAGATGGCAGGTAAACTGGCGACCCGGGCAGAGAACGCTCTGATAAACGTAGCCACGGGAAAAGACGAAATCCTGAGAGAAGCACTAAGCAGAAAGCTGGCCACCCTGAAAGAGGAACTCGGCGCGCGGACGCCACTGGAGCGGCTTTTGGGTGAGAGGGTGGCGGCCTGTTGGCTCAATGTTTATTACATCGACGCCTTGTATGCGCAACGCCTGAACAGTATCACTTGGGCGGAGAGCGAATATTTTCAACGGCGGCAGGAGCGCGCCCATCGCCTATATCTTTCAGCCATCCGCACGCTGGCACAAGTGCAGCGGCTGCTAGTACCCGCCGTACAGGTGAATATTGGCGCTCAGCAGCTCAATGTCGCGAATGCGTCAAAGTGCGAGCAGCGGTGAACGCTTGGGTCGATTATTCAAGCCTTGAATTGTCTCACCAGTGCGGCGCCCCGCGACTCATCCACCAATGCCTCATGTCACGGCCGAGAATGACGTGTTGCGCGATGAAGGTGAGGCATACGGCCACAAGTTGATCGAGGCCGGAGTTGAAGTGGTGACAACGCGATACAACGCGACCATTCACGATTTCGTGATGCTAAACGGACTAGCCGAGGCTGCGCCCACGCGCGCGGCAGTGACGCAAGCCGTAGATTTTCTGAAGAACGCACTCGCTCCAAAGCCGAACGGAAAACATGAGTACGGGCAACAATGATCGCATTGGCCGAGCTGCTTTGCTCGTGCCCTTTCCGCAAAGTCGGGCAAGTCGTTAGGAAGTAGCAGTGCATAGACAAGAGAACATCCAATGGTCGCGTGGGGAATCTTTCGCCATAAGCGTCTGCCGCAGCAGAAGGTAACAACTGGCCGCTTCGAAATCGAGCGGAACGGCGAAGTCGCCTATCTTGAATACACTTTGAGCGGAAATGTGCTTGGGCTGATCCATACTGAAGTTCCTGAAAAATTGCGTGGAATGGGTCTTGCTTCCTCCCTAGCAGAAACCGCCCTCGACTGGGCCCGCGAGAACAACCTCAAGGTAGATATTATTTGTCCCTCGGTCCAGGCATACGTAGCGAAGCACCCGCAGTACTCAGATCTTGTTATGGATTGACGTGGCGACTAATGATTCTGTGCGAATCGGAAACCCAGTCGAGCTCTCCTGCCGTCTGCACGGGATTCTTTGAGGTATAGGCAGCGGCGTGAAAAAGAGCATCGAGTCGTTGATCAATGACCAAGGGCAACTGCAGATTTTGACCTGAAGATGCTGATCCTCGTCATCGGTGAAGCAGGGCAGCCCGAGGCAGAGGCCCGAACAGAACATGCCTAGATCGCCGGAAATTCCGAGTCTTTGGCGGCCATTGCGTACGCCCACTTTTCGGAACCTCCTCGTCGCGGACGTGGTTTCCGACGTCGGCGTGTTTATGCAGAGCACAGGTGCTGCCTGGCTCATGGTCCGGTTTCACTCGTCCGATGCCTCATGTCAGCAGAGGCATTCCTATAATAACCGCAAAAAACATCTTTGCCAGTCGCATAAGCTTCAACAACGCAGACCTGACGACGCAAACTGCATTTGATGATCTATCCGACAAGGACCGTCCCCGGATCGGCGAAATACTGCTTACCAAAGATGGGTCGATTGGCAGAGCAGCGATTGTCGAAACCAGCGAGCCATTCTGCATTAACCAGTCTGTTGCCGTCTTGCGGTTTGGTGGAATGACAGCTCATGTTCCTTATTTGCTCCGAGTAATCGAATCGCCGCACAGTCAAGGGTCGAGCAACATCGAAGTTCCCGCGGCATTAGGTTTACTTGCAGCACGGTATGTGGGAAACCGGCCGAATCCGCTCTGCTGGAACGACCCCTTCCCCTTCCAGCAGGGCATAGAAGCGATCGGCTGCGAGGTTCTTGAACGTCTCAACTTTCCCGGAAGGCCAGCGGACCTCCAGCGACTCAATC
>WNGI01004968.1_pt1 | contig 16137 bp, 14 predicted proteins | sample 5400621 | NCBI WGS metagenome assembly WNGI01 (sample SAMN13153374, study PRJNA577476) | soil metagenome | isolation source: 20 cm soil or saprolite under Garry oak tree replicate 1 | place: USA:California | collected 2016-06-15 | reverse complement strand
CCGGCCGGGAAGGTGTAGGCCAGGGCCAGGTCGTAGTGGCAGGTCCCGCACTCGCCGGCGCCGGGCGGCGCAGTCTGAGCGGCCGCGCTGCGGAGCATGGCCGTGGCGAGCAGCACGACCATGCTGACCCATGCCGCCAGGCGTCCGTGTTCCTGGATCAGCACGCGTTCTCTGGAGGGTTCAGGGCGCCGCGTTGGCGTGCACCGTCGACACGGCGAAGGTCGCACCCTCTCCGTGACAGGTGGCACACGCTTCGGCTCCCCCCGGTGCGGTGTTCGTGGCGGCATGGGCCGCGGTGGCCGCATCGTCGTGACAGCTGAGGCAGGAATCCTGAATCGGTGGAATCGACCCGACCGGCGTTTCCACGCCCCCCATGATCTCGGACGTCCGTGTCGGCAGCACCCCCGCCGGCAACGGGAGGAAATAGGTTTCGGCCAGGTGGCACTGCTGGCAGTCGGCTCGGTTGCCGGGAAAGAGGACCTCGCCGAAGTCGTTCACCGAGCCGTTGAATCCGTAGACGACATACGGCCGCTCCGTCAGCTCGTCGCCCGTGTGGACCTTGTGGAGCAGGTGCTTGAGGCTGATGGGCTGCGTGGCCGGATCGGCCCCGGTGACGACGACACGCCCGTCGAAGTCGCTCTCGCTCGGGTTGTGGCACACCACGCAGTACTCGACGCGGTTACGCGACCCGCCGTGCACGCTGAAGCCCTGCGAGAAGACGCCGTGGCACGAGGCGCATTTCGCCTGGTCCACCACCGCACGGCGGGGAACGATGACGGAGGCGTCGACGCTGAAATCGCGCACCACGTTCTGCATCGCCTCCCGGACGGTCTGCCCGTTGATCGTCACGTCGCGTCGTCCCTCCATGCCGACGCGCCAGGTCCCCGTGCCGCCGGCGGGAATGCCGTTGGCGACCGTCGTCGTGTAGGTGAAGACGCCGCTGCCGTCCGGGCCCGTGACGGTCCCGCTGGCGCTGCCTCCGATCAGGGCGGGCCTGGTCACCGGCGGGGTCAGAGCGCCGAAGTCGCTCGACGGGCCGCTGATCGCGAGCGCCAGGCTGCTCAGTCCGGTGAGGCTCGTGAGCGGCGTCCCCGCGTCGTCGGTCAGCCGGAACGTGATCGTGACGGCCCCGCCCGGGCTGCCGCTCGCGGAGCGGATCTCGCCCACGAGGCCGGTGAGCTGCATCGATCGCTGCGGCACCGTGTGTGCGCCGGCCACGGACAGGCCGAACTCGGATCCGTTCGCCGGGTGACAGAGCGTGGTGCAGAAGGCCTCGGGTTGCGCGCCGGCGGCGTGCGCTGTTCCGGGCGGGCCGGCCGCCGTCGTCATCTCGCTGGGATTCACGTTGTCGTGGCAGCCCGTGCACGCCGACGTGGAGGCCTTCCCCAGGTGATCGCCAGCGGTCGCGCCCTGGCCGTGACACACGGTGCAGGTCCGGATGTCCTGCGGGAAGCCGACGCCGGTGACGGTCGTCCCCGTGCAGGTACTGTCGGGGCAGTCGCCGTCGGCGCTGCAGGACACGCCGGACAGCGGGCCGCCGGCGCAGGCTTTGACCTTCTCGGCGAAGGCCGTCCCCCCGACCTCGTACTTGGCGCCGAGTGCGCCGTTGACGACGGTGGGCAGGTCCTTCCCCATGTGGATGCGGTGGATCATCTGCTGCAGCTCGATCGAATTCCCGCTCTCGTCGAAGCCCTGGTCCGTGTGGCAGAGCTGGCAGAGGCCGACCTCTCGCCGCCCCCCGCCGTGAAAGGCCAGGGGGTCGTGGCAACCGTTGCATTGGGCCGTGGTGGCGACCTGGCGGACGAGCGTGACGGCCCCGCCGGCCGGCACGAAGTCGAACAGCGGGTTCGCACGCAGCGTCTGCGTTTCGAGGGTGCGGTCGACCTGGCCCCCGACCGTGTGCGTGGTCGTGGCCGGGAAACCGGGGGGCAGCGCGGTGGCGAACGTGTACGTGTAGATGCCCCTCGTTGCGTCCACGGTGGTGAGCGAGCCGCCGGAGTCGTATCCGGGCTGACCGGGCGTCGGAACGATGTAGCTACGATAGCGCGTGAAGGTGGCGGTGGTGCCTTCGGTCGTCGTGGAGTCGAGGTCGAGATGCGCGATGGTGAACCGGACACGCGCCTGCGCCGGATCTGAGGTCGAGGCGGTGGAGGGGACCAGCGGGATGCCGGTGCCGTCGGTCAAGGTGAAGGTGATCGAGACGATGCCCTGCGCGCTCACCGCCGCGGCCGTGATCTCCGACACCAGACCGGCGCCGGGCAAGCCCGGCGGGACGGGCGGGAGCGTCGTGCTGGTGGTACTCGCCGGCGTCGTGGTCGTCGTCGGTCCGCCGGCGACGGTGGTGGGCACGCAGGTCAGCTCGTAGGTGTCCGGGTCGCTCTGACCGCCCGCCTTGGCGGTCGCCTTCAGGAGGACGTGTCTGGACGAAACGAGGCCATGTTTGTTGGGCCCTACCACCGCGACGGAGACCAGGGCCGCCGGCGAGCAGACGGTGGCGCTGGTGGGCAGCGGGATGGCGGCGAGCGCTGCCTGCAGGGGTGTAATGTCGACCGGCGACTTCTTCTTCAGCTTCAGCGTGAGCCGACTCACCGAGCGAGGCTGACAGCTCCGCGTCGGCTCGTTCAGGCAGAAGCTCACCTGGAACACGCACACACCGTTGCGCTGTCGGTCGAGGTCGCAGGTGTCGCCGTCCGCGCACGAGACGCCCTTGGGCGTCTTGCCGGCGGGATACCCCACGGCCTCCGCCGACATCTGCAACAAACAATCGGTCCGCTTGTTGCCGCCTCCGGGAACGACGGTGGCGGCCGTGGCGCCCATCGGCCCCACGCCGACGGCCAGGAGCCCGAGCACCGTCGCGAGCAGGACGTATCTACTTGGTAGTAGCAAGTCCCTTCACGTAGGCAGCGACCGCTGGGATGTCGGCGTCGGTCACCTTCTTCAGCACCGCGGTATGCTTCGCGTTCGCCTTGATCGCGGCGGTGATGTCGGCGTCGGCCATCCCGGCTACCTTGGCGTCGCCGGCGAGCGCGGGCACCTTCATGGCCTTGCCGGCCGCGGTGTCGGCCTTGCCCGTCTCCCCGTGGCAGCTGGCGCAGTTTTGCTTGAAGATTGCCGCTCCGTCGGCGCCGAGGGAGACGTTGGCGCCCGCCAGGCTGAAAGCGACCACGAGGGACATCGCGTAACGCATCGGAGACTCCTTTCGCATTAGGTAGTCGAGGGCCGGGAAGCGCGCCGGAAGGCGCCGAGCTGCCAGCGCTTGATCACGTAGAGTCCCAGCGCGACGGCCAGGGCCGGGATCCCGATGAAGGAGAACATGGTGGCGGTCGCGCCGTCGAGATGTAGCGCGGTCATGATGAGGATGGCCAGAGCGATCAGTGCCAGAAGGCAGGCGACGCGCATCATGACGGCGCCCTGCCACCGGTAAGCGCTTCCTCGGGATGCGCCGCCGGGTGGCAGGCGCCGGTGCAGGCCATGGTGTGGCTCAGCAGCGCCTGCTGGACGTCGGGGTCCTGATGCGCCTCGACGTCGCGGAAACTCGCTGCCCCCGCGTGGCAGCCGAGGCACGAGGCGATGTCGAACGGGCCGTTCAGCTCGAGCGGCAAAGCGTAGTGCCCCGTGAGGTTGTGGAGCATATGCATCGCTCCGGCCTTCTTGGCCCCGAACGTCCCCCAGATCCCGTAGCCGCTGTGGCACGCATAGCAGGCCTCATTGGTCGGGACCAGACCACGGGTGAAGTGGATGGCGGCGAGCGAGCTGCCGTCGGTGGCACGCAGACTCGCGACGATCGGCGTCATCAGGTGGCACGAGCCACAGAAGCGAACGTCCTTCGATCCCTCCATCACCATGAGCATGCCGAACCCGTAGGCGGCTATCGGCAGCACGAGCCCCGCGACACCGGCGGCGGGCGGCAGCCGGCCGCGCAGGAGACCCCAGACCAGGATCGCCACCCCGGGGACCGCCACCAGGATCGGAAGCAGATGAGTCCAGTCGACCCCGGGCGCGACGGGAGGGGAGATGAAGAGCGACCCGACTGGCGTCGGGCTCACGCGCGGCCCTCGCCAAGCTCTCCCAGGCTCGACATCGCGCCATGCCTTACTGCGAACGTTTGCCCGGGGCAACTATTTCGGCGAGGCGCGGACGACCTAACCTGATGGTCCCCCACAGGCACCCGCCGAACACGACCTTCTCGTCCACTGTGCCCGGACTGTGTCCGATATCCGAGAAAGAATGGCAGACTTCCCTAGTGCTGTGAGCCTGCGGTACCCGAAGCGCGCCCGTCCGACCGGTCTCTACCGGATAGTGTGCCTCCATCACGCACGTCCCCACCTCGGTTCATCGGATGCGGGAATAGACCGATCACGGTCCTCGACACGCGCATCAAACTGCCCCGGCGCTGTCGGTCGAGGTCGCCGTAGGGCACGTCACGCGACTCAACAAGACGCCGCTCGAGCAAGGGCCGCGGCCTTTGCCGAGCTCCGCTTGACGTCTCGTGCGCGTCGAAGGATAGTTTGCGAAAGGAAGGTTGACCGTGGGCGACCGTCCGGAAAGCAAGACCGAAGCCCGCGTGTGGGTCGTGGAGTCGGGGGGGTCGCGTCCCCGGACGGATCAGGTCGCCACCGAAGAGCCCCTGGAGATCCGCCTGCGCGCGGCAGGCATCGCCGAAGGCGCGGGCGCCCTTCCGGTCTTCCAGCGGAGGAGAGAGTGCGCCGGGCGGCGCACGGTGGCGATCACCATGCGCACTCCGGGGGCCGACTTCGAGCTCGCGGCGGGGTTCCTCTATGGCGAGGGGATCATCCGGAGCGGCGATGAAGTCCGCGGCATCTCCCATTGCGAGGAGCCCGACCTCGACGAGGACAAGCGCTACAACATCGTGAACGTCGACCTTCACGGCCACGTGTTGCCGGATCTGCAGGCCCTGGAGCGTCACTTCTACACCACGAGCGCCTGCGGAGTCTGCGGAAAGGCCAGCCTCGAGTCCCTCCGCCCCCGGGGCTGTCCGATCATCCCCCCCGGACCGGAAGTCGACGCGGACGTCATTCGCCGTCTCCCGGAAGCGTTGCGGGCGGGACAGAGCATCTTCGCCGCCACGGGAGGGCTTCATGCCGCGGCCCTGTTCGACCCGCACGGGGACCCCCTTGTCGTGCGGGAGGACGTGGGAAGGCACAACGCGCTCGACAAGCTCGTGGGCTGGGCGCTCCTCGGGGGCAAGCTGCCTCTGAGCCGCCACATCGTCATGGTCAGCGGCCGGAGCAGCTTCGAGATCCTCCAGAAATCGCTCATGGCGGGGGTGCCCATCGTTTGCGCCGTATCCGCGCCCAGCAGCCTGGCCGTATCGCTGGCACGTGAATTCGGGATCACCCTCATCGGCTTCCTGCGCGGCGACAGGTTCAACGTCTACACCGGCCTGGAGCGCGTGCGCCTGGACCAGCCGCTCGTCCGCAATCGCATGGAGGAAGCCCATGGATGAATCGCGGGATGCTCCGATCCAGAACCTCTCCGAGAGCCCGGTGGATGGGAGCGGCACGCCGAGGTCGACAGTCAGCCGCAGAGACCTGTTGAAGCTGACCCTCGGCGGTGGAGCAGGACTCGCGCTCGGCGGGCTCCTCGACGTTTCCGCGGTGCGGGCTGCGACGAAGGACTTGAAGCTCTCGGAAGTCAGCGAGTTCACCACCTCGTGCAACTTCTGCTCGTGCGGGTGCGGCATGATCGCCGCCGTCCGCGACGGCAAGCTCTTGACGATGGAGGGCGACTACGACCACATCGTGAACCGCGGGTCGCTGTGCGTCAAAGGCATTTCCATGTTCGCGACGCACACCTCTCCGAGCCGGCTCACGACGCCCCGCTACCGGGCGCCGGGCAGCGACCACTGGGAGGACATCTCCTGGAACGACGCGATCACGCGGGTCGCGCAGAAGATTCGGAAGACGCGCGACGCGACCTGGATCGCCACCGAGAAGGTCGGCGACAAGGAGGTTCCGGTCAATCGGACGGACGCGATCGGCTTCATGGGCGGCGCGCAGAACACGAACGAGGAGTGCTACCTCTTCCAGAAGGCGGCCCGGCTGCTCGGCCTGGCTTACGTCGAGCACCAGGCCCGACTTTGACACAGCCCCACGGTCCCCGGTCTGGGGGCCTCGTTCGGGCGGGGGGCGATGACCAACCACTGGATCGACCTCCAGAACTGCAAGACGATCCTGGTGGAAGGCAGCAACGTGGCGGAGAACCACCCCATGGCCTTCAAGTGGATCCGGAAGGCACAGGAGAACGGGGCGAAGATCATCCACGTCGATCCGCGATACACCCGGACCTCCGCGGCGGCGGACGTGTACGCGCGCATCCGGCCCGGCACCGACGCGGCGTTCCAGAACACGATGATCAACCACATCCTCGTCAACAAGCTGTACGACGAGGATTACGTCGTGACCCACACGAACGCCCTCTACCTGGGCGACGAGGCCTTCGACTTCAAGGATGGGGTCTTCAGCGGGTACGACGAGGAGCACCACAAGTACGACACCAAGAGCTGGGGATACCAGCTCGACGCGAAGGGCAAGCCGCGTGTCGCCAAGAGCCTGGATGACCCGCACTGCGTTTTCTCGCGCCTGAAGAACTTCGTCTCGCGGTACACGCTGGAGACGGGCGAGCAGATCACCGGCGTTCCGGCCGAGCAGATCCGGCAGATCGCGGAGACGATGGCGAAGAACCGGCCGGGCGCCATCCTCTACGCGCTCGGGATGACCCAGCACACGACCGGTGTGCAGGGGATCCGGTCGTTCACGATCCTGCAGCTCCTGCTCGGCAACATCGGCAAGCCGGGCGGCGGCGTCAACGCGCTGCGCGGCGAGCCGAACGTGCAGGGCGCGTGCGACATGGCGGTGCTCTACAACTACATGCCGGGCTACCTCAACTCTCCGTCGAACGCCGAGCCGACCATCTACGACTACGTGCGCAAGAACGGGATCGCCGACAGCCGTTACCTCGTCAACACGCTCAAGGCGTTCTTCGGAGAGGCGGCCACCGCCGAGAACGACTATGCCTATGCCTGGCTGCCCAAGCGGAACGCTTCCAAGGACTACGGAACCCTGCCGATGTTCGAGGATGCCCTCGCCGGAAAGCTGAAGCTCCTCTGGATCGTCGGCCAGAATCCTGCGGTCACCGTGCCCAACCTCAGGCTGACGTTCGACGCCATGGCGAACCTCGAGACGCTCGTGGTCCAGGAGATCTGGGAGACCGAGACCGCGGCGTTCTGGCGCCGGCCCGGCGTCGACCCGAAGTCCATCTCCACCGAGGTGATCCTGCTGCCCGCGGCGTTCTTCATGGAAAAGAACGGAAGCATCAGCAACTCGGGCGGCATGGTGCAGTGGCGCCACGCCGCCGTGAAGCCTCCGGGGCAAGCGAAGCCCGACGGGGAGATCGTCGATCACATCTTTCGGCGGGTGCGCGATCTCGTGCACGATTCGAAGGACCCCAAGGACGAGATCATCAACAAGGCCTTCTGGACCTACACCACGGCGGAGGACGTCCTGCGCGAGATCAACGGGTACGCCCTACGCGACAACCCGGAGACCGGCCTCAAGGCGGGCGATCTCGTCCGCAAGGTCAGCGATCTTCGGGCCGACGGTTCCACGTCGTCCGGCGCCTGGATCTACGCGGGCGTCTTCGCCAACGGCGAGAACCTCTCGAAGCGCCGCGACTCGCAAACGGATCCGGGAGGTCTCGGCCTCTATCCGGGCTTCGGGTGGACCTGGCCCAACAACATGCGCATCCTCTACAACCGAGCATCGTGCGACCGGAACGGCAAGCCCTATCCGGGCTCGAAACCCATCGTCTGGTGGGACGAGCAGGCGAAGCGCTGGACGGGATACGACGTGCCGGACGTTCCCGTCCTGACCGACGGACCGGACACGCCGAACGGCCAGCGGGCCTTCCACCTGGGCGCCGAGGGCGTCGGGCGCCTCTTCGCAGCCGTCTACTCGGACCCGGACGAGAAGAATCCGGGGTATCCGCGCGACGTGGCCTACGTGCCGAAGGACGGCCCGCTGCCGGAGATGTACGAGCCCGTCGAGAGCCCGGTGGAAAACCTCCTTCACCCGCGCGTGAACAGCAACCCGATGCTCAAGTATCCGCGCGTCGCGTCCCATCAGCCCATCGGCACCGCCGACGAGTTCCCCTACGTGCTGATGACGTCGACGGTCGCCGAACACTGGTGCGCCGGCTCGACGACGCGGAACATCCCCTGGCTCAACGAGCTCGTCCCGGAACCGGTGCTGGAGATGCCGGTCGCCCTCGCCCAGAAGCTCGGGGTGAAATCGGGGGACTGGGTTCGCGTCTCGTCGGCGCGCGGTGAGCTCGAGGTCAAGGCCCTCGTCACGCCCCGCATGAAGGCGCTGAAGATCGGCGACCGCGAGGTCACCGTCGTCTGGATGCCGTACAACTGGGGCTACCAGGGGCTGTCGACCGGCCCGAGCGTCAACCACATCACGATCGACGCCTCGGATCCCGGCGCGGGGACCCAGGAGACCAAGGCGTGCCTCGTCAACGTGGTCAGGGCCGGTCGCCCGGGCGCGCGAAGATCCGGTTCACCGAGGGGACGCACATGACGGACACCGCGGCCACGGGCCCGATCAGGACAACGCTGATCGACATCGCCAACTGCATCGGCTGCCGCGCGTGCCAGGTGGCTTGCAAGCAGTGGAACGAGAAGGATGGCGAGGAGACCGAGCTGGAGGACCAACTGGGCTTCCAAAACCCGGCGACGCTCAGCGCGAAGACGTATACGCTCATCTCGTTCCACGAGCTGGAGAACGCGCAGAAGCCGGGAGGTCTGGATTCCGCCTTCGTGATGCGGCGGTGCCTCCACTGCCTGGAGCCGGCCTGCGTTTCCGCCTGCCCGACGACGGCGCTCCACCGGCAGGCCGACGGTCCGGTGTCATACGACGTCGACAAGTGCATCGGCTGCCGCTACTGCGAGCTGGCGTGTCCCTGGGACGTGCCGACCTCGGAATGGAATACGCTCACCCCGAAGATCTCGAAGTGCACACACTGCGCCGACCGCGCCGCTCAGCCGGTGCCGATCGCGTTCAACGGGAAGCCGCTGTCCGGCGACGCGAGCAAGCGGTTCGCCGCGAGCATCGCGACTCCCGCCTGCGTCAAGGCATGCCCCGCCGACGCCCTGCGCTACGGAACCCGGGAGGAGATGCTGGCGCTCGCGCACAAGCGCATCTCCGACCGGCCCGACAGGTACGTCGACCACGTCTACGGAGAGAAGGAGCTGGGCGGGACGAGCGTGGTGTACCTGTCGGCCGTGCCGTTCGAGAAGCTCGGCTTCCCGACGTACGGGGAGAAGCCCTTTCCGGCCTTCACCAAGGCGGCGCTCGGCGCCGTTCCCCCCGCCGTGATGGCCCTGGGCGCCCTGCTCAGCGCCGCGTACGCCTTCTTCCGGAAGCGGGTTCAGGCGGTGGCAGACGCATCGGTTGCGGCGAAGCATTCCGGACACCACGGCCACGTCGAATTCGAGCCTCTCCGGAACAAGCTGATGACCCCCTTCAACTGGGTCCTCCTCCTGCTCATGGCGTTCGGCGGCGTCTCGTTGGTCGCGCGCTTCGCCCTGGGCCTCGGCGGCAGCACTCACCTCTCCGACACCTACCCGTGGGGCCTGTGGATCCTCTTCGACCTGGTGTGGATCGCGGTGGCCGCGGGCGCGTTCGCGATGGCCGGCGTGATCTACGTCTTCCAGCGAAAGGACCTCTACGGGCTGGGTCGCACAGCCGTCCTGATGGGCCTCCTGAGCTACTCCTTCGTGATGGTCACGCTCGTCGCCGACCTCGGCCTGCCCTGGCAGTCCTACCAGCTCGCCCTGCAGGCTCCGGAGCACTCGGCCATGTTCGAGGTCTCGTGGTGCGTCGGCCTCTACGTCACGATCCTCCTGCTCGAATTCCTGCCGGTGCCCTTCGCGCGTTGGGGATTCCAGCGGGCCGCGGCGGCGTTGCGGCGATGGAACGGTGCCTACGTGGCGGCGGCGGTGACACTGTTCGTCTACCTGCTTTCGCGCAACCCCCTCTACGCCCTCGCGACGGCCGCGATCTTCGGCACCCTCGCCTGGATGTTCCGCGCGCGCGACGAGGGGGCCGAGCCGATCATGCTGGCGATCGCCGCGGTCACGCTGTCGACCATGCACCAGAGCTCGCTCGGCTCCCTGTACCTGCTGATGCCGAACATGCTCGCCCCGCAGTGGTGGTCTCCCGTGATGCCCGTCTCCTTCTTCCTGTCGTCGATCGCGGCCGGCACCGCGCTCGTGATCCTCATCGACATGTGGATCGCGAAGGGGTGGCGCCGCCCGCTCGAGATCACGCGGCTCGCCTCGGTCGGACAGATCGCGTTCTGGGCGCTCCTCGTCTACCTCGTGTTTCGGCTCGGAGACATGGCGATCCGCAACCAGCTCTCCGGAGCCTTCGCCGGAAGGCTCGGCATGGCCTTCGCGGCCGAGATCCTCCTCGGCGGCGTGCTTCCGCTCATCCTGCTGGCCCGCAGGTCGCTTCGGCAGCGTGCCGACGTGCTCTTCGTCGCGGCCCTCCTCGCGGTCCTCGGCGTGACGTACAACCGCATGAACGTCGTCCTCTTCGCGATGACCTTTCGGGGCCGGATGCCCTGGGTCGCACCGGAGGGCTACGCGCCGTCGATCGTCGAGTGGGGCGTTTCGATCGGTCTGATCGCCGCGACGATCTTCCTCTTCGGCCTGGCGGCCCGTCTGATGCCGGTTCTCTCCCGGGCGGAGCCCGGCGAGGCACATTGAGCCGATGACTCCGGATCTGTGGTTGGAGGCGCATTCGTACCTCCGCCCGCTCGCCGACCTCTCCACGCAGGTCGATCGCGCGGCGGCCGGGATCGACGTCCTCGACGCCCGCATTCCCGACTGGGAGGATTACCGCGCGGACTTTCTCGCCGGTGTGCCGCTGCTGCCGAGCACCGCCGCCGCCGTCGATCTCGAACCGGGTGGGCGAATGGCGGGAGCGCTTCTCGAAAGACTGGCCTCCGGAACGTCGTCGGGAAGGCTCGCGGCGGAGACCCGCGCGCTCGACACGGAGCTGCGGCGCGAGCCCCAGGTCTCGCGCCGCATCGCGGACTTTCTGCTGGGCGACGAGACTCTCACACCGCCGTTCCCCGGTCTGTTGCGTTATCTGGCGTGGACGGCGATGGCGCGGTTCCTCCGTCCCGTGGTGAACGCCTTCGACGGTTGGCGAGACGAGGAGCGGTGGCTTCGCAGGTATTGCCCGACGTGCGGATCCCTGCCCGCGATGGCCCAGCTGGTCGGCGTCGACCCCGGGCGCCTGCGTCTGCTCTCGTGCGGCTGCTGCGGCACGCGCTGGCAGTTCAAGCGAACCGGCTGCCCGTTCTGTGAAACCGACTCTCAACGGCTCGCGAGTATGACCATCGAGGGAGAACCCGCCCTGCGCATCGACCACTGCGACTCCTGTGGCGGCTACCTCAAAACATACGACGGGCAGGGCAGCGAGGCCCTATTGCTAGCGGACTGGTCTTCACTGCATCTCGACCTCATCGCTCACGATCGTGGACTGAAAAGGCTCGCCGCGTCGCTCTACGAATTCGAGCCGGTGCGACATCCGTAGTCGAGGCGGTGCGGCCGTCCGGTGGCTGTCCAAGGAACGGCGGCGATGGCCATGAGAAGCCCGGGAGAACGCCTGGACGTCCGCTTCGGTCCCGCCCCCCTCAGTCCCGGCTTGCGCGGGAGCTATGTCCCAACAGCACGTCCAGCTTGCGAACGAGGTCGTGATTCACGAGGTCGTGATTCACGAGACCTTGAAGCGTGACGCGGAGGTCCGGCCTCCTGTCCAGGAAGCTGCGGATGTTGGCCAGGGGCCAGCACATGTAGCGGGCGGCCTCGGTGAACGTCGCATCCACGGGCGACGGGTCGCCCGTCAAGGCGAGGGCCGTGCCGATGATGTGCCCCGGTTCGAGATCCAGCACATCTTCGCCTCGCTTCTGGACGTGCACCGTACCGGAGATCGCGATGCAAATGGACGAGACGGGTGTGCCCTCCGTCAACACCTTGTCGCCCACGGCCGCGTTCTTCCACTCGCCGGCCAGCATGAGGGAAACGAACTCGCGCGGCCGCAGAGACCGGAATCCGATGTCGTAGAGCTTCTGTTCGTCGTCCGAGAGCGTCACCGGCCGTCGTTCCATGTAGATGCGGAGGATCTGAAAGAGATTGATCGTCGCGAACACGAGCGCCCACACGACCGGCGGCCAGAGTCTCTCCGGCCGAACGAGGAAGTAGGGGATGTTCGTGAGAGCCGCGGCAACGGCAAACCAACGCAGCCAAAGAATATCCCGCACCGAATATGCGACAAGCATCAGGATGTTCGAGAAATGTACCAGGTACTCCGCAACGTGAATGCTCACGGCAACCTCCTTTCGTCGTTTCCATCTCCGATCAAAGATAGCGGCGAATCGGCAGCCCACCGAAACGACGACCCGTCAGGATCGCGCGGAACCCGCGCTCGGGTACCCAGCTCGTTCGGACTCGGCATGATCCTGCTCGTGGTTTGTGCGCAGCCGAATCACTTACTCCCAGGCGCCGCGCGCGGCAACGCGACCGCGCGCGAGCGTGCAGCATACGGACACGGCTTCTTGACATGCCGCTCCAGGCGCCTGCCCCTTGCCGTGACACGGCGCCTCCTGGGCGACCATCCCGTCCTCGGGTGCAGCTCTACGCGAAGATATCGAGTTGATCGGCGCCGCCTTCGGTGAGGCAGTAGTTGTACCGCTGGCTGTGCGGCTCAATGAAGTTCTTCTCCTTCAGCGCGCTCAAGCGCGTCTGAGCTGCGCTGAGGGTGATACCGAGCTTCTCCGAGACGACCTGCACGCTCACCGGGTCGCCGCGCCTCGGACCGAACTCCTTGAGGACTCGAAGGACGGCGATCAGTTCCTCATCGAACTCGCGGTCAGACAGCATCGCAGTTCCTCCTCACGATGGGCGGCCGGTAGCAAAAGCGGTAGCAACTTTCCGCCGCGCCAATTCGCAAATCTCGTATTTCTCAATGCTTATTATAAGTCCGCGCCCAGTCGGCGCTTCCGCGATTGAGAAATCGGATCTGCTACCGGGCCGGTCCGAGGGCCAAGAGAAAAAGCCCTGACGAGTCACGGCCCTTAGAGAGAGCGGGCGACCGGGGTCGAACCGGCGACGTCCAGCTTGGGAAGCTTTCTGGGCCCTTGCGGGGCAAGGGTTTTTCGACGGCGGTAGCAGAAATGGGATAACGCAATACGCCGGCGACGCGGCCCGCTTTCGACCGCATCTTTTCGCCCCGCTCGATCGTCTTCCAGTCAGGAGGGGCGATCAGATGACATCACTCCGAGGAAAAGTGGCGGTCGTGAGCGGGGCGAGCTCGGGCGTGGGCAAGGCGACGGTCCAGGCACTGGTTGGAGAGGGCGTGCGCGTGACTGCGGTGGCGCGCGGCGGCGACGGGCTGCGCGCGCTGCGGGCCGAAGCTGGCGCCGGCGTCGAGACCGTGCAGGCGGACGCATCCGATCCGGCGGTCGCCGATCGCCTGATTCGCGAGCTCAAGCCCGATCTGGTGGTGCTCGCGGCGGGTATCCAGCCGGCCATGGGGCCGCTCGCCGAGCAGACCTGGGAGTCGTTTTCGGAGACGTGGAACACCGATCTGAAGGCGGCCTTTCACTTCATGAGAGCGGCGGTCACTACGCCGCTGCGCGAGGGCAGCGCGGTGATCGTCGTCTCGAGCGGAGCGGCCATCAACGGCTCGCACCTCTCGGGCGGCTATGCGGGCGCCAAGCGCATGCAGTGGCTGCTCGCAGGCTATGCGCAGACTCACGCGAACGCGAAGAAGCTCGGCATCCGCTTCCTTGCCGTGTTGCCCATACAGCTCATCGAGGGTACCAAGATCAGCGTTCTCGCCTCATCGTCGTATGCGGCCTGGCAGGGCATCAGCCCGCGGGAGTACATGAGCCGGTTCGAGGTGCCACTCGATGCCCAGAAGGTCGCGGCCGCCATCGTGGGCGGGCTGCGCGGTGACGTGGCGGCCGGCGTGACCGCGATCGCGGTGAGCGGAAAAGGCGTCGAGCCTCTCGGATGACCGACCCGCTCCTGCCGGCGATGGCCGAGGCGCAGCAGCGCTTCATGGATCTCGTGGCCGAGGTGCGGCCCGAGCTACACCGCTACTGCGCGCGCATGACCGGCTCGGTGTTCGACGGCGAGGACGTGGTGCAGGACACGCTGGCGAAAGCCTACTTCGCGCTCGGCCAGATGGAGGAGGCGCCGCCGCTCAGGCCCTGGCTCTTTCGCATCGCGCACAATACCGCCATGGACTTCTTGAGAAGGTACGAGCACAAGAACGTGGACGTGGTGGCCGAGGTGCCCGACGCCACCGACACCGACGAGCGCGGCCCCGATCCCGCGCTGGTGGAGGCGGCGCTGATCCTGTTCGCGTCGCTGCCGCCGTTGCAGCGGAGCGCGCTCGCGCTCAAGGACGTGCTCGGGCACTCGCTCGAAGAAGTGGCGACGACGATGGATACGACGGTCGCCGCGGTCAAGGCCGCGCTCGTCCGCGCGCGCGCCACCGTCGCGGCCGCCCGGCCGCCTGCGCCGGCCACGCTGCACGCGGAAGACCGGGAGCGGCTGCAGCGCTACGCGGATCTGTTCAACGCGCGGAGCTGGGAGGCGCTGCGCGCGCAATTCGCCGAAGAGGCGCGGCTCGACGTGGTCTCGCGTACCCAGCGTCGCGGCCCCGGTGCGGCGCAGTACTACACACGCTACGCCGAGATCATCGAGGTCGAGGATCTGCGTGCCGAGCCGGGCGTCGTCGACGGCGTTCCGGTCATCGCGATCTACCGCCCCGCGTCGAGCCCCACGCCCGCGTACTTCGTGCAGGTGCATTGGCACGAGGGCCGGATCGCGCTCATCCGCGACTTCCGCTACGTCCCCTACATCGCCGACGGCGCCCGCTTCACACGCTGAGCTTCATCCGCCAGCGTCAGCCGGAACGCCGTCGTGTCTCCCGTACTCCGTCGACCAATCTCCGCAGCACGTTCCACATCGTCGCCTCGCTCGTGGACCCGCGCACGATCGGCTCGTCGCTCACGATCACGGCGCGCACGGCGCCGAGTGTCTGACGCAGCGCCGCGAGCCCTTGCCGGCCGCGCTCGGAGTGCGGCACCGACGCAGTGATCGCGACCACCTTCCGCTCCAGCTCGCCCGAGCCGATCAGCCAGTCGATCCCGTTCTTGAGGACTCCCGGCAGGCTGTGACCGTACTCGGGCGCGGCGATGAGGACCGCATCGCTCGCTGCGATCGCCTGTCGAAGCGCACGCACGGCTGGCGGTGCGTCGTCCGGATCGATGTCCGGATCGAAGTACGGCAGCTCCCCGAGCCGCGTATAGAGCAGGACCTCGATCCCGTCGGGTGCCACGGACGCAGCCGTTTCGAGGAGGGTCAGGTTCGACGATCTCGCTCCCAGACTTCCGACTATGCCGAAAATCCGGATGCCGGCTTCGGGCCCACCCATGGATCGCCACATGACGTGAGATCAGCCCACATCAACCACCACGGTCGCTGCGGCGGGCGCGCGGCTCTCGTGCGCTCATGCTCGCAGTCCTGGAGGACGGCGGCGACTCCGAGACCGTCAGGCTCGAGCTCCACGATTCGATCCTCGGAGACTCTCGGCCCGCGGTGGCGCGCAGGACACTCTGGTCGCCTTCATCGATATGCTTCCGTGGGTGCCACCGGTGCTGGTGGGCTGATCGGTCTCCGAGTCAGAGCCTGACGGCAGCGAGGTGAGTAGCGAGAACGGCGATTCTCGAAAGTGATGCCCGGCGATTCGCGCGACTCGAGAAGGGCCCCGCCCGACCTGCGCCGCGGATGAGGTGCGCAACACTATGAGGCGCGCGCGGCGGCTCTCGCTGCGGTCGTTCGCTGCCACACGAGTGCGAGAGCGATCACGCAGAGCGCGATCCCCTGCTGATGGGAGATGCCAAGGAAGCGTTCGGGGCGCCCGTCGCCCCGCAACGGATCGAGCACGACGCGCAGCGCGCCGTAAAGCCCCAGATAGACCCGGAAGGCCGTGCCGCGTGCCGCCTCTCCCGCCTCCACGCGCCCGAGAGCAT
>WNGI01002592.1_pt1 | contig 16138 bp, 21 predicted proteins | sample 5400621 | NCBI WGS metagenome assembly WNGI01 (sample SAMN13153374, study PRJNA577476) | soil metagenome | isolation source: 20 cm soil or saprolite under Garry oak tree replicate 1 | place: USA:California | collected 2016-06-15 | reverse complement strand
TGAGGTGGTGCATGAACATCAAGCCCGCGGCGAAGTGCGGATATTCCTTGCGCGGCTGGCGCAGGAGCTCGCCGAGCGTCGTGGTCAGAACCTCGCGACCGCTGTCGGTGAGCTTGTAGATCGTTCGCTCAGGCCGCTTGCCCTCCTTCTCGCGCTCGACGGGGAGGATCCAGCCGTTGCGCTCCAGCACTTCGACCGAGTGGTAGAGCGTGCCGAAGTTCAGGCGGATGAACTCGTCGTGATGACGGGTGCGCATCTTGGTGGCCATCTCATATGGATGCATCGGCTCCTCGTCCAGCAGCTCCAGGATCGAAAGGGCGAGTGGCGAGAGGAGCTCGGACTCGAATTGGGGTTGGGGCATATTCCAAATGGAGTATACGAAACCGGATATACGCTGCCAAGTACCCCATCGCACAATTACGAGCGTGGACCGGATCGTCCTCGAAGGCATGGTGTTCAGCGGCAAGCACGGCGTCAGCGATGCCGAACGAGTGCGCTCGCAGCGATTCACGGTCGACGTTGAGCTCGAGGTTGACCTCGCTCGAGCCGCGCGGTCGGATCAGATCGAGGACACGATCGACTACCGGCGCGTGCGTGCGATCGCGAAAGAGGTGATCGAAGGCGAGCCCGCGCATCTCATCGAAACCCTGGCCGGTCGCATCGCCCGCAAGGCACTGCAGATGCCGCGGGTCGCGGCCGTGTCCGTCAAGGTCACCAAGCGCCCTCCGAGCATGAGGCCGATCGACGGAGCCGCAGTGCTCTTGCGGCGAGCGCGCCGATGAGCGTCGTCTATCTCGACTGCTTCGCCGGCATCTCCGGCGACATGGTGCTCGGCGCCTTGATCGACGCCGGCGGTGATCGCGCAGTGCTCGACGCCACCGTCGAGGCGCTGCGCCTCGGCGACGAGGTCGCAATCGATGTCCGTCGCGAGCAGCGCGGCCACGTGGGCGGTACACGAGTCGAGGTCACGACGAGAGGCCAGACGAGCAGGACCGTTCCGCAATTGCGTGCGGCACTGCACGAAGCCCAGGTGCCCGAGGACGCGAAACAGAATTCGCTGCGCGCTCTGGGTTTGCTCGCACGCGTCGAGTCGGAGATTCACGGCACCGACGAATCTAATTTGCACCTGCACGAGCTCGGTGGCGCGGACACGCTGGTGGACCTCCTCGGGTCTTTCTGGCTCCTCAACCACCTGGGAGTCGAACGTGTCTACTCATCGCCTCTGCCGGCGCCGCGCGGCCGGCACGGCGAGATGCCGCTGCCCGCGCCTGCCAGCGTGCGCGTGCTCGCGGGGACTGGAGCTGTCTTCGAGGAAAGCGACGCAGGCAAGGAGCTGGTGACGCCGACCGGCGCGGCGATACTGGCGGCCACCGCTGTTTTCGAGCGCCCCGCGATGACGCTGCGCACGATTGGCTATGGCCTCGGCGCTCGCGAGACACCCGGCAATGCGCTGGCCGCATGGCTCGGTGAAGAGGTGCCCTCGCAGCTCGGCGTGACCGTGATCGAAACCAACATCGACGACATGGCGCCAAATCTCGTCGCGGCCCTCGTCGAGGATTTGATGGCGGCGGGCGCGCTGGACGTCACGGTCACCCCCGCGCTCATGAAGAAGGGCAGGCTCGGCCAGGTCGTTTCGGTGATGGTCGACGCGCAGCACGTCGCGATCCTCAGCGAGAAGCTGCTGCGCGACAGCTCGTCGCTCGGTGTTCGACTCAACCCGGTCAAGCGAGTCCTGGCAGGCAGGCGCGTGCAGGAGGTCAAGACGTCGATTGGGGTCGCTCGCGTGAAGATCAAGGAGCTCGGCGGGAAGGCTGTCGACGTCGCGCCCGAGTACGAAGACTGCCGCAAGCTTGCCCGGGAGTCCGGTCGCACGCTGCGCGACGTGATGCGAATCGTCGCCGAGGAAGCAAGAGAGCAGCTCGGCCTCGCTTAGCCCGGCCACTCGCTGATCCCGCGACAATGTGGCCGTGACCGCCCGTGTGCTGGATGGAAAGGCGCTGGCCGCGCGCATCATCGAGGACGTCCGAGTCCAGGTCGCGGCGCGGGTGAGCACCGGGAAGCCGAGGCCCACGCTTGCCACCGTGCTGATCGGCGACAACCCGGCGTCCGGGATCTACGTGCGGTCGAAGCAGAAGAATGCAAAACAGGCGGGCATCGAGACGTTCGACCACCGCTTGCCTGACTCAACCTCTACCGACGAGCTGCTGACGCTGGTCGAGCAACTCAACAGAGACGATGCGGTGAGTGGTGTGCTGATCCAGCAGCCGGTTCCGCCACAAATAGATATGACGCGCGTGATCCACGAGCTCGACCCGGTGAAGGACGTCGACGGCTTTCACCCGATCAACGCCGGCCTGGTGGCGCTCGGGTTGCCCGGGGCCGTCGAGCCCTGCACGCCTGCCGGAATCATGGAGCTGCTCGAGGATGCCGGCATCGAGATCTCGGGCAGCAACGCTGTGGTTGTGGGCCGCAGCAACCTGGTCGGCAAGCCGGCGGCGCTCTTGCTTCTGCGGCGAAACGCGACAGTGACCCTATGTCATACGCGAACGCGCGACCTTGCAAGCCACACTCGCGCCGCCGACATCCTCGTCGCGGCGGCGGGCAAGGTCGACCTCATCACCAAAGAGATGGTCAAACCAGGTGCCGCGGTGATCGACGTGAGCACCAACTGGGTTGACGGCAAGCAAGTCGGCGACCTCGGCGAAGGCGTGGACGAGGTGGCCGGCTGGTTGACGCCGAATCCCGGCGGCGTCGGGCCGATGACAAGGGCGATGCTGATCAAGAACACATTTCAGGCCGAGGCTCGGCGACGCCCGTAAGCCAGCAGGTCTCGACATGACCTACCTCGAGACGATCGACCGCATGTCCCGGCTAGGCCGATTCGGTATGAAGCTCGGCACTGAGCGGACTCGCGCGATCCTTGATCGCCTCGGCGCACCTGATCGAGGACTCAAAGGAGCGCTGATCGCCGGCACCAACGGCAAGGGGTCGACCGGTGTCTGCCTCGCGGCCATCCTGGAGGCGGAGGGCCACCGCGTCGGATTCATGCCGAAGCCGCACCTGGTCTCGTACACGGAGCGGATCCAGATCAACAGGCAGCCGATCAGCGAGCACGACTTCGTCGCGACTTTCGAGAACCTGCAGCCGATCCTCGACGCCATCGCCGCCGAGCTTGGCCAGGCCACTGAGTTCGAGATGCTGACAGTGCTCGCCCTTGCCTACATGGCGCCGCGGATCGACCTCCTGGTTTGCGAGGTTGGCCTGGGCGGCCGGCTCGACGCAACGAATGCGCTTGATCTCGGCACAGCGGTGATCACGAACATCGACTACGACCATCAGAAATATCTCGGCAACACGATCGAGCAGATCGCCAACGAGAAGGCGGCGATCATCAAGCCGGGCAACAAAGTCGTCACCGGCTGCGAGGGAGTGGCGCTCGAGATCGTCGAGTCACATGCCGCCGCGGCCGGCGCTCAGCTATGGCGGCTCGGCCGCGAGATCACTGTGGTCGCGCGATCGCGCGGATGGGCGGGCCACACGCTCGACGTCAGCGGGCCGGGTTTCGAGCACACAGGCCTGGAACTGCATCTCCTGGGCGACTACCAGACCGCCAACGCCGCGCTCGCCGTGGCGTGCGCGCATGCGATGGGCGACGTGACCGACGAATCGATCCGTCGCGGGCTGGCGTCCACCGAATGGCCGGGCAGGCTGCAGCTGATCAGTGAGGGTCCTCGGGTGATCCTCGACGGCGGGCACAACCCCGCGGCGCTCACCCGCGCCGGGTCAGCACTGCGCGCGCTCATCAACCGCGAAAGGCTCGTCGCGCTCTTCGGAATGCTCAGCGAACGCGATCCGGTGCAGATCCTCGCAGCGCTGCGCTCGATGCACCCAGACGCGGCGGTGTTCACCGAGGCCGAGAGCGCCGGCACCCACGCAGTGCCCGCGACCCGTCTGGCGGAGGTCTATGGGTCAGGCGGCGAGGCGATCTCGCCCGCAGCCGCGGCGCTCGTGAGAGCCAAGGAGCTCGCGGGCACGAATGGCAATGTGATTGTTTGCGGGTCCCTGTACCTGGTCGGTGAGATCCTCGCTCTGCATCAGAACGCTCCAAAGCGGGATGTAGGCTAGACAAATGCAGCAGCAGGCAACCCCCCAGACATTTCGCCGAGGCAAGGACCGCATTCTCGGCGGCGTGTGCTCGGGGCTCGCCGAGGGCCTTCGGATCGATCCGTTGTGGGTGCGTCTCGGCTTTGTGCTGCTCGCATTCCTGCAAGGAGTCGGACTCCTCATCTACATCGTCCTGTGGTTGGTCATGCCCGAGCAGGTCGAAGGTCAGGGCGACACGCGCTCCGGCGTTGACTCGATGTCCGCCGATCTCAAGCGGATCGGCGCCGAGCTAAAGAGTCAGTTCGGCGGCACGCCGAAGCCGGCGGCAACGCAGGAGCAACCTGATCCATCTGCTGGGACATCCACCAGCAGCAACGCGCCGCCGGCCCCGCCTTCGACGGCTAGAACTTCGATCGGGCTCGGAATCGTGCTCGTTGTCATCGGCCTCATCCTCCTGGGCGCCAACATCGGGCTCGTGCAGTGGTCGGTGATCTGGCCATCGGTCCTGATCATCCTTGGCGTGCTGCTACTCGCCCGCACCCTGGATCGGCGCCGCCTGCCTTAGCCCCTCAGCGGCCGATGAGGCGTCGCAGGCTGATCGTCCAGTCGCGCTGAGGCGCCGTCATGAATGCGGCACACAGATAGACGCAGCCGGCGATCATCGGCAGCAGTAGAAGCGCACCGATCACGGCCCACTGCCAGCCGCCGCTCATCACAAGCCCGGTGAGCAGCACCGCTGCTACCAGCAAGCCCGTTGAACCGAGGAGCAGGTCGTTCGCCGACCGCGGTCCCACCCGACGGGTCGATGGGGATGCCGGTGTCGCATCGCGGGCAGCTGTGGAGCGCTTTGGCACCAGACCGTAGAGGAGGAGCAGCACACCGACCAGGCCGGCGAACAGCGTGACGACCTCGGCGATCAGGCCTTCGCGGGTATCGGCAACATGCGACGCGGCGATGAACGCGATTGCGACCAGGGCCAGCCCCGCAAGGACTGCGATCCAGCGAGCCACTAGGAGGAGGCTGCCAGCACTCGCTTGCGCATCCTGCGCATGCCGTTGAGCCAGCGGTCGTAGTCGGTCGCCTTGCGCTGAAAGTACTCGGCGACCTCGGGATGCGGAAGGATCAGGAACTTCTCCTGACGGATGCCCTCGAGGACGACGCCGGCGACCTGCTCCGGCTCAAGAGCATTTGCGGTCAAGAACTCAAGCCCGAGTCGTGACTCGGCCGCGAGCATGTCGGTTCGCACGCCCTGGGGGCAGAGGCACGACACACGGATGCCGTCGTCGCCATGGGCGATGGCGAGCCACTCGAAAAAGGAGAGCGCCGCCGCTTTCGTCGCTCCGTATGGCGCCGCGAACACGTGATTCAGCAGTCCTGCCGCCGAGATCGTGCCGACGAGGTATCCCTCATGGCGCGCGAGCATTCCTGGGAGCACATGCCGTGCGATCAATACGTGCGACATCACGTTGACGTCCCAGATGTGCTGCCAGTCTTCGTTCGCAGCCTCGGGACCTCCGCTTACGGCGATGCCGGCGTTGGAGCAGACGATGTCGATCCGTCCATAGGTGGACTCGGCCTTTGCGACCATCGCGCGCACCGAAGACTCATCGGCGACATCACATGCGACCGCAACGCCTTTGAGCTCGCGAGCAACCGACTCGGCGCCTGGGCCGTCGATGTCGGCCACAACGACGCCTGCCGCACCTGCGCGGGAGAACCCTTGCGCGAGTGCTCGCCCGATGCCGCGAGCGGCACCAGTGACAACTACGACGCGGCCGTCTACCTCCATCGGGGTTGACGGTGACCGGTCACATATCCGCCGATCACGAGCACTGCGAGGAAGGCGATGACGGCCGAGAACCAGGCCGGTTGGGACATAAGGCCTACCTCGCCGCCAACCGCTGCACAACCGAACAGCGCAGCGATGGATGCGGCGGTGAAGATGACGAAGCGACCTCGCGGCAGGCGCGTGCGAAACGCGATCAGTGACCACGCACCTATGCCGATGGCGACGATCAGCACGATGAGATGCATGACGTCGACGATCATCGATCGGAGTCTACGCTGCCAATCTCATCTCAAGCCTGGGCCTCGTCCCGCGCGCGTTACTCACAGGGTTTTCCACATTTCACTCTCTGGGCCGAGCCTTGAGCGATCGCTTCACAGCGCGACCGACGCACGTCCAAAAAAATATTGCCGGTTTATCCAAAGGTGCCCCGTCCGCAACTGCCGTAACCGCATAGAATCTCTCCCCATGGTCGGTGGGGGGCTTGACTACAGCGCGCCGTTTCAACGCGCAATCGAGCTGATCGGTAAGCGCTGGACCGGGGCGGTTGTCAAGGCTCTGATTCCCGCACCGGCTCGCTTCAATCAGTTGCTGTCGGGCATCCCTGGCATCAGCGATCGAGTGCTGACGGAGAGACTGCGTGAGCTCGAGGCTGAAGGAGTCGTCGAGCGACTGGTCGATCCAGGTCCGCCCGTGCGAGTGAGCTATCGATTGACCTCTCGCGGACGCGCGCTCGAGCCCGTGCTCAACGCGGTCTCCAGTTGGGCGGAGAGCTGGTTGGAGGCAACCGCGGCCGCTGTCGGCTGATTGGTTTCGGCGCGCATGAGTGCCGCTGCTCGTCCTGCTTCGGGTTTCGCAGGCATGACTGATAGGCTTTACCGGATGCCGATTGGCGACTTCCTCCGGCGGCGGCCGGAGGCAATCACCTGCCAGGCTTGCGGCTCTCCACTTCCTAGCGGCGCGATCTTCTGTCCCTCGTGTGGAGTCCGAGCCGACGACCCGCAGGCCGAACCTCTGCACATCGTTGATCGCACCACGGGTCTCTTCAACGAGAGGTTCGTGCGCCCGGTGCTCGAGGACGAGCTGGCGCGCGCGCATCGATATCAGCGCAACCTCGGTGTGCTTCTGATCGAAGGAGCGGATGTTGGTCCGGCGGACGAGATGCTGAAAACCATGGCCGCCGCTCTTGCCGGCACGGTGCGCGATGTCGACACTCCGGGTGTCCTGGGCCGCACGCCGCCGCAGCTGCTGGCGATCCTTCCCGACACTGACGTCGCCGGCACCGCGCATGCGGCCAACCGCGTGCTCGCTGCGGTCAACGAGGCACTCAAGCCGGCCGGTGGACGCGCAACGGTTGGCCTCGTCTGCGTCCGGCCCGGCCAGCGCGTACGCGCGGGCGCCGTGATCGAAAGCGCCAGCCGATCGCTTCGGTCCGGCCGTCCTGAGATGGTCGGCAAGCCCGCCTGACGCTAGCCATCTACCTCGCCCGTCACGGCGAGACCGATTGGAGCCTCAACGGCCGGCATACCGGTGAGACCGACCTGCCCCTGACGACGCGTGGAGAGGAGAGGGCGGCCGCGCTTCGAGGAAGGCTGGCCGGACTGCACTTCGTCGCTGTTTTCTCGAGCCCGATGCAGCGCGCACGCCGCACCGCGGAGCTCGCTGGATTCCCAGATCCTCAGGTCACCGACCTGCTTCGAGAGTTCAGCTACGGCGAGTACGAAGGCTTGACCAGCGCGGAGATCAGAGATTCGCGGCCAGGCTGGGAGATCTACCACGACGGATGCCCCGGAGGCGAGTCGCCGGCTGAGGTCTATGCGCGAGCCCAGCAGTTCCTCGACCTCGCGACCAGCGCCGCGGCCGGGGGTGGCGACGTGCTCGCCTTCGCGCACGGACACATCCTTCGCGCGGTGGCTGTCGCCTGGCTGGCGCTCGATATCACTGCCGCATCGGAGTTCCGGCTCGACGTAGCAACGCTGAGCCAGCTCGCCGCCACCGACCGAGGTCGGGAGCTCGCCCTGTGGAACTCACAGTGATTCAGCGCCGGCGCACTGTCCACGTCCGGCTGCGAACGCCGGGTAGCCCTGCGAACACGAGGTACGCAGACGTCTCAACATCCGCGCGGTAACGGTGTCGCTCGCCGGGGTTGATGAGCAGCATCTCGCCCGCGCGAACCTCGGCCCACTTCTCTCCATCGTGGAAATGCAGCGCGCCGATGGTCACGATCAGCGCCACCGGGATGGCGTTGCGATGCTCGGGCACGTCCTGGCCTGCCTCGAGGCTCAGCCCGACCACTCGCATCGAGCCGCAGTCGCCGATCTGCTCGAAGCCGATGGCGCGACGCGGCGCGCCCGGGCCCGGCACTGACACTGCTCATATCATGCTCGGCCGCCGGCATCACATCAGTCGAATGACGTGAAGGTCGTGCATGTGGTCGGCGTGGATGGCGCACGCAGCGCAGTGGGCGTCGTCGTCGTCATCGACGTCCTGCGAGCGTTCACCCTGAGCGCATACGCCCTCGCCGGCGGGGCACGCGAGTGCCTCCTGGTCAGAACTGTGGATGAAGCGCGCGCTGTGGCGGGTGCGACGCCCGGCGCGATCATCTCGGCCGAGGTCGACACGCTTCCAGTGGAGGGCATACCGATCAGCAACTCACCGACACAGATCGTCGAGGCCGACGTGCGCGGGCACGCGGTCGTGCAGCGCACGAGCGCAGGTACGCAGGCCATCCGCGCGGTCGCAGGTGCTGACGCCATGTATGCGGCGAGTCTGGTCGTCGCGCGTGCGACAGCTCAAGCCTGCCTGTTAAGAGGGCCGCAGACCGTGACCCTCGTGGCCTCGGGCGACTTTCCCGAAGACCACGCGTGCGCCCGCTACATCGAAGCTCTCATGCGCGGCGAGAACGAGGATGTCTCGCGGCTGCTGGAGGCTTTGATCAGCTCGGACCGTTATGAGAAGTTCGCGCGCGGCGACTGGCCGGGGTTCCCCAAGAGCGACCTGGACCTCGCGCTTGCGACCGATCGCTTCGATTTTGCGATGCGTGCGACCAAGGACGAGCGCTGGGTGCGTCTCACCTCCGAGCGCGCGTAAGATCTTCCCGAGCACCAAGGGAATCCGGTGTGATGCCGGAGCTGTCGCGCAACTGTGAGCGAGGAGCCTGAGCCTGAATAACGCCACTGGGTGAGACCCGGGAAGGCAGGCAAAGGTGAGGATCCGCAAGCCAGGAGACCTGAATGCCCGAATCGACGACAACCGTCCGCGCGCAACGGCACGGAAGCTCCTGGCGGTCGGCTTTCAGCGGCGCGTTCGGTCGGCGACCGCCTGGAGGTACGGCCGTGCGCAAGCACATCTCGCCGGCCAGCGCGATACTGGCCATCGTCCTCGCGGCTGCTGCATGCAGCAGCTCCACACCATCGGCATCCGGCAGCCCCACGCCTGCATGCGCGAACGCGAGCGCGCCGCATCACGCATACGTGGTGGTCGAGCACCTGTCCGGCAAATCGGTGCAGAAATGCGTCGGCTTCAGCGGCGACACCATCGGCGGCCAGGCGCTGATGGATCAGTCAGGCGTCAAGTTCCAGACCCAGACCTTCAGCTTCGGCAAGGCCGCGTGCGCCATCGACAACGAGCCTGCGCAGTTCACGCAGTGCCTGCCGCAAAACGCGCCTTACTGGGCGCTGTTCGTGGAGACGGGCGGCGCGTGGGCGACCGCGCAGACCGGCTACACCGATGTGACCCTGCACGACAAGGACGCCCTCGGCTGGCATTACGTGCAGGTGACTGACGCCTCACCCGCTCCACCGCCGCTGGCGAATGAGCGCTGACACGGATCACCTGAACGCGCGAGCAGTCGCGGCCTGGTCGGCCGCGTGCCTGGTCGTCGTGCTCGCGACAACCAATCCCGTCTACAAGACCCTGGTGCTGGCGGCGGCGCTCGCGGCGCTCGTCGCCGGCGCCGGCTTCCGGCGAACCAGGCGGCTCTTCGCCGCCGCCGTGCTTATCGCCGCCTTTGCGGTCGTCCTGAACCTGGTGTCGGCGCATCTCGGCGCGACGGTCCTCTTCACACTGCCTGCTCAGCTCCCGGCGATAGGAGGCCCTTACACGCTGGAGGCCTTGGCGTACGGCGCGACCGGCGGGATCACGGTCGCGGCCGCCATCCTCGCCGCCGCGCCCTTCTCGCTGCTGCTCGCGCCTCATGAGGTGATGGACGCGCTGCCTGCCGCGCTGTCCCGCACAGGGGCAGCCCTGGCCGCCGCGCTCAACCTGGTGCCTGCGGTGGGCGCGACCTTCGTCCAGGTCAGCGAGGCCCAGCGCATGCGCGGGTGGCGGCCGCGTGGGCCGCGTTCGTGGGCCGAGGTCGCGGTGCCCGTCGTCCTGACCAGCGTCGAGAGCTCGATCCAGCTCGCGGAATCGATGGAGGCCCGCGGCTTCGGCTCTGGCCCCCGCACACACATGAGTCCCGTGCGGATGAGCTCACAGGGCTGGGTCCTCGTGGTCGCGTCGGGATCGGCGGTAGCGCTGTTCACGCTGTCGATCGCCGCCGGCTGGGCCGGGCCATGGGCCCCGTATCCCCTGCTCACCGCGCCACCAATCGATCCGCGGCCGCTGCTCGCGTGCCTCCTGCTTTTCACGCCGGCCCTGCAATGGCGATCGCGCAGCTAGACCACTTCACCTACTCGTACCCGGGCGCCCCGTGCCCGGCCCTGCGCGACGTCAGCACGCGGATCGACCCAGGCATGACCGTCGTGGCGGGTCCGTCAGGAAGCGGCAAGTCAACCCTGCTTCGCGTCTTCAACGGCCTGGTGCCGCACTTCCACGGCGGCCGCGTCTCCGGCGCGGCGACGATTGCCGGCCTGGACGTCCTCGCGACGCCGACGCGCGTTCTCGCGCGCAGCGCCGGCTTCGTGTTCCAGGACCCTGAGCTGCAGACGGTTTACGCGACCGTCGACCGCGAGGTCGCGTTCGGACTGGAGAACGCCGCCATTCCGCAAGGGGAAATGGCCGGCCGAGTGAGCGAGGCTCTGCACGAGGTGGGCATCGAGCACCTTGCGGGCCGCGCGGTGCGCACCTTGAGCGGCGGCGAGCGCCAGCGCGTCGCGCTCGCGTCGGCGCTTGCGGTGCGGCCTCGACTCGTGGTCCTCGACGAGCCGACATCGCAGCTCGACCCACATGGCGCGGAGCTGCTGCTGGCGGCGGCGCGGCGGGCCACGGCCGATGGACGCGCCGTGGTCGTGTCAGAGCATCGATTGAGGCGGCTGATGCCTGGAGCAGATGCGCTCCTGGTTGTCGACGAAGGCTGCGTCACCGCTGGCGATCCGGCGGCGTGGCGACCGGCCGGCGCTGTGCCCGCGCCGAGGCTTCGATCACCAGGAGGCGAAACCTGGAGCGTCTCGAGCGCCGCGGTCGGTTTCGATGGCGTGCCGGTGCTCGAAGACCTCGACGTGGCCGGCCGCGCGGGGGAAGTGGTCGCGCTGGCCGGTCCCAACGGCGGCGGCAAGACCACGTTGCTGCGGCTGATCGCCGGCCTCGCGGCGCCGCTGTCCGGGAAGGTCACGCGGCCGTCGGGCGGCATCGCCTACCTGCCTCAAAATCCCGTCGCCCTCCTGCACCGGCCGTCGGTCCGCGCCGAGGTCCAGTTCACGATCGACCGCGCGGGTGGACAGAACGGGGAAAGGCCGGCGCGAATCCTCGCCATGCTCGGTATCGCTGAGCTTGCGGACCGCTACCCGAGAGACCTCTCGAGCGGCGAGCGTCAGCGCGCGGCCATCGCCGCAGTGCTGCCTGGCACGCCGAAGCTCGTGCTTCTCGACGAGCCGACCCGGGGCATGGACATGGCGTCACGCAGCGCGCTCATCGCAGTCGTTGCGGACCTGCGCGACCGCGGGGCGGCGGTCGTGATCGCGACCCACGACGAAGATCTGCAGGCCGCGCTGGCCGATCGTGTGGTCGATGTTGCCCGCGGCACGGTCACCGAGCGCGCGCCGCAGGAGCTGCCGGCATGAGGGCGCGCAACCTGCCGGTCGCGCTCATCTCGCTGCCCGGGCTGCTGCTGTTCCTCTGGCCATTCTTCGGCTCGGACCTCCCGGCCTCGACGCCTGCCTGGACGCTGATGCTGGCGACGGTCAGCGCGCTGCTGCTGGTCGAGGTGGGCACGCGCCAGCTCGACTCGCGCGGCCTCGCGCTGCTCGCCGCGATCGCGGCCATCGATACAGTGCTCCGTCTCGCGGTCATCGAGGGCATCGGCGGCTTCAGCCCGATCTACTTCCTGGTGCTGTGCGCGGGCTACGTGTTCGGCTCGACTTACGGCTTCCTCGCGGGGGCGCTGTCCATCCTCGTGTCGGCAATGGTCGGCGGCGGCGTCGGTCCGTGGGTTCCGTACCAGGTGTTCGCGATCGGGTGGATCGGAGCGCTCGCCGGCCTTGCCGGCCGGTGGCGCGGGCGGCTACCCGGGTGGCGCGACCTCGCCGTGCTGGCGCTTATAGGCGGGGTCATGGGCTGGGTTGTCGGCGCGTTGTGGGACATCCAGGACTGGGTGACCATTTATCGGGGCAACCCGACCCTGGGCTGGGAGCCAGGCATGGGCGCGGCCACCACGCTGGTGCATTTCGCGCGCTTCTACCTGGTGACCTCACTGGCGTACGACACGTTTCGCGCAGTAGGCAACGTGATCATGGTGCTGCTGCTTGGCGCACCGGTGCTGGCGGCGCTATCGCGGCTGCAGGCGCGGCTCAGCTTCGAGATCGTTTCGCAAACATAGAGACGAGCCCGGAAAGCAGCTCCGGGCACGCCTCACGTCCGTCTTTTGGAGCTCCCGCTCAGCTCCAGTAGGGGCGGCGCCGCGCACCTCGGCCCATGCCGACGATGCGAACGATGAGCAGCAGGATCACCGCGCCGAGGAACGCCATCACCATTGCGCTGATGATCGGGTGTCCTGCGATAACGATGGCCCAGTGGAATGCGTTTGCCAGGAACCCGCCAAGGAACGCGCCGATGATTCCGACCACAACGTCACCCACGATGCCAAGGCCGTGGCCCAGGGCGATGTGGCTGGCGAAGAAGCCGGCGACGAGGCCGACCAGCAGCCAGATCAGGATCGTGTCGAAGTCAAGGTTTACAACCATTTATTTATGAGACCCCCTTTTGCTGATAGAAACGCCGGGGCCGAAAGACCTACCTGTGTAGGTTCAGCAATGTAAAGAGGCGGCTACTTTCCCCTGCCGCCGAATCCCAGCAATCGGAGCACGAACAGCAGGATCACGGCGCCGACGAACGCCACGATGATCTCGGTGACGATCACGTGTCCGGCGATGGCGAACTTGATGTGGAGCAGGCCCGCCAGCACCCCGCCGAGGAAGGCCCCGATCACGCCGGCGATGATGTCGCCGAAGAGTCCGAGATCGCGGCCCATGGCGACCCTGCTGGCGAGCGCGCCGGCCAGGAGGCCGACCAGGATCCAGATGATGATGGTGTCGATATCGAGGCGGATGTCGATCATCGGGGATCAGTTAAGCACAGGGTTTCGCGGTTTAAGCCGCCTTGGCGGCAAGCTCCTGGAGCACTGCTCCAAGCACCCGGTTGAATGCGGGATACGGGTGGATGAGGTCGGACAGGATGCTCAGCGGAATTCCTGCCTTCAGCGCCAGCACCAGCTCGCCCAGCATCTCGCCCGCCCGCGGCGACACCAGCGTCGCGCCCACCAGCACGCCCTTTTTCCTGTCGCCGACGAGCTTGACCGCGCCGCCCTTGAAGTCGTGGATGTATCCGCGTGCCGCCTCGGCAGGGTCGGTGAATGCGGTCACCACCTCGATGCCGCGCTCGCGCGCGGCCTGCTCGGACAGGCCGACCGAGGCCACCTCAGGATCCGTGTACGTCACGCGGGGCACGGCGGTGTGATCGGCGCGGGCGTCCTCACCGCGCAGGCGACGGGCCACGATCAGCCCGTGGTAGTGCGCGAGATGGGTGAAGCCGCCCAGCCCGGTGATGTCGCCGGCGCCGTAGATGCCCGCGTGGGCCTCGAGCGTCTCAGGGTCGACCTTCAGCCAGCCACGCTCGGTGCGCGTGAGGCCGGCGTCGCGCCAGGCCTCGAAGTTCGCGCGGCGGCCGGTGGCGACGAGCAGCCGCTCGCCTGTCACTGACTTTCCCGACTTCAGCTTGACCACGACGCCGACTCCTCCCTTGTCGACGCGTTCGGCGGCGTCGCCCAGCAGGATCGTGATCCCGTCCTCCTCCAGGTGCGGGCGCAGGGCCATGCCTGCCTCCGGCTCCTCGAGGCCGAGGAACGTCGGCCCGGCCTCGATGACCGTGACCTTGCTCCCCAGCCGGGCAAACGCCTGCGCCAGCTCGACGCCGACGGCGCCGCCGCCGAGCACGACCAGCGTCGCGGGGTGCTCGCGCGGAATGGCCGCCTGACGGTTGGTCCAGTACTCGACCTGGTCGAGCCCTGGAATGGGAGGGATCGCGGCAGTGCCGCCGTTCGCGATCACCAGCGCCTTGGTGGCGACGTACTGGCCGCCCTCGACCTCGACCGTGCGCAGGTCGACGACCTTGCCAGCGCCCCTGATGAGCTTCGCCCCCGTGGCCTCCAAAGCGGCGGCGGGTCGCGTGTCGTCGAGGTCGCGCGCCATCCAGAGCACGCGCTTCGAGACCTTCGGGAAGTCCAGGTCCCACTCCACCTTTGAGGCCGCGAGGCTGCGCGCGCGGCCGGCCTCGGCGAGCGTCTCGCCCGAGCGCAGCAGCGTCTTTGAGGGCACGCAGCCCCAGTACGGGCACTCGCCCCCGACCAGCTCGCGCTCGACGACCGCAAGCGTGAGCCCGCTGCCGCGCAGTCGACCAGCGATCGCCTCGCCCGCGACCCCGCCGCCCAGGCACACGACGTCAAACTCCTGAGGCAACTTGTGATCCTCCTTCGGTGGTGGCGTCGGGGCGTTCGCGACGCAGTGACTCGAGCAGCGAGGTCGCGGAAAACGAGCCGATGTAGCGGTCGCCGTCGATGACCGCCGCTTTTTCGGTCGGGCTCGACAGGGCGGCGGCGAAGGCCTCGCTGAGGGTGCTGGTCGCCTGCACGCGCGGCTCATTCGCGGCGGGACCGCCCGCGGGATGCTCGAGCGCGTCGTGGTGGATAGGCTCGATGGACATCCTTCGAACCAGGCGATCGCGCCCGATGAACTGCGTCACGTAGTCGCTTGCCGGCCGCGTGAGGATCGCGTCAGGCGTGTCGTACTGCGCGATCTCCGCCTGCATCTTCATCAGGCAGATGCGGTCGCCGACCATCACCGCCTCGTCGATGTCATGCGTCACGAAGACGACGGTCTTGCCCAGTGAGCGCTGGATGCTGATGAACTCGTGCTGCAGCCGCTCGCGTGTGATGCGGTCGACCGCGCCGAAGGGCTCGTCCATCAAAAGGATGGGCGGGTCGGCGCCGAGGGCGCGCGCGAAACCGACGCGCTGCCGTTGGCCACCGGACAGCTGATGCGGATAGCGCCTGCGGTACTCGCGCGGCGGGAGGCCCACCAGCTCGAGCAGCTCATCGACGCGCGCCTTGACCCTGGCGGCGTCCCAATCCCAAAGCCGGGGCACGGTGGCCACGTTGTCGGCAACTGTCATGTGCGGGAACAACCCTGTCTGCTGGATGACGTATCCCATCTTCAGTCGGAGCCGCACCGGATCGATCTGATTCGTGTCGACGCCGTCGACCAGGATGCGTCCGCCGTCGGGCTCGATGAGGCGGTTGATCATGCGCAGCGTCGTCGTCTTGCCGCAGCCTGACGGCCCGAGGAGCACACACGTCTGTCCGGTCGGGATCTCCAGCGACAGGTCGCTCACCGCGTTGGAGCCGCCCGCGAATCCCTTGCTGACGTGCTCCAGCGTGATCATCGATGCAAGGGTCGCAATAAGGCCGGGTTCATCCCGGCCGTCTCCAAGACGTCCAACTACAAGGCGCCTCCCAATCGTTGCGTGGTCTCCCCGGGAGGGGGTTCCGCGGGGGAGGGCCGCAGCCCTTTCCCGCGCTCATTTACGGTAGTTGAATGGGGACGGGGCTATTCCTGCAGGCCGAGGAGCAGCCCTGGATCCTGTGGGACTGGCTCTTTACTCATTTGTCGCGATTCACGGACGCGATGCAGCAGCACGTCGAGCTGACCTTCATCGCAGTGGCGATCGCGCTGGTGATCTCAATCCCGCTCGGAGTGGGAGCTCATCGATGGCGCTCGGTGCGCAACCCAGCCTACGTGGTTTTCGGCATCTTCTACA